>ERZ761602.1673-NODE-1673-length-39002-cov-15.523198_pt1 | contig 39002 bp, 40 predicted proteins | sample MGYA00512165_ERZ761602 | MGnify/ENA primary metagenome ERZ761602 (study PRJEB28899, sample SAMN02445085) | bioreactor sludge metagenome | biome: EBPR sludge; isolation source: Thorneside wastewater treatment plant | place: Australia: Brisbane, Thorneside...
CCCCGTCTGCGTCCCCGTCTGCGTCCCCGTCTGCGTCCCCGTCTGCGCCCCCGCTCACCCGAACGGCAACTCGACCACGACCGCCTTCCGCCCCTCCACCTCGACCTCACCCCCGACCTCCCACACCGTCCGGTGCAGGTACGCCATCGCGATCGCCCCGAACGTCGGCGACACCACCGACGACGTCACCACGCCCGCCTTCTCCCGCGCCGCATGTTTCACCGGCGCGCCGCGCGCGACGGCGCCGTCGCCCTCGACCCGCAGCCCGCGCAGCACGCGCGCGCCCTGTCCCTGCGCGTGCACGCGGAACACCGGCTCCTGCCCGACGTAGCAGCCCTTCTCGTAGTCGAGCCACGCCGCGAGCGGCGTCTCGAACGGGAACGTGTCCTCGTCGACGTCCTGGCCGTAGACCAGCATCCCCGCCTCGACGCGCGCGATCTCCAGCGCCTCCGGCGACGACACCGCGCCCGCGCCCGCGCCCGCCGCAGACACCGGCGCGAACACGTACGGCGTTTTCCAGGCCTCCGCTGGCGTCGTCCACGCCTTGTGCGCCACGAGCGTCACCGGCGTCGTCACCACGTCGTCCATGACCGCGTACTTCTCGAGCAGCCCGACCGTCTTCTCGACCAGCGCCGGCTCGCAGTGCAGGAGCACCCGCTCGGCCTCCATCGTCGCTTCCACCACCGTCAGGACGCGACCCTTGGGCGAGAGGATCGCGCCCCACGCGTGCGCGCCCGGCGCCATCGCCGCGACGTTCACCGTCGTCAGCCCCTGAAGGAAGCGGACCCGATCGGCGCCGGTGACGGCGAGGTGACCCCAGTGGCTGTAGTCGGCGAGCGGCACCCCGTCACCTTGCCCCGCGCCCGGCCGCGCGCAAGCGATCCTCGCGCCGGGCCTGCGCCTGCGCGTAGCGCCGCCGGTCGTCGGCGGTCTCCAGCACGAGCGGCGGGAGCTGGCGCGGCGCGCCCACCTCGTCGACCGCGACGAAGGTGAGGTACGCCTTGGTCGTGTAGCGCCGGGTCCGCGTGAGCATGTCCTCGGTCTCGACGCGGCAGCCGACCTCCATCGAGGTCCGGCCCGTGTAGTTGACCTGGGCCTGCAGCACCACGACGTCCGAGACCCGGACCGGGTGCAGGAAGTCCAGGCGATCGATCGACGCGGTGACCACGCGGCCCCCGCAGTGGCGCATGGCGGCGACGCCCGCGCACACGTCGATCCATTGCATCATGACGCCGCCGAACATCACCCCGGCGGCGCCGTTGGTGTGCGTCGGCATCACGATCTGAGTCATCACGCAGCGCGACGCCGTCGGCGTGAGCGCTGTGCCCGCCATCGCTTACTTCTTCTTCGAAGGCGCGGGCGCCGGCTTCTTGGCGGCCTTGGCGGCGGCGATGGCGCGCTTCGTGCGGGCCTTCAGCTTCACCTGGCTCTTGCGACGGCGCATCTTCTTCGAACGGCGGCTGTCTCTGCGTCCCATAAGGGGCGCGAGTATTCGCACCCGCTCCCGCCGGTGTCAACCGGCGATCACGCCAAGCCCGCGTGGGCCGGGCACGCGTCCGCCCAGGGCACCTCGAGCATCGCGACCGCGCCGCCGAGGTCGGTGCCGCACGCGTGGCACCGGCCGTAGGCGTCGTCGCCGGCCTCGACCTGCTTGCGCAGCCGCTCCACGTGGTCGAGGGCCGCGCGCAGCACCTCCTCCGGCCGCAACCCCGGCTTCGCGTCGAGCCCGATCGCCGCCAGCTCGCGCACCTTGTCCTTGCCGGCGAGCACCGCGGCGAGCAGCGTCGCCAGCACCTGGCCACGATCGAGCAGGCGTCGGCGCAGGCGGGCGCGCGTCTCGTCGTCGAACCGGACGCCGGTCACAGGCGCCCCAGCACGCGCGAGCTCTTCCGGCGCCACCAGCGGAAGCCGTCGGCGATGTCGGAGAGGATGAGGTAGAAGCACGGCACCACCACCAGCGTGACCATCGTCGACACGATGATGCCGAACCCGAGCGAGATGGTCATCGGGATGAGGAAGCGCGCCTGCATCTCGGTCTCGAGGATCATGGGCGCGAGGCCGATGAAGCTGGTCACCGCCGTGAGGATGATCGGGCGCGCGCGGATCGAGCCGGCGTCGATCGCCGCCCGCCGCGCGCTCACGCCCTGGGCGCGCCGCCGGTTGATCGCGTCGACGTAGACCAGCGAATCGTTGATGGCGACGCCGGCCAGCGCCACCACGCCCATCCAGCTCATGAGGTTGAACGAGTACCCCATGATCATGTGGCCGAGCATCGCGCCGACGATCCCGAACGGGATCGCGATGAGGACCGCGAGCGGCTGGAAGTAGCTGCGGAACACGATGCACAGGAGCACGTAGATCGCGCCGATCGCCATGCCGAAGCCGCGCATGAGCTTGCCCATGATCTCGTCCTGCTCCTTCTGCTCGCCGCCGACCGTCCACGTCAGCTGCGGGTAATCGAGGACCAGCGCGGGCAGGACCTTGTCGCGGAGCTCCTTCATGATGTCGCCCGGGTTGCCGACCGCCTCGTCCACGTCGGCGGTGACGTCGACCGCGCGCCGGCCGTCGACGCGCGTGATCGCCGTGTAGCTCTTGCCGCGCTCGATCTGCGCCACGGCGCCCAGCGGCATCTCGCTCGAGCCCATGCCGGGCAGCCCCGGCGTGCGCACGATGAGCGCGTCGAGCGCGTGCTCGCTCCGCCGCTCGTCCTCGGGCAGCCGCACGTACACGCGCACCTCGTCGCGGCCCTTCTGCATGCGCATCGCCTCGGCGCCGAAGAACGCGGCGCGCAGGGTCGACGCCAGGTCGAGCGCGGTGATCCCGGCGGCGCGCGCCTGGGGCGCGAGCGTCAGGTCGAGCTGTGGCTTGCCCTCGGTGAAGCCGTCGTCGATGTCCTTCACGCCCTTGAACTGCTTCAGGCGCTCGGCCAGGTCCCGGGCCGCGGCCTGCAGGACGTCGAGCTCGGGGTGCGAGAGCTGGACGTCGAGCGCGGCGCCGGCGTCGGGACCGGTCTGCCACTGCAGCTTGACCTTGTCGACGCCGGGATAGTCCTCGAGCTTCTCGCGCCACATCCGGGCCAGGTCGGCGGCGCGGATCGTGCGCTGGTCGATCGGCGTCATGTAGAGGAACACCCGCACGAGGTGCGCGCCGCCCTCGCTGAACAGGTCCTGCTGGTCGGGCACGCCGACCATCGAGAAGATGCCGCGGACGTTGCGGTCGCGGCCGCCGTGCGCCGCGATCACCTCCTCGAGCGCGACCACCATCGCGTGCTCGAGCTCCTCGCTGCGCTGGACCGACGTGCCGTACGGCAGCCGCGCCTCGAACTCGACGAAGTCGCTCTCGATCTCGGGCATGAACGAGCGCTTGACGCGGCCGCCGGCGAAGAGCCCGAGCGCGAGGATGAGGACGGCCAGCGCCGAGCAGAAGGTGACGTAGCGGAACCGGGTCGCCCGCTTGATGAAGGGGACGTAGGTGCGGGCGATCAACCACTCGAGCCCGCGCGCCAGCTTGCCTTGCTGGCGGTCGATCCAGCGCAACGCCCGGCCCTTGCTCTCCTTCGAGTGCGCCAGGTGCGCCGGCAGGATGAACAGGGACTCCATCAGCGAGATGAAGAGGACGCCGAGGACGACGACCGGGATCTGGTAGAAGAACTTCCCCGGGATGCCGGGCATGAACAGCATCGGCACGTACGCGAGCATGATCGTACCGATCGCGAACGTCACCGGGACCGCGACCTCGCGCACGCCGAGGATCGCCGCGTCCTTGGTGCTCTTGCCCTCGGCCTTGTAGCGCGACACCGCCTCGCCGATGTTGATCGCGTCGTCGACGACCGAGCCCAGCGCCAGGATGAAGGCGAAGAGCGACAGCATGTTGATCGACACGCCGGCGGGGCCGAGGAAGATCGCGGAGCCGAGGAACGAGACCGGGATGCCCAGCGTGACCCAGAAGGCGAGCCGGATCTCGAGGAAGAGGCCGATGACGATGATGACCAGGATGAGGCCCTGGAGCGCGTTCTCGCGCAGGAGGTTCATGCGCCCGGCGTAGAGCTCCGACGTGTCGAGCCAGGTCGCGGCCTCGACGCCGGGCGGCAGGTCGCCCTTCACCTTCGCGGCGTACTCCTTGACCGCGGCGGCGACCTCGAGCGGCTTCTGGTCGCCGACGCGGAAGACGTTGATCATGACCGCGGGCTTGCCGTCGTAGTACGCGGTCTCGTCGGTCTCGGCGAAGCCGTCGACGATCTTCGCGATGTCGCCGAGGGCGACGCGCGTGCCGTCCGGCTGCGCCACCACGGTGACGTCCTCGAGCTCGGCCTTGTCGTCCTTGCGCTCGGTGGTGCGGATGAGGACCTCGCCCGCGTCGGTCTTGATGCGCCCGGCGGGCAGGTCGATCGAGCCCATGCGGACGATGCCGGCGACCTGATCGAGGGTGAGGCGGTACCGCCGCAGCGTCTCCTGCGGGATCTCGATCGAGATCTCGCGCTGGCGCACGCCCGCGAGCGCGACGTTGGTGATGCGCGGATCGGCGAGCAGGTCCTCGCGGGCGCGCTCGGCGACCTCCTTGAGCGTCTTCTGCGGCTGGTCGCCGTAGACGACGAGCGAGATGACCTGGAAGCGGTTGGTCAGCTCGAAGACCTGCGGCTTCTCGGCGCGCTCGGGGAAGGTCGAGACGCGGTCGATCGCGGCCTGGATGCGGCTGCGCACCTCGTCGGTGTTGGCGTCGAGGAGGAGCTCGATGACCAGGAGCGCGCCGCCTTCCCCCGACTGCGAGGTGATCCGCTTGATGCCGTCGACCTCGCGGATCGCCTCCTCGGCGGGCAGGGTGACGCCTTGCTCGACCTCGTCGGGGCTGGCGCCGGGGTAGGTGAGGGTGACGATGACGATGTCGAGGCGGACCTCGGGGAAGACCTCCTGCTTGGCGCCCTTCAGGCTGAAGAAGCCGACGAGCACCACCAGGAGCATCAGCATGTTGGCGGCGACCGGGTTGTTGCAGAACCACGCGAAGATGCCCTTCGACGTGTCCTCGTTGCCCGTCGCCAGCGTGCGCGGCGCGCGGTCCTCGGGCGGATCGCGGTCGACGTCGCTCATGGCGTCGCCGCCGCCTTCTGATCCTGGCCGCGCCTGCCGGGCTCGACGACACGGACGGCGAGGCCCTCGGTCGCGCCGGGCACGGGCGAGGTGATGAGCTGCACGCTCCCCTTCAGGCCGCGCACGACGACGGACGCCGGCCGGCGCCAGATGAGGTCGACCTCCTGCATGTGCAGCTTGCCGTCGACCACCAGCCAGACGCGGCCGTCATCGCGCAGCGCCGTGCGCGGGATTTCGTAGATCTCGTCGACCTGATCGCCCGCGAGGTGGACCTCGACGAACGCGTTGAGCAGGAGCGGTGGCTGGTCGGCGGCGAGCGGATCGGGGATCTCGACGAGGAGCCGGGCCATGCGCCCGACCGGGTCGACCTCGCCGGCGAGGCGCACGATCTTGCCGGCGCGCTCGACCGTCTTGTCGCCGAGCGCGTAGACGACGCGAGCGATCGAACCCTCGGTGGCGCCGTCGATGCCGGGCACGTCCAGCCAGGTGAGCCGGTCGACGGGAATGGCGACCTCGACCCAGTAGGCGTCGGTGCCGGCGAGGGTGGCGAGCGGCGCGCCGGGCGCGACGATGTGGCCGACGTCGACGGCGCGCTGGAGCACCATCGCGTTCCACGGCGCCACCAGCCCGGTACGCGCCAGCGCGAGCTCGGTGCGGCGCATGTTGCTCTGCGCGGCCTTCACGCTCGCCTTGGCCGTCTCGAGCTGCGGATCGCGCAGGGCGAGCGAGCCGGGCTCGGGCGGCTTCTCGCCGAGGAGCTGCCACTCTCTCTCGGCCAGGCGCTTGCGGCTCTCCTCGACGGCGAGCTCGGTCTGCGCCATGCGTACGGCGGCGGCCTGCTGTTCGAGCGCGAGCCGATAGTCGCGACCGTCGAGGCGGATGACCGGCTGTCCAGCCTTGAAGCGGCCGCCGGGCTCGAGCTCGGGCGACATCCACAGCACCTTGCCGCCGACCTCGGAGGCGACGACGACCTGGCGCGCGGGGCGCACGGTGCCGGAGGCGACGACGTCCATGCGGTCCTTGCGGGGCGCGACGACGATCGCCTCGACCGGGGTCGCCGTCTTCGTCAGGTTCTCCTTCTCGGGACCTGGCTTGGTCGCGACCAGCCACTGGAAGATGCCGATGGCCGCGAAGAGCACGAGGAGCGCGATGACGGCGGCGAGCACGATGCCCATCGGGTGGGCGCGCTCCGTCGTCGGCGGCGGCGGCGTCGTCGAGGTGAGCTCTCCTCGCGAGGGCTGATCGCTCATGGCTACTTCTCCTCCGGTCTCGGCGACGATCTCAGGGGCAGCGGCGCGGGCGCGGCCAGCTCGGCGGTCCAGGTGCCGCCGAGCGCGCGATAGAGCTGGACTCGCAACGCGAGGTGCGCCCGGCGCGCATCGAGCACGGCGAGGCCGAGCCGCTGCTCGGTCTGCACCGCCGAGAGCACCGGCAGGTAGTCGATCTGGCCGTCGCGGTAGCGATCGAGGGCGACGCCGACGGTGGCGGCCGCGAGCTCGCGCTGCGCCTCGAGCTCGGCGGCGAGCTCGACCGCGTGGCGCTCGCCGGCGAGCGCGCTCTCGACCTCGATCGCCGCGGTGACCAGCGCCCTGGCGTAGCCGGCGAGGCGCTCCTCGACCACGGCCCGCTGCTCGGCGACCTTGGCCTTGCGCCGGCCGCTGTCGAACAGCGGCTGGGTGAGCGACGCGAGCACGCTGTAGACCGGCGTCTCGATGAGCTGGCGCACGGTGAAGCCGGCGATCCCCGCCGAGCCGGAGAGGCGCAGCGTGGGGAGGCGATCGGCGACCGCCGAGGCCACGCGCCAGTCCGCGGCCTCGACGCGGCGGCGCGCGGCGCGGACGTCCGGACGCCGGACGAGCAGGTCGGCCGGTACGCCGACCGCGGGCACCGGCGGCACGTCGGGCAACGACGGCGGCGCGGCCGCGAGCTCGGTGGCGAGCTCGCCGGGCGTCACCCCGACCAGCGCCGCGAGCCGGGCGCGAACGGCGATCTCGGCCGAGGTGATCTGGACGCGCTGGGCGCGGAGCTGGGCGAGCAGCGAGCGCTGCTGGAAGATGTCGAGCGCGGTGACGCCGAGGCCGGCGCGCAGGCGGCCCTCGAGGAGCTCGAGCTGCGCCTGGGTGAGCCGGAGCTGCTCGTCGACGAGCGCGGCCTGGGCGTGCGCGGTGCGCAGGTCGAGCCACGCGACCGTGACCTCGGCGGCGATGGTCATCGCGATCGCGGCCGTGTCGTCCCGCACCGCGAGCAGGTCCTGTGCCATCGCGGCGCGCTGCGAGCCCATGCGCCGCCACACGTCGACCTCGTAGCCGGCCTGGAGCGAGACCGAGCCGCGCGTCGCGGTGCTGGTTTCGTCGACGTCGATGCCCGGCGGTAGATCGATCGTGAGCGGTGGCGAGACCGACCGCGACCGCGCGACGTCGGCGGCGAGGGAGAGCTCCGGCAGGCGCGTGTCGAGCTGGCCGGCGAGGGCGCGCACCTGCGCCACGCGCGCCCACGCCGCGCGCAGATCGAAGTTGCCGCCGAGCGCGCGCGCGACCAGCGCGTCGAGCGCCGGATCGCCGAACACCGTCCACCAGCGCTCGGGCATCACGGGCGCCGCCGCCTCGCTCGCGCCGGCGTACGTCGCCGGCGGGTCGATCGGCGGCGCCGGCGCGCGCGTCACCTGGTGCGGCGTGCACGCGGCCAGCGCGAAGGCGAGCGCCGGGCCGAGCAACGAGAGCAGCGTGGACGACGCGCGGCGCACGGCCGTGGGATGCCTCGGGCCGTGGGCAGGTTGCGCGTACATCGGACGCTAGAGGCTACTCTCGTGCCGACGGCGATCAACAGCGCCGGGATCACGAAACCTGTCGGGGCGCTTTGCCACGGGGGCGGGGCGAACCGCCACGGCAGCGGAGCAGACACGCGGTGTACGGCACGCGCAGGTGGCCGCGCACGATCTCGGGTTCGACCTCTGCAAAGCCGGCGCGCGCGAGGCGCGCGTAGCCGTGCGCGTCCCGCACGTTCTGCCCGCGGTCGCGGGCGACGAGGGCGCGGGCGACGAGCCCCTGGTCGGCGGCCCAGCACGGATCGTACGTGACGAGCATCCCGCCCGGCGCCAGCGCCTGCGCCGCGAGCGCGACCAGCGACCGCGCCGCGTCGTCGTCGAGGTGGTGCAGGACGCCGATCGCGATCACGCGATCGAAGGCGCCCAGTTCGGCGAGGGTCGCTTCCTCGACGCGCGCCTGCCAGAAGTGACCCCGCTCGCCCCAGCGCGCACGCGCCGACGCGATGTAGTCCGCGCTGTCGTCGAAGCCGTGGTAGTCCACGCCCGCGGGCAGGTGGCCGAGGATCGCCGCCGGGCCGCAGCCGATGTCGAGCACGCGCTGTCCCGGCGCGACGTCGATCCACCCGGCGAGGCGGCGGCGGAACGGCTCGGCCCCGAGCACGTCCTGGAACGCCTGGTAGACCTTGCTCGCGCCCAGCAGGCGGAAGAGGCCGGTCTCGCGCTGGGCCATGCTACGCGGCCGAGTCGGCGCCGGACTTGGCCTGCGGCTGAGCTTGCGCCGACGCCGGCGCCTGCGCGCCGACCGCCTCCAGGCGCTTGCTGCTCTCGAAGCCCCACCGCCCGCCGACGACGTAGAGCGGCCGCCCCTTCACCTCCTCGAAGATGCGGGCCAGGTACTCGCCCTGGATCCCGTTCGAGATGATCGAGAGGCCGTTGAAGAAGAGCAGCACCGACAGCACCGACGCGTAGCCGGGGACGTCGACGCCGAACCAGAGCACCTGGATGATCGTGACGAGCAGGTAGACGAACGAGCCGGCCGCGCACAGGAGGCCGACGTAGGTCCAGACCTTGAGCGGCATCGTCGAGAACGAGAAGATGCCGTCGAGCGCGAAGCGCCAGAGCTTGAAGAAGCCCCACTTGCTGCCGCCGCCGTCGTTGCGCTGCGCCGCCTGGAACTCGATCGTGGCGGTCTTGAAGCCTGGCCACGCGTAGATGCCCTTCATGAAGCGGTGGCGCTCCGGCATCTGGTTGAGGACGTCGACCACCTTGCGCGAGATGAGGCGGAAGTCGCCGGCGTGGGCCGGGATGTCGACGCTCGTGAGCCAGCGCAGCACGCGGTAGTAGAGCCCCGACGCCGTTCGCCGCGGCCACGACTCCTCGGTGCGCTTGCTGCGGACCGCGAGCACCATGTCGGCGCCCTTCCGCCACTGGGCGACCATCTCCGCGATGAGCGCGGGCGGGTGCTGGAGATCGCAGTCGATCGGGATCACCGCGTCGCCCGACGCGTGGGCGAGGCCGGCCGCGAGCGCCGTCTCCTTGCCGAAGTTGCGCGCGAAGCTCACCACCCGGACGCGCGCGTCGGTGGTGGTGGCCGCGACCAGGAGGCCGAGCGAGCCGTCCTTGGAACCGTCGTCGACGAAGACGATCTCGAAGCTCTCGCCGAGCGCCTCGAGCGCGCGCGTGGCCTCGGTGAGGAACGCGTGGATGTTGCGCTCCTCGTTGTACACGGGGACGACGAGTGACAGGACCGGTGGCATCGTCAGGCTAGACCCCACGTGTACCACCAGCCCGAGGCCCTCGCGACCATCGTCTTCGGCAAGTTCCGCTCAACCCCTGGCACTCCGTGGGGTGGGTCACGTAGAACCCAGTTCGTGTCCGATCCGGCTCCGTCTCGCCTGCGCGTCGCGCTCCTGTGGGCGCTGCGGCTCGGCGGCACGGCGGCGGGCATCGCGTACACGCTCACGCTGGTCGACGCCGGCAAGCTCGGCGGCGCGCTGGGCGCGATCCCGCTCGGCGCGCTGGCGCTCGCGATCGCGCTCGTGGCCGCGAACGTCGTCGCCGGCGCGCTGCGCTGGCGCGTGCTCCTCGATGCCTACGGCGCCACGTCGCCGCCGGCGACGCCCCGCCTCGTGCGGCTGTCGTTCGTCGGCTTCTTCTACAACAACTACCTGCCGGGCGCGGTCGCCGGCGATGTCGTGCGCGGCGTCGCCACCCGCGAGGCGTTCGGCGACCACGGCCTGACCGGCAACCTCGCGGTCGTGCTCGTCGAGCGCGCGCTCGGCCTCTTCGCGCTCTTCGCGCTCCTCGCCGGCGGGCTCGCGCTGGCCGGCGACGACCTCGACACCGGGACGCTGTGGCTGTGGACCGCCGCCGGCGTGGGCGGCGCGTCGGCGATCGTGATGGGCCTCGTCGTCGCGCGCTGGCTGGCGCCGCGGTTGCCGGCGGCGCTCGGTCGCGTCGCCGCGCGCGTGCCGGCCATCACGCGGCGCGGCGCCTTCGCGCGCGGCGTCCTCTACTCGGTCGCCACCCAGAGCCTGATCGCGCTGGCCGGCTGGGCCCTCCTCCACGCCGGCCACCCCGAGGTCGACCTCGCCGGCGCGCTCCTCGTCGTGCCGCTCGCCGCGGCCACGGCGTTCCTGCCCATCACCGTCGGCGGCGCCGGCGCGCGCGAGGCGGTCTTCGTGTCGCTGTGCGGCGGCCTCTTCGGCATCCCCGCCGAGGACGCGCTCGCCGCCTCGCTCGCGCTCTGGTTCGCGCACCTGGCGGTCGGCGCGGCGGGCGGCCTCCTGGTCGCCTTGCGCGGCACGCGATAGGCTCGGGCGATCGTGCAGAACGTGCTCGTCACCGGCGGCGCCGGCTTCATCGGCTCGAACTTCGTGCGTCACCTCCTGGCCGCGCGAGGGGACGTGAAGGTGGTCACGTACGACCTGCTCACCTACGCCGGCAGCCTCGAGAACCTGCGCGAGCTGCCTCACCCGGCGCGGCACGCCTTCGTGCAGGGCGACATCTGCGACCGCGCCGCCGTCGACGCCGTGCTCGCGGCCCACGCGATCGACACGATCGTCCACTTCGCCGCCGAGTCCCACGTCGACCGCTCGATCGCCGCGCCCGGCGACTTCATCCGCACCAACGTCATCGGCACGTTCACGCTGCTCGAGGCCGCGCGCGCCGCGTGGCGGGGGAAGGACGGCGTGCGCTTCCACCACGTCTCGACCGACGAGGTCTACGGCTCGCTCGCCCCCGACGAGCCGCCGGTGGTCGAGTCGGCGGCGTACGCGCCGCGCTCGCCCTACGCGGCGTCCAAGGCGGCCAGCGACCACCTCGTGCGCGCGTACGCGACGACGTACGGGCTCGCGATCACGATCTCGAACTGCTCGAACAACTACGGGCCGTACCAGTTCCCCGAGAAGCTCATCCCGCTGATGATCGTCAACGGCGCGCTGGGCAAGCCGCTGCCGGTCTACGGCGACGGCAAGCAGGTGCGGGACTGGCTCCACGTCGACGATCACTGCACGGCGATCCTCGCGATCCTCGAGCGCGGCCGCCCCGGCGAGACCTACCACGTCGGCGGCGGCAACCAGCCCACCAACCTCGAGGTCGTCGAGGCGATCTGCCAGCTCCTCGACGTCCGGTACCCGGACGCGCCGCACGCGCCTCACCGCTCGCTCGTCACCCACGTCACCGACCGCCCCGGTCACGACCGCCGCTACGATCTCGACTGCACCAAGCTCGAGCGCGAGCTCGGCTGGCGCCGCCGCCACGGCCTCGCCGACGGGCTGGCCGCCACCGTCGCCTGGTACGCGCAGAGCGGCGCCTGGCTCGCCGCCATCCGCGACACCGACGACTACCGCCGCTGGATCGCGCTCAACTACGGCGCGCGCTGACCGGCGGCTTCGCGTATCGTCGGCGGGTGAAGGGCATCATCCTCGCCGGCGGCCGCGGCACGCGCCTCTACCCGATCACGCGCGCGGTCTCGAAGCAGCTCCTGCCGGTCTACGACAAGCCGATGATCTACTACCCGCTGTCGGTGCTCATGCTCGCCGGCATCCGCGAGGTGCTGGTCATCTCGACGCCCGAGGACCTGCCCGCGTACCGCCGGCTCCTGCGCGACGGGTCGCAGTGGGGCCTCACCTTCGCCTACGCCGAGCAGGCGGCGCCGCGCGGCCTGGCCGAGGCGTTCCTCATCGGCGAGGACTTCGTCGCCGGTGATCGCTGCGCCCTCGTCCTCGGCGACAACGTCTTCTACGGGTCGGGGCTGCAGGAGACCGTCGAGCGCGCCGCCGCGATGGAGCGGGGTGCGGTCGTGTTCGCGTACCCGGTGCGCGATCCCGAGCGCTACGGCATCGTCGAGCTCGGGCCCGAGCGCCAGGTGCTCTCGCTCGAGGAGAAGCCGGCCCGGCCGCGCTCGAACCTCGCCGTGCCCGGCATCTACTTCTACGACGAGCAGGTCTCGGCGCTGGCGCGGCAGGTGCGGCCGAGCGCGCGCGGCGAGCTCGAGATCACCGACCTCAACCGCCTGTACCTCGAGCGCGGGCAGCTCGCGGTCGAGGTGATGAGCCGCGGCATGGCCTGGCTCGACGCCGGCACCCACGAGTCGCTGCTCGACGCGTCGAGCTTCGTGCACGCGATCCAGCGCCGCACGGGCCTCATGATCGCGTGCCCCGAGGAGATCGCGTGGCGCATGGGCTTCATCGACAAGGCGCAGCTCGCGGCGCTCGCCGCCGAGCTCCCCGACGAGTACGGCGCCTACGTGCGCGCGCTCGCTACGGCGTGAAGCTGGTCACGGCGGCCAGCACGCGGTCCTGGTCGGCGTCCCCGAGGTCGGCGTAGAGCGGCAGGCGCACGAGGGTGTCGGCGACCAGCTCGCTCACCGGACAGTCGCCGGGGCGACCGCCCGCGCGCGCCCCGACCTCGGAGAGGTGCAGCGGCTGGTAGTGGAACGTGGCCTGGATCCCGGCCGCGGCGACGTGGGCGATGAGCGCCTGGCGGGTCGCGAGGTCCCGCACCCGCAGCCAGTAGAGGTGCGCGGCGTGGGCGGCGGCGACCGGGACGTGCGGCTGCTGCACCTCGTGGCGCGCGGCCCAGCCGGCGAGCTCGGCGTGGTACCGCGCCCACGCGCGGTGACGTGCCGCCTGGATCGCCTTCACCTGCTCGAGCTGGGCGACGAGGATCGCGGCGAGGATGTCGCTCGGCAGGTAGCTCGAGCCGAGGTCGACCCAGGTGTACTTGTCGATCTCGCCGCGGAAGAAGCGGGCGCGGTTGGTCCCCTTCTCGCGGAGGATCTCGGCGCGCTCGTGGAGCGCGGGGTCGTTGAGGACCAGCGCGCCGCCCTCGCCGCACGACAGGTTCTTGGTGTCGTGGAAGCTCTGCGTCGCCATCACGCCGAAGCCACCGAGGGGGCGGTCGCGCCAGGCGCCGCCCAGGCTGTGGGCGTTGTCCTCGACCAGCGCCGCGCCGCCGGCGGCCGCGGCGAGGCCGTCGAGGTCGGCGGCGACGCCGGCGTAGTGCACGGCGACGACCGCCCGGGTGCGCGCCGTCACCTTGCGCGCCACGTCGGCGGGATCGAGGCAGAGCGTGCGGGGGTCGACGTCGGCGAAGACGATCGAGGCGCCGCGCAGCGCGTACGCGCTCGCCGTCGAGACGAACGTGAACGACGGCACGATGACCTCGTCGCCGGGCCCGACGCCGAGCAGCATCGCGGTCAGCTCGAGCGCGTGTGTGCACGAGGTCGTGAGCAGGACCTTGCCGCCGCCGACGAGCGGGGAGAGCATGGCGGCGGCGCGCGTGGTGTACGGCCCGTCGCCGCGCCAGTGATCGCCGCCGAGCGCGTCGCCGACGAGCGCCGCCTCACGGCCCGTGCGATGGGGGCGGGTGAACGGGATCGCGTACCGGGTCATGGGCCGCGATCCTCGGTGACGCGCTCCCGCACCACGTAGGGTGGTCGGTCGAGGAGCCGGAAGTGGGCGCGCCCCAGGTACTCGCCGATGATGCCCAGGCACAGGAGCTGGGCACCGCTGAAGATCGACACGATGCACGCGAGGAACGGGAAGCCGGGCGCGCTGCCGCCGTCGATCGCGTAGCGGACGAGCACGAAGGCGAGCACCAGGAAGCCGAAGCCCGTGAGCAGGAAGCCGATGAGGCTCGCGAGCTGGAGCGGGAGCGTCGAGAACCCGGTCATCATGTTGATGGCGTGGGTGAGGAGCTTGCGCAGCGTGTAGCTCGACTGCCCGATCGTGCGCGCGTCGTGCCGGACGATCACGTGGGTGAAGCGCTGGGTGCCCCAGGTGAGGAGCACGTCGATCGACACGAACGAGCCGCGGAAGCTCTCGAAGGCGTCGCGCAGGTGGGTGCGGAACACGCGCCACGCGCTCGCGCGCGCCGCGGTCTCCGCGCCCATCGAGCCCACGAGGACGCGCTTGGTGATCCGCGAGGCGAGGCCGCGGAAGAGGCCGTGTGGCTGCTTCTCGGGGGCGCCGTAGACGACGTCGATGTCGTCGGTGAGCGCGGCGAGCAGCCGGGGCAGCTCCTCGGGCGGGTGCTGGAGGTCGTCGTCCGTCGTGACGATCGTGTCGAAGCGGGCGGCGCGGATGCCGCAGAGCAGCGCCGGGTGCTGGCCGTAGTTGCGCATGAGCGCGATCGCGCTCACCCCCGGCTGGCTCCGCGCCAGCCGCGCCACCTCCTTGCCCGTGCCGTCCGGGCTCGCGTCGTCGACGAGCAGGATCTCCCACGCGCCCGGCGCCTGCGCCTCGAGCACCGGCAATAGCCGCTCGACGAGCGGTCCGATCGATCCCTCGCTGCGATAGCAGGGGATGACGACCGAGATCCCGCGGGGCAACACGCTCCCCTGTGTACCACTCGGTGAGGTCGCCGTGAGGGCTCTCCGACCTCGGGGGCGATCTGACGACACTCTCGCCCATGCGACACGTCGTGACGATCCTCCTGGCCCTCGCGGGCTGCGCGTTCGACCCGCAGGGGCCCGGCGTCACGCCCGTCGACGACACCGATGCGCCGCCGGCGGCCGACGTCGACGCCGCGAGCGCCGCCGACCCCGACGCCGCGGACCCCGACGCCGCGGACCCCGACGCCTCCCCGTCGACCACCACCGACGCCGCCGTCTCGCTGCCCGACGCGAGCCTGCCGCTGCCCGACGCCGCGTCGCCACCCGACGCCGCGCCTCCCGCCGATGCCGGCCCGCTCGTCGAGATGGCGTGCACCAACGGTCAGGACGACGATCAGGACGGCAAGGTCGACTGCCGCGACGACGACTGCCCGAGCTGCGGCGGCCTCTCGTCGTGCTGCCCGAGCGGCGCCTGCGCGCTCCTCTGTCTCTGACAGGTCGCGGGCGCCGGCGGTGGTCGCCGACGACCAAGATCACGTGCGACGGCGCGGCGATCACAGCTCCGAGCAGACGATCGAGCCGCTGCTGGCCCGCACCTTCGCCTTGATCTGCTGCCCGTCCTTGTACTTCTTCCAGGTCCCCTCGCTCACGTCACACGTGCGGTTGTTCTTCCCGTCGTTGAGCTCGATCGTGTAGACGCCCTCCTTCTTGCCCGCGCGTCGCGCGCCCACGCCGTCCTTCACCGGCGACGGCGGCACCGCCGGCCACGCCACCTCGAGGCCCTGACCGGCCGCCTTCAGCTCCTCGACCTTGGTCCACCGGTCGATGCGGAAGCTGCACCAGTCGTCGTCGATGCCCTCGCTCTTCATGCGCGGCTTGCACTGCTTCACCTCCTCGAAGGTGCCGTCGCCCTTGTCCTGCTTCACCACGGTGCAGTCCTCGCCGTCCTGTACCTGCTTGGTCGAGCGCTGCTTGCGCGTGCACGAGATCTGGCGCGCGCCGGTCGGCACCTCGTTCTTCCACGCCTCCTCGCCGACCTCCCGGTACTCCTCGATCTCCTGCACCGCGGCCCAGCGATGGCCGGTCACGGTCATCGCGACCTCCTTCTTGCGGATGCACATGAACCAGATGAGGACGCCGAAGACGACGACGCCGAGGAGGATGTACCAGAGCAGGTTGGACTTCTTCTTCACCGGCTTGGGCACCGTCACCCGCCCCACATCCCCGGCGTCGCCGAGCGGCGCGCCGCACTGGCCGCAGTTCTTCGCCTTCGCCGACTGCGCCGACCCGCACGACGCGCACTTCTTGTCGCCGCCGGTGTAGACGTGGTCCTCGACCTTCACCTTGTCGTCGTCACTCGGGAAGTACCGCTTGGTCCCGTCCTGCGGCGCGCCGCAGTTGGGGCAGTGGCGGTGGGTCTTCCCGAGCAGCTTCTTCGTGTCGCAGTGGGAGCAGTCCCACAGCATCTCGTAGTGGCCGAGGCTCTCCTCGCGCGGCTTCTCCATCCGCCGATGGTATCAGCTGGAGGTCACTGCACCTGCACGGTGAGCGAGTAGGTCATGTCGTCGAAGCGGTAGAACGTGTCGACCACGACGTAGACGTCGACGGCGGCCCCGCTCGAGTTCGTGAACGTCACCGTCTCGGGATCGTCGTCGAGCCCGAGGTCCGCGCCGTCGAGGCAGGTGATGGGGTTCGCGTCGCACATCGAGGCGGGCGCGCCGATGAGGTAGATCGCGGGGTCGAACCCGGCGTCGGGCGTCACGGTGGCGGTGAGGGTCTGGCCGGCGGGCACGTTGACGCGGTACGCGCGGTCGCGGCCGTTCTGGGTCTCGCCCGTGCACGAGAGGGGCGGGTTGTAGTTGTTGTAGTAGCCGACGATCGTACCGGTCACCGTCCCCGGGCTGGTCGCGGGCGCGACCTGGCAGCTCTCGCCCTCGAGCGGCGCGCCGACGTTCACCTGCAACGTGTACGCGTCGCCGCCGGAGCTGTAGCCATCGACGATGATCTGGACGTCCACCGCGCCGCTCGTGTTGTTGTGGAACACCGCCGTCTCCGCCATGCCACCGAGCGCCCCGTCGGATCCCGCGAGGCAGGTCAGCGGCGACGAATCACACGTCGCGGGCGGCGTGGCCACCAGGTAGAGCGAGAGATCGTACGTGCCGGTCGTGGGCGTCGCGGTGGCGGCGAGCCGCTGGCCCGCCGGCACCGTGACCACGTGCACGCGATCGCTGCCGGCGGCGGAGAATCGGGTGCAGGTCGCGCCCGAGTTGTAGTTGTTCGCGTAGCCGACCGTGGTCGCGACCACCGTCGCCGCGCCGTTCACCAGCGTGACCGTCTCGCCGGACTGGCACGTGTCCCCGGGGAGCGGCGTCATGGCGTCGGTCCCGGCGTCGGTCATCGCGTCGGCGCCGGCGTCGGTCATCGCGTCGGCGCCGGCGTCGGTCATCGCGTCGGCGCCGGCATCGGCCCCCGCGTCGATCTGCGCCGCGTCGATCTGCGCCGCGTCGGCGCCGGCGTCGACCTCGGGTGCGTCGATCATCGACGCGTCGACCTCGGGTGCGTCGATCGTCGACGCGTCGGTCTCCGGCGCGTCGGTCGCGCGCGCGTCGACGGCGCCGTCGTCATCACCGCCGCCGCAAGCGGCGGCGATGGCGAACGTGGAGAGGCAGAGAGCGGAGAGGCGTAGGCGATGCGACATGTCGGGCAAACTAGGTTGAAGTCGCCTCGATGATCAACCCCCGAGTTTCCCCGAGATCGGCGCGGCCGCTCAGTCAGCCGGATACAGGTGGGAGCAGATGGACGCATCCGCCGGTAGCCCCGGCTCCGGCGTCATCGGTCCGTCGCCGCCGTGGGCCTGGCGCAGCGCCGTCGTGAGCGCCCGGCCGCCCGCGATCTCGCCGAGCGCCGTCGCGCCCTCGGTCGCCGCGCGCGCGTACGTCGTGTAGTCGACGTGGAAGAGGCCGAAGCGGGGGCCGAAGCCTTCGTGCCACTCGAAGTTGTCGAACAGGCTCCAGTGGTAGTAGCCGCGCACGTCGACGCCCTCGCGCTTCGCGCGGTCGACCTGCTCGAGCACGCGCACCACGTTCTCCGCGCGGCGCTTGCCGTCCTCGGTCGCGATCCCCGCCTCGGTGATGACCAGCGGCAGGGCGGGGTAGCGCGCGCCCATGTCCTTGAGGATCGTGTAGAGCCCGGGCGCGTGGAACTCGTAGCCCATCTCCGGCACGCACGTCGTCGGATCGATCGCCGGCAAGCACGAGCCGAGATCGAAGGCGCCGAAGCACGGCGTCAGGTTCAGGACCGGCACCGCCGCCGCCGAGCCGGTCACCCCGGCGCGGAAGTAGTACTGGATGCCGAGCCAGTCGACCTTGCCCGCCCACTCCGGGTGCGCCTCGTCGCCGGTGCCGTCGAGCTGCGGGTCGAAGGTGCCGTTCACGAACGCGTCGACCGCGAGGTGGTGATAGACGTAGATCAGGCGATCGCGCGCGGTGACGTCGACCGGATCGGTCGAGAGACGGTTGTTGCTCGCCGCCTGCCAGTCGACGACCGAGAGCGTGAAGCCGACCGCCGCGGCCACACCGTCGCCGTCGCTGTCGGTGGTGTCGGCCGCCTTGATCGCGTCGTACATGGCGGCCTGGGCCGCGAGGTAGTCGCGGATCACCGGCACCAGGTCGGTGAGGAGCGACGTGATGAGCACGCGGCCGGGCGGGAAGTTGCCGATGCCGTACGCCGCGATGAGGTAGTTGACCGGCTCGTTGAGCGTCGCCCACTCGTCGACGCGGTCGCCGTAGCGGCGGGCGAGCTCGCCGGCGAGCTCGGCCATCTCCTCGACGACCTGCGGTCCGCCGAGCGAGCCGAGGCCGCACAGGTTGGTGTCCTCCGGCTCCCCCGGCGACGGGTTGCGTCCGCACCCGGCGTCGCGGGGATCGGCGATCCACACCGGGTTGGAGAAGTGGTGCACGGTGATCATCGGCCGGATGCCGCGCGCCCGCAGCGCGTCGATGAGCTGCCCGTAGTGCGCGAACGCGGCCTCGTCCCAGACGTCCCGCTGCGGCTCGAGGCGCGCCCACTCGACGCTGAACCGGTAGCTGTCGAGGTTGGTGTCGACGAGGAGCTGGACGTCCTCGATCGCCTTCGAGAACCCGCGCGAGGCCTCGCCGACGAAGGCCTTGCCCTTGCCGAGGCCGCCGTCCGCGGTCCGCTGCGACCAGACGTACCAGTCGCTCTGGGGCGTCGCCTCCTCGATCTGGGTGGCGGCCGAGGCCGCGCCGAAGCGCCAGCCGGTCGCGCCGGCCTCGCCGACGAGGGGGCCCATCTCGGCGTAGTCGATCGTGGGCGGCGGATCGTCGCCGCCACATGCCGCCGAGAGGGTCAGGAAAAGCGCGAGTCGAAGCCGCATGGGGCGCATCTAACCACGCGGTTTCCCTGGCGGGAACAGCCTTGACAGCGAGGTGCGCGTCCATATACTGCGCCGCTTCCACAGGTACGCCCGTGTCGATCGAAGCCAAGCCAGTCAACCCGTTTCGCGTGCTCGTCCGCGACCTGCCGGCCTCCCGGCGCGTCGCGGTGACGCCGGCGTTCGTCGCCGAGGCCGTGAAGGGGCTTCCGCTGCGCGACGCGCTCGACGGCGAGGCCTCGACGCTCGACGACGGCGGCGCCGCCCAGGTCGAGCTCTACGGCGACGGCGAGAACGTGCACGTGAACGGCAAGGTCACCGGCAAGGTGACGGTCGCGTGCAGCCGCTGCGTCGGCCCCGTGGCCATCGAGCTCGACGAGCCGATCCACGTGACCTACCTGCCGGTGCACGCGATGCCGGCCGAGCTCGACGAGGACTCGGCGGGCGAGGGGGTCGAGCTCGCCGAGAACGACCTCGACGTGTACCCGTACGACGGCGAGGCCGTCGATCTCGAGCCGCTGGTGCGCGAGCAATACGTCCTCGCGGTCCCGTTCGCGCCGCTCTGTCGCGAGGACTGCCTGGGGCTCTGCCCGCAGTGCGGCGCCGACCGCAACCACGCGCCCTGCGCGTGCGAGAAGCCCGTCGATCCCCGGTTCGAAGCCCTTCAAGGGCTCAAGCTCCCATCGTAGAAGTAGCAGCCGAGCAGCAGCAGCAGAAGAAGAGGAAGCCATGGCACTCCAGAAGCGTCGTCGCGGGCCTGCCCGCACCGGTCATCAGCGTTCGGCCTGGATGAAGAAGTCGGGTGAGAACCGCCCGCTCGTCCAGGCGTGCCCCAACTGCGAGGCGCCGCGCATCCCGCACCGCGTCTGCATGGCCTGCGGCTTCTACGACGGCCAGCAGGTGATGAAGGCCAAGTCCGCCGACGCCGGCGAGTGATTTCTCGCCACGCGTGAGATAACTCGCGCGTGATCATCGCGCTCGATGCGATGGGCGGCGATCTCGCCCCCCGGTCCGAGGTGGCCGGGGCGGTCGCGGCCGTGCGCGAGGCGCAGCTCGAGGTCACCCTCGTCGGTGATCGGGCGCGCCTCGAGGCCGAGCTCGAGCGGGTCGGGGCGCGGGGTGAGCGTGGCATCACGATCGAGCACGCCGCCGAGATCGTCACGATGGACGATCATCCCGGCGAGGTCTTCCGCAAGAAGCGGCAGAGCTCGCTGCGGCTGGCGACGGAGCTGGTGAAGGCCGGGCGCGCCCACGCGCTGGTCTCCGCCGGCAACTCCGGTGCGGTCCTCTCGCACGCGCTCTTCGTCCTCGGCCGCAGCGCGGGCGTCGAGCGACCCGCGATCGCGACGTCGTTCCCGACGCCGCACGGCCCGTTCACGCTCTGCGACGTGGGCGCCAACGTCGACGTGAGGCCGTCGATGCTCGCGCAGTTCGCGGCGCTGGGCGCCGCCTACGACCGCGTCGTGCACGGGCGACCGCGTCCGCGCGTCGGGCTCCTGTCCAACGGCGGCGAGCCGGGCAAGGGCACGGAGCTCACGCGCGCCGCGCACGCGCTCGTCGAGGCCGCGGCCGCGCGCCCCGACGCGCCCTTCCGCTTCGTCGGCTACGTCGAGGGCAGCGATCTCTGGCGTGGCACCGTCGACGTGGTCGCCACCGACGGCTTCACCGGCAACGTGGTGCTCAAGGTCTGCGAAGGTGTCGCAGACGCGCTCTTCGGGCTCGTGCGCGCGGAGCTGCGCGAGACGCCGCGCGCCCAGCTCGGTGGATTCCTCGCCGCACCCGCGTTGCGCTCGCTCAAGAAGCGGATCGACTTCACCGAGACCGGCGGCGCGGTCCTCGCCGGCGTCGACGGCGTGGTGATCATCGCGCACGGGCGCAGTGACACCACGGCGGTGAAGAACGCGGTCAAGCTCGCGGATCGCTTCGCGCGCGCCGAGCTGCCCGCGCGCATGCGCGACGCGATCGCCGCTCCCGCGTAAACACTTTCGCGGGGGTAGCCGCTTTCCTCGCGGACGGCTCTGTGCCAAACAGCGGGCGTGAAGACCGCGCTCCTCTTCCCGGGCCAGGGCTCGCAGCGTGTGGGCATGGGCCGCGACCTCGCGCACCGCTTCGACGTCGCGCGCCGCACCTACGAGGAGGCGGACGAGGCGCTGGGCTTCAAGATCAGCGCGCTCTGCTTCGACGGCCCCGAGGACGAGCTCACGCTCACGCAGTACGGTCAGCCGGCGATCCTCACCACGTCGATGGCGGTCTTCCGCGTGCTCGTGGCGGAGAAGGGGTTGACCTTCGACGTCTGCGCCGGGCACTCGCTCGGCGAGTGGAGCGCGCTCGCGGCCGCCGGCGCGCTCGCGTTCCCCGACGCCGTGCGCCTCACCCACCAGCGCGGCCTCTACATGCAGGAGGCCGCGCCCGTCGGGATCGGCGCGATGGCCGCGCTCATGGGCCTCGAGCTGTCGGCGGCGATCGAGCTCTGCGTCGCCGCGCGCGCCGACGGCGAGCCGTGCGAGCCCGCCAACCTCAACGGCGGCGGTCAGATCGTGATCTCGGGTCACGTGGCCGCGATCGATCGCGCGATCGCGCTCGCCAAGGGCAAGGGCGCCAAGCGCGCGGTGAAGCTCCAGGTGAGCGCGCCCTTCCACTGCTCGATGATGCAGCCGGCCGCCGACCGCGTCGCCGCGGCGCTGGCCGGCGTCGCGATCGCGACGCCGCGCGTGCCGGTCGTCGCCAACGTCACCGCCGAGCCGACGACGGACCCGGCCCGCATCCGCGCGCTGCTCGTCGAGCAGGTCACCGCGCCGGTGCGCTGGGAGGAGTCGGTGAAGGCGCTCGCCGCCGCCGGCGTGACCCGCGCCCACGAGCTCGGCGCCGGCTCGGTGCTGCGCGGGCTGGTCAAGCGCATCGCCGAGACCATCACGATCGACACGATCGGCGAGCCCCACGAAGTGGACGCATTCCAGGCCGCGTGAGCCCGAGCCCGAGCCAGAGCCAGAGCCAGAGGAAGGAGCGAGCATGACGATCACCGACAAGGCACTCGACGGACGCGTCGCGCTCGTCACCGGCGGCTCGCGCGGCATCGGTCGCGCCATCTGCGTGGCGCTCGCGCGGCGCGGCGCCAAGGTCGTCATCAACTACGCCGCCCGCGAAGACGCGGCCCGCGAGACCGCCGAGCTGGTCACCGCCGCCGGCGGCACCGCCGCGCTCTCGGCGTTCGACGTCGCCAGCGGCGACGCGGTCACCGAGGCGGTGAAGGCGATCGGCAAGGATCACGGCGGCCTCGACATCCTGGTCAACAACGCGGGCGTGGCCATCAACGGCCTCCTGCTCCGCTACAAGGACGACCAGTGGGCCCGCACGCTGCAGGTGAACCTGGCGGGCGCCTTCCACTGCGCGCGCGCCGCGGCGTCGCTCCTGCTCCGCGCCAAGGAGCACGGCCGCATCATCAACATCACGTCGGTGGTGGGCGAGAGCGGCAACGGCGGCCAGGTCGCGTACGCGGCGTCCAAGGCCGGCCTCATCGGTCTCACGCAGTCGCTGGCCAAGGAGCTGGCGTCGCGCGGCGTCACCGCCAATGCGGTCTCGCCCGGCTTCATCGACACCGACATGACGGCCGAGCACCTCCCCGAGGCGGCGCGCGCCAAGCTCCTGGAGCAGATCCCGCTGGCCCGCATCGGCCTCGCCGACGATGTCGCCCACGCGGTCGCCTTTTTGGCCGGACCGGAAGCCGCCTACATCACGGGCCAGGTTCTCCGGGTCAACGGCGGCCTGTTGATGTAGAGCGTTTGCGTTGATGTAGAGCGGCCTTTCGTACTAAAGACCGCATCAAGAAAGGGAAACGCCCATGTCCGACACGATCGAAGCGAAGGTCAAGGAGATCATCTGCCAGCAGCTCGAGGTCTCGCCCGAGCAGCTCCGTCCCGAGGCGTCCTTCGTCGACGATCTCAAGGCCGACTCGCTCGCCGTGGTCGAGCTCGTCCTCGCCCTCGAGCAGGAGTTCAAGCTCGAGATCCCCGAGGAGGACACCGAGCGCATCAAGACGGTCAAGGACGCGCTCGACTACATCAAGTCGCACGCGTCCTGATCCTTCGACTCGGGCGCGCTGACGCTCGCCCTCGCTCAGGATGAACGATAGAAGAGGAAGGTATGCGCCGCGTCGTCATCACCGGAATCGGTCTCATCACGCCGATCGGCATCGGCCGTGAGGAGACGTGGCAGGCCTTGCTCGCGGGCAAGAGCGGGGCCGGGCCGACCACGCTGTTCGACGCCAAGGACTACGCCTCCAAGTTCTCTTGCGAGGTGAAGAACTGGGCCGAGAACGCGACGCGCTGGCTCGACAAGCGCGAAGTGAAGCACATGGACCGCTTCCTCCAGTTCGGTATCGCCGCCGGCATGATGGCGATGGAGGACGCGGGCTATCCGGGGAACAAGGTCCCGGCCGGCGAGGAAGATCGCTGGGGGGTGTACTTCGGCGCCGGCCTCGGCGGCGTCTCCACGATCGAGGCGACGCACGACAGCGGCCGCGCCAAGGGTCCGCGGTACGGGTTCAACCCGTACTTCGTCACCGACATCATCATCAACATGATCCCCGGCGTGCTCTCGATCCGCACCGGGGCGCGGGGCGCCAACTTCTCGCACGTCTCGGCGTGCTCGACCGGCGCGCACTCGATCGGCGAGGCGATGCGCAACATCCGCCACGGCTACGCCGACGTGATGCTCGCGGGCGGCGCCGAGGCCACGATCACCATGCTCGGGGTCGGCGGCTTCAACGCCATGCGCGCCATGTCGACGCGCAACGACGCGCCCGAGAAGGCGTCGCGGCCGTTCGAGAAGGACCGCGACGGCTTCGTGATCGGCGAGGGCGCCGGCGGGCTCGTGCTCGAGGAGTACGAGCACGCCCGGGCGCGCGGCGCGCGCATCTACGGCGAGGTGAAGGGCTACGCCGCCAACAGCGACGCCCATCACATCACGGCACCCGCCCCCGAGGGCATCGGCGCCCAGCGCTGCATGAAGCAGGCGCTCGCCGACGCGGGGCTCGCCCCCGAGGCGATCGGGTACATCAACGCCCACGGGACGTCGACCGAGTTCAACGACAAGAACGAGACCGCCGCCATCAAGGCGGTCTTCGGCGACCACGCGAGGAAGCTGGCGGTGTCGTCGACCAAGTCGATGACCGGACACACGCTCGGCGCCGCCGGCGCGATCGAGGCGGGGATCACGATGCTCGCGCTCGCGCGCGGCGTCCTGCCGCCGACGATCAACTACGACACGCCGGATCCCGAGTGCGACCTCGACTACGTGCCCAACCGGGCGCGGGAGCAGCGGGTCCACGCGGCTCTGTCGAACTCGTTCGGCTTCGGCGGCACCAACGCGGCCCTGGTCCTCACGCGCGATCTCGCGACCGAGGGATCGAAGGCCTGATGGTGGGCCTGACGGTGAGATGATGGCCGCCATGCGCTGGTACGTCGGCAGCGATCACGCCGGGTTCGCGCTCAAGCGTCACCTGTGCGACGTGCTCCGTTCGCTCGGCGACGAGGTCAACGACCTCGGCACCGAGAGCGAGCAGGCGGTCGACTACCCCGACTTCGGCGCCGCCGTCGGCCGCGCCGTCGCCTCGGCGCGCAGCCAGGCCCTCGGCCTCGTCATCTGCGGCACCGGCGTGGGCATCGGCATCGCGGCCAACAAGGTCCCCGGCGTGCGCTGCGCGCTCTGCACGGAGGCCTTCACCGCGACGGCGGCGCGCGCCCACAACGACGCCAACGTGATCGCGCTCGGCGCCCGCGTCATCGGCGCCGGCGTGGCCGAGGCGTGCGTGCGGGCCTTCCGCGACACCGCGTTCGAGGGAGGCCGCCACGCCCGGCGGGTCGGCAAGCTCAACACGCTCGACGACGCTGCCCGGGGCAGCTAGCGGCGGAAGGCCAGGAGAGGGCGAGAGGTCGACGATGCGCTGCCCCTTCTGTGGTGAGGACGAGGACAAGGTCAACGACTCGCGCACGTCGAAGGACGGCCGCGAGATCCGGCGTCGGCGCGAGTGCCTGCGCTGCGAGCGCCGCTTCACCACGTACGAGCGCGTCGACGAGGCCATGCCGGTCGTGGTCAAGAACGACGGGCGGCGCGAGCCCTTCGACGTCCACAAGATCGAGCGCGGCATCTCCTTCGCCGTGATCAAGCGACCGGTCTCGCCCGAGCAGGTGCGCCAGATCGCCGAGGCGGTCGAGCGCGAGATCAGCGAGCTCGGGGTCGACGAGATCCCGTCGCGTGACGTCGGCGAGCGGATCCTGCCGCGGCTGCGCGCGCTCGACTCGGTCGCGTACGTGCGCTTCGCGTCGATCTACCGCGACTTCGAGAACCTCGAGGAGTTCGCGCGCGAGCTGCGCGCGCTCAAGAAGGCCGGTGGCGAGAGCTCGTAAGGACGCCGCGGACCCCGCGGACGCGCGCTGGATGGAGCGCTGCCTCGAGCTCGCCGCCCGCGGCGGGCGCACGTCACCCAACCCCCGGGTCGGGTGCGTCGTCGTCGGCAAGGGCGGCAAGGTGCTCGCCGAGGGCTGGCACCGCGGTCCGGGCACCGCCCACGCCGAGGTCGACGCGCTGACCCGCCTCGGCAAGGCGCGTCGCACGGCGAAGGGGGCGACCCTCTACGTCAACCTCGAGCCGTGCAACCACCACGGGCGGACCCCGCCGTGCGCGCCGGCCGTGATCGCGAGCGGGGTCGCGCGCGTGGTCATCGGCGCGATGGATCCGGTGCCGGGGCACGGCGGCGGCGCGGCCCGCATCGCGAAGGCCGGCATCGCGGTGACCCGCGGCGTGCTGGCGCCGAGCTGCGAGGAAGCGAACCGCGGCTTCTTCACGTGGGCGCGGCGCGGCCGGCCCTGGTTCACGCTCAAGGCGGCGATGACGCTCGACGGGCGCATCGCGACCTCGTCGGGCGAATCGCGCTGGATCACCGGGGAGGCGGCGCGCGCCGCCGGCCACGCGCTGCGGGCGAGCCACGACGCGGTGCTGGTGGGCGTGGGGACCGTGCTCGCCGACGATCCGAAGCTCACCGTCCGGGACGCGGACGGGGCCGATCCGGCGCGCATCGTCCTCGATAGCCGCCTGCGGACCCCGCCGGACGCGGCGCTCCTGACCGGCGGCACGGCGGAGGTCATCATCGCCTGCGCCGAAGGGGTCCCGGCGATCCGGCGGCGGCGCCTGGAGAAGGCGGGCGCGCGCGTGCTCGTGTTCCCGACCGCGCCCCACGGTGGCGTCGACCTGGCCGCGCTGGGCGTGGCGCTCGCCGGAAAGGGGATCACCTCGGTCCTGGTCGAGGGCGGGGGCGAGGTCCACGCGTCGTTCCTGGCGGCCGGCCTGGCGGACGAGATCGAGCTCCACGTCGCGCCCAAGGTCCTGGGCGGACGCAGCGGCGGCCCAGCGTGGGTGGGCGGGGAGGAGGTCGCAGGGCTGGATCAGGCTCAGCGCTTCACCATCCGCGCCGCACGGTTTGCGGCCGACGACCTCCTCCTCACGCTGCGTCCGACAAAGACGCACAGCTGATCGGCGGCTCACCCGTGTGACACCGATCGCGCCGGTCGGATAACATATCCGGGAAGGGGAGCTATCCGATGGGGCTTTTCGACAAGAAGGACAAGAAGCGCAGGGACGACTTCGATTCTCCGGTCGACCAGGTCGACCTGGGGGCGTCCCCGCGGGCAACGACCCCGGAACCGTCCGCGCCGGTGGCGAAACCGGCGGCGGCCGCAGCCCCGGAGCCAGCGAAGCCGGCGCCGTCGTCCGCGCCCGCGGCGAGCACGCCCGTGCCGGAGCCGGCGAGGCCCGCGCCCGCGCCCGCGCCAGCGCCGTCCGCGCCGGCCCGCGCATCGGCGCCCGAGTCCGACGACTACGGCATCGACAAGGCGATCGAGCTCATGCGGACCCTGCCGCAGGAGAACATCGAGCTGGTCGTCCAGGTCGTGAAGTTCTCGCTCGAGTCCGTCGGCATCCACCTGCCGACGATCATCCAGGACGCCGTCCGTCGGCAGAACGATCTGCAGGGGCGCATCGCGTCGCTCAAGGCCGAGATCGCCGAGCTCGAGGCCGAGATCAAGCAGCGCCGCGACGAGATCACCAAGCACGAGGCCGATCACAAGGAGACCTCGACGGTGCGCGATCGCCTCGAGCTCGCCGAGAAGCTCGGCAAGGGCGGCAAGGCGCCGGCCGCGTCGTCGGCCGCGTCGTCGGCCGCGTCGTCGTCGAGCAGCGACGCGTCGTCGTCGTCGGGGTCCGCGTCGGGCTCGCTGCCGAGCCTGGGTGGCACGCCGCACCGCAGCCACCCCGCGACCGGCCAGACCGCCGTCATCCCGCCCAAGAAGTGAGCGCCATCTAGGCCCGCCCCCCGCACGCCGCTCCATCCAGTCCGACCAGTCCGATGCTCCGCCACCACATGTCCGTGATCACGGCTGACAACCGCCTCAAGCGGGAAGTCCAGCGCGTGACCGCCTCGACCGCCTCGACCGCTGCCTTCGGCAAGGACCTCACCGTGCTCGAGGGCGAGCGCAAGCCCGACCTCGTCATCGTCGACGCGCGCACCGAGCGTGCGCCTGTCGGCCTGCACAAGAAGGTCCCCGAGGGCGCGAAGATCATCTTCGTCGTCGGTGACGACCACAAGATCACCGACGACCTGCCCGTGTTCAGCGACGGCCACGTCGTGAGCGTGATGAGCCACGGCGACCGCTTCGACGCCGACGAGTTCATCGCGAGCGCCACCAAGGCGCTGCGCGGCAACATCTTCGGCCTCAACAAGTACTTCCCGTGGGGCGTCACCACCTTCTCGATGGTGGTGAAGAGCTACGCCGAGAAGAACAAGGCGATCGACGCGCTCATGCAGTACGCCAATCTCGCCGGCGTGCGCGGGCCCGTGCGCGAGCGCATCCAGACCGTCGCCGACGAGCTGATGATGAACGCGCTCTACCACGCCCCCGTCGACAAGGACGGCAAGGAGCTCTTCCGCGAGAAGACGCTCAAGGACCTGGTCCAGCTGCCCGAGGTCCCGGCGATCGAGGTGCAGTACGGCTCGACGGGGCGCTACTTCGGGCTCTCGGTGCGCGACGGCGGCGGCTCGCTCTCGCGCGAGCGCGCGATGCAGTACCTGCTCAAGGCGCGCTCGTCCACCCCCGAGATGGAGCAGAAGATCGGCGGCGCCGGCCTCGGCCTGGTCAGCGTGCTGCGCTCGGTGTCGAAGCTGATCTTCAACCTCGAGCCGGGGACCTCGACGGAGGTCATCGGGCTGTTCGACATCGAGCTCTTCGCCAAGGGCCAGATCGGCGCGCGCTCGCTGCACGTCTTCACCTCGACGCCCGAGCCCGAGCCGGAGGCGGCGGAGGACGAGGAGGCGGGCGACGACGACGAGACCCAGGCCACCCAGGCGCCGCCCGACGAGGAGGTCCCGGACCTCCGCAAGCGGCGCGGCGCGTGGGTGCTCGCCGCGATCCTGCTCTCGGTCGTGACCGCGCTCGGCACCGCCGTCGCGATGAAGAGGAGCACCACGTCCGATGCGATCACCGGGCCCGACGATCCGCGCTGCAAGCCGGTGCCCGAGTCCGACGGGCTCGTGCCGCGCTGAGCCACGCCAGCGGACGCGTCGCCGTCAGCGCGGCGCGTAGCGATCGCACTCGCACACGTAGCTATCCGTGTCGGTGCAGGGCTTGTCCTCGAAGTCGAACGAGTTCTTGAACCGCACGCAGTTCTCGCTCGTGCCGCCGTCCGGGTCGCCGGCGTCCCACGGCGGTCGCTGACCGACGACGGGGAAGCCGTTGGTCGGCTCGTCGGTGACCCACTGGAAGGTGCCCTCGACGGCGATGTCGGTGAGCCCCACCCACGTGTTGCCGCTGAACTGGTTGGTGAGCGCGATCTTCTCGGCGTTGTCCCCGACGACGACGAGGTGGGTGCGGCCGTTGGCGGCGCCGCTCAGGTCGTCGTCGTCGTTGCAGTCGGCGGCGGCGATCGCCCACGTGACGTTCACCTCGACGACGCGGTACTGCGTCGCCGATCCGTTGATCGGGGCGTAGCCGAGGGGGCAGATGAGCACCCCCGCGTCGGGGGCGGCGGCGTCGATGGTCGCGGCGTCGGGGGCGGCGGCGTCGATGCCGGGCGCGGCGTCCGGGTCAGCCGCGTCGGGCCCGGTGGCGCCGTCGGGCGTGCCCTCCGCGGCGTCGTCGGCGACGGTGGCGTCGTCGGCCCCGTCGTCGTCCCCGGACGCGCCGCCTGCGGGGTGGAACCCGCAGCCGCCGGCCGCGAGGGCTAGCATCACGATGACCTGCGTCCGCATCGACCATCGATTGTCGCCCGGACGCCCCTCGCCCGCGCCGAAAAAGTGAACCCCGGGACTGTACCCGGTCCCGGGGCTCGGACTGTGCGGTTCCCCGCACAGGTGCCGGTTTCGCGCGCCAACGGCAGGTGTGATCGCTCGAGATCTTCGTGCCCGCGACTTGCCCTTAGTCAAAGCGAGCCCAAGGCAGACAGGAGTGGAGCTCGCTACCGGAATCGAACCGGCATCTCGGGCCATGCGACCACGGAAGAGATGGTGCGCTCGGCGGTTTGAGCCTGGGAGATAGCCTCAGCTTGAATCAACCGTCTCGACCGACCCCGCGAGGGGCCCGCGTCTACCAATTTCGCCACGGGGCCATAGGGTGGTCCCGGGAGGACTCGAACCTCCACGTCGTGACTGGCTGCTCCGGTGAGCTTGAGCTTGAGTCTCAGCTTGTCTCCCATGCGGGAATCGGTGCGACTCCGTCGCGCGGTGCGGTCACGGCGCGAACAGGTAGTCGAAGACCTCCTTGGCGAGCTTCTTGTCGGGCGCCTCGGCGGCGTTGGCCTGCTCGCGGGCGAACTTGACGGCGTTGGACAGGCGCTCGATGCGGGCGAGCAGCTGCTTCTTGCGCGGCGCCGGGATGGCGCCCGAGTACTTGATCGTCGTCCACTGGCCGGCGATGACGTCCTCGGTGATGAGCTGGGTCTGCGCCGGGTGGTGCTCGGTCGCATCGTAGAGCACGATCGGGCGCTGCACCTTCTTGGTGCGCTGGGTGGCCGTCGGCTCGGTCTTGAACAGGCCGGTGCCCGGATCGATGTTCCAGTCGCTGCCCGGATCGAGCTCGGTCATCTTCGCCACGAAGGTCGACAGATCGTTCAGCTGCTTCTCGAGGAAGAGCAGGTAGGTGGCGGGGACGGCCTCGGCCAGGGTCCGCCCGTCGATCACGACGTCGGCCTTGGCCGTGCAGTTCGCCCAGTCCTTGGTCGCGGTGATGTCGAACAGCTCGGTGAGCGAGCGTGCGACGCGGTCGAGCACCTCGCCGGCGTTGTGCTGCACCTTCTGGCTCTCGGACGGGTACGTCTCCCCGTCCTCGTCACGCGCCTGGTACGACTTGTGGAAGCCGTTCATGAGCGCCGGCTTCTGCGTCGCCTGGTGTAGCTCCGTGAACTCCGCGTAGACGCGGGTCTTGATGCCCTTCTCGATCGCGAGAATCTGGTTCAACTTGGCCATACGGCGCGTTCCCCCGGCGGGCACCATGTCCGATGACGGCGGGCCGCGCAAGTGGTACACGAACCTCGTGTTCACCGGCCTCGTCGAGGACATCGGCACCGTCGCCCGCGCCGACCGGCGCAGCGACGCGCTGGTCCTGGTCGTGCGGCCGGCCGCCATGGACGTCGGATCGCTCGAGCTCGGCGAGTCGATCTGCCACGACGGGGTCTGCCTGACGGTGACCGAGGCGGGCGGGGGGACCTACACGGTGCTCGCCGGGGCCGAGACCCTGGCCCGCACGACGCTGGGCCGGGTCCGCGCCGGGACGCGCCTCAACCTCGAGCGCGCGCTCGCCGCCGGCGCCCGCCTCGGCGGCCACCTCGTCGCCGGCCACGTCGACGGCACCGCGGCGCTCGCGGCCCGGGTCGATCGGGGCGCCAACCTCGTGCTCACGTTCCGCTGCGCGCCCGCGCTCCTCCGCTACGTCGTCGAGAAGGGCTCGATCGCCGTCGACGGCGTGAGCCTGACCGTCAACCGGGTCGACGAGACCGGCTTCGACGTCGCGATCATCCCGCACACCGCCGCGCACACCACGCTCGGCGCCCGCCGCCCCGGCGATCCCGTCAACCTCGAGGTCGACGTGATCGGCAAGTACGTCGAGAAGCTCCTGGGCGGCTACGCGCCACGCCCGAAGGACGTGTGAACATGTCGCAGCAGCTCGCTACCCCCACCGCCCGCGTCACCGCCGCGCTCGACGCCATCCGCGCCGGCCAGATGGTCATCATGGTCGACGACGAGGACCGCGAGAACGAGGGGGACTTCGTGCTCGCCGCGGAGAAGGTGACGCCCGAGGCGATCAACTTCATGGCCAAGCACGGCCGCGGCCTCATCTGCCTCGCCATGGATGGCTCCCTCATCGACCGGCTGGAGCTGCCGATGATGGTGCGCGAGAACCAGGCGTCGCTCGGCACCGCCTTCACCGTCTCGATCGAGGCGCGCCACGGCGTCTCGACCGGCATCTCCGCCAAGGACCGCTACACGACGATCCTCGCCGCCATCGCCGACGAGGCGCGCCCGCAGGACCTGGTGTCGCCGGGCCACGTCTTCCCGCTGCGCGCGCGCAAGGGCGGCGTGCTGGTGCGCACCGGCCAGACCGAAGGCTCGGTCGATCTGGCGCGCCTCGCCGGCTTCAAGCCCGCCGGCGTCATCTGCGAGATCATGCGCGACGACGGCGAGATGGCGCGCATGCCGGAGCTGGAGAAGGTCGCGGCGGAGCACGGCCTCGTCATCTGCTCGGTCGCCGACCTCATCGCCTACCGCCTCGAGCGCGAGCACATCGTGCGGCGCAAGAGCGAGGGCGGCCTGCGCCCGGGCTGGCTCGGCCCGGGCGACCCGTTCCGCGCCTACCTCTACGACACCGAGGTCGAGGACACCGAGTACCTCGCGCTCGTGCGCGGCGAGCCCGACAAGGCCACCGCCCCCGTGCTGGTGCGCGTCGCGGCGCACGACCCGGTGGTCGATCCGTTCGCCGCGCGCCCCGACGTCGAGTCGGCGGTGCGCGCGATCGACGAGGCCGGCTGCGGCGTCTTCCTGTACGTCCACGCGCGCGGCCGCTCGAGCTTGACCCGCAGCTTCGAGAAGCTGGTCGCCGGTCGCTCGGGCGGCGGCGTGGCCCGGCCGGAGCAGTCCAGCGAGGCGCTCCGCGACTTCGGGCTGGGCGCGCAGGTGCTCGCCGACCTGGGGCTGTCGCAGATCCGCCTCATGTCGAACAACGAGCGCCGCATCGTCGGCATCGAGGGGTTCGGCATCCGCGTGGTCGAGCGCGTCCCCATCCCGGCACGTGGCGGGCGGCGCGCGCCGGCCGCGGACGTGGGATAATTTTCCGCCGATGCCCACGATGCTCGAAGGTCAGCTGTCCGCCGCGGGTCTCCGCTTCACGATCGTCGCCAGCCGCTTCAACGCGCTGGTGGTGGAGCCCCTCGTCGCCGGCGCGATCGACGCGATCGTCCGCACCGGCGGCAGCGCCGACGACGTCACGGTGGTGCGTTGCCCGGGCGCCTGGGAGCTGCCGCAGGTGGTGCGCTGGGTGCTCGCCCGCGGCGGCACCGACGCCGTGATCGCGCTGGGCGCGGTGATCCGCGGCTCGACGCCGCACTTCGACTACGTCGCGGGCGAGGCGGCCAAGGGCATCGCCGGCGCCGCGGCCTCGAGCGACACCCCGGTCGTCTTCGGCGTGCTGACGACCGACACGATCGAGCAGGCGTTCGAGCGCGCGGGCACCAAGGCTGGCAACAAGGGCTTCGACGCGGCGATGTCGGCCATCGAGATGGCGCGCCTGCGGGCGGCGCTGCGGGCCGGAGCGTGAGGACGGGATCATGAGCCTCGGGTCGCGACGCAAGGCGAGGGCGCTGGCGCTGCAGGTCCTGTACGCGCAGGACCTGGCTCCGGTAGCCGGCGAGGGCGGCGACAAGCTCGATCACGCGGTGGCGACGTACGGCGACCGCTTCGAGCTCGACGTCGATCCCGAGGCGCGCGAGTTCGCGCAGGTGCTCGTGCGCGCCGCGTCGGTCGACCCGGCCGCGGTCGACGCGGCGATCACGGCGGCGTCCCGCAACTGGCGCCTCGAGCGCATGGCCCGGGTCGATCGCAACATCCTGCGCCTGGCCGTCGGCGAGCTGCAGCACGTGCACGACACGCCGGTGAAGGTCGTCATCAACGAGGCGGTCGAGCTGGCCAAGCGCTTCGGGACCGCCGAGTCGCCGGCCTTCGTGAACGGCGTGCTCGATCGCGTCGCGCACGGGCTCGGCCGCCGCGATCCCGAGCCATGAAGCTGTCCCTGCTTCCGCTCGATCTGGCGAAGTGGGACGAGGGGACCCACGACGCGTTGCTCCTGCCGGTGTTCGCGGACGAGCGGCCGCTGCGGGGCGCCGCCGGCCTCGCCGACTGGCGCCTCTCGGGCCGCCTCACGCGGCTGATCAAGAAGGACAGGCTGCGGGGCGAGCGGGGTGAGACCGTCATGATGCCGCCCGGCCGCCGGCTCTCGTTCCAGCGCGTCTTCCTCTTCGGCCTCGGCCCGTCGACCGGTTACGGCGACGCCGAGCTGCGCCGCGACGTGCGCTGGATGAAGGACGTCGCGACCAGGGCCGGCGCGACCAGCTTCGCGCTCGAGGCCCCCGGTCGCGCCACCGGCCTCATCGGCGCGCGCCGCGCGCTCGAGATCGTGCTCGACGAGACCGACGAGGGCGAGGGCGCCGTCCTGCTCATCGACAACCCCTTTGGCCAGAAGGACATGGCCGAGCTGTTGCGCCTCCAGGGCCGCCGCGACTGACCGGGACTGACGGGGGGACAGGTTCCTGACCTCCAAGCGACGGTCACTACGTCGCTTTTCGCTCGTACCGCGACTGGCGGTCACGACACCGCTCGGGGGGCGGGTCGTGCCGGAGGTGGGCCGGTCCGACGTTCGCGAGGTCTTCGTGCCACTGACGACGCCCGCGCCGACCGCGCCGTGAGCTACTTGGGGTTGCGCGCGAGCATCACCGCGGTCTGCGCGTACACCGACGCCGCCCAGTAGCCCTCGAGCGCGGCGAGCTTGTCGGTGAGGTCGCCCTCGCGTAGCACCTTGGCCTGCTGGTAACGCAGGCGCGCCTGCACCGGGATCTCGCCGGTCGCCACCAGCGCGGCGCGCGCGTTCTCGCGGGCGCGCACCTCGGCGAACGTCAGCATGTTGAAGAACGCCTTCTCGTGCTGCACCGACGTCGGGCGTCCCGTGATCGGATCGTTCTGCACGCCGAGCGAGTACCACTTGGAGATGAGCATCGACGTGCGGAAGAAGGAGAGCTCGGACGCGGCGAGCGTGAAGAGTCCCCAGGCGATCGTGTTCTCGCCCCACTCCTTCTTGAGCTGATCGGGCAGGCCGCCCATGCCGCCCACCGAGCCCGCCATGAGCGCGACCAGGTAGTCGGGCTCGTAGCCGGCGAACCGGATCTTCGCCTGGTCGGGAGGCACGTTGAACGCCTTCGCGACCTCGGCGACGATCAGCGAGTCGAAGTAGGCGAGGTTCGAGCCCGCCGCCGACTGGAACGACGTCGCCAGCCGCTTCACGTTGGGCAACGAGCACAGGTAGTTGATCGAGCGCTGGCCCTCGATGTCGATCGACTCGAGCGACATCGCCGAGCTGGCGACGGCGCGCGCGATGGCGAGCACGGTCGGCGCCGTCGCGGCGACGATGGTGTCACCCACCGCACGCTCCGCGAGCGCCGGCCGGGGCAGCTTCTCGAGCTCGGCGAACACCGCCGCCGTCTGCGTGGCGAGGAACTCGCCGGAGAACGTGTGGAAGCCCCAGCCGCCGATCGCGGTCTGGAACGCCGACAGCATCTGCAGGTGCCCGCCCATCGTCGCCGGCTTCATCTCGGCGATCTTGCGCAGCGATGCGTCGGTGGTGATCGCGAGCCCCTGGAACTCGTGCAGCTTGGCGCGCGCGCCGATGAGGTCGCCGGCCTGCGCCAGCTCGAGGATGTCGCTGGTCGCGGTCGCGCCCGCGGCGTAGACCCACGCGCGCACGATGCGGTGGTACGCCGACGCCGACAGGCCCTGGTTCTTGAGCTTCTCGGCGGCCTGGCCCTCGGCCTGCGCGATCGCCGCGAGCTGGAGCAGCCCCTGCGGCAGCCGGCCCGCGTTGTTGAGCTCGATGAGCCGCGTCCACTCCTCCGACAGCCGCTGGAACCAGAGCGTGTACTTCTCGTCGAGCGCCTTCTGCACCTCGTCCTCGAGGGCCATCTTGCTCTCGTCGACGGGCACCGGCCGCGGCAGCTGCTTGCCGGTGAGCAGCTCGACGGCGGCGTACACGTCCGCGACCTCGACCGCCTCGGCGCCGTGCTCCTTGGCGAGCGCCACCAGATCGACGCGCGCGCCGCTGTTGGCGTCCGTGGCGTGGCGCATCCCGATCGGGTAGCCGAGCCGCTTCTTGCCCTTCTCGATCGAGCCGAGGAACTTCTGCGGGATGCCGCCGACGGGGCCGATCGTGCCGTCGGGGTTGATGATGCCGGTCATCGTGGCGGCGGGGTCGACCTTGGCGCCGATCATCGACGCCAGGTAGCCGGCGGTCATGAGGGCCGACGCCGAGGCGCCGTCGACGTGGCCGCCGGCCTCCGCCGTGAACTTGAAGTCGGTGAGGTCCTTGTTGATGACCGTGGCGGACACGAACGACGCGAGCCAGACCCCGGCGCGCCACTGCGGCCCGAGGCTGCCGGCGACCTCCTCGTAGATGCCGACGCGCACCGCCCCTTCGGGGTTGGGCGAGGTGATCAGCGCCACCGGGCTCGAGCCGCCGACCGCGGGTCCGCCGCCGGTGCGCACCCACATCGAGTCGACGGAGACGCGGCTCTCGACGCCGAGGAGCGGCAGGACGGTCGAGCCGCCCTTGGCGTCGGTGCCGAGGATGAGCGCCTGCGCCGGCGACTTCACCTCCTGCTGGATCTGCAGCGGCGCCACCTGCTTGGTGGAGCCCATGACGGGCCCGGGCCCGGGCGGCGTGGGCGACCCCGCGGGGCCACACGCCAACGTGGCGGCAGCGGCGGCGACGGTGGTCGCCGCGGTGAAGATGGATACAGCGATGGCAGCGCGAGGTTCCCGGCTCACCCGCCGAGCGTATCGCAAAGTTGCGTCGCGCGGTGGTCGAGCCCACGATCGAGCCGTGGCGCGCCGGATGCCGATCGACCGCGGGATCGACCTGTTCCTCGATCACCTGAAGGTCGAGCGCGGCCTGTCGCCCGCCACGATCGACGGCTACGGGCGCGACCTCGTGCGCCTCGGCGGCTTCCTGACCGGGCGCGGCCGGGTCGACGTCGACGACGTGACCCCGGTCGATGTGACCGATCACCTGCTCGAGCTCGCCGAGAGCGGCCTCGGCGCCCGCTCGCGCGCCCGCGCGCTCGTCGCGGTGCGCGGCCTCTTCCGCCACCTGGTCGCCGAGCGCTGGCTCGACGCCGATCCGAGCGCCCTGGTCGAGGCGCCGCGCGCCGTGCCGCGGTCACCTGTGGTCCTCGGCGAGACCGCGGTCGCGCAGCTGCTCGCCGCACCGCGGCGCGACACGCCGCGCGGCGCACGCGACGCCGCGATGCTCGAGCTCCTCTACGCCAGCGGCCTGCGCGTGAGCGAGCTCGTGCGCCTGCCGCTCGCCGACGTCAACCTGCGCGCCGGCTACGTGCGCGTCACCGGCAAGGGTCGCAAGACGCGCATGGTGCCGATGGGCGGCGAGGCGCGCGCCGCGATCGAGCGTTACCTCGCCGAGGTGCGGCCGGCGTGGCTCCGGGGGCGCGGCGATCAGCCGGCGCTCTTCCTCACCGAGCGCGGGCGGCCGATGACGCGCCAGGGCTTCTGGAAGCTGCTCGGGGTGTACGCACGCGCCGCCGGCGTGCGCGCCGTGGGCGGCTCGGTGTCACCGCACAAGCTGCGCCACTCGTTCGCCACGCACCTGCTCGAGCGCGGCGCCGACCTGCGCGCGGTGCAGGCGATGCTCGGCCACGCCGACATCGCGACGACGCAGCTCTACACGCACGTGTCGCGCGCGCATCTCATCGAGCAGTACCGGCGCGCACATCCGCGCGCCCGTTGACGGGACTTGCAGCGACGGGCGCGACAATCCATAGTCCGCCCGATGGACGCAGATTTCACGCCCGAGAAGATCCGCTGGATCGTGCAGGGCATGATCATCTTGCTGCTCTCCATCGCGGTGCACGAATTCGGGCACGCGTACGCGGCCGACCGCATCGGCGACCGGCTGCCGCGGCGGCAGGGCAGGCTGACGCTCAACCCGATGGCGCACGCCGACCCGATCGGGACGCTGCTCCTGCCGCTCCTGTTCCTGGTCAGCACCAGCGGCCTCGGCTTCGGCTGGGGCAAGCCGGTCGAGCACACGACCCACGACCGCAAGAAGCGGGTCTACATCTCGTTCGCCGGGCCGGCGATGAACATCATCCTGGGCACGGTCGTCGCCATCATCCACTGCGCGCTCGTCGTCAGCGGCGCGCTGCGCGTCGATCACGCGCTCTCGACCGCGCTCGGGTACGCGGTCGTGCTCAACTTCGTCCTCTTCTTCTTCAACCTCTTGCCGGCGGCGCCGCTCGACGGCGGCTCGGTGGCGCGTGGCCTCATCCCGCGCAGCTGGCTCGACACGTGGGACAAGGTGGCGGTCTACGCGCCCTTCGTGGTGATGGCGTTCATCCTCATCGGCCCGCTCGGTCAGGTGTTCACGTATCCCGCGCGCTTCTGCATGGCCAAGGTGTACGAGGGCCTGGCCATGGTCTTCGGGACCGACACCCTGACGTGGTACCTCAAGGCGGTCTTCAGGCTCTAGATGATCGACGCCGACTACAAGGTCACCCTCGACGTGTTCGAGGGCCCGCTCGACCTGCTCCTCCACCTGGTGAAGAAGCACGAGCTGGCCATCCTCGACATCCCGATCTCGTTCGTCACCGAGAAGTACCTCGAGTACCTCGACGCGATGACCCGCATGGACATCGACGTCGCCGGCGAGTACCTCGTCATGGCGGCGACGCTCTGCCACATCAAGTCGCGCGAGCTCCTGCCGGATGCGGAGCCCGAGCCCGGCGAGGAGCACGAGGAGGGCGAGGACGCGATCGACCTCGATCCGCGCGCCGACCTCATCCGCCGGCTGCTCGAGTATCAGAAGTACAAGGAGGCGGCCCTGTCGCTCGGCGACCGGCCCGTCGTCGGCCGCAACGTCTGGGGCCGCGGCACGCAGATCGAGGACGCGGTCGCCGACGAGGTGGACCCGGACGCGCAGGCGCCGCTCGCGCAGTTCCCGGTGCACAAGCTCATCGAGGCGCTCGACCGCCTGATGCGCGCGGCCAAGGTGCGCATCACCCACAACGTGCTCATCGACCGGCTGTCGGTGAGTCAGCGGATCTCCGAGCTGACCGACCGGCTCGAGGCCGAGGGGAGCTTCACGTTCACGTCGATGTTCCGGTTCACGCGCGATGACGTCGAGATGTCGATGGAGGAGATCCGGCACGAGGCCGTGGTGACGCTGCTCGCGATCCTGGAGATGGCCAAGCTGCGGCTCATCAGCGTCGCGCAGCCCGACGGCGCCGAGGACATCGTCATCTCGCGCGCGGCGGAGGACCTGCGCGGCGCGGTCGCGCGGACCGTCGTCGGAACCGAGGAGTATCGCTAGGCTTCTTCGGTGCCCCGAGGGCTTCCCGGCGTCAGATCGGTGCGCTAAACAGCCGGTCACCCAACGTGAGTGGCATGCGAAAGAAGCGGAAGCTCCGCGGGCGCGCCGAGCGCGCGGCTCTGGCGGCGGCGGCGGCGGAAGCCGGTGTCCTCGTCGACGAGAGCGAGGGTGAGGCGGAGTCTGTTCCGGAGACGGAGACGGAGACGGAGACGGAGACGGAGACGGAGACGGAGACGGAGAC
>ERZ761602.1674-NODE-1674-length-38972-cov-377.787240_pt1 | contig 38972 bp, 38 predicted proteins | sample MGYA00512165_ERZ761602 | MGnify/ENA primary metagenome ERZ761602 (study PRJEB28899, sample SAMN02445085) | bioreactor sludge metagenome | biome: EBPR sludge; isolation source: Thorneside wastewater treatment plant | place: Australia: Brisbane, Thorneside...
CGGCCATCAGCCGGACGGCGTTGCGCAGCGCCCGCCGCGGGCTTTCCTGGAAGGTCCCGAAGGGCATGTCGGCGATCACCAGCGGTCGTCGGCTGGCGCGGGCGACGCTCGCAGTGTGGTAGGCGATGTCGTCGAGCGTGACCGGCAGGGTCGAGTCATGACCCTGCAGGACCATGCCGAGCGAGTCGCCGATGAGCAGGGCATCGACGCCCGCGGCTTCGCAGAGCTGCGCGAAGCTGGCGTCGTAGCAGGTGAGGACAGCGATCTTCTCGCCGCTGGCGCGCATCCTGGCAAGGTCGACATGCGTCAGGCGGCGCGTCGCAACGTGGGTGGACATGGAATTACTCTCCGCGGTTGAAGAACTCTCGCTGTCCGCGCATGCCTTCGATGCGCCTGACGAGCAGTTGAAAGTCATCGTCTGAATCGACGAAGTCGATGTTTTCGCAATTGACCACCATCACCGGTGCCGCATCGTAGGCGTGAAAGAAACGCATGTAGCTGTCGCTGACGACGCCGAGGTAGGCGTCGTCGATTCGTCTCTCCATGTCGCGGCCACGCTTGCGTATGCGGGCGAGCAGCGTCTCTGGCCGCGCCTGCAGGTAGATCACCAGATCGGGACGGACCGGCTGCGGCGCCAGATTCTCATACACCTGGCGATAGAGCTCATGTTCGTCCGCGGTGAGCGTCAGCAGCGCGAAGAGGGCGTCCTTTTCGAGCAGGAAGTCGCTGACCAGCGGCCGGCCGTCGACTTCGGGCGGCGGCAGCGAACGCAGCCGGTCAATCCGCTGCAGCAGGAAGGCGAGCTGCGTCGCCAGGGCAAAACGCTCCTGGTCCTCGTAGAAGCGGCTGATGAAGGGATTGCGCTCGGGTTGCTCGAGCAGCAGTTGTGCGTCGAGGTGGCTGGCGAGGCGGTGGGCAAGACTGGTCTTGCCGACGCCGATCGGGCCCTCGACGGCGATGTGGCTGGCGGCGGTGAGTGTATTGCGGAGCATGGTCGGCAACGGCGGCGGGTGACGGTTCAGTCTTCCCTGAACAGGAGTTGCGGTCGGGCGGCGCCATCGACTGCCATCCGTTCGAGGCACTGCTGGACGTTCGAGCTGGCGGCTTCCATGCGCTCGATCGCGCTCACCGCAGCCGCGAGATCGCCGGCTTGATGGGCCTCGATGGCACTGCGTCCGTGGCGGTGGACGTCGGCATGCGGCGTCTCGAGCGCCCGATAACCTTCGAGCTGCGCGAAGCAGCTCCTGCCTTCGCCCTCGTAATACCACTTCCCGAGGCGGCAGGCAGTGTGGCTGGCGACATCGCCGACGCTCTTGTCGGAGGTTCCGAGGAGCACCTGATAGACGTCGAACTTCAACAGCAGATGGTCGATCTTCGCCAGTTCGACGAAGCTGCGCAGGGCCGCGGTGCTGATCGTCTGCTCCATGCCGCGCGCCAGGTCGGCGATGCCGGAGATCGTTGTCGAGGCGCTGCGGCCTTGCGCGCTGAACGAGTCGGACTGCTCGGCGAGCTGGCCGATGCTGTGCTGGGCGGTGACCGTCTCGCCCTGGATCGTGTTCACCAGTTGTGAAATGTCGCTGGTGGCGTGCGTCGTCCGGTCAGCCAGCTTTCTCACTTCATCGGCGACGACGGCGAAGCCGCGGCCGGCCTCGCCGGCACGCGCCGCTTCGATCGCTGCGTTGAGTGCCAGGAGGTTGGTCTGGTCGGCAATTTCCTTGATCAGATGGACGATGCCGCCAATCTTCTGTGCGCTGCCCTGTAGACCGAGAACCTTGGCCAGAGCCTGCCGCGAGTTGCCCGCGAGTTCGTTGAGGTCGGCGCTGATTGTGTTGACCGAGTCGCGGCTGGTCGCCGCCATGCTGGCGGCGGCAGAGGTTTCGCACAACTCGCCACGCAGGCGCTCGGCCAGCGCCGTCAGGCTTTGCTGCGATGCCGCCAGCGATTGCCGATACGAGCGCAAGGCGGCGTACAGCCGCTGCATCTCGGCCGCCTGCCGCGTCGTCCGTTCGTTCTCTTGTCCGGCCTGCACCTGCATCGCCTGCGCCGACGAGAGCTGTCCGCGCAGGGCGGCGTTCTCCGCTTCGAGCTCGCTGATCCGCTGCTCCAGGCGACGGGTTTTCTCCGCGCCACCGAAAATAAGCATCCTGTCCCCCTGGTTTTCCTCGTTTTCCGCGTACCCGGTTGGAGGCTCGGCGCCACCACTGCGAAACGGCGCCTAGGATACACAGAGCGGCCGGCGAATGGTCAAGTTTGCGCGCTGCCGCAACGGAAAAAAGCTGTCGCTCGCTGCTGCGGACGCTCCGCCAGGCGGTCGCGCTGTTGCGCTGCCACTGGCGCCGGCAACGGATCGAAACACTCCGTTACGAAAACACCCTGCCGCGCTCGCCACCTGCCGCGTTGATTGGCCATCGACCCGCGAGGAAATGACGATGAAGACTGCCCCTGCCGCACTGCTGGCCGCCACCGTGCTCGGCGGCTGTGTCGTCACGCCGCTGCCGCCGGTCGCCGCGCCACCGCCGGTGTATGCCCCGGCCTACGGCTACCCGCCGGCGGTCGTGGTCGGCCCGCCACGCGTCTACTACCCTGCGCCGCCGGCGGTGGTCGTCGTCCCCGGCCGGCCCTATCGTGGCCATGGCGGGTGGCGGCGGCCCTACCGTGGCCCGCAGTGGTGACGCCGGCCGCTGGCACAGCGCGAGCGACCGTTCGAAGCGGCGGCCGGAAGCAGAGGTTGTGAATGCATCCAGTGTGCGACCGATCTGCGGCGCTGCTCACTCGCTCACTCCTCGCCTGGCGATTGCCTATGTCTCGTCGCTCGCTCGCTCGCGTCCGGCATCTCGGACTGCTCGCGACGATTTCTTCACAACCTCTCTGGGCGCGAGTCTTTCGATCCGTTGCTGGCTGACTGCCGGTAGCCAGGCGGCAGCGCTGCCGCGGCCGGGAATGCGGCAGGTGGGCTCGATCTCGAGCAGCGGCGCGATGACGAAAGCCCGCAGGTGCATGCGTGGGTGCGGCAGGCGGAGCTGCTCGCTGTCGAGCGACAGCTGATCGTAGAGCAGCAGGTCGAGGTCGAGTGTTCGGGGCGCCTGCGGGAAATCCCGCCGGCGACCGAATCGCCGCTCGACGACGAAGAGCGCGTCGAGCAACTGCTGCGGCGCAAGCGTCGTGCTGAGCGCGGCAACGGCATTGATGAAGTCGGGCTGGCCGCGGATTCCCACCGGTGCCGTGCGATAGAGCGACGACATCTGCAGCAGTCGTGAGTGCGGCAGTCCGGCCAGCGCCTCGCCGGCAGCGCGAACCTGTGCCACCGGCTCGGCGAGGTTGGCGCCGAGGGCGACGAATGCCAAGTGCGCGGATTCGGTCACGTCGGGCGGCAGCGATCCGGTGGTGCTGGCCGCTGCCTCGCTACCGTGTGCGTCGCGTCGGCGACTGACGAATCTCGCTGCTCGCCGATGCGGGCGAAGGGGCGGAGACGAGGGGAACGGGGATGGTTTTCATGGTCAGGGGTGCTCCGACCGTTCGGCCGGGGCGGCTTCGGCCCGTTCGCCCGCCGCGCGGCGGCGGCGCCTGCGCCGTGGCGTTGCCTGCGCCTGCGGCAGCAACATCGCTGCGCGTCCCTCGTCGCTGGCAGCGAGGAAATCGCTCCACCAGTCACCGATCTCGCGATCCACCTCACCCGACTCGACGCGCAACAGCAGAAAATCGTAGCCTGCCTTGAAGCGCGGCTGCTGCAGGACGCCGTACGGGCGCTTGCCGCTGCGCTGCTCGAAACGTGGCTGCAGGGCCCAGATGTCCTTGATGTCGCCGCTGATCCGCCGGGTGATCGCCAGCTTCTCGGCCTGCGAGTCGAGGACCTCGTCCATCGCCTGGAACAGTGTCGGCAGCACGGGCTCGCCGGTGGCCCGGAGCGGTTCCCACTTGGCGAGCAGCTCGTGCCAGAGCAGGGTGGCGAAGAGAAAGCCGGGTGACACCGGCTTGCCTTCGCGCACGCGGCGATCGGTGTTCTCGAGCGCCAGGCCGACGAAGCGTTCGCCGAGCGCCTGGTCGAGAATGACGTCGAGGAGCGGAAACAGGCCGTGGTGCAGCCCTTCCGAACGCAGTTGCGCGACGCAGCGGACGGCGTGGCCGCAGGTGAGCAGCTTGAGGATCTCGTCAAGCAGGCGTGACGGCGGAACGTTCTCGATCAGGCTGCTCATTTCACGGATCGGATGCCTCGCCTCGGGATCGATCGACAGGCCGAGTTTTGCGGCCAGGCGGACGGCACGCAGCATGCGTACCGGATCTTCCCGGTAGCGGGTCTTCGGCTCGCCGATCATGCGCAGGGTCTTCTGCCGCAGGTCGGCGACGCCGTGGTGGTAATCGATGATGGTTTCGGAAGTCGGGTCGTAATACAGTGCATTGACCGTGAAATCGCGCCGCGCCGCGTCTTCCGCCTGGCTGCCGAAGACATTGTCGCGCAGCACCCGCCCCTGGTCGTCGACCTGCGCCTTGCTGCCGCCGTTCTCGCCGTGATGGCCGCGGAAGGTCGTGACCTCGATGGTCTCGGCGCCCATGTTGACGTGGACGATCTGGAAGCGGCGGCCGATGATGCGCGAGCGACGGAAACAGTGACGCACCTGCTCCGGCGTTGCGTTGGTGGCGACGTCGAAGTCCTTCGGTTTCAGTCCGGCGAGCAGATCGCGCACGGCACCGCCGACGATGAACGCCTGATAACCGCTTTCCTGCAGGGTTTCGACCGTGCGCCGACTGCCGCGGCTGATGTCGTCACGTTGCAGGCCATGCTGGGTGACGCCGATGACCGCTGGTTCGCCCTGCTTGCCGGCACTCTTGCGTCCGAGGACGCGGGATATGAACTTGCGGATCATTAACTGAGGCTTGTCTCGTTCTCGTGCTGTTGTGCCGTCATCATAGCCCAAATCGCGCCCGCCGATCGGGATAATGGTCGATCCCGCTAGCCAAGCAGGCTGAGAACCGGCCAGCCGGCGCCTGCGGCATGCGCGCGCAGCGTCGGATCGGGGTCCACGGCCACCGGGTTGCTGACCCGCGACAGCAGCGGCAGGTCGTTCAGCGAGTCGCTGTAGAACCAGCTTCGCTCGAAGCTGCTCCACCACAGCCCCATCGCCTCGAGCCAGGTCTCGACGCGGACGATCTTGCCTTCGCGGAACGACGGCAGGCCGCGTACCTTGCCGGTGAAGCGGCCGTTCTCCTGGGCCGGGATCGTCGCGATCAGGTGGGCGATGCCGAACTCGCGGATGATCGGCCCGGTGACGAAGCTGTTGGTGGCGGTGACGATGGCGCACAGGGCGCCGCGGCCGAGGTGCCCGCCGACCAGCGCGCGCGCCTTGTTGCTGACCAGTGGCAGGATGTGTCGCGACAGGAACTCCTGCTGCCAGAGGTCGAGCTGGCTGCGCGGGAAGCGCGACAGGGGATGCAGCTGGAAGTCGAGAAAGACGTCGATGTCGAGCGTTCCCGCCTTGTACTGCTCGTAGAACTGGAGGTTCTTTGCTTCGTAGAGATCGCGGTCGAGGATTCCCTTGCCGATCAGGAACTGCGCCCATTCAAAGTCGCTGTCGCCGGTGATCAGGGTGTTGTCGAGGTCGAAGAGGACGAGATCCATGGTCGCTGTGTTTCTGTTCAGGTGTGCGGCGAGGTCTGCAGGACCTCGCGCAGCAGTGGCAGGGTGATCGGGCGTTTGTGCTCGAGCGAGAAGCGGTCGATCGCCAGCAGCAGCTGCGCAAGGCTGCGCATGTCGCGTGGCGCCCGGGCGAAGAGGTAGTCAAGGAGCGTCGGCGTGAGGTCGAGCCCGCGTTCCCGGGCCTGCTCGGCGAGAGCCGCCCGCTTCTCCGCGTCGCTGAGGCTGCGCAGCCGGTAGACCAGGCCGCTGCCGAGGCGTGTTCGCAGATCTTCGCGCAACTCGAGCAGCCGCGGCGGCGTGCGGGCAGCCAGCAGCAACCGCCCGCCGTCGGCACGCAGGCGATTGATCAGGTTGAAGAGGACGATCTGACCGCCGTCGCCCAGTGCCTCGAGGTGGTCGACGGCGCACGGGTCGGCCGTCGCCGGCAGGCTTGCGAGGTCCGGGTCGCGGTGGGCATCGCCATAGGCGGCGGCGCAGGCCTGCAGCAGATGCGACTTGCCGGCACCGCTCTCGCCGCAAAGGAAGAACAGCGGCTCGCGGTTGCCCGGCGCGAGCCAGGCGGCGAGCGCGGTCAGCGCTTCGCCGTTGCTGCCGGTAACGTAGTTTTCGAGGGTGGGCGGCGCCGCTGGCTGCAGATCGAGGGTCAACTGGCGCATGGACGCTGTTTCAGGCTGCGGTGGGTGCGGGCAGGCGGCCCGCGAAAGGAGCTTTTCGGATAAGATCCCCGCTTCAGGCGATCGCCGTGCCGAATTCTACCACTGCACCGCCGTTGCCAGCCTTGCTCGGGACGCCCTTCACGATGACTCAGGAATCTCTATCGTATCGCGACGCCGGCGTCGACATCGATGCCGGTGACGCCCTCGTCGAACGGATCAAGCCGCTCGCCAGAAGAACCTTGCGCCCCGGCGTGCTCGCCGGCATCGGCGGCTTCGGCGCCCTCTTCGAAGTGCCGGCCGGCTACCGCCAGCCGGTGCTGGTGTCGGGCACCGACGGCGTTGGCACCAAGTTGCGGCTGGCTTTCGAACTGCAGCGGCACGAGACGATCGGCATCGATCTGGTGGCGATGAGCGTCAATGACATCCTCGTCCAGGGTGCCGAGCCGCTGTTTTTCCTCGACTACTTCGCCTGCGGCAGGCTCGATGTCGCCACCGCGGCGAAGGTCGTCAGTGGCATCGCCAGGGGCTGCGAGCTGGCGGGCTGTGCGTTGATCGGCGGCGAAACGGCCGAGATGCCGGGCATGTACCCGGAAGGCGAGTATGACCTGGCGGGCTTTGCCGTCGGCGTCGTCGAAAAGTCGGCGATCATCGACGGTTCGACGATCGTCGCCGGTGACGTGCTGATCGGCCTGCCCTCGTCGGGGGCACATTCGAACGGCTATTCGCTGCTGCGCAAGATCATCGCACGCGCGCAGGCCGACCTTTCCGCCGCCTTCGACGGTGACACGACGCTGGCCGACGCGATCCTGGCGCCGACGCGCATCTACGTGCGGCCGCTGCAGGCACTGTTGCGCGCCCTGCCGGTCAAGGGAATGGCGCACATCACCGGTGGCGGTCTCACCGGCAACGTGCCGCGCATCCTGCCGCCGCGGTTGCGGGCCGAGATCGTGCAGTCCACCTGGCGTCGCCCGCATCTCTTCGACTGGCTGCAGCGGACCGGCGGCGTCAGCGAAAGCGAGATGCACCGCGTCTTCAATTGCGGCATCGGCATGGTCGTCGTCGTCGGGCGCGACGACGCGCAGCAGGCGCTGCAGCTTCTGCGCGATGCCGGCGAGGCGGCGCTGGTCATCGGCAGCATCGCGCCGCGTGCCGACGGCGATGCGGCGACGCTGGTCGTCTGACCGGTCGTGCAGTGATCGTCGCCGGCAGGCAGCAATGCCCGATGCCCGGCGCGCGAGCCGGCATGACGAAAGCGGTCCGCAGGGGCGGCGAGCTGCGGGCGGGGCGAGGCTGCCGAGTGGCCGCACCGCAGACGCTTTCGCAACCGTCGGTGACCCCGCGGTGAGCGGCGAAGGTGCTGCTCAGACCTTGATGTTGATGCGGCCGCTGGCGGTGCCCTGGCGGCGTGCCTTCTTCGACCGCGTGTCGAGCAGAACCGGCCGCTTCTCGACGCGGCGTTCGGCCTGGCGACGTTCGACGGCGACCGCTGCAGCCGCTGCTTCGGTGCCGGTCGCGGCGGCGGTGGCGCCGGTTCGCGGTGGCGCCGCTTGCTCGCGGCCGGCAAGCCGCCGGTCGCTCTGCGGCGAGGCCGACAGGTCGTTGTTGAGCCCGGCCGAGCCGCCCACCGGTTCGGGCTTCTTCGAGTTGTCGACTTCCTTGTTCAGGTTGCCGACTGGCGGAATGACTTCGGCTGGAATCCTCATGCTCCGGTCTCCATGCAGTTGAGCGTGCGAGCCACCGGCAGGGGCCGCGGCCTGACGATCAAGCGTATGATTCGTTTGCAGAATACTTTAGCATCGCCGCCGCCGGAGTGGTATCGGCAAGACGGCCGGCTTGCCAACTTTGTCGCACAAGGGCACCAATCCGGTGTTGCCGGCGGCCTCCGGCTGGCTGCCTGTCCCCCGCGGCGCAGCGCGGCGGCTGCCGGCGCGCTGCGCCATCAACCCTAGTTGCCCGCTCGGCGGGAGATGTGGATCGACATGTCGAGCAGGAAAAAGCACGTGCTGGTTCTGGCAGTGGCCGTGGCCGGCCTCGCCGGGCTGAGCACCTTCGCCTACCTCAGCTTTCGCGCGCCAGTTGCCCCCGGTGGGCAGCCACCGTCGGCCGCGACGGCGGCGCGGGGGGCGACCGGCGGGCCGCCCGGCGGGCCGCCCGGCGGGCAGGCGCCGGCGCCACGTGTCGAGACGGCGCGCGTGCAGGCCGCAGCACTGGCGCTCGAGGCGAGCGCGGTCGGCTCGCTGCGCTCGAACGAGTCGGTCGTCCTGCGCCCGGAAGTACCCGGGCGAATCGCCTCGATCAACTTTCGCGACGGCACGGCGGTCGCCCGGGGCGCGCTGCTGGTGGCCCTCGATGCGGCGACGCAGGCGGCCGAGGTGGACCAGGCGCGAGCCACTTTCGGGCTGGCACAGGCCAACTTCAAGCGCAGCCAGGATCTCTTCGCCCGCACCTTCATCAGCCAGCAGGCGCTCGACAATGCCGAGGCGACGCTGAAGGTGCAGGAGGCGGCGCTGGCCCTGGCGCAGGCGAAGTTCGACCGCACGCGCCTGCGGGCACCTTTCACGGGGATCGTCGGCATTCGCAACGTGAGCGTCGGCGATTACGTCAAGGAAGGGCAGGATCTGGTCAATATCGAGGACATCGCGACGCTGAAGATCGATTTCCGCCTGCCCGAATCGTATCTGCCGCAGCTCAGGCCCGGGCAGCAACTCGAGGTGTCGAGCGATGCGCTGCCGGGGCAGGTCTTCAGCGCCGTCCTCGAAGCGATCAACCCGCTGGTCGAGGCCGGTGGCCGGGCGATCGCGCTGCGCGCCCAGATGGCCAACGGCGAGGGGCGCCTGCGTCCCGGCATGTTCGTCCGCGTACGCCTGATCTTCGAGAAACGCAGCAACGTCCTGCTGGTTCCGGAACAGGCGGTGGTTCCGGACAGCAAGGTGCCGTACGTTTATCGCGTCGTCGATGGCCAGGCACGGCGGACGCCGATTCGTACCGGCATCCGGCGCGATGCCCTGGTCGAGGTGGTCGAGGGCTTGCGTGCCGGCGATGAAGTGGTGACCGCCGGGCAGATGAAGTTGCGCGACGGTGCCGCCGTTCGCCCGGTTGTGGACGCTGCGCCGCCCGTGACAGGGGCTGCGCCACCGGCGCCAGCGGGCACGACGGCACAACCGGCGGTGTCCGGCGCTGCCGCTGCGGCAGGGCAGGGCAAATGAAGATTTCCGATCTGTGCATCCGGCGACCGGTGTTTGCCACTGTGCTGTCGCTGGCGATCATGCTCGTCGGACTGGTTTCCTACACGCGCCTGCCGGTGCGGGAATATCCGAAGATCGACGAGCCGGTGGTGACGGTCGATACCACCTACCGCGGCGCTTCGGCCGAGATCATGGAGTCGCAGGTCAGCAAGCCGCTCGAGGATTCGCTTGCCGGCATCGAGGGTGTCGACGTCATCACGTCGATCTCGCGGCAGGAGAACAGCCAGATCTCGGTGCGCTTCAAGCTCGAACGCAACCCCGACTCGGCGGCCGCCGACGTGCGCGACCGCGTTTCACGCGTGCGCAACAAGCTGCCGACGGCGATCGACGAGCCGGTGATCGCCAAGGTCGAGGCCGATGCCAACCCGATCATCTGGCTGGCGTTCTCGTCCGACAAGCACTCGGCGCTCGAGGTCACCGATGTCGCCAACCGCATCGTCAAGCCACGCCTGCAGACGCTGCCGGGTGCCGCCGACGTCCGCGTTTTCGGCGAGCGCAGGTTCGCCATGCGCATCTGGCTCGATCCCGACCGTCTGGCGGCGTTCAACCTGACGCCGCAGGATGTCGAGGATGCGCTGCGGCGACAGAACGTCGAGGTGCCGGCAGGGCGCATCGAGAGCGAGAGCCGCGAGTTCTCGGTGGTCGCGCGCACCGACCTGTCGCAGCCGGCGCAGTTCGCCGAGATCATCGTCAAGCAGGCCGCCGACGCCAGGGGCAGCTACCCGGTGCGCATCGCCGATCTCGGACGAGTCGAGATCGGCGCCGCCTCCGAGCGCAGCAGTGTCCGCTTCAAGGGGCGGCCGGCGGTCGCCCTCGGAGTCATCAAGCAGGCCACCGCCAACCCGCTCGAGCTGTCGCGCGCCTTGCGCGCCGAGGTGCCGAAGCTGGTCGCCGACCTGCCGCCGGGAATGACGGCGAACGTCGCCTACGACTCGTCGGTGTTCATCGACCGTTCGATCGACGCCGTCTTCCGGACCATCGGTGAGGCGATGCTGCTCGTCCTGTTGATCATCTTCTTCTTCCTGCGCAACCTGCGGGCGACGCTGATCCCGCTGGTGACCATTCCGGTGTCGCTGATCGGCGCCTTCGCGCTGATGCTGGTGCTCGGCTTCAGCATCAACACGCTGACCCTGTTGGCACTGGTGCTGGCGATCGGTCTGGTGGTCGACGATGCGATCGTCGTCCTCGAAAACATCTACCGCCACATCGAGGCCGGGATGCCGCGTCGCCAGGCGGCGTTCCAGGGGGCACAGGAGATCGGCTTCGCGGTCGTCGCGATGACCATCACGCTGGCGGCGGTGTATGCGCCGGTGGCGTTCATGACCGGCCGCACCGGCAAGCTCTTCGTCGAGTTCGCGCTGACCCTCGCCGGAGCCGTGCTGGTGTCGGGCTTCGTTGCACTGACGCTGTCGCCGATGATGTGCTCGCTGCTGCTGCGGCACGAGACGTCGCACGGCAGGGCGTATCTTTGGGTCGAGAAGCTGCTGGCGGCACTGACTGCCGCCTATCGCCGCGCGCTGACGGCGGCACTGCGGCGGCGCTGGCTGGTGATGCTCGTTTTTGCCGTGGTCGCCGGGTCGAACGTCGTCCTCCTCGGCGCGCTGAAGTCGGAACTCGCACCAATCGAGGACCGCGGCGTCATCATCGGCGTCTTCCTCGGTCCCGAAGGGGCAACGCTCGACTACACCGATCGCTATGCGCGTCAGCTCGAGGACATCTACGCGCGCACGGGTGACATCGAGCGCTATTTCGTCGTTGCCGGCAATCCGACCGTCGGCCAGGGAATTTCCTTCGTCGGACTGGTCGACTGGAACGAGCGGCAGCGCAATTCGGCGGCAGTGGTCAAGGAGCTGTTTCCGCAGTTCATGGGCATTCCGGGCGTCATGGCCTTCCCCGTCCTGCCGCCATCGCTCGGGCAGAGTCCGCGCGAGCGGCCGATCAACTTCGTCATCGTCACCTCGGCTTCCTATGCCGAACTCGAGCAGATGACGGCGAAGATCCTCGACGAGGTGGCGAAGAACCCGGGCTTCACCAACGTCGATACCGATCTCAAGCTGAACAAGCCGGAACTGTCGGTGATCGTCAATCGCGACAAGGCGATGGATACCGGGGTGCAGATCGAGACCGTCGGCCGCACGCTCGAGACGATGCTTGGCGGTCGCCAGGTGACGCGCTTCAAGCGCGATGGTGAACAGTACGACGTCATCGTCCAGGTGGCGAACGCCGAGCGCACGACCCCCTCCGACATTCGCAACATCTTCGTCCGCGCGCGCGATGGCAGCATGATCCCGCTCGCCAACCTGCTGACCGTCGACGAGACCGTCAGCCCGCGCGAGCTGAACCACTTCGGCCAGCGGCGCGCGGTGACGATCACCGCCAACCTGAATCCGGGCTACACCATGGGTGAGGGCCTGAAGTTCCTCGAAGAGGCGGCGGCGCGCGTGCTGCCGGCGGGCTACGCGGTGGACTATGCCGGCCAGTCGCGCGAGTTCAAGCTCTCGTCGTCGTCGCTGGCGCTGACCTTCGTCCTCGCGCTCGCCTTCATCTACCTGGTGCTGGCGGCGCAGTTCGAGAGCTTCCGCGATCCGCTGATCATCATGCTCACCGTGCCGCTGTCGATGACCGGCGCGCTGCTCGCACTGCTGCTCAGCGGCGGCACGCTCAACGTCTACAGCCAGATCGGGCTCGTCACCCTGGTCGGTCTGATCACCAAGCACGGCATCCTGATCGTTGAATTCGCCAACCAGTTGCAGGAGCGCGGCCACGAGATCCGGCAGGCGGTGATCGAGGCATCCGAGCTGCGCCTGCGGCCGATCCTGATGACCACCGGCGCCATGGTCCTCGGGACGATCCCGCTGGCCCTGGCGCGCGGCGCCGGCGCCGAGAGCCGGCAGCAGATCGGCTGGGTGATCGTCGGCGGCCTGCTGCTCGGCACCTTCTTCACGCTGTTCGTCGTGCCGACCGTGTACACGCTGCTGGCCCGGCGCAAGGCGGGTGCGGCCGGCGGGGCCGAGGCGGTGGCTGCAGAGGGGCACTGAACGGCCGCCGGGGCTGCCACCGCGGCGGGCTTCACCCTTCCAAAATCACCGCCGGCCGGCTAAAGTCGCGCCTTCGGCAGGCGGTGTGGTGGCAGGGAATGGCAGGAATGCGAGGTCTTCAATGAAAAACATGAGTGGTCTCGACGGCCTGTTTCTGCATCTGGAGACCGCGGCAACGCCGATGCACGTCGCCGCGCTCTACGTGCTCGAGCCGCCGCCCGGCCGGGTGACGGACTTCGCCGGCGACATCGAACGACAGTTGTTGCCGCGCCTGGCGCTGTCTCCGTTCTTTCGCGCCCGGCTGGCGGCGCTGCCGTTGCATTTTGCCAATCCGCTGTGGATCGACGGCGGTGTTCCCGATTTCGCGCGGCATCTGCAGCGGATCGTCCTGCCGCCGCCGGGAGGCTTTGCCGAACTGCAGGCCTGCGTGGCGGCCCTGCACTCGACGCGACTCGATCGTCGCCGTCCGCTGTGGGAACTGGCGATCATCGACGGGCTCGCGGACGGCGAGGTGGCGATCTACCTGAAGGTCCACCATGCGGCCGTCGACGGCATCTCCGGCCTCGGGCTGGCGGCGTCGATCTTCGACGCTGGCCCCGAGCCGTGGCCGGTGCCAGCCGACTGGCGGTCGCTGATTGGCGAAGCGGAGCGCGCCGGCATCGGCGAGCGGCTTGCCAGCACCCTGCGCCACACCGCTGCCCAGTCCGTGAAACTGCTGCGCCACCTGCCGTCAGGGCTGCGGCTGCTCGCCGGTCTGGCCGGTCGGGGAGGCGCGCGGCCGGCTGCGGGAATGCGGCAGAATCTGAGTTTCGGGCCGCGCACGGCGCTCAACGTTCCGATCTCTGCCGAGCGCGACTTCGCCGCCGTGTCGCTGCCACTTGCCGGCGTCAGGGCAATCGCCGAGCGGCATGCGGCGACGCTCAACGATGTCGTGCTGGCACTCTGCAGCGCTGCCGTGCGTGACTACCTGGTGGCGAACGGCGGTGTGCCGCGCAAGTCACTGATCGCGACGATGCCGGTCTCGCTGCGCGCTGCCGGCAACACTGAAACGACGATTCAGGCGACGCTGACGCTGGTCCGCCTGGCGACCCATCTCGCCGATCCGCTGCGGCGGTTGCAGGCGGTACGGGCTGCAGCCGGTGCCGCCAAGACCTTGACCAAGAGCGCGCGATCGATCATTCCGACCGACTTTCCCTCGCTCGGCGTGCCCTGGCTCGTCGGTGGGCTGGCGGCACTTTATGGCCGCTCGCGGCTGGCCGGGCACGTGCCGCCGCTTGCCAATCTGGCGATCTCCAACGTGCCGGGGCCACGACAGCCGTTGTACCTTGCCGGTGGGCGAATCCGTTCCTGCTGGCCAATGAGTATCGTCACCCATGGTCTCGGGCTCAACATCACGGTTTTCAGCTACTGCGACGCGCTCGATTTCGGCCTGACGGTTGCGCGTGCCGCCGTGCCGGAAGTGCAGTCGCTGGCGACGGCGTTGCAGGCGGCATACGCCGAGCTGGCGCAGTTGTCGGTTGCGCCGCCAGCGGCCGCGCCGCCGCAGCGCCGCGGCCGCCGTCCGGCGACCGACACCGGGCCGTCGCGCGCCGCGGTGGCGCCGGCTGCCCGCGGCGGGACGCGCCGAAGGTCCACGACAGGAGGAGAGTGAGCGCCATGTACGAGCCCCATCATTGGTATGAACTCGGTCTCTTGCGTTCGCCCGGCTGGCTGCGTCTGGCGCTCGAGATGCGTGCCGGCTGGGAGTATGGAGCGAGCATTGCAGCGACGCCGCTGCTGAGCATGGCGGCGCGTGGTGACGGCCACCCGGTGCTGGTCTTTCCCGGTCTGATCACCGGCGACCTGTCGACCCTGCCGCTGCGCAACTACCTGCGCGGCCGCGGTTACGCGGTGTACCCCTGGGGTCTCGGAATCAACCGCGGGCCGCGGGATGGCGTGGTCGATGCCTGCCTGGACCTGCTCGACCGGCTGGCGCGCGAGCACGAGCGTTCGGTCAGCCTGGTCGGCTGGAGTCTTGGCGGCATCTACGCGCGCGAGCTGGCCAAGGCACGACCGGATGTCGTGCGGCAGGTGATCACCATGGGCACCCCCTTCACCGGTCATCCGAAGGCGACCAATGCCTGGCGGATCTACGAGTGGGCGACCGGTCACAAGATCGGCGCGCCGGACCTGCACGAGCCGCTGCGGACGCCGCCGCCGGTGCCGACGACCTCGATCTTCAGTCGCAGCGACGGCGTCGTCGCCTGGCAGTGCAGCCTCGAGCGCGACAGCCCGCATACCGACAACATCGAGGTGCAGGCGAGCCACCTCGGCATGGGGATGAACCCGTTGACCCTGTACGCGATCGCCGATCGTCTGGCGCAGGCCGAGGATGACTGGCAGCCGTTCGACCGTTCGGGATTCAGGAGCTACCTCTACCCTGATCCGCGACGCCAGGCCAGGTATTGATGCCCGGTGACGAGGACAGCGGCTGCGGCGACGGGCTTGCCGGTGAGGCCTTTGCCACCGTCAACGGCGTCGAAATCTGCTACCAGAGCCTCGGCGACCCCGGCGCACCGGCGATCCTGTTGATCATGGGGCTCGGCATGCAGCTCGTCGCCTGGCCCGATGCCTTCTGCAACGGCCTCGTCGGGCAGGGTTTTCGCGTGCTTCGCTTCGACAACCGTGACACTGGTCGTTCGACGCGCATCGTCTGGCGGCAGCGACCGCGGCTCCTGCTTGCCATCGCTCGCGGCCTGCTGCGTCTGCCGGTGCGCGCCCCTTATCTGCTTGCCGACATGGCCGACGACGCCGCCGGCCTGCTCAGTGCCCTGCAGGTGCCGCGTGCGCATGTCGTCGGCGTCTCGCTCGGCGGCATGGTTGCCCAGTGCCTGGCAGCTCGTCACCCGCAGCAGGTGCTGAGCCTGACGTCGATCATGTCGGCGAGTGGCAACTGGCGGGTTTCGCTGGGCAAGCCGGCCGCGTTGCGGCAGTTGCTGAGCCGGCCGGCGAGTCCCGACTGCGAGCGCAGCCAGGTCGATCACCTGCTGCGCGTCTTCAGCGTCATCGGCAGCCCCGGCTTTCCGTCGGATGCGGCGGAATTGCGCCGGCAGGTCGAGCGTGGCGTTCGCCGCGCGCATTATCCGCGCGGACAGGTGCACCAGTTGCTGGCCATCATCGCTGCCGGCGACCGGCGTCGCGAACTGGCGAAGATCCGCGCGCCGACCTTGGTGGTGCACGGCGCCGACGATCCGCTCCTGCCGGTTTCGGCCGGGCGTGACACGGCGCATCACATTCCCGGCGCGCGCCTGCAGATCATCGCCGGCATGGGCCACGACCTGGCGCCCGGCGTGCAGGCGCTGCTGCTTGATGCGATCGTCGCCCATTGCCGCAGTGCGACCGTGTGCCCCTGAGGCGGGGAGCCGCCCGCGTCTCGGCGGCGATCGGCGCCCCCGGGCGGTCGTCAGTGCCGCCGCCGGGGTGGCCGGTGGCTTGCTGCAGCGGCGCGAGCCGATCCCGTCCGGGCTGACGAAGGCGCGTGCGCTGACGCTCCGTGAGAGGCTCGGCCAATCAGGCTATTGAGTATACTGTCACCGTTTTATGGGGTGGTCAGCCGAAGCGGCCGGTGATGTACTCCTCGGTCAGTTTCGACGAGGGATTGGTGAAGATGCGCTTGGTGTCGTCGAACTCGATCAGTTCGCCGATGTACATGAACGCCGTGTAGGCCGAGACGCGCGCTGCCTGTTGCATGTTGTGGGTGACGATCAGGATGGTGACCTTCTCCTTGAGTTCACTCACCAGTTCCTCGATCTTGGCCGTGGCGATCGGGTCGAGCGCCGATGTCGGTTCGTCGAAGAGCAGGATCTCGGGGTCGGTCGCCAGTGCGCGTGCGATGCACAGGCGCTGCTGCTGGCCACCGGAGAGGTTGAACGCGAGATCGTCGAGACGGTCGCGGACTTCGCCCCAGAGGGCGGCGGCGCGCAGGGCCTCCTCGACCTTCTCGTCGATCAGCGAGCGGTTGCGGACACCGCGCACGCGCAGGCCGTAGGCGACGTTCTCGTAGATCGACTTCGGGAAGGGGTTCGGCTTCTGGAAGACCATCGAGATGCGCATGCGCACCTCGATCGGATCGACGTGCCGGTCGACGATGTTGACGCCGTCGGGATAGAGCAGGATCTCGCCTTCATAGCGCATGTTCGGGTAGAGGTCGTGCATGCGGTTGAAACAGCGCAGAAAGGTCGACTTGCCGCAACCGGAGGGGCCGATCAGTGCGGTCACCTCGTTCTTCTCGACCGGGAAGTCGATGTTCTTCAAGGCCTGGAAGTCGCCGTAATAGAAGTTCAGGGCTTTCGCCTGCGCTTTCAGTTCGGTGCCGGGTTTCGTGCTCGGGGTGGTCTGGGTGTTCACGATGATGGTCCTGTCGTGGCAAGCGTCGCGCTCACCATTTGATCTTCTTGCGGAAGTGGTAGCGAATCCAGATGGCGATGGCGTTCATCGACAGCGTCATCACCACCAGCACCAGGCCGGCGGCCGCGGCATTGGCCTGAAAGGCTTCCTCGGGCCGCGAGAGCCAGTTGAACATCTGGATCGGCATGACCGTGAAGGGTGCCAGCAGCCACTCGAAGGAGAGCAGGTGGTCGGGGCTGGAGAATGGTGACGGTGGCAGGAAGGCGATGAAGGTCAGTGCGCCGATGGTGATGATCGGCGCCGTCTCGCCGATCGCCCGGGCGAGGCCGATGATGACGCCCGTCATGATTCCCGGCAGCGAGTAGGGGATGATGTGGTGCGAGACCACTTGCCACTTGCTGGCGCCGCAGGCGTAGGCGCCTTCCCGGACATTCTGCGGGATGGCGCGGATCGCCTCGCGCGTGGCGACGATGACGACCGGCAGGATCAGCAGCGCCAGCGTCAGGCCGGCGGCGGCGATGCTCTGGCCGAGCCCGAACTGGTAGACGAAGAGGCCGAGCGCGAGCAGTCCGTAGATGATCGATGGCACGCCGGCGAGGTTGGTGACGTTGATCTCGATGATGTCGGTCAGCAGGTTCTTGCGTGCGTATTCTTCGAGATAGATGCCGGCGCCGATGCCGAGCGGCACGGCGACGATCGCCGTCACCAGCATCACCAGGACCGTTCCCACCCAGGCCGAGAGGATGCCGGCGCTGGCCGCGCGACGCGAGGGAAAGCTGGTGAAGAACTCCCACGACAGGTGCGGCACGCCGTTGATCAGCATCTGTCCGAAGAGCGCGGCAAAGACCAGCGTCGCGAACAGCAGGGCGAGTGTGCCGAGCAGCCCGAAGAGCCAGTCCCAGGTCTTGTGGCGGGCGATCATGCGCCGGATCTCGGCGACCCCGGCTTCGCTGGTGGCAGCGGTGAATGACTTCGGGATCATGCTCAGTATGCCTCGCGAAAACGTTTGCGCAGAACGTGGCCGATGATGTTGAACAGCAGCGTGATGAGCAGCAGGGTGAGGCCGGCGGCGAAGATCGTCTGGTAGCCGATCGAGCCGTGCGGCAGGTCGCCCAGCGCCACCTGCACGATGTAGGCGGTGATCGTCGCTGCTGGTTCGGCCGGGTTGAAAGTGAAGTTTGGCTGCATGCCGGCGGCGATGGCGACGACCATCGTTTCGCCGACCGCGCGCGAGATGCCAAGGATGTACGACGAGGCGAGGCCGGACAGCGCCGCCGGGGTGACGACGAAGAGCGCCGTCTGCAGACGCGTCGCGCCCATCGCGTAGGACGCTTCACGCATGCTCATCGGCACCGCCCGCATGGCGTCCTCTGACAGCGAGCTGACGTAGGGGATGATCATGATGCCCATCACCAGTCCGGCCGAGAGCATGTTGAAGCCGGGCAGTTCGGGGTAGATTCGCTGCAGCAGGGGCGTCACGAAGAACAGCGCGAAGTAGCCGTAGACGATCGTCGGGATACCGCCGAGCAGTTCGAGGAAGGGCTTGGCCACCTCGCGAACGCGAAACGGTGCGAACTCGGAGAGGTAGATGGCGAGAATGGTGCCGAGTGGTACCGCCACCATCAGCGCGACGATCGTCGTCGTCAGCGTACCCGAGAGCAGTGCCAGGATGCCGAAGTGGGCGTCGTCGAACAGCGGCGTCCATTGCGTATCGGTCAGGAAATCGAGCAGCGGAACGCTGCGGAAGAAGACGACCGACTCCCAGACGAGCATCGCGACGATCGCTGCGGTCGTGAATACGGCGACCAGAGCCGCCAGCAACAGCATTGTCTCGATCGCGCGCTCGGCCAGCCGGCGGCGAATCCGTTGCGCCGGCGACGCCTGCCACGGGCGGGCGGGCATCGCCGGCAGCGCGCGGCCTGCGTGCTTCAGGGGAAAGATGCTGCTCATCGTTCGCGCTCCTGTTGGCGGCAGGCGGTGGTCGCGGGGGCCATCCGGCGTCCCCGTCGCGCCTGCCGGATTGTCGCGGGCGGGCTGTGTCTCAGAGTTGCGCCTCGCGCTTCATCAGTTCCTCGATCGTCAGGCCGGTTTCGTTCTGCCCAGCGAAGACGGTGCCGAGCTTCTTCCGGGCGATGTGATCAAGGTTGCCGCTGTAGGCTTTCGCAGGGAGCGGGATGTACTTGACCTCCTTCACCAACGGCCGCGCGTTTTTCATGTAGAAGTCGACGAAGTCCCTGATCTCGGGCTTGTCGAGCGACTTCTCGCTGACGTAGATGAAGATCGGTCGCGAGAGCGGCTGATAGCTGCCGTTGTCGACGTTTTCGGGTGTCGGCGCGACCGGCCCCTTGCCACCATCGATCGCCACCGCCTTCAGCTTCTTCTGGTTCTCGATGTAGTAGGCGAAGCCGAAGTAGCCGAGTGCTCCCTTGTCGCCGGCGATTCCCTGGACCAGCACGTTGTCGTCCTCGGAGGCGGTATAGTCGCCGCGGCTCGACTTGGCCTTGCCGACGATCGCTTCGGTGAAGTAGTCGAAGGTTCCGGAGTCGGCGCCGGCGCCGTAGAGCTTGAGCTTCTGGTCCGGCCATGCCGGGTTGACGTCCTTCCAGTTGTTGATCCGGCCCTGGGCGCCGGGCTCCCAAATCTTCTTCAGTTCGGCGACGGTCATGCTCTTGACGAAGGTGTTCTGCGGGTTCACCATCACCGTCAGTGCATCGTAGGCCACCGGCAGCTCGTAATAGCGGATGCCGGTCTTGGCGCAGTCGTCCATCTCCTTCTTCAGGATCGGTCGCGAGGCATTGGCGATGTCGGTTTCACCACGGCAGAACTTCTTGAAGCCACCACCCGTGCCGGAAATGCCGACGGTGACGTTGATCGCCCCTTTCCTGGCTTTCTGGAACTCCTCGGCGACGGCCTCGGTGATCGGGAAGACCGTGCTCGAGCCGTCGACCTTGACGACGGGTGGCGCGGCGAAGGCCGACGGGCTGAGGACAAGGCCGCTCAGCACGGCGATGGCAACGGCGGTCGATTTGCGTGCAGGCTGGTTCATCTTGGGCTCCTGGTGGTTTGTTTGCTGGCGACCGGGAGTGTGCGCCGGTGGTGTGACAGCCTGATGACGATCGGGCGATGCCGTTCTGCGCACTGCCGGATCGCCGGCGCGGCGTCCGCCATGAAGACGGTGCCGCCGCGCCGGCGTGCCGTGTCGCGCGCGTGTCAGGTCGCCTGTTGCGGTACCGGTTCGGCGGCGGCGACGTCGCGCAGGGCGAGCAGGAAGGCGGCGCGGTCGAGATGAACGAGCATCAGCAGACCTGCGCGAACGAGTTCCTGCCGGCTTGCGCTGACCCCGGCGGCAGCCAGTTGCCGCTTCAGCTGGCGCAGCTGGCGATACTCGTCCCGCGTCAGCCGCAGCTTGCACGACCCGCCGGCCGCCAGCTTGCCCTTCTTGGCCTTTCTCCCCTTGCTGCCCTTGGGGGCCTTGGGGGCCTTGGGGGCCTTGGGGGCCGCGCCGGCGCTGGTGGGCGATGGCGCGGCAGTGGCGGCGACGGAAAGCCGCCGGCGTTTCAGTTCATCGGCGGCGGCGGCGATGAGATCGGCGCTGATCGGCTTGCTGGATGAAGACATGACAGACTCCTTGTGGGATCGGTGGGATGAATCGGATGTTGCGGGCTGCAGGCGAGCGAGCAGCGCACGCTGGCGTCGGCGACGCGCGCGATCAGGAACCGTGCATCGGCGCCTTGAAGATCTGGAGCGAGGCGCTCGGCCGCATGCGTGCCCTGTCCTCGCTGCCGCATGCCTTCGTTTCCCGGTTGCGGATCGGCCTGCTTCAAGCTTCATGCTGAGCTTCCTTTGCTGGAGCGGTAGGGGTGCCGGGAGCCGACGGACGAATTGTGTGACAGCTTGTTGACGAATTGATGACAGCTCTCGTCGCCACGCGTCGCCACGATCCGCGGTCGGTCCGCGGTCGGTCCGCGGTCGGTCCGCGGCAGCCTGACGGCCATCGCCCGGCCGGGAAAGCGCTGCCGCGGTGTTCCGGTGCCGCTCGTGGCGCCGGGCGAGCCGCCGGGAACGGTTCTCACGAACGGCATGCGTTTCGGCTCGGGCGCCCGATATAATGCGCCCTGGCGCCGACCGCTGCGGTTGGCAATGGCAGGAGGTCTGGCATGGATTTATGGGCATGCCCCGCGGTCGTCACCGGGGCGGCATCGGGTCTGGGAGCCGAAACGGCACGTTATCTGAGCGAGGCGGGAGCGCGCGTGACGCTGATCGACATCGACGCCGACGGCGTGCACCGGGTTGCCGAAGAGATTGGCGCCCTCGCGATCCATTGCGACGTTGCCGACTCGCAGTCGGCCGAAGAGGCGATCACCAAGGCGCGTGCGGCACACGGCGCGGCGCGCGTGCTCGTGCACTGCGTCGGGCGCGGCCACAACGAGCCGATCCTCGGCGCCGGTGGGCCGATGCCGCTCGACGATTTTCGGAGGCTGGTGGAGGTGAACCTGATGTCGACCTTCAACATGATTCGCCTCGCCGCTGCCGACATGGCGAGTCTGCCGCCGCACAGCAACGGCGAGCGCGGCGTCATTCTGTCGACGGCGTCGGTCTCGGCCTATGAGGGACAGAGCGGCGAGGCCGCCTACGCCGCCTCGAAGGGCGGCGTCGTCAGCATGATCCTGCCGGCAGCACGCGAACTCGGCCCGCTCGGCATCCGTGTCGTCGGCATCGCCCCCGGGCTGTTCGGGACGCAGACGCTGTTCGACATGGAGAAGAACCTCGACTCGCGGCTGGCCCGGCAGATCCCGTTTCCGCACCGCTTCGGCGATCCCGCCGAGTTTGCCATGCTCATCCTGCACGTCATCAAGAACGTCATGATCAACGGCAGCGTTCTGCGCCTCGACGGTGGCTATCATCGCTGAACCGACGCTGCCCGGGAACGGGAGGAATCGCCGGTGAACAGGACGATCGTCCTTTATCTGGTTTCGCATGCCTCGGGTGAACTCGTCGAGATGCTGGCGCGCAACGCCGTCACCCAGCTTGCTGGAGTCGAGGTCAGGCGCCGGCTGTGGAAGACGGTCCGCCGTCTCGATCAGGTGCCGGAAATCCTCGGTGTGCTCGCCGCCAACCCCGGCTTCGTTCTGCACAGCATCAGCCACAGCGATGTCCGTGAAGCCCTCGAGGAGGGTTGTCGTCGTCTCGGTATTCCCTATCAGTTCGCGCTCGAACCGCTGGTCGGTCAGCTCGCCGGCTACACCGGGGCTGCCGTACTGTTGCATCACAGCTCCGGCGATGCCTTCGACGAGGACTACTTCCGCCGCGTCGAGGCGATGAAGTACACGCTGGCGCACGACGACGGGCTCGCCAGCGACGATCTCGACGGCGCTGACGTGATCATCGTCGGCGTTTCGCGGGCGACCAAGACGCCCACCTGCATGTATCTCGCGTCGCGCGGAATCAAGGCGGCGAACGTGCCCCTGGTGCCGGGATCGCCACCGCCGGTCGGCCTCCTGCGGGCGAACGGGCCGCTGGTCGTCGGCCTGACCGTCGACCCGACGCGCCTGGCGATGATCCGTGCGGCTCGCCTGACGGCGCTCAAAGACGAGTCGAACGGTGACTACGCCGATCTCGATGCGCTGCGCAAGGAGGTTCTCGAAGCGCGTCGCCTGTTCATCCGTCGCGGCTGGCCGATCATCGATGCCAGCCATCGCTCGATCGAGCAGACGGCGTCGATGATCATCGACATGCTGCGCAAGCGCGCCGGCGAGACGCACTGATCTGCCGCGGCGGCAGGCCCTGCGGGCCGCCTGCCGCCTGCTAGAACCAGAGGCGGTGGAGGAAGAACGCCGCCAGGCCGATGCCGATGGTCGCCAGCAGATTGCGCGTGACGATGCCGGCGGCGAGGCTGACGAGGGCGGCAATAAGGTAGGGGTTGGCGGCGGAGAGTTGCCAGTGGCCGTCGGGCAGCAGCACGGCGGGCACCGTGATCGCGGTGAGCACCGCCGGCGGGATGAACCGCAGCGAGTCGCTCAACCACGCCGACAGGCTGATCCGGTCGGCGAGGCCGAAGAGCAGGTAGCGGATGCCGAAGGTCACCGCGAACATGCCGCCGATCATCCACGTCTCGTCGCCAGTCATCATGCCGTCCGCTCAGCCCTTGCCCGCAGCAGGCGCTGCGCCGTCAGGCCGGAGGCGATGCCGGCGAAGGCGGCGACGAGGATGCCGAGCTTGTAGGGCATGTCCAGCGTCAGCAGCGAGGCCGCGCCGGCGGTCAGCACACTGATCGCCACCGGCAGCGTGCGGACGAAGGGGATGATCATGCCGATGAAGGTGACGGGCATGGCGACATCGAGCCCCCAGCTCTGCGCATCCGGGATGCGGTTGCCGAGCAGCAGGCCGACGAAACACCAGAGCTGCCAGTTGAGATACATCGCCACCGACGAGCCGAGCTGATACCAGTGCTTGCAGTCCGACGCGTCGTCGCGCTGGAAGCGGTGCACGGTGACGGCGAAGGTCTCGTCGGTCAACCAGAAGGCCAGGGGAATCCGCCAGCGCTGCGGCAGGCTGCGCAGATGGGGGAGCAGGGTGGCGCTGTACAGCATGTGGCGCAGGTTCACGATCAGTGTCGTCAGGACGATGATCGCCACCGGCGTCTGCGCGGCGACGAGTCCGACGGCGATGAACTGCGACGAACCGGCGAAGACGAAGGCCGACATCGCCAGGGTGGCGGCGAACGACAACCCCGAAGTCGCGGCGATGGCACCGTAGATCAGCCCGAAGGGCAGGGCGCCGAGAAGCAGCGGCAACGTGTCGCGCATGCCGGCGACGAACTCCTGCCGGCGCAGGGATGGTGAGTCGGTCATGGGCCGCCTGGCGATCCGGGCTGTCGTTGGGGTGCCGGATCTTACTACCGAATCGGCGGCGCTTCGTCGGCAGCCCGCTACCGTCCCGCTGATCGCGCCCGACGCCGCCGGTCGGCGGCAGCACCCGCCGCCGGCCGGAGTGTCATTCGACGAGCGCGGCGCTCAGCGTCCGGATGTTGTAGCGCATCATGCCGAGGTAGCTGTCGGCCGGCGTGCCGGGCGGCGACAGCGAGTCCGAGTACAGCGTGCCGCCGATGCGCGCCCCCGATTCGCGGCTGATGCGCTCGAGAAGTCGTGGGTCGGTGATGTTCTCGACGAAGATCGCGCGGATCTTCTCGCGGCGAATCTGCCGGATGATCGCGGCGACATCGCCGGCAGACGGCTCGGCGTCGGTACTGAGGCCGACCGGGGCGATGAAGCGGACCCCGTACGCGCGCCCGAAGTAGGCAAAGGCGTCGTGCGAGGTGACCACCTTGCGCTGTGCCGCCGGCAAGGCGCCGAAGGACGCGCGGGCGGTGCCGTCGAGTTCGGCCAGCTCCTGCCTGAGGCGGGCGGCGTTGGCTTCATAGGTCGCGCGGTTTGCCGGGTCGGCATCGGCGAGCGCCTGTGTGATGTTGTCCACGTAGCGGCTGCCGTTGGCCAGATCCTGCCAGGCGTGCGGGTCGACCGCGCCGGCGTGCTGGTGGCCCTTGCCGGCATGCTCGCCGGGGTCGCGGATCGGGTTGATTCCCTTGCTGGCGACGACGAGCTTGCCGCGATAGCCGGACGACTTGATCAGGCGATCGATCCAGCCCTCGAAGCCGAGACCGTTGACGATCACCAAGTGCGCGCGTGCCAGCGTTCGCGCGTCGTTCGGGGTCGGCTGGTAGACGTGCGCGTCGGCGCCGGGACCGACGAGGGTGTGCAGCTCGACGAGGTTGCCGCCGATCCTCTGCGTCAGGTCGCCGAGAATGCTGAAGCTGGCGACCACCGGCAACCTCTCGGTGCTACTGGCGGTGGCCGACAGGCTGCCGCAGACGATCGACAGCAGAACGACTCGCAACAACCAGTGCAGTGCCGTGACGCGACTCTGGTTCATCTCGCTTCTCCTTGCTTTCAACGTTCGAAGTGCCAGCCCGATCGCCAGCGGCTGGCGAGTGGCCCGAGCGGGCCAAGCGCCAGCGACAGCAGGTAGATCGCGCCGAGGGTGAGGACGATTGCCGGTCCCGCCGGCAGGTTGATGTGGTACGACAGCAGCAGGCCGGCGAGCGATCCGGCAAAGGCGGTGGCGCTGGCAAGCAGCAACAGCGGTGCGACATTGCACACCCAGAGGCGGGCCGCTGCCGCCGGCAGAATCATGATGCCGACCGCCATCAGCGTCCCGAGCGCGTGAAAGCCGGCGACCAGGTTGAGCACCAGCAGGACCATGAAGCCGTAGTGGGCCAGCGGCGACAGGCGGCTGATGCGCGCCAGGAAGGACGGGTCGCAGGCCTCGAGGACGAACAGGCGCAGCCCGAGGGCGAGGGCGACGATCGACAGCGAGGCGAAGGCGCCGAGCAGCAGCAGCGCCGGATCGTCCAGCGCCAGCACGCTGCCGAAGAGAACGTGCAGCAGATCGACGCTGCTGCCGCGCAGCGAGATGATCAGCACGCCGGCCGAGAGCGACAGCAGGTAGAAGGTGGCGAGGCTCGTGTCTTCCTTGATCACCGTGTTGCGCGCGACGCCGCCGGCCAGCAGGGCGACGGCGAGGCCGGCGACGAGGCCGCCGATCGTCATCGCCGGCAGCGACAGGCCGGCGATCAGATAACCGATGGCGGCACCCGGCAGGATGGCATGCGACATCGCGTCGCCGGCGAGGCTCATCCGGCGCAGCATCAGGAAGACGCCGATCGGCGTCGCGCCGAGCGACAGCGCAAGGCAGCCGGCGAGCGCACGGCGCATGAAGGCGAACTCGACGAAGGGCGAGAACAGCGGCAGGCTCGACAGGAAATCGCTCATGCCGCTTCCCGGTCGACCCGGCAGACCGCCGCCTGCGTGTCGTCGCCGTGTCCTTCGGCGCGCTGTCGGGCGCGCTGCAGGTTGGCGTCGGAAAGGACGTCCGCCGGCGTGCCGCGCGCCACCAGTTCGCGCGCCAGCAGCAGGGCTTCCGGGTATTCCTCGCGGACGTGTGCGAGATCGTGCAGGACGGCGATCACCGTCCGCCCTTCGTCGTGCCACTGACGAACCAGCGTCGCGAGGTCGCGGACGCTGGCGGCGTCGATCGCGCCGTACGGTTCGTCGAGGAGCACCAGCGGTGCATCCTGCAGCATGACGCGGGCGAACAGTGCGCGCTGCAACTGTCCGCCGGAGAGCGAGCCGATCGGGCGGTTCTCGAGCCCATGCAGGCCGACACGATCGATCGCCGCGTGCACCCGCCGGCGGCGGTCACGGCCGAGGCCGAAAAAGGCGCCGATCTCGCGCCACAGTCCCATGGCGACGAAGTCGTGGACGACGATCGGGAAGCTCTGGTCGAGGCTTGCCTGCTGCGTCAGGTAGGCGATCTGGCGGCGGTCGAGGTGGGAGCGCTCGATGCTGCCCTGCAACGGCCGCAACTCGCCGGCGATCGCCTTCAGAAGCGTCGACTTTCCGGCGCCGTTGGGGCCGACGACGGCGAGCAGGCTGCCGCTGGCGATCTCACCGTGCAGGTGGTGCACGGCCGGATGCCGATTGTAGCCAAGGGTCAGGTTGTCGAAGCGCAGCAGCGCTTCGCCCTGCGGGTGGCCGAGCAGATTCACGCGAGCGCCCAGAGGATGACGCTCCACAGCAGGAACAGCGCAGCGGCCGCCCATGCCAGGCGGGTCGCTGCGCTGGCGCAGAGCGCCGGGTTGCTGGCGGGGCGCACGCGGCGGGGCGGTGGGGGCGAGGATCGGGGCATCGGCGACTGGGACACGAAAGGGGCGTTCACGCCCGGGGGATTGCTGCGGAGGCCGAATCTTGCCTCTTTCGCAAGCCAAATGCAACAATGTTGCAAAAAATTGATTGTCGCGGCCGCGCTGCCGGCGTTTCGCAGGCCGTCGTTCGCGGCCGCGCCGGTGGCGACCGCTTGTCGAACAGCCTGCCGGTGATCCCCTGCCGCAGGCTGCCGACGAAGCTCAGGGCCATGGTCCTCGGCGTCGCGTGTTGCCGTCGGCAGCGCTGCACTGGTCGGCGCCCGCAGACGGTTGATTCAGTATACTGTCACCGAAACAGCGGTAGGTCGAGGGCGCCATGCCGCTCCAGCGGCGGAAGGCGCGGGTGAAGGCGCTCTGCTCGGAGAAGCCGAGGAGGAAAGTGATTTCGGTGACCGACCTGGCTGGATCGTCGAGATAGCGTCGCGCCAGTTCGTGGCGGGTTTCGTCGACGACGCCCTGGAACGTCAGACCGAGATCCGCCAGTCGGCGCTGCAGGCTGCGCTGGCTGAGGCCAAGGGTGCGCGCAACTGCCAGCACCGAAGGGGCGCCCGAGGTCAGGTGCTGCAGCACATGCGTCTTGCAGCGGCTGACGAGGTCGTCGTCGAACAGACCGGCGAGTTGTTCGGTGAGGATCGCGTCGAAGGTGTTGGCGAGCGGGATGTTGGCCGAAGGCAAGGGCGCGTTGGCGACCTCGCTGCTGAGCAGAAAGCCGTCCGCCGGCTCGCCGAAGGCGATCGGGCAGCCGAAGAAGGCATGCCAGGGTTCCGGGTTGGCGGGTCTCGCCCGGCGCAGATGGACGCGTGCCGGGCGCATCTGCTGGCCGGCGTTGACGCGGCACATGGCGATCAGGATCGACAGTGCGAAATCGGTCAGCAGCGGCCCGATGGCGGCGTCGCCGCGTCCGTGGTCGAAGCCGAGACGGATGCCGTCGTCGTCTTCGGCACAGCGATAGCTGAGACGGCTGCCGAGAATGCGCGAGAAGCGCTCCATCCGCTTCAGCCCGGTATGCAGCGTGCGACTCGACAGCCAGGCATAACCCATCGTCCCGAGATTCGACGGATGCCAGCATCTGGCAGCACGCAAGGCGAAGGATTCGTCGCCGATCTGCGCGGCAGCCAGCGCGAAGGCGAGGTCGGCCAGACGACTCGGCAGGCGCGCCCGCACGTCGCGCAGCGTTTCCGGAGCGATGCCCAGGGTCGTGCGGAACTGCTCCGGATCGATGCCGTGCTCCTCGACCAGACGCAGCATGATCAGCCAGATCGTGGCCAGCGTGCTCTCCGATTCCCTCATGCGTCCCCCTTCCTCCGGAATGGCTGCCGACGACGGCCGCAATGGTCATGCGATTGGCGCCTCGAGTCAAGCAGCCGGCTCTGCCGACGATTAGCCTTGACCGGCAGGGCAGACGGGACGATCACAGCGACCGCGGCTCGCCTGCTTCCGGAAAGGAGCGAGATCATCAAACGGCCAGAAGCCAGACGTGGCAGGATCCAGGTCGGCGGCACCGCGGCTGCCGCCCGTGACCCGATGACCGGCTTCCACCTGCGCAGTGCCGCGCCGCGCGTGGTGGCGCGCCTGTTTGTCGAGGCAGAGCAGGCGGGCGCGTCTCTGTGTGTGCTGTGGCTTGACCTCGATCGCTTCCGTCAGGTCAATGACTCCTTCGGTTATGCCGAGGCGGACGCCGTCATTGCCCGCGTTGCCGGGCGCTTCCGCTCGGTGGTCGGCGAGCGCGGCACACTGCTGCGCATGGGAAGCGACGAATTCGTCGCGCTGCTTCCCGCCGTCGATACGCCCGACGCCGAGCGGATGGCCGGACGGCTGCTGGCCCTCATCGATCAACCGATGCCGCTCGGCGGCATGCTCTTCCGCCCTGCGGTGAGCATCGGCATCACCTGGCGGCACGCCGCCGACGATCCGCTGAGCCTGCTCGAGCGCGCCGACCGCGCGATGAGCGAAGCCAAGGCGCAGGGCGGCAATCGTTTCGCTGTCATCGCCGCCGAGCCGCCACGCGCGACGTCCGGAGCGCGGGCGGCACGGCAGGATCTGGAGATCGAGGGCGTGCTGCACGTGTCGCTCGCCACCGGCGATCTCGAGTTGCACTATCAGCCGATCATCCGGCAGGACGGCAGCGTCGAGGCGGTCGAGGCGCTGATGCGCTGCGCCGTCGGCGGCCGCCAGGTCTCCCCGCTGCAGCTCGTTGCAGTGGCCGAGAAGACCGGGCTGATCGTACGGCTCGGTGAATGGATCCTGCTGCAGGGCGCACGCTGCGCCGCTCGCCTGCGCGAGCAGGGTTACCGGACGAAGGTGGCGATCAATGTCTCGCGTCTGCAGCTGTGCTCGGCGAGCTTTCTCAGCGTCCTGCACGCGGCGCTGATCTGCACCAGGCTGCCGGCTGACGCGATCGAGCTCGAGCTGACCGAGTCACTGTTCATGGACGTTTCTCCCGTTGTGCAGGCGAATCTGCGGGGTGCGCACGAAGCCGGCGTCGGCTTGGCGATCGATGACTTCGGTACCGGCTACTCGAGTCTCGCCAACCTGAAGGATCTGCCGGCGACGAAGCTCAAGTTCGATCGTGCCTTCATCAGCGAGCTGCCCGACGATCGTCGCGCTTTCCTGATTCTCGGTGCGATCACGCGTCTCGCCGGCGAACTGGGGATGGTCGTCGTCGCCGAGGGGGTCGAAACCGCCGAACAACTGGCTGCCTGCGAGGCGGCGCAAGTGGACGCGACACAGGGCTTCCTGCACGCGCGGCCAATGTCCGAGGAGGCACTGCTGCTGTGGATGCGAACGAGAAGGACGCGCTGATCGACGTCGGCTCGGGCGGCCGGGCGGCGGTGGAAACGGCACTCGAGAAGAACCTGCGGGCGATCGACATACCGCCGCGACCGTTGATCATCGACCGCATCAGGAGCGAGATGCTGCAGGACGAGCCGTGCTTTCGTCGCGTCGGGCAGCTGATCAACGCCGACGTCGGGCTTGCCGCCGGCCTCATCAGGACGGCCAGTTCGCCGTCCTTCGGCCTGCGTGCGCGCGTCCGTTCGGTGGCCGATGCGCTCATGCTGCTCGGTCTGGACGTGACGAGTCGGGCGGTGGCCGCGATCAGTCTGCGGCGCGCCTTCCCCAACAGCGGCCACTACGTCCGCTTCTGGGACGCGTCGGCGCGCATCGCCGCGCTGTCGGGCTGGCTGGCGCAGGAAGTCGGCCTGCCCGGCCTGCACGCAGCCGATGCCTACACCTTCGGCCTCTTCCGCGATTGTGGAATCGTCATTCTCCTGCGCCGGCTGCCCGGTTACCAGCAGACCTTGGCACGCGCCAACCTCGACGCCAAACGCTCCTTCACCGCCGTCGAGCAGGCCGACTGCCCGACCGACCACGCGGTCATCGGCGCTCTGATGGCAGTCGACTGGTGGCTGCCCGACGATATGTGTCAGGCGATCCGGCATCACCACGAGCGATCGGCGCTCGCTCCCGCGGCGTCGGAACTGCCCCGGGTCAGCCGTTTGCTGATCGCCGTCAGCCAGACCGCCGAACATCTCCTGCAGGAGCTGCGCGGCGCCAGCCGGACGCAGGAGTGGGTGAAGCTCGGAGACGCGTGCCTGCCGCTGCTCGGCCTCGACGAGGACGGACTGCGTTCGCTCCACGCCGGGGCGACGGCGATCATCGACGCAGCCGAGTGATTTACGGGGACAGTATACTAAATAGCCGCACCCACGGCTCTTGCGCGTCCTGCATTACCCTGACGCGATCCACGCTGGAGCCGCCGTGCAGGGACAGATGACAGGTGACGCGGCGCGGATCTCGCGCGGTGAGCGCGATAAGGCCGACGGTGATTCTGCCGCATCCTTCGGGCAGCTCTCTCCGGGCTGTGCTGCAGTGGCGGCCGCGAAAGCGACCCGTCCGGAAGCGGGAAACTCGCCCGGCCGGCGGGACGCTCTGCAAGCAGCCGCATGCGGCAAGGGAAAGCCTTGGCGCCACACTCCTCGTCAAGCTTCAACACGCGCCGACGCGGCCTGTGGCAGTCGCCGATACGATGGACGGGGCGCCCATCGCTGCATTCTTCCGGGCGCTACACGCAGCAGGCATGAATCCCCGACCAGCAGCGCGGTCGTGCCAGTGGCATTACCGAGGCCGAAGTCCGCGTTGACCAGGATCTTGCTCGACGAGCGTGTCTTCTCGACCACCGGTCTGGTAACCTGCGGTATCCATCGACGATGGTACGCTCGGGCTCATCGTCGAGGACCGTGCGAACTGGCGTTGCGGTGTCACCGAGCAGGTGAGCTCAGCCCTTGAAACTCATAAATAAGTATACTGTCACCGGAATGCTGAATAGCGACGACGGATTCACCGAGCTCTCCGGACAGTCGTCCGGGCTGACGATCACGCGGCGCCGGTTGCTGCAGATCGGTCTGGGCAGCGCCGCGTTGCCTTTTCTTGCCTCTTCGTGGGCGACGGCGCTGGCGGCCGCAGGCGTCCGCGCCGATTTCGGCTTCAAGCCGTTGCCTGTGTCGACCGACGACCGGCTGCACGTTGCCGAAGGCTGCACGCTGCAACTGCTGTACGCCTGGGGCGACCCGGTTTCGGCGGGGCCGGCGTTTCGTGCCGATGCCGGCAACAGCGCTGCGGAACAGGCCGAACAGGCGGGGATGCACCACGACGGGATGCACTTCTTTCCGCTGCGCGTCGACGGTCGGCCGTCGTCGACGCGCGGCCTGCTCTGCGTCAATCACGAGTACACCGACGAGGGGCTGCTGCACCCCGACGGCACCGCCGACTGGAGTCACGAGAAGACCCTGAAGTCGCAGCATGCCCATGGCGTGTCGGTGATCGAGGTCGAGCTTGCGGGGCCGGCGGACGGTCCGCGCTGGCGCGTCGTGCGACCGTCGCCCCACGCGCGCCGCATCACCGCCCGCACGCCGATGCGCATCGACGGTCCGGCGGCCGGCGCAGCCGCGATGTGCACGCGCGACGACCGGCGCGGCAACGTCGTCTTCGGCACGCTCGCCAACTGCGCCATGGGCGTCACGCCGTGGGGAACCTATCTCACCTGCGAGGAGAACTTCGACTCCTACTTCAACGGGCTGGCGCAGCCGACGCCGGCGCAGAAGCGCTACGGCATTCGCCAGCGTGCCGCCGGCTACCGCTGGCACGAACACGACAGCCGCTTCGACGTCGCGAGCGAGCCGAACGAGGCCAACCGCTTCGGCTGGGTGGTCGAGATCGACCCCTGGAATCCCGCCAGCGTGCCGGTCAAGCACACCGCGCTCGGTCGCTGCAAGCACGAGGGGGCGACCGTGACCCTCGCCGGCGACGGGCGCGTCGTCGTCTACATGGGCGACGACGAGCAGTTCGAGTACCTCTACAAGTACGTCTCGCGTGACCGGTACGACGCAGCCCGGCCGACCGGCAGGGAGCGGCTGCTGAGCGTCGGGACCCTGCATGTGGCCCGCTTCGATGGCGATGGCCGCGGTCGCTGGCTGGCGCTGGTGCATGGGCAGAACGGTCTCGACACCGGCGCGGGCTTTGCCGATCAGGCCGACATCCTGATCCGGACGCGCGCGGCTGCCGATCTCGTTGGCGCGACGAAGATGGATCGCCCGGAGTGGATCGCCGTCCATCCGCAGACCGGCGAGGTCTATTGCGCGCTCACCGGCAACAGCCGCCGGCTGACGGCGGATGCGGCCAACCCGCGGCCGGCGAACGTCTTCGGCCACATCATCCGCTGGCGCGAGCAGGGCGGCGATGCTGCCGCGACGAGCTTCGACTGGGACGTCTTCGTCCTCGCCGGCGACGCGCAGGATGCCGATCCGGCACGTCGCGGCAACATCCGCGGCGACGATTTCGCTTGCCCCGACGGCCTCTGGTTCGATCAGCGCGGGCGGCTGTGGATTCAGACCGACGTCCCCGGCAGCCTGCTCGACCGCGGCGCGCACGCGCGCCTCGGCAACAATCAGATGCTCGTCGCCGATGTCGTCAGCGGCGAGATCAGGCGCTTCCTCACGGGCCCGAAGGGCTGCGAGATCACGGGACTGTGTGCCACCCCGGATGGCCGCAACCTCTTCGTCAACATCCAGCATCCAGGCGAGGTCGCCGGTGGCCGCTCACAACCCGGCAGGCCGCTGGCCGGGTCGGGCTGGCCGGCGAACCAGTTCAGCGAGGTCACCGGCGGTCGCCCGCGTTCGGCGACGGTCGTCATCCGGCGCCACGACGGCGGCGTCGTCGGCGCTTGAGCGCTGCTGCGGTCGCCGGCAGTGGCCGGGCGGATTCAGGCGGACGGCGGATCGGATGGCGGCTGCGCGGCGGCGGCCGGGTCGTCGGTCGCACCAGGCTGTCGGCACGCCTGCCGCAGGAACCCCATCTGAACGCGATAGCGGGCGCAGCCGGCACAGAGCAGCGTGTGCAGGCGCAGCGCCAGGCGGTCGCCGGTGGCGAGATCGCGGTCCATCTCTTCCGACATCAGCCGGGTTGCCTGCTTGCAGGTCATCATGCCGCCTGCCCCGTGGTGGCAAACCAGCGCTGGTCGAGGCACAGGCGCAGCCCCATGCGCGCCCGGTGCAGGACGACCCAGCAGTTGTTGCTGCTCATCGACAGTTCGGCGCAGATCTCGTCGGTCTCGAGGCCGAGCATCTCCCGCATCATGAAGACGCGCGCGGTCCCCGGCGGCAACCTGTTCATGCAGGCGTCGAAAATGGCCCAGAAGCTGCGGTTCTCAAAGCTGCGCTCCGGGTCTCCCCAGTCCGACGGCCGCGTATCGCGCTGCCAGTGGCCGTTGCCCTGGAAGAGCGGGTCGAAGTCGGCCTCGTCGATCTCGTTCAGCGGGTCTTCATAGGCGGGCTCGCGCACCCGCCGGCGGATGATGTCCACGATCTTGTTCCTGAGGATCGAGAAGACCCAGGTCTTCAGCCGGGCGCGCTCGCCGAAGCGGTCCGCCCCCTGCAGCGCAGCCAGCATGGCTTCCTGCACCGCATCCTCGGCACTCGCCTGGTCGCGCAACTGCAGCGTCGCGAAACGCAGCATCTCGCGCCGCAATCCGTTGAGTTCGGCGGCGATGTCGGTGGCCTGCGGTGGCAACTCGCGGCGGGTGGCGGGTGACCCGGTCGGGTCGATTTCGGTGCTGGGTCTCATCTTCCTGGCTGGCGGGGGTCACCGGCAGCGACGGCAACGCAAGGTTACGGGTTACGCGACGTTCGATGCAAGCGAACGCCTGCTCCTGCCCGAGCGGCAGTCGGCCAGATAGCGGTGGCCTTCCGCGCGTGGGGCGCGAGCGAAGCGACGCGCAGTTTATACGCTGACAGCGGTCAGGAACAGTCCTCGCAGTGTGGCAGTGTGGCGGCGGTCGCGCGACGGCATCGCTGAGCGCTGGAACGTTCGTTGCGACCCGTCGCATGTCGTCTGCTCGAACCCGCTTTCGTCCCTGTGCCGGTCAGCCCGGTGCGCTGCAGCGCGCAGCCTCGGGCGACTCCCAGGGCGGCGCGGGCGTCAGCAGCCGCTCCAGTGAATCGTGAAAGACCTTGAGCTTGGTTTGCCGAGAGCCGCTTGCACCGCGGCCTGCCACTCGGCGCGGCTGGTGTCCCTGCCGGCAACGCGCAGTCGAGCCTTGTCGAAGGCCTCCGGGGTGAGCTTCGCTGCTTCGTCAGAAGTATCCGGCGTATTGGTAAAAGGTGTCGGTTTCATCGCCCTCTGCCTTGCGCATGGAAGTGCAGCGCATGGGTCGAAGATACGCACGCCGATGTGTATGTCGACCCCGGCGGAACGGATCAGCAGTTCCCTGCGCGGCGGTCGCCAGAAGTGGGCCCGGCGCAGCGGCTGCCTCAGGACCGCAGCGCCGCCGTCAGCGACGCGACATCCTCCGCCGACTCGCGCATGATATCGAGCAGCGTCTCCTCGCCGACGAGCAGATCGATCGATGCCGCCATGCCTTCGCGCGGACAGCCGTCAAGGTCGCGCAGCGGGCTTTCGACCAGCGCCAGTTCGTCGGCCAGCAGCAGGGTGTCGCCGAGCGTCTTCGGCCGCATCACGACAGGCGGGAAAATCCTCATCGAGCAGCCCGGGATAGTCGCCGGTCCGGGTGCAGGCATAAAGTGCCTGGCCGTTACGCGAGCGGCCACGCGAAAGACTGGTGGGGACGGGCGGGATGCGAAGGGGGAAGATCGACGACATGCCGGACATTGTCGGCAAGCGAGGGCGTCGCGGCGGGCGTGATGCGCTTCAGTGTGCGTTCGGGCGCGTTCCTCGCGCGCCCGATGGGGGATGGGATCTAACCGCGGCGGCACATGCGTGTCTTGAGCCAGAGCATCCCTCGCGTCGTGCCACTGTGTGCCGGTTGGGCCGAGACGCCGGCTCTCCTGCAGTGGCAGACACTGCAGGAGAGCCGGCGGAACGATGTCGCAGAGCGCCGATGGTGCCGAGCGCTGCGCCGGTCAGCGGCCGGTGCCGCGGCTGAGCAGGCTGCGGACTTCGGGATTCGCCGGCAGGACGTAGTCGTAGGCGGCGAGGACGGCGTTGCTGACGGGCTGGACAATCTTTAGGTTGACGTAGACGGCGCCGGCGCCGATGGCGTAGCTGCCAAGGACGATCGCCTGCGCCTTGTTGCTGCGGGCGATGTCGCTGATCTCGCGCGTGAGGATGAGTTCGCCTTCGCCGCGGCGCATGTAGATGGAGCCGCGCAGTTTGAGCTCGACCATCTGCCAGCCGCGCTGCGAGAAGCGCGCCGAGAGTTGTTCGGAGAGCATGCGGCCCAGCGTCGAGGATTGTTCCAGTGCGTCGATGTTGACGACGGTGGCGACGATCAGCGGGCCGCTGCTGCTGTTGCCGCCGAACTGCGCCATGAGGGCATCGGCGGCGCGGTAGTTGGTGGCGACGAGCTCGCTGTTGGCAGCCTGGGCGTAGGTGATCTCGGGCGCCGGCTGGCGGGCGGCGTCGGTGGCGCAGCCGGCGGCGGCGAGGCTGGCGAGGAGTGCGGCGAGGACGGTGAGCCGGGGGGGTCTCATCGGTCGCCTCCAACTGCGATGCTGAAGAGCGGCTGCTGCTCGGTGTAGAGCCGGGCGTCGCTGTCGGCGGCGTAGTAGACCGCGGCGACGCGGCCGAGGTAGCGGGTAGCGTCGCTGGCAGAGACGGTGACGAGGACTTCGGTTTGCGGCGTCGGGCCGGCGGCGGTTTCGGAGCTGGCCCAGCGCCAGGCGTCGTAGCCGCCGATCATGGCGGCGCCGGCGAGGCCAGCAGCGGCCGGGGAGGCGTTGGCGGCGAGGCCGTAGACCGCCCAGGCGCCGGCATAGACGAGACTCGCGGGGATGAAGGTCCCATTGGGCCGGTCGGCTGAGAACCGCACGGTCTGCACGTCGATGTCGATGGCGATGGCGCCGGCGGCGGGGGTGTGGGCGACGGTGACTTTCTGGCGCACCAGGGCGGTGATGAAGGCGGCGCGGAAGTTCTGCGCGAAGACGGTCTGCTGCGCCGCCGGGCGGACGTAGACGCGCGGGCATAGGGCGGCCGGGTCGGGACAGGAGACGGCGGCGGCGAGCGAGTGCACGAGCGCTTCGGCGCTTCGGTCGGCGATGGTTGCCCAGTGCGCCGCGGCCTGCAGCTTGGGCTGCTGGCTGGCGGGAAAGTCGGTCGCCACCGGGGCGCCGCCGTAGGGTGTCGCGCAGGCGATCAGCGCGCCGCCAGCGATGGTGATTGCGGCGACCCGCGCCGCCCGTCGTGCTCTTCCCTGCTCTGCCATGGCCCCTCCTGGTGGTTGAGATGAAACGCTCGTCTGGACATGCAAACAGCCGCGCGACAGGCGGCTGGACTCTGGTCCGTACAGTATCACAACCAATGCGCGCGCGCGTCAAGCGGCGCTTCCTTTTCGCGCACAGCGGCGTATGGTCCGCTGCACTGACTGTGTAAGGCTGCCGCTGCCCGAGTCACAGCACCTGCCGCCCGCTTGCCGCGAACGTGTTTGCTTTCTCTGGCCGGGGCGAAGAGGATAGGAATTGCGATACCACTCATGACCGTGAGCGCCTTCTCTACGCTCTGCTGGGGATGGAAGCACGCGGCGGCGAGAGAGGCATCCGGATGGGCGGCGAGGATGCGGTAGGTCTGCAGATCGCGCTCGGCAAGGCGCAGCAGCCGGTGGGCTTCCTCAATGGAGGGCGTCATGCAGCACCTGACCTTCGGTGCGTGCCGCGAACAACACCGTGCCGGGAACCTGCTGTCAGTCGCGCCAGGGCGAGCGCCTTACAACTGCAGCGCCGCCGTCAGCGAGGCGACATCCTGCGCCGACTCGCGCATGATCTCGAGCAGCGTCTCCTCGCCGACGAGCAGATCGATCGATGCCGCCATGCCTTCGCGCGGACAGCCGTCGAGGTCGCGCAGCGGGCTTTCGACCGGCGCCAGTTCGTCGGCCAGCAGCAGGGTGTCGCCGAGCGTCGTCGGTGGCATCGCGAGAAAGCCCTGCCAGCAGACCTCGATGGCGTCGATGATCGGCTGCGGGACTGCCAGAGCCTTGAGCACCGCGCGTCCGACCTCGGCCTCGCCACTTTCACTCCAGGTGGGAAAATCCTCATCGAGCAGCCCCGGATAGTCGCCGGTCCGCGAGACCAGGTAGAAGGCGCCGACCTCGTGGACGATGCCGGCGAACAGGGCCGTCTCCGGGTCGAGCCGGGTCACGCGGCGGGCGAGGACGTGCGCCAGCGCGGCGACATGGGCGCTGTGCGCCCACAGCCGGTCGGCCAACTCGCGGTCTCTGGCCGTCGCCGGCGCCGCCAGTTGCCGGCTGACGACGGCACTGGCCAGCGCGCGCAGATAACGAAAGCCAAGCCGCAGGACCGCCGTGCGCACGTCGGTGATCGGCCGGCCGGACCGGTTGCAGACAGTCGAGTTGGCGACGGCGACGACCTTGGCAGAGAGCAGCGGCTCCGCCTGCACCAGCCGCGCGGCCCGGTCGAGCGGGCAGTCGGGATCGTCGAGCGCGCGCTTGAGCTGCAGCGCGACAACGGCGCTGGTCGGAAAGCTGACCTCGCCGCGCTCGATTTCTGCGGCGATCTTCTTCAGGATTTCGTAACGTTCCACTTTGCTCCTCCGGGCTCCTGGCTGGTCGGTGCGGGGGCGGTCAGCGGTCGGCCGCGACCAGCGCCGGGGCGATCTGCGACAGCGGCAGCACCTGATCGACGGCGCCCAACTTGATGGCCTCCCTGGGCATGCCGAAGACGACGCACGAAGCCTCATCCTGCGCGATCGTCGTCGCACCGGCGTCGCGCATCTCCTTCAGGCCGCGGGCGCCGTCGTCGCCCATGCCGGTCATGATCACACCGACGGCGTTGCTGCCGGCGAAGCGGGCGACCGAACGAAAGAGCACGTCGACCGAGGGCCGGTGGCGGTTCACCGGCGGACCGTCGACGACCTCGACATGGTATTGAGCGCCGTTGCGTTTGAGCAGCAGGTGCCTGCCGCCCGGAGCGATCAGCGCGCGGCCCGGCAGGACGCGGTCGTTCGAACGGGCCTCGCGCACCTCGATCGCTGCCAGCGAATCGAGACGTTCGGCGAACATTGCCGTGAAGCGCTCGGGCATGTGCTGGACGACGACGATTCCCGGCACCGTCTTCGGCAGGCTGGTCAGCACGGCCTCGAGCGCCTGCGTGCCGCCGGTCGAGGTGCCGATGGCGATTACCCGGTCAGTCGTCTTCAGTATCGGCGCCGTGCCGGCAGCGAGGATCACGTCGGCAGTGTGCAGCGACTGTCGCGCCGCCAGCGATGGATCGGCACCGGCCAGAGCGCCACTGCCGGCGGACGTGCCCGGCAGCAGGCCGACGTTGGCACGGGCAGCAGCGCGCACGGCGGCGACGATATCGTCCGACGAATCATCGAGAAAGGCCTTCACCCCGAGCTTCGGCTTGCCGATGACGCTGCAGGCGCCGGCCGCCAGCGCCTGCGCGTGCATGGCGCTGCCGGCGGCCGCCAGCGACGAGCAGATGATCACCGGCGTCGGGCGCTCGGCCATCAGCGCGCGCAGGAACGCGAGGCCGTCCATGCGCGGCATCTCGATGTCGAGGATGATGACGTCGGGCCAGTTCCGGCGCATCTTCTCCATGGCGAACAGCGGGTCGGCAGCGGTGGCGACGAGTTCGATATCGCCCGCCTGGGCAACCGCCTGCGCGATCGCCTGGCGAACGACTGCCGAGTCGTCGACGACCAGCAGCCGGGTTCTCGTCTTCGCCATGCTTAACGTGAAAGTCGCGTCAGCGACTCGCGAATCTCCCTTCTCCCGCGCGCGGGAGAAGG
>ERZ761602.1676-NODE-1676-length-38946-cov-5.828598_pt1 | contig 38946 bp, 34 predicted proteins | sample MGYA00512165_ERZ761602 | MGnify/ENA primary metagenome ERZ761602 (study PRJEB28899, sample SAMN02445085) | bioreactor sludge metagenome | biome: EBPR sludge; isolation source: Thorneside wastewater treatment plant | place: Australia: Brisbane, Thorneside...
GGCTTCGAGCTTGTCGTTGGTGAGGATCTCGAACGGCAGGTGGAAGCGGCGGTAGAGCTCGTCCTGCCACTGCTCGGCCAGGCTTCCGGGGCAAACCACCAGGCAGCGCTGCAGGTCGCCGCGCGCGATCAGCTCCTTGACGAGCAGCCCGGCCATGATGGTCTTGCCGGCGCCGGGGTCATCGGCCAGCAGGAAGCGCAGGGGCTGGCGCGGCAGCATGGCCTCGTAGACGGCAGTGATCTGATGCGGCAGCGGCTCAATCTGGGAAGTGTGGACAGCCAGCACGGGGTCAAACAAATGGGCCAGGCGAATGCGCTGGGCCTCGGAGACCAGACGGAACAGGTGGCCGTCGCCGTCGAAGCTCCACGGCCGGCCTTCTGTGGCGACGTCGATCTGGGGTTCGTTGTCCCGGTAGAGAAGCGTATTGGCCACTTTGCCGGCGGCGTCTTTGTAGGTCAGCTCCAGCGCGTCCGAGCCAAACCAATTGACGCTGACGACAGTTACCAATTCGGTCGGCAGGATGCCACGGATGGAGGCGTTGGGCTGAAGGTCTTCAAGCCGGCTCACATTGACCTCGAATAGCTCTGGGCCTGCCAGACAAAACACAGGCCATCCGCCGGGTGGGCGGATGGCCTGGTGCCTGCCTGCGCTCCCATACCATGCGCCCCCGCGCCGGTGGTCCGCTGAAACAAATCCGATGCTACGTATCCATATCTGGCGATTATATGCTTAATCTTCGCCGAGTAAATCCGCCAAATCGCCATAATCCGCTGGGCGTTGGTTAGCGTACAGCGAGATTCTGGGGCGGGCGGCGGCCGGGCTGGGGTTGGGGTGGCTATACTCTCGCTATACTCTGGCTATACTCTGGCTATACTCGCGCCGCGGCGGCGGCCCGCCCTCCATCGGGCGGCGCAGGAGCCGGGCCGGCAGCCGGCGCCCCAGCCTGGGTAGCCCCCGGACCCCAGAAGCAGGCCAGGGCCGCCGCCCAGCATCGCAGCCCGCTGAGCCTGCCCTGTGCGCGCCGCCGGCATCCGCGCCGCTGCGCCGCTGCGGCGCTCCATTGCCCGCGATGGCGGGTCACCGTCCCCGTGAAAGGCTGCCCCGGTCGAGCGGGTCAGCGCGGCCCGAACGCCGGGCGTTGTCCTCCGGCTTTCCAGCTTACAGGCGGAGCGCCAGGATCAGCTGCTCGCTGGCCCAATGCCCGGCATAAATGACGGCCACGCCCGCGACCCAGAACGCGATAAACGCGAACAGCATGGCCAGGTAGCCGCGCAGCGCCACGCGCCAGTCCTCATCGCCGGCCAGCCACGCAATCCCGGCCAGATCCTCCGCCAGCCACTTCCACAACATCGCCGCCTCCTGCTGATCGCTGTCACCGGTCCTGGTTGTAACCCATCGCGCCCCCGCCGGGAGGCGGAGTTCCCCTACTTGTCGGCGGCCGCGCCGAATGGGGATTTTTCCGCCTCCGCTCGCCGAGCCGCCTCTCTACACTCGACCCTGTCCCGCGCGATTGCGGCCGGCCGCTGGCCGGCTTCCCGTTCGTCGCCGGGCACAGGAGTGCTTGCATGTCTTTGCGCCCGCTCACCGTCCGCGGCCTGGCCGGCCTGCTGGCCCTGGCGACGGCCGCGGCAGCCTGCGGCGGCCCGGCCACGGTCTCGCCCGGACAGGTGCAGACCGAGGTTGCCCGCGCCCTGGCCGCGACTGTGACCGCCTTCACGCCCACGGCCGCGCCGCCGACCACGACCACCACGCCGGCGCCCACGCAGACGCCGCGCGCCACGGTCACGCCGCGGCCGACCAACACGCCGCGCCCGACGGCCACGCCCGATCAGGGCAGCCAGGCGTCGCCGTTCCCGTACGGCCAGGAGAGGACCCTGCAGTCCACGCTGGCCGACGGCCGCACCAGCGAAGTTTCTTTTGTGGTCATGGAAGTCATCCGCGGTCCGGAGGCCGACGCCATCGTGCGCCGGGCCAACCTGTTCAACGATGAGCCGCCGGCCGGCGCCTCCTGGATGCTCATCAAGCTGCGCGTCACGCTCCAGTCCGGCGCCGCGTTCAGCATCGACGCCAGCGACGTCGCCGTCGTCTCCGGCGGCCAGCTCTTCAGCGGACTCCAGCTCGCGGTGTGCTGCACCGGCGATGTGGGCTATCCCGAACTGGACGCCTCGATCGCGGCGCCGCAGACGTCCGTGGACGGCTGGGTGATCCGGCCCGCGCTGCTGGCGGACCCCCGCCCGCTGCTGGTGCTGGGGCTCAACGCCTTCGAGCCTGACCTGGACGAAGGCCTGTTCTTCGCGCTGACTCAAGACTGAGACGCCAGGGGGAAGGCGGGGCCGCGAGGGGGACGCCCCGCCACACCCGATAAGCGCTTTCTTTTCAGTGATCCGAGCCAGCAAGCGGGGTTCCACCATCACAATTCCACCCAGGACTACAAGTATCGGATAACCCTGACCAAGGCATATCCGAGACCGATACATCAAGGGCGATTGGCGGCTCTCGTGATCAAAGCTGAACGGCCGACGCTGTGTCCGCTCCTGATCCTACACCCTGGCTCATCCCGGGAAGCGCCCTGCTCTTCCCGGCCCTGCTCCTCAAGTTGGGCAACTTCCTAGGATGGCACCCTATCGCAATCGGCACAGCATTGCTCGCCAAGGCCTCGGCGCCCCCGGACCCCGCACACCCGCCCAAGCCGCGGGGCTTACTCGCCGCCCGTGGTCAGTGCTGGACGTTTTGACCTATCCAGCCCCGCCCTTCGCGTTTGGATAACCACCACAATACCGCCGGGAAAGTCGCCCGCGCACGTCTGAGCTTGGGCAGCGATCATGCTCTCCGCCACCCGTCTGGCCGGCTCGCAGCCCGCATCGAGTTTCCCACTGCGTTCACATCCATGATCGCCGGTAATAGCCAGGCTCAAAAGTCGTCCTCTCTGATCGCCTCACTCGCTATTGTGCTGACGACGTTCTGGACGACGCGGGGAATCAACTTCATCCGCAACGCGCAGGACGGCGCCCCGTAGAGATGTACGGAGGACCCTTGGTCATGTCAAATCGATTCTCTTCTTTTCGGACCGCTCTTGGCCTGGCGATAGCCGGTGGCGTGACATACGCCGCCTGGGTCCGTCCCTGGCACCTGCGCTGGGGAGCCAGCGACGAGGAGCTCGGCCGGCATTATCCCGGCGATGACCTGGTCCCCACGCCCCGGCTGACGACGACCCACGCCATCACGATTGGTGCGCCGGTCGCGGATGTCTGGCCGTGGCTGGCCCAGCTTGGCCAGGGGCGCGGCGGCTTCTACAGTTACGAGTGGATCGAGAACCTGATGGGCGCCGACATCCATAACGCGGACCGCATCCTGCCCGAGTTCCAGAACCCGCAGGTCGGCGACAAAGTGCCCCTGGCCAAGGGCGGGCTCGGCATTCCGATCGCCCTCGTGGAGCCGGAGCGGACCCTGGTCCTGCACGGCGACACGCGCACAGCGCCGCCGGGTGAGCCCTCGATCGCCCGGCCGGGCAACTTCTTCAACCTCACGTGGGGTTTTTATCTGGAGCCGCGCGGCGCGGAGGCGACCCGCCTCGTCGAACGCTGGCGCGCGGACTGGAACTCGTCGCCCGAAAACGAAGTCTACATGCGCGCCTTCCTGGAGCCGGGCGCCTTCATCATGGAGCGCGCGATGCTGCTGGGCATCCAGCGGCGCGCGGAAAGCCTGGCTCGCCGCCAGGAAAGAGCAGCCTCGGTCTGACGGATAGGAAGCTGCTGTGACAGCCCGGACACCCGCGATTCTGTTAGTCCATGCCTTTGTCGGCTGGGCGCAGTGCGCGGCGACGATGGGGCTGGGGATGGCCGTGACCACGATCGAGACCACCCTCGTCGTCTATGCCCTCCTGGCGCCGATCTTTTTTGCCGCTCTCGGCCTGGTCTACTTCCTTCGCTTCAATCTCGCCTCGCCCCTTCAAACGGCGGCGTTCTTCCTGGCTTTCGTGATCGGGATGGACCTTTTCGTCGTGGCGCCGCTCAGCCTGCGCAGCCTGGCGATGTTCGCCTCCCCGCCGGGGACCTGGATCCCGTTCGCGGCGATCTTCCTGGCGACTTACCGGACCGGGGTGTTCGCCCGCCGGGTGATCGGGGGCGCCAGGACATGACCCGGAGCGGCTGGGCATGGTGCCGCCGCAGGTGGCTCATCGTCCTGCTGGGCTACCAGGCGTTGGGTGGGAGACCTTCCCGCACAAGGCGTATTACCCGCACTGCTTTGAGCCATATTGGCGGGAGCTGTTGGTCGTCCCGGTCTGGTCCCTGAAGATCGTGCTAGGTTTCAGCCACCCAATTCAAAGGAGCCAACAATGTCCGCCAGCCGCACGCTAGAAAACCCAGATCCGCGCTGGAAAAGTCTCTATACGATTGCCGGGATTGCGGCGGTCGTCTCAATCCTCGTGATCCTGCTCGGGTTTGCGACTTATTTCATCTGGCCCTACTCCCCCGGCCAGGACTCCGCCGAGGCTATCCTGCGCCTCCTGCGCGACGACCCGTTGGGCGGGCTGATCTCGCTCGACCTGTTCCTGTTCATCGGGAACCTGTTCAGCCTCACGCTCTTCCTGGCGCTCTACGTTTCGCTCCGCCAGGTGGATGAAGCGCTGGCCCTGCTCGCGCTGGCCGTAGGGCTCCTCGGACTGGTGCTGCTCATCCCCGCCCGGCCCATCCTGGAACTAGTGCATCTCAGTCAGGCCTATTTCAACGCCGGGACCGAAGCGGAGCAGGCCCGGATCGTCGGCTCGGCGGCGACCCTGCTCACGCTGTTCGACGGCCTCGGCTGGTACCTGAACACCTTGCTGGGCGGCGTGTCCTTGCTGACCAGCTCCATGCTCATGCTGCGCAGCAAGGGTTACAGCAAAGCGACCGCTTACGTAGGGCTTGCCACCAACCTTGTCTTGTGTGGTTTCGTCATTCCTCCCATCAGCATCCTGATGTTGTTCCTGTGCCTGCCGGGTTACATCACCTGGTACTTTCTTTTGGCCAGGAGATTTTTCCAGCTTGGGCGGGAGGCCCGGTAGGGAGAGCGCGGTTTCGATGACCAACCCACTCGTCTCCAGAAATCTGTATCGGGTCGGCGGAATCGCCGCCCTGGCGCAGCTGGCCGCAATTCTCGCCTCGATTGCTATTGCGGCTGCGCTTGGTCCCCGGCCCGCCAGCGCCGAGGAGTTCTTTGCCATCCAGCACACCAATCCAGCCGCCGCCCTGTTGCGCGGCGACTTCGTGCTGATGTTTTGCCTGCTCGGCGCGTACCTGGGCACCTTTCCGGCGCTGTGGTGGAACCTGCGTCAGGTCAGCCCCAGCGCGGCGACCTTCGCCACCCTGTTCACGGCCATCGCCGTCATTCTCAGCTTTTCCGGTGAATCGACCTTGGCCCTGTTGCGCCTGGGCGGCCTGTACCACACCGCGACCAGCGAGGCGCAGCGCGCCCAACTCCTGGCGGCGGGCGAAGCGGTTCTAGCGGCAGGCTGGTGGCACAGCTCCGGCTCGTATATGGCGGGGATCCTCCTGCAAGGCGGCGGGGTCATCATCTCACTGGTCATGCTGCGCAGCCGCGACTTCAGCAAGGTGACGGCCATCAGCGGGTTGCTCGGCAACGCCCTCGACCTGATCCAACACCTCCTCCACCCCTGGGCGCCGTCCATCTCTGCTCCGATCCAGATGTTCATGGGCGTTTTCTACCTGGTCTGGTTCCCCATGCTGGGGCGTGATTTTCTCCGGCTGGCAGAAGGAGGCCGCTGAGCGGAGAAGGATCAACGTTTCGCACTGCGCTCATCAGCGCTTTGCTGGTCCTGGCGCCCGCCGGCCAAAGCGGCCAATCCATCCACGTGGGTCGCGGACAAGGGTTGGACGTGGCCGCGTACGGCGCGGTGGGCCTCCCGCTGGCGCGCAAGCTGGCGGTTGGACATGCCCGTGAACACAAGAGGGAGATTGTTCGATGAAAACGCTGGTTACCACGGAAGCCTGGATATGAAAGCCATTGTCTACACCCAGTACGGGCCGCCTGAAGTTCTGCGCCAGGTGGACGTCCCCAAACCCGCTCCGCGCGATAGCGAAGTGCTGGTCAAAATCCACGCCACCACCGTCACCATCGGCGACTGCCGGATGCGCAGCTTCACCGTCCCGCCCGAACAGTGGCTCTTTGCGCGCCTGTACCTGGGCGTTCTCAAGCCGCGCCGGCCGGTTTTGGGCATGGAACTGGCCGGGGAAATCGAAGCCGCCGGCAAAGCTGTCACCCGCTTCAAGCCGGGTGACACTGTCTTGGCTTCGACTTTCGAGGCTGATTTTGGCGGGTACGCCGAGTACAAATGCTTCCCGGAAAAGGGCCTGGTGGCGCCCAAGCCAGCCGCGCTGGGTTTTCAAGAAGCCGCCGCGGCGGTCGGGGGCGGATTAACGGCGCTGCGCTGCTTGAAGCGGGCCAACCTCCAGCCGGGTCAGGACGTGCTGGTTTACGGCGCCTCCGGCGCCGTGGGGACCAATGCCGTTCAACTGGCGCGCAGCCTATTCGGCGCACAAGTCACCGGGGTGTGCAGCGCGGCCAATCTGGACCTGGTGAAATCGCTTGGCGCGGCTCACGTATTGGACTACACCCGCCAGGATTTCACCGGCCAGGGCCGTCGCTACGACGTGGTCTTTGATGCCGTCGCCAAGTTTCCTGCGGCGCAGGCCCGCAAGGCCCTCAAACCCGGCGGCGTTTACCTGAATGTCCACCGGGACGCTGATGCCAGAACTGGCCTGACCCCGCTGCAGGAGTTGTTGGAACTCAAAGACCTGCTCGAAGCCGGGCATCTCAAACCGGTCATTGACCGGGTCTATGCCTTCGAGCAGATTGTCGAAGCCCATCGCTACGTCGAACAAGGCCACAAAAAAGGGAATGTGGTCATTCAAGTTCTACAAAGCTGAGGCGAAACTATGAAAGCCATCGTGTTTACCGAGTACGGCTCGCCCGATGTGTTGAGAGTCCAAGAGGTGGCAAAGCCCAGCCCCAAGGAAAATGAAATCCTGGTCAGGGTTCAGGCAACGCCAGTCAACTATGGCGACCTGACGGCGCGGAACTTTGCCAACAGCCAGTTCAACATGCCCGCCCTGTTCTACCTCCCGGCGCGCCTGGCCTTCGGCTGGAACAAGCCCAAAATCCGCATCCTGGGCAGTGAACTGGCCGGAGAGGTGGAAGCCGTGGGCAGCCGGGTGACCAAGTTCAAGCCCGGCGACGCAGTCTTCGCTTACGTGGGGATGAGCATGGGAGCGAACGCCGAGTATCTGTGTCTCCCCGAAAGCGGGACCGTCGCGCACAAACCCGCCAACCTGGATTACGCCCAGGCCGCCGCGCTGCCCTATGGGGCGGTCATGGCCGCCAGCCTGCTGGAAAGAGCCCGGCTCCAGGCGGGGCAAAAGATCCTGGTCAACGGCGCTTCCGGCGGCATCGGAGCGATGGCCGTTCAGTTGGCCAAACACCACTCCGGCGCAGAAGTGACCGGGGTGTGCGGCACACCGCGCGTGGCGTACGTCAAATCGCTGGGCGCCGACCATGTGATTGACTACACCCAACAGGATTTCACTCAAAACGGCCTGGCCTACGATGTGATCTTCGACATCCTGGGACGGGTTTCGTTTGCGCGCGCCAGGCATGCGCTCAAACCGGGTGGGCTCCTGCTCTATGCCAGCTTCAAAGGCCGGGCGTTGTTGGACATGCTCTGGACTTCGCTGTTCAGCCGCCAAAAAGTGCTGTGCGCGATGGCTGATGAAAAAGCCGAGAACCTGGTCCTGGTCAGGAGACTGGCCGAGGCCGGCAAGGTCAAGGTGATCATGGATCAGCGTTTCCCGCTGGAACAGGCCGCTGAAGCGCACCGCTACATCGAATCGGGTCACAGGCAGGGTAGTGTGGTGCTCACGGTAGCCCACCGATCAGAGAAGTGAAGGGGATTGAAGTTCCCTTTGTCCTGTACGCCCCGTATCCCCCCTTTGAGCTATGGATTGGCAGCCTACGTAAAGGCGGTGCGGCGGGTGTTTCGCGATCCGGCGCCGCGCAGCGGTCAGACCTAAGCCGGCGTCTGCGACCCCGGCGTGGGAGCTACATCGCGCAAGTGGTCAAGCAATACGCGAAACGGCCTGTGGTGGCGGTTGAGCGGCGCATTGTGCCCGGAAGCCGGGCTGCCATTAACGCCTGATTGATCGGACACAAGGTGGCGGAGGGATCAACAACGCCGTGCGTTCCCGGGAGATGTTCCGGCCATCCTGGCGGACAAAGGCAGCCAAGATCAACAAGGCGCCGGCGGCCGCTCCGCCCAACAGCAGCCAGTTGGACGTTTGGGCTTGACGGGCGGTCCGCTCCCGGTCGTCAACCGCCTGGCAAAACTCAATCACGGCCACAACGGTCTGCGTTCCGGGCTGAGTGCCGGGACTGCAGATCTCCAGCAGCCGCCGCCACCACCAGCCACGTTCCAGGGCGTTCTTAGTGTCGGAGAGATCGCTGAGGTCGTGAACCGTTTCTCCTCGCAGGCCCCGCTCGAGTTCACCTTTAATCGGGAAGTCCTGACCAATCAAGACCGGATTGATGCTGTAGATAATGCGGCCGTCCGAACTCCACACCTCAATGGCGATGATGGGCAGATCCTGAGGCGCCGCTCCGACCAGGCGCCTCAGGGCGGCAGTGTGTTCAGGCGTCAGGGAGAGGCGATCCGGGCGTTCCTGAGATTGAGCCAAAGCCAGGGATTCCTTTGGACCTTGGTCGGACCGCTGCACCGGCGTCCCAACATCTTTCCAACGCCCCGCCAGCGGAGCCGGGCGCAACGGCCCTGGTCTGGGATGAGCAGCCGTAGAGTTGCTCCTATGCCACCAAGGCAGTTCTACCCGAACCGCAGCAAATGAACTCCAAACGCGGGCTCGATAGACTGAGTGGCAGAAAGGTCATGGAACCACGCCCTATGGCAGGTGATCAGCTCTTTAGCCCGCAACCAGGTCGGTATCACCTGATTGTGCTCGGCCTCTGGCTGGAACACAACGAGGGAGCGCCGGTTTGGCGGTTTAGCCTGGAATACCCGCTCACCGCGGAGCGGGTCGGCTTCCTAAACCTGGCCGACCTCATGGCCGCCTTGGAGCGGTGGATGCTTGACCCGAGCGTTCTTCCAGGAACGCCTGCGAACAATCCCCAGCCGACATCCGTTTCGGCAACACCTCCAGGAGGCATCGCATTATGAAACCGCTTATCAAATGGGCTGGCATCGGTTTGGGCGGGCTGGTCTTGCTGATCGTGCTCGTGGCCGCTGGTTTGATCCTCAGCAGTGAGCTACGGTTCAACCGGACCTATGTCATTCGGGATGAAGTGGTCCCGATCCCGACCGATGCCGCCAGCCTGGCCGCCGGCCGTCACTGGGTCGAGATGCACTGTCAAAGCTGTCACGCCGCCGATCTGGGAGGCGGCCCGTTCTTTGAGGACCCCGCCATTGGCTATGTGGATGCGCCCAACCTGACCGCCGGCCCGGGCGGCGTAGGCGCCCGGTACACAGACGCGGATTGGGTGCGCGCCCTCCGGCATGGTGTCCGCGGCGACGGCACATCGGTCTTCATCATGCCGTCCAACGACTTCTATTACCTGAGCGATGCGGACCTCGGCAGCCTCATCGCCTACTTGAAGACCATTGCCCCCGTCGAGCGGACCGCCCGGCCGCGCACGTTTACGCCGCTGGCCAAACTCCTGTACGCCCTCGGCGCCTTCAGCAACCTGCTGTACGCGGAGACCATCGCCCATGATGTGCGCCCGCCTGCGCCACCGGCGGGGATTACCGCCGATTACGGCCGCTACCTGGTCAATGCCCACGGGTGCCCGTCCTGCCATGGCCCGCAGCTCACCGGCCAGCAGCCCTCCGAACCTGGCTCGCCCTTCGCGCCCAATCTGACGCCGGGCGGCGAGCTGCGGACCTGGTCGGCCGCGGATTTCAACACCGCCTTGCGCACGGGGGTGACGCCGGCCGGCCGGCCGCTGAACCCCGCGATGCCCTGGCCCGGCCTGGGCAAAATGACCGACGCCGAATTGGCCGCGGTGTGGCTGTATCTGCAGACTCTGCCCGCCGCGTCGACGGCCGCCCACTGACGCACCGGATCGGAACCTCCCGCTCACTTTAGGCATCCCGGTATGTCCAACCTCCTCTACCTGTCCGCCACCCGGCTGGCCCAAGCCATCCGGGCGGGCGAGTTGTCCGCCCGCGAAACGGTCGACGCCCATATCGACCGCATTGAAGAGATCAACCCGCGCCTCAACGCCGTCATCTTGCCCCGTTTCACCGAGGCGCGGCGGGAGGCGGATGCCGCCGACGCGGCCCGCCGGCGCGGCGCCGACCTGGGGCCGCTGCACGGCGTCCCGCTCACAATCAAGGATCAGTTCGATGTTCAAGGCCAGCCCACCACCTTCGGCATGGCCCGGCTGCGGGGCGCGGCCGCGGCGCGCGACGGCCAGATGGTGGCGGCTCTGCGCCAGGCCGGCGCGATCATCCTCGGCAAGACGAACGTGCCGCAGACCTTGGCCGTGATCGAGACCGACAACGCCCCCTGGGGCCGCACCAACAACCCGTGGAATCTGGAGCGCTCCGCCGGCGGCAGCAGCGGGGGCGAGGCCGCGATCATTGCCGCCGGCGCCTCAGCGCTGGGCCTGGGCGGCGATTTCGGCGGGAGCCTGCGCGTGCCGGCGGCCTACTGCGGCCTGTGCACGCTCCGGCCGACCGCGCGGCGGCTGCCCGGCGACCGCCCCCCGGTCCGCACCGCGGAGGGCGCCGAGGCGCTGGTGGCTCAGCCCGGCCCGCTGGCCCGGCAGGTGAGCGACGTCGTCCTGGGCCTGCGCGTGATGGTGGACCACGTGGCGGCGCAGCCGAATGGGCTGAATCCGCCGCTCCCCTGGCGCGCCCCAGAAGCCGTGGAGCTCCCGCAGCTGCGCGTGGCCGTGCTCCCGCAAGTGAGCGATTGGACGCCAGCGCCCGCCATCCGCCGCGCGCTGCGGGAAGCGGCCGAGGCGCTGCGGGCCCAGGGCGCCGTCGTCGAAGAGTGGACGGCCGCGCCCGATACGACCGAGGGCGTGCTGCTGTTCTTCCAAATCGTGGCCGCCTCCGGCTTTGCGTCCCTGCGCCAGCTCCTGGCCGACGAGGCGCCGACGCCGCTTATCCGGCCCACCTACCGCCTGATGGGAATGCCCAATGCGGTCCTCCCGCTGCTGGGCCAGATGCTGGAGCGTCGCGGCGAGCGGCGCTTGAGCCGGATGTTGCGCAGTGCGGTCAAACGGACGGCTGCCGGCTACCTCGACCTGCTCGGGGACCGCCTGGCGTATGAAGGCCGCTTTCGCGCCGCGCTCCAGGCCGGCGGTTATGCGGCGATCCTGCTTCCGGCCCTGCCGCTGCCGGCCGTGCGGCACGGCGACACTCAGAACCTGGCCGACTTCTGGGGCGCCACCCTGCTCTTCAACGTCCTCGGGTGGCCGGCCGGAGTCGTGCCGGTCACCCGTGTGCGCCCGGGCGAGGAGAGCGACCGACCCAGCCGCTCGGAGAAGACGGAGCAGGCCGCCCGCCAGGTCGAACAGGGCAGCGCCGGCCTGCCCGTGGGCGTGCAGGTGGCCGCGGCACCCTGGCGCGAAGACCGGGTGCTGGCCGTCATGGCCGCACTGGAGCGGCACTTCCAAACCCAGCCCGATTTCCCCAGCCGCCCCCCGCTGTAACGGCCGCGCCGCCGCGGGCCGCACGCTCCCCCAGGCTTCGCCGCGCCGTCTTTCGTCGCGCTTGGCCAAGCCTGGGGGAGTATGCTATTCTCAGACAGTTCCCTTCGGAATCATTCAGGCTCTGTCACCCGCACTAACCGATGTCGGCCATTTTGGAGATCCGCTTGCTGGGCGGCCTGCACGTCGCCCGGCACGGTTCGCCGTTGACCAATTTCATGTCCAGCAAGGTCCCGGCGCTGCTGGCCTATCTGGCCGCCAATCGCCGGCCCCATCGGCGCGAGGCCTTAGCCGGGCTGCTCTGGGGGGATCTGCCGGAGGCCGATGCCAAGAACAATTTGCGGCAGGCGCTCTCCAATCTGCGCAAGCTCGCCGGGCCCCATCTGCACATCGACCGCGAGACAGCGGCCTTCAATTCGGCCATGCCCTACTTTCTGGACATCGAAGCCTTCGAGGCGCATCTGCGGACCGCGGCCAGCGCCGCCGGCGCGGCCCAGACGGAAGCCTGGGAGGCGGCCGCCGGCCTCTACCCCGGCGATTTCCTGGCCGGCTTCTGGGTGCGGGAGGCCCCCGGTTTTGAAGAATGGCTGCTCGCGCAGCGTATCCGCTACCGCGAATTGGCGCTGCACACCCTGCACGCGCTCGCCCAATCGCACAGCCGCCACGGGGCCCTGACGCGCGCTATGGATGCGGCGACGCGCCTCCTGGCTTTGGACCCCTGGCGCGAGGAAGCCCATCGGCAGCTCATGGGGCTTAAGGCGCACACGGGCCAGCGCTCCGCCGCCCTGGCTCAATACGAAACGTGCCGGCAAGTCCTGGAGAAAGATCTAGGTGTTGAGCCGGCGCGCGAGACCACCCTGCTCTACGAACGCCTGCTGGCCGCTCAGCACGGGCCGCGCCACAATCTGCCCGGCCATCTGACTGGCTTTGTCGGCCGCGAGCCGGAGCTCAGCGAGCTCCGCCAGCGGCTGGCGGACCCGGCCTGCCGGCTGGTGACGCTGACCGGTCCGGGCGGCATCGGCAAAACCCGGCTCGCGCTCCAGGCCGCCGCCGAGCACGCGGATACGTTTATCAATGGGGTGTGGTACGCGCCGCTGGCCGGGGCCAGCGCCGCGACCCTGGCCGAGGCCTTAGCCGACGCGGTCGGCTTGCGGTTAATCAGCGGCCATCCCCGCCGGCAGCTGCTCAACTTCCTGCAATCCAGAGAGCTGCTGCTCGTGCTGGATGACTGTGAGCAGGTGGTGGACGCAGCCGGCCTGCTGTCCGACATCTTGCAAGCCGCGCCCGACGTCAAAATCCTGGCGGCGTCGCGCGAACGGCTGGACCTGCAGAGCGAGTGGGTTGTGGAAGTCGGCGGCCTGGCGCTGCCCGCCGCCGCCGCTGACCCGGCCACTTACAGCGCCGGACAGCTCTTCGCTCAAGGCGCGCGCCGCCGCCAGACCAGTGGGCCGCTGGCCAAACCGGAGTGGCCCGCCATCCTGGAGATTTGCCGCCTGGTGGCCGGCCTGCCCTTGGGGATTGAACTCGCCGCCGCCCGGACGCAGACCCTCGGGTGCGCCGCGATTGCGGCCGAAATCCGGCGCGGCACGGATTTCCTCGCCACCACCCAACGCGATGTGCCCCAACGGCAGCGCAGCCTGCGGGCCGTGGTGGAGTCTTCGTGCCAAGCGCTGACTCCGGCGGAGCGCCAGGCGTTCACGGCCCTGGCGATTTTTCCCCGCGACTTCCCCGCGGCCGCAGCAGAAAGCGTGGCCGGCGCGACGCCGGCCATCCTCACGACCTTGCTGGACAAGTCGCTGGTGCGGCAGCTCGGCGCGCGCTTCGAATTGCACGCGGTGCTGCGCCGCTTTGCTCAGGACGAGTTGGCTGCGCACGCCGGCGACCAGTCCGCGCTGGCCGCCCGGCAGGCCTGGTTCTATGCGCGCTGGCTGGCCGACGTTTACCGCCCGGCCGACGCCCTGGCTGGCGAAGGTCCGGTGATCGCGGCCATCGCCGGCGAGTTCGACAATCTGCGCGCCGCCTGGCGCTGGGCCGTCGCCGCGCAGCAGATCGACGTGCTCACCCAGCTCTGGCCGGGGCTCTATCGCTTCATGGATGTGCGCGGCCACTATCAGGAAGGCGTGGAGTGGCTGACGCACGCGGCCGCGGCGTTAGGCGTCGATTGGGAAGCCACCGATGAGCGCGGGCGGCTGGCCGCCCGCCTGAACGTCAGCCGGGCGCAGCTGCTCCTCAACCTCGGCCAGCGGGAGCCGGCGGTGGCTTTGCTGGAGGCTGGCTGTGACTATTTCCGGCGGATCTTCGAGCCGGCTCAATTAGCCCGTTGTCTGAACGGTCTGGGAACGGCCGCCCGGGCGGCCGGCCAATATGACCGCGCCCGCGCCTACTGCTCGGAACAGTTGCAGGTTGCGCGCGCCCACCAGCTCCCGGCCGAGGCGGCCAGCGCCCTGAATAATCTTGGCGTCATTGTCAGCGGCCAGGGCGACTATGCGGAGGCGGTCCGCCTGCACCGCGAGGGCCTGGCTTTGCGCCGGGAGCTCGGCGACCAGGTCGGGGTTGCCTCCAGCCTCATCAACCTGGCCACCGCCCTGGCCGATCAAGGCGACGACACCCAAACCGCGGCTCTTCTAGCGGAAGCCCTGCAAATCTCCCGCGCGTTCAATGATGCCCGGCGCACGGCGGCGGCGCTGACCAACCTTGGGGCGGCGGCCAAGCGGGCCGGCCGGCTGGCGGAGGAGCAGGCCTATTACCAACAAGCACTGACCGTGCACCGGGAAAGCGGTCATCGGTTAGGCATCGCCCTGGCGCTCAATAATCTCGGTTCAGTGGCCAGCCGGCGGGGGGCGGCGCAGGAAGCCCGGCCCTATTTGCGGGCGGCCTTGGCGGAGGCGCGGGCCGGTCGTTTTGATTTTGTCGCGCTGGATGCCCTAGTCTGGCTGGCGCTGCTCACCGCGCAAACCGAGCCGGGGCCAGCCGCACTCGAATTGCTGGCCCTGCCCCTGCATGACCCGGCCGCCGACGGTGAGACGGTGGCGGCGGCCCGCGCGCTCCTGCCAGAGTTATCGGCCCAGCACAGCGCCGCGACCGTAGCTGCCGCTCTGGAACGAGGGCGAGCCCAGCGGCTGGCAGACGTGATCGACAAATGTTTGGCCGGCCACTGAGATCAGCGCTCCGTTGGCCGTCCCTTTGATAAAGCGAGGGTCCAATCAACGATCACGTATCCGAACCGCCGCACAGCGCCGGAGGTGGTTACGAGCAGCTTGTGAGGTCGGCTTCCCCGTAATCCTGGATACCGCTCCGAGCACGGGCGACCGGGCGCACCAAACCGCTCCGCTCATAGTAGCGCAGGGTAACGGCGGAAATGCCAAGTCGCTCGCTGACCTCGGCAATCCTCATAGGTCCCCTCGTCACGGGAGCATACCACCTGGAGCGGACTCCCAATCAAGGGGGAGATATTCCTGCGGCGTGAGCGGCACACCCTTTATCGTGCTGGAAGATAACGGCCCCCAACACGCTGGCTACCTGGATTTTGGGCAACCGGCGGGAACCGGAGGCTGAGGCATCAGACCAGCGAGGCGGTCTCAGCTGAGGGCCTCGGCCGACCCGCTGGCGTAGTACAGGTTCAGGAGCGCCACGAGTTGGGCGCGGGTCACGGACGGCAGGCCCCAATGGACGGCGGCCTTGGCGTAAGCCTCGCCCAAATGCCGCTCGACGGTGCGGGGAGACAGCGAGAGCCGCGCTCCAATCTCTTGATCGCTCAGCCCGTGCTGGACCAAAACCGCCACCACCCGCCGCTCGCCGGCCGTCAACGCGGTCTCCACGAAGGCGCCGATAAACTGAAGCGCCTGACGCCGCCGCAGGGCACGCTGGCGTTCGACGGCCTGCAAAGGGTCGTCGACAAGACTGAGGTCGGTCAGGACTGGGGCAATGTGACTCCAGCGCATGACCGGGATGGACACCAACTGAACGTCATCCGTTGGGCGCGGGTGCAGCCGGCCTTCGGCCAGAAAAGCACCGCCGGCCAGGACGTACCAAAGCAGGTCGGCGTCATCAAAAAGCAACTGCGCCGCCGCCATCGCATACACCGCCAGGATCTTCCGCCCCCCCATCACACTCAAGTGGATTTCGTGACCGTCGCGTTTCGCGGCCAAGATCACTTGGTAAACGGTGCGAAAGGCAGACTCCGCGTCGGCCAGGGCCGCCGCCTCAGCGACGGGACTCCATGGGCCGCCAACCGGCGCAAATGTGACCGGCAAATCTCGATACGGGGGGTAGCTGGCAAACTCGCGGCTGAGCACCTCCAGCGCGGCCAGCACCGCCGGATCGCCGGCAATATGCAGCACGGTGACCGCTTGCGGGCGATGGCCGGCGGCGGTGAGCTGGTCAAGGCTGGTCGTAACGACCTGGGGCTTCGTCCCGAGGGTCGCAATCAAGACGCGCGCCGGCTTTCCAAGCGATGACATGCTGGAAGTATAGCGCGCCGGGCAAGTCCACGCTGGAAAGTCCTGGCCGGCTTGGTCAAGGACCAAGCCGGAACATCAGGGCCATATCCGAATCGCATCGAGGATGGCCTGGGCTGTTTCGCGGCCGGCGGCCTCACCACCCAGCCGCGTGATCTGGGGGAACAGCTCGACCAGCAGCTGAAACACCTGCGGTCGGGGGGCGGCCCGGGCGGCCTGCAAACGGTCGGTCAGGAACTGGAATTCCTGCAGCGCCGCCTCTGCGGTCAGGGCCGGCCAGGGCTCGGGCGCTGGCCGGGGCTGAGTCGTCAAGCGTGAGCCCTGGCCCTGTTGCGGGGAGGGCAGCATGAGGGGCATTGGGGCCGGCCGCGGCGCCGCCGCCGCCCGCAAGACACACTCGCGGTCAGCGGGCTTGAGATCTTGCGCGGCGGCCATGACCCAGGCCATCAAGTCCGCGGCCTCTAAGGGCAGGTGCTCGGCCAAGTGCTGCAGTTGGGATGAAATCTCGGAGTTGGCGTTTCGAGCGGACATCACCCCCGCGACGGCTGCGCGGTAGACGGCCGGTCGATCCTCCACCGGCATCATTGGGGCCAGACGCACTAAGTCATAGCAAGCCGTGGCGGGGCCGCGCGCTTTCCAAATAATCGCCACTGCCCGCTCAAACATGGGCTTCAGCAATTCCGGGGCCAGCCAGCGCGACACGGCTTCCAGGACCACACTGCTCTCTCTGGCATAGATCGCCGCGACCAGGGCCTCAGCCGCGACCTGCGGCTGGTCTTCCGGCGGCACGACTTCCAACACGGCGCTCAGGGCCTCTACCTGCTGGAAGTCATGTTCGCAGTTCCAGGCGGCCTTCACCGCGGCGGCCACGGCCGTCGGCCGGAACTCCGGCGGTGCGCGGCGGGCAACGGCCAGCACGGCCTGCGCGCGGCGCTCACAATCCCAGATGGCGCGTGCAGCCGCCAGGGCCTGGGTCACCAAGACAAGCCGCTCAGGGGCTGACAGGTAATCAGCCAGCTGCAGCAGAACCGTGCTTTGTGTCTCAAGATCCCAGACCGCCCAGGTGGCGGACAACGCCGCTGACCACAGATCGGCATCCGGCGGCAATTGCTCAACAGTCTTGTCGATTGCGTCGCGGCGAATACGGGGATCAGTTTGTTGGCTGGCGGCAATGGCCTCCGCCAGCGCGCCGTTCCGTTGAGCGATGGGCAGGCGTTGAGCTACCTGAAGGAGCGCCTCACAGCGCCACATCCCAAATTCCTCCGAACGGGCCGCCCGCAGCGCCTCGGTGAGCAGCGCTTGTCGCTCCGCGGCCGGCTGTTGGTGCGCCAACGCGCACAGCGCCTTGGTGCGCCAGAGTCCACCCCGAATGGCCTGGGCGGCTTCCACAGCCTTGGCCCGCCACTCGGCCGCTCCAGGCGGCAATTGGGCCGCGAGATTTTCGATCTCCCCGGCTTTCCCCTGATCGCTGGCGTTTCCCTGGATGGCAGTCAGGATCTCGTCCCAGAGCATCGGCTTCTGTTCTACGGGCAGGCGAGCCGCGATATGAAACAAGTGTTTCATGAAGTTGAGCTTGTGGCGACTGGAACGGGTGGCCAGCAACGCCTCCGCCAGGATGGCCGGCCGCTGCCCAATGGGGAGCAGTTCTGCCAATTTCAACAGGCTTTCGGCACGGTCCTCCGCATATGGAATCCGGCGTGCCGCGGCCAGGGCCTCGGCCAACACGTCGGCCTGGTCGGCGGCCGGCAGATGTTTAGCCATCCAGCCCAGGGTGGCAACGCGCATCGTCTCCCACTTAATCTGCCTGGCCGCCGTCAGCGCTTCGGCCAGGATGGCGGGCTGTTCCTCCGCCGGCAGGCGCCGGACTAAAGTCGACAGGGTCTCGGCCCGATCAGCGTCGTCACTCAGACTGCGCGCGCGCGCCAGTTCTTCCGCGAGCGGGCCGGCGTCTGACCGCGGCGTCGCCTGGGCAAAATCGAGAGGGCGCCCAGTGGTCCCAAGCGGTTGGCCGGGCGCGCGCATGACGCTGTCGGCCTCGGCCAGAAGAGGCGCGCCGTCTATATACGGCAGCCTGGCCGCGATCTCCTTCAGCACCCGCGCTTGGTCACACACGTCGTCCAGAGCCCGGATTCCGTTCAGCACGCTGGCGAGCGCCTCGGCGCGGGCGGCCGGCCCGGAGGCTTCGGACACCAGCGCAGCGCCGGTGTCGACGATGCCCTCGCGATAAATGACCGGATCGCCATCGCCATTCACGTCGGCTGCCTCGAGCGCCAGTTGGAAGGCTTCGGTGCGGACCGCCGGACGCTCGGCCTCCGGCAACTGCGCGGCCACGGCGGCCACGGCGTTGACGCGCGCCCTATCCTCCGGCTCACCCCGCGCCAGCGTCAACGCCTCGGATAACAGCGCACTGCGGTCGGCCGCCGGCATATAGGCGGAGGCGGCGGCCAGGGCGGTGGCGCCGCCGGCGTCTTTCGCTCTGCGGGCGGCGGCGAGGAGGTTGGTCAGTACGGCGGGCCGATCAACCTCCGCTGAGTGCGCGGCGACGGCGTTCAGGGCCTTGGCGCGATAATGGGCATCCGGCACCATCCGGGCCATGGCCAGGGCCTCGGCCAGCACGGCCGGCCGTTCCGTCACCGGCAGTTCCGGCATCAGGTCCACCAGGGCCGTCACCCGATCGCCGTAACTCAGAGACTTGCCACGCGCCCACTGCAGGGCCAGGCGGGGATGTAAACGGCCTTGCCGCAGGTGGTCGCAGATGAACTCACGGGAGGCTTCACTCTTGAGACTGGCCAGGCTGGAGAAGGCCAGCAGCGCTCGGATTTGGATCAGCAGGCTGGTCCGGCCGGCGGCGGCGGCTTGGATCCAGACGCGCCGGGCATCGTTCAGGAAACCATCGGCCGTGCCTTCCAGGTGCCCCCAAGCCCGCCACCAGCTTTCACTTAACATGGGGAAGTAGGCCTCTGGCGCAGCTTGTATCAGTCGCAGATGTGCGGAACAGTAACGCACGGCATAAGCCGACGCCTGGGACGGCGGCAGCGTGCCGGTCTGCAAGTCGCTCAAGGTAGCCTGGCAATACTGCGCGAAGCGTCCCTGCCAGGCGGCATACTCGCCCTTCAGCTTAAGTTGGCGGACAAAATACTCAGCCGTAGCTGGATGGCGATACACATACTCGGGCCGGTCGCTCGTCGGCGCCAGGAGTGGGCTCACGGCTTGTGCCACGCGCTGCACCGCCTGGTCAGATACGAACATGTCAGGAGTCACGGCGCGCACATCGGCGGCAGTGAGCGGGCCGTTGGCGACAGCGCACACATTCAGGAAAGCCGCAACCTGAGCATCCTCCAGGCCAGCCTGGCGCAACAGCGGCGGTTGTTGCTTCAACCAAGTCTCAAGCCAACGGGCGTGATCCATGCCCGCCGCCGGCACAAGCCGCAGACGGGTGGCCAGGCCGCGGGCCACCGCGTTAAGCCAGGGCTCCCACCCGGGCTGGCCGTCGGGTTCATTGGCCGTTACGAGCACGCGGAGATGCGGAGTCCGCTGGGACTGAATCAGGGCCGGCCACACTTCCCAACCCAGGGCTTCATCCAGGCCATCCAACACGACCAGCAGAGGTTGGCCGTCCGGGAGCGGGCGCTGCAAGTACTGAGACAGGAGGTTGTAGTATCCCCCGGCCCCGAATTGGGCAGTCGGCCAATCGCCGTGAGCACGCGCCAGGCGCACACAGAGCGCCCGCAGGGCAACCACTTCAGACGCGCTGCCAAAGCGGATGCTGATGGGGAAGTAGATGAGGTGATACGGGGTTTTTGCCATCCCCTGAGCTTCCAGTTCGGCCGCCCACTGCGCCGCCAGGGTGGACTTGCCGCTGCCGGCCGGCCCGGTGAGCAGGGCGTACGGCGGAGTGAGCGGGTCATTCAGCCAGAGCTGCAGGCGTGTCAGGTCGGCCTCACGGCCGACAAAAGACGCCGGCCGCTCAACCGTCCCCAGTTGGTGCTGCAGGTAGCGGCGGACCGGCTGGCTGTAGTCACCGGGAAGATCGTCTAGCCTGTGATAAATGGCGGCGATCGGGCTGAGTGTGCTTGAAGTGTCGGAAGATAAGGGCTGAAGGGTCATGATCCGCTGCTCCGTAGTTGTACCAACCCGGCCAGAAGTTGTTTCACCGGCCAGGTTGGCCTAACTACAGCATAGCGGGCGTGGCCCAGAAGGCATGCGTGGAAACCCCCAACTGGCGGTGCGCCGGGAGGAACGGGTCTTGCATATCTTCGCGGTTGGTAATTCCAGGAGGTTTGACGGTCCGACATAACTCCAGCATCCTCGCCGCCCATCACTTGGCCGCGAGGATGCTATGCCAGCTCTTCAGCTTGAACCCTGGCTGACCCTGGGATTGCCTCTGCTTTTCATCACCCTGCTCTTCCAGTTGGGCCACTTCCCCGACTGGCGCCCCACCCCGCCACCGACCCAGCACCACGCCCCACGGCCGCTCCGCCCGCGCACTCCGGACGACTGCCCGGCATGCCGCAAGGGCACTGAGACCCCAGCCAGCGCCCCACCAGCGGTCCCGTATGCCCAACGCAAAAGCCCCCGGGGTCGCAAGAAAACCATTGACCCTCAAGGCTACGCCTGCCCCCACTCCGACTGCAAATGTGGTGGCATCACTGACGCAGCTAGTCATACCCTGATCGCTTACGGCCACCACGGCCGTCATGAACTTATTCAGGATTTTTACTGCAAGGCCTGTCGCCGCAAAGTCACGGCCCGCCGCCACACCCCTCTATATCGGCTGAAGACCTCCTCCGGCCGCGTCGCCCAAGCGCTGCCTGCCATCGCCGAAGGGCTCAGTCCCTGCGCCGCCGCCCGCGTTTTCTCGATCTCGGAGACCGCCCTCCGCGGCTGGCTCACGCGCGCCGGCCAGCATTCCCGCAACCTGCATGAGCACTTCCTGCACGCTCTTCATCTAACTCACGTTCAGCTCGATGAGATTCGTCTGAAACTCTATGGCGCGGCCGAGGCCAAATGGCTCCCGCCCCGCCCTGTGACGAGGCCGCAGGCCGAGACGCCAGGGTGGATCGCCTCCGACGCCCGCACCAAGCTGATCCCAGCCTTCGTCCTCGGCGCGCGTACCCAGGAGTTCGCCCATCAACTCGTCCACGACACCGCCAAACGCTTGGCCCGAGGTTGTCTGCCTGTCTTTTCCAGCGATGGGCTGGCCCTCCATTTCTACGCGCTCACGACAAATTTCGGGTCTTGGGTCCAGGCCGCCAACGAACGCCGCCGCACTTGGTGCGTCAACCCGCGCCTACTCTATGCCCAGGTCGTCAAACGCTACCGCCGCCACCGCATCACCGAGGTCCGCCACCAAGTCTTGCTCGGCCAGCCCGAGGCTGTATCTCGTCAGCGCCTCTTGGACTGGTAATGGGCTTACAGACTTAGACACCTGCCTAGACACACCTGGCGCTGTCACCATGATTTTGGGCTAAATTCGGCCTATCTCCAAAAAACGAGATGCACCGAATTTGGCCCAAAATTCGGCCTATCTCAAGTGGGTTTTGCCCCAAAACCGCTGGAATAAGCGGTTTTCGAGGCTTGATTCCTAGGCATCATTGAGTGGCGCTTTGAGTGCGCGATTCTGGCATCTTTGAAGTGCTTTCTGATTGAGATGCGCCGAATTTGGCCCAAAATTCGGCCTATCTCGAGTTTTCGAGATGTGCCATATTTTGGGCTAAATCAAGGTGTCACTGATCAGGCCGGCCGAGCAGCCCAGCCTGGATCTCGAACAGGCGGCGCACTTTCTGACCACGTTTGGCAAGATGCTAGCCAAGGCTTCGCCCATTGACCAGAAGCGCTTTTTCCGCACCGTGCTGGAAGAGGTCTACGTAGAAAACAGAAAGATCGTAGCCATCCGGCCGAAGCCGAATTACTACGATCTCCTTAGACTGTCGCTTGTGCGCCCGAATGGGGCCAATCTCACGACGTACACACGCCACCGCGCATTGGGACGGCCCGCCGGCGCTGAGCCTGCTCGGGCAAGGTGACGCGGGTTAAGTGTTCTTCTGTTTCTCGACTGAACGGCGATAGGCCTCTACCGCCCGCTGGGTGGTGTACCAGACTCGGCCCCGTTTCGTCGCTTCAATCCGGCCGCGCCACGCCAACAGGCTCAAATACCCCTGGCTGTGCGGCGTGCCCTGAGCCGCCTGCGCTAACGGGAGCCACTGCTCCGAACGCGCCGCCCGCGCTGGCTGGGCCACGGCCGCTCCCAGAGACAACCCCAAGCTTTGATCGACGGCCCGCCCCACCAGGTTGGCGAGCGGCGCCAGCTTGCCAGCGTCGGCCTGGGCCAGCACCCGATAATACTGCCGCCGATTGGCGTGCAAGATCACGGCCGACGGGAAGCCGTGCTGGAAGAGCAGCAGATTGAGCACCAACCGCGCTGTGCGGCCATTGCCGTCCACAAATGGGCGGATCGCCACCAACCGTGATGACCCAGAACCAGGTCGAAGCCCATACCAGCGCCGAGCATCTGGAGCGCTTGCGAACTCAGGGCCAACAAATGGGCTGGAGCCTGACGGACGAATACATCTTCCGGGACGACGGCTTCAGTAGCGCGCGCCTGCACCGGCCGGGTCTGGATCGGCTGCGCGATCGTGCCAAAGCCGGGAGCTGGGTCGAGTGCTCATGACCACGCCGGATCGCTTGGCGCAGAACTATGCCCATCCGATGGCGTTGCTGGAAGAATCACCCCCGGTTGGGCTGGCGCTCGGGCCAGGCAGCGTAATTGAGGTACACCGTCTTCTTCTGCAAATAGCTATCCAATCCATAGCGGCCGCCCTCGCCGCCGATGCCGCTGTGGCGGAAACCAGCATGGAAGGCATGCGCCGCTTCAGGTCCAATCCGATTAACGTACAGCTCGCCAAAGTCAATATCGTTGACGGCCCGCATCACGCGGCGGAAGTCCTCGGTGAACAGGTAGGCCGATAGGCCATAGCGCGAGTCATTGGCCAGGTGCACGGCCTCCTCAAAATCGTCGAACGGCATCAAGGGCACGACCGGCCCAAAGATCTCGCGCTGGATGATCGCCATGTCGTTGCGAACCTTACTCAGCACGGTGGGTGCATACCAAAAGCCCTGCTCAAAGCCGGGCACACTGGGCCGCGCACCACCCAACAGCACCTCGGCGCCATCGGCCACGGCCTGCTGCACGGCGGCCTCGACTTTCTCCAGTTCAGCCCGCGAAACCTTCGGCCCCAGGTCGGTGCCCGGTGCCATCGGGTCCCCGACCTTCAGGCGCCCCGCGGCGGCCACTAACTTCTCGACAAACTCGTCCCAAATGGCCCGGTGGACATAGGTGCGCTCGTTGCAGATGCACACTTGTCCGCAGTTGCGGAAACGTGAGCCTACGGCCATCCGGACGGCCAGATCGACCTGGGCATCGTCCATCACGATAAAGGGGGCCTTGCCGCCCAGCTCGAGTGACACAACGGTAATGTTTTCAGCTGCGGCGCGCATGACAGCTCGGCCGGCGTCCACGCTGCCGGTAATGGTCACGAGTTTGGCCAGCGGGCTGCGCACCAGGAAATCCCCAATCCGCTCACCCTGGCCGGTGATGACATTGATAACGCCGTCAGGGAAACCGACCTCGGCCGCCAACCGCGCTACCACCAGCGCCGAAAGTGGCGTGTCTTCGTGCGGCTTGAGGACCACCGTGTTTCCAGCCAGCAAGGCCGGCGCCAGCTTGCGCCCGACCATGGCGGCCGGGTAATTCCAGGGGAGCAGCGCAACCACAACCCCAAACGGCACGCGCCGAATCCAGATTTCCTCATCGGGGTTGTCGGACGGCAGTATATCGCCCTCGACATGCCGCGCCAGTCCGGCAGTGTAGCTGAAGAAGTGCGCGGTGCCCCGCACCTCACCCTGCGCTTCGGCCAGCGGCTTGCCCTGCTCACGCACAATTGTCGGCGCCAAATCACCGGCGGCGTCCAGGATCTTCTGGGCCAGAGCCTGCATCAGCCGGGCCCGAGCGGCGGGCGGCTGCCGGGCCCAATCGCGCGCGGCCGCGGCGGCCGCCTCCAGCGCCGCCTGGGCATCCGCTTCGGTGGCCTCTGGCACGCTGGCAAAGGCTTGACCCGTGGCGGGGTTGACCACGGCTCGTTCTTGGTGGCCCACGCCGCCGGTCCAGCGACCGCCGATGTACATGAGGTGCTGCAGTTCGGAAGTCATGTGGGGTTGGGTCGTTTCGTTATTCGCCCAGTTGCGGGGCGTGCGCGGCCAGCCCGGCCGGGTCCTCCAGCAGGCTTTTGATGCGCGCCAGGAAGCGGGCCGCCGGCAGGCCGTCCACGACGCGGTGGTCGAACGTCAAGCTGAGGCCCATGAGCGGGCGCACTTCCAGTCTGCCGTCCACCACGGCTGCCGAGCGAGCCATCTGTCCCATGCCCAGGATGGCCGCCTGGGGCGGGTTAAGGATTGGTGTAAAAAAACGGATGCCTTCACTGCCGAGATTGGTGATGGTGAACGTGCCGTCGGCCATATCACCCAGCTCCAGCCGACCGGCGGTGGCCTTATCCACCAGGCCACGGCGCTGCCGGTTGAGTTCGGCCAGCGACAGGCGGTCCGCGCCTCGTACCACCGGCGTCACCAGGCCATCATCCAGCGCGACGGCCAGGCCGATGTTCACGTCGGCGTAAACTTCGATGCTGTCGTCGACCAGAGCGGCATTGAGCTGCGGGAACTCCACCAGGGCGCGCGCGGCGGCGGCCAGGATCAGGTCATTGACCGACAGATCCCGGCCCTGGCGGTAATGCTCGGCCGCGCTCATGTTCACTTCGAGCATTTGGGTCACTTGCGGCGCCTGCTGCCAGCTCTGAGTCATCCGCTGGGCGATGGTGCGCCGCATGGCGCGCAACGGTCGCCGCTCGGCCACGGCCGGAGCTGCCGGGGTCCTTACGGCTGGAGGCTGAGCGTGCGCCGCCACGGCTGCCAGCACGTCCTCCTGAGTGACGCTGCCGCGCGGCCCGCTGCCAGGTAACTGCTCGGGGTCCAGGCCGTGTTCCTGGGCCAGGCGGCGCGCCAGCGGCGAAATCCGTGGGCGCTCGCCGGGGCCGCTGGGGCGCGGCGCGGCTGCCGGCAGGGGCGGCGCGGGGATGCCCGGCGACGCCACGGGCAATGGCTGTGGCGCCGCGTCAACTTCAGGCACGGGTTCGCCTGGTTCGCCCACATACCCAAGCACGTGTCCGACCTTCACCGTGGCATTGGCTGGCACAATTACGCGCAGCAACACGCCGGAGGCGGGCGCCTCGATGGTAAACACCACCTTGTCGCTTTCCACCTCGGCCAGGGGCTCACCGCGGGCCACGGTCTCGCCCTCTTGCTTGAGCCACTGGACGACGGTGCCGGCCTCCATCGTGTGACCCAAATTCGGCATACCGATCTTGGTTGCCATCGGCTGGGTCCTAAAGCAGCTCGCGCACGGCTCGGACGATGTCATCCGTCTGCGGCACGACGGCTTGCTCGAGCGGTGTGGAGAAAGGCTTGGGCACCGGCGGGGCGGCCAGCCGCTTGATGGGCGCATCCAGCGAATAAAACACGTGCTCGGCGATCCAGGCCGCGATGTCGGCCCCGGCCGAGGCCGGCCGGCACGCCTCTTCGACGACCACCGCGCGGTGCGTCCTTTCCACTGAGCGCTGAATGGCGGGCGTGTCGAGTGGCACCAGGCTGCGCAGGTCGAGCACCTCCACCGACACGCCATCCGCCTCCAGGGCGACGGCGGCGGCGAGCGCCTTGTGCACGACCGAGCCCCAACACAACACGGTTACGTCCCGGCCGGCGCGCTTGACGTCGGCCACGCCCAGGGGCACCGTGTAGTCATCGGCCGGCACGTCGCCCTGGAGGGCGTAGAGCATTTTGTATTCGAAGAAGAGCACCGGGTCGCGCCCGCGCAAGGCAGCTTTGAGCATGCCTTTGCAGTCATAGGGCGTGGATGGCGCGGCCACGAGCAGGCCGGGCGCATGCATGAACCATGACTCCAGCGTCTGCGAGTGCTGCGCGGCGGCGTTCTTCGCCAGACCCGTCGGGATGCGCACCACCAGCGGCAGATCGATTTGCCCGCCGAACATGTAGCGCGCCTTGCCGGCCTGGTTCACCAATTCGTCCATGCAGGTCGTGACAAAATCCCCCACCATGATTTCGGCCACGGGCCGCATGCCCAGCATGGCCGCTCCCACCGCCGCGCCCACAATGGCCGATTCGGAGATGGGCGTGTCGCGCACGCGGCCGGGGAACAGCACGCTCAGGTCGCGCGTGGTGCGCCAGGCCGAGCGCAGCTCGACGCACTCGCCAATGACAAAGATCGTCGGGTCACGCTGCATTTCTTCCTGCAGCGCCTCGCGGACAGCATCGCGGAAGGTGATGCGGCGCGTTTCCATCTGAACCCCGGCCGGCATCGGAGTCGCCATCATGACAACCTCACTGCATAATCCGCCGAGAAGACGTCCTGCAAAGCGGCCTCAACCGGCGGGAAGGGGCTGGCCTGGGCGAAGGCCACAGCCGAGTCGATTTCAGCCTGCACACGCGCCTGCGTTACTGCCTCGAGCGCTTCGCTGAGCACCTCCCGGTCCTTCAGCCAGGCGCTGTACCGGTCGATGGGGTCCTTGAGCCGCCAGGCCTCAGCTTCGCCCGGGGTACGGTAATACAGCTCGTCGCCGATATTGTGCCCCTCGAGCCGGTAGGTCTTGCACTCCAGGAGCATCGGCCCGTCGCCAGCCCGAAGGCGGGCAATCGCCTCGCGCGCGGCCTGGTATACCGCCAGGACGTCGTTGCCATCCACCACCAGGCCGGGGATGCCGTAGGCAGCGGCCCGGTCAGCCACGTTTTCCACCCGCATCACCTGGCGCGCATAGGTGTACTGCCCAAAATGGTTGAACTCGCACACGAAGAGCACCGGCAGGCGCCATACGGCGGCTAGGTTAATGCCCTCGTGGAACGGCCCACGGTTGGAGGCGCTTTCGCCGAAAAAGCTGATCACCACCTGGTCGCTCTGCTTAAGCTGGATGGCCAGGCCGGCGCCCGTAGCGATGGGAATGCCACCGGCCACGATGCCGTTAGCACCCAGCATACCCGCAGAAAAGTCAGCAATGTGCTGCGAGCCGCCCTTACCTCGGCAATAACCCGTTTCGCGCCCAAAGAGCTCGGCCATCATGCGGTCGGGACGGCAGCCTTTGGCCAGGGCATGCCCATGACCGCGGTGCGTGCTAGTGATGTAGTCATCCGGCCGCAAGGCCGCGCACACCCCGACGGCGATGGCTTCTTCGCCGATATACAGGTGCGTCGGCCCCAGGACGTTGCCCAGGCTGGACTCGTACTTGACGCGCTCCTCAAAGGCCCGAATAGTCAGGAGTTGGCGGTAGAGCTCCAGCAACTGATCGCCGGTCAGGCCCAATGAGTCCTGAATGGGTTGTGTCATCCGAGCTTCCCTTTGTGAGCGGCTGGCAGCGGGGCTATGCCCCGGCTAGTCGCCCCATAGCCCGGCGGCCAGGAAGCCGCCATCCACGGCAAAAGTCTGGCCGGTCGCGTAATCGCTGGCCGCGCTCGCCAAGAACAGGGCCATCGGCGCGATCTCGTCCGGCAGGGCACGGCGGCCCAATGGGACATTGGCCAACACCCATTGGGCCCGCTTCGGGGGCATGCCCTTGAGCATGGCCGTCTCGGTCCAGCCCGGGGCGATGGCGTTGACGTTGATGTGGTCCGGCGCCCATTCGGTGGCCATGGTCTGGGTCATGCTGACCACGGCAGCTTTGCTCAGGTTGTAGAGCGAGCCATTAGTGAAGCCCCGATAAGCGTTGCACGAAGCGATGTTGATGATTTTGCCGCCGCCCTGGTCGCGCATGATGCGCGCCGCCGCCTGGGCCGCGAAATAGACCGCGCGGGCGTTGATATTCATCGTCAGGTCCCAATCCCGCATGGTCATGTCCAGGATAGGCCCCCCCAGGCCCACGCCGGCGATGTTGCCCAGGATGTGCAAGCCGCCTAACCAGTCGCTGGCTTGCTGAACCAGCCGATAGATTTCGCTGATGTCGCTTAAATCGGCCTCGAACACCTCGGCGCGGCGCCCAGCCCGGCGGATGGAGTCGACCGTTTGCGTCGGGTCGCCGCCAGGTTGAATCGCCACTGCGATATCGGCGCCAGCGGCCGCCATCAGGCAAGCCGTCGACGCACCGATGCCGCTGTTGGCGCCCGTAATCAAGGCCTTCTTCCCGTCCAAACGAAACAGCGTCTCGACGCTCGCGGTCATGGAGCCAGAGCCTCCGTTCAAAGGGGATGGGCGCTAGCCAGCCGTTGAGTCACTGCCGGCGGTGCGCATTTGTTTCTCGGCGCGAATGCGTTTGATTGACTCGCGCATCACCTTTTCGCTTGATAGCAAGTGCTCGCGCATCAGCGCCGCCGCGCCCTCCACATCGTGGGTTTCGATCAGGCGCAGCAATTTGGAATGCCGATTCACATCAACCGGTTCACGCGACACAGGCAAGGTCCGGTACATACTGCTGTTGATGCTTAGAAACACCGCCAACAAGTCAGCGATCATCTCCCAGGCTGCCAGGGCGCGCCTGTTGCCCGCCAGGCTGATGAGTTGCCGGTGGAACTCCAGGTCACCTTCGGCCATCCGCTCCGGCTGGTTGTTGCGCACGGCCGCCTCGGTGCGTTCCACAGGGTCCGCGAGCCGCGCCAGGCCTTCGGCGTCAACAGCGGCGGCCACCCGCCGAATCGCAAAGTCCTCGATCATGCGCCGAAACTGATAAATCTCGTGGATGTCGTCGTCGGTCAGGCCGATCACATACGAGCCCCGCCGCGGTTCACTGCGCACCAGTCCGTCGCGCTCCAGGATAGCCAGTGCCTCACGGATCGGCACGCGGCTGACGCCGAATTGAGCGGCCAAGTGCTGCTCGTCCAGGCGTTGGCCAGGGGTCAACTCACCCAAGACGACACCCCGCCGGATGGCATCGGCGATGGTCGAACGCAGGCGTGGACTCTGAACAACGGGCGGGTCAAAATCGGACATCAGTGTCTCTTTGACATAAATTTCACTAGGCGGATTGTAGTGGACGCTTTAGGCAAACGGCGTATTGACATCTGCATGAAAATGCGATATCAATTGCATTGGAATCCTTTGTATACAGTCTTCATGTATACAGTATAAATATATCACAGAGCATGTCTGTGTCAAGCATATGGCGAGTGATGGCGGCATGGTGCCTGCCTCATTCAGCGCAAGCGTGTCCGTGGGTCGCTGGCCGCCCGCTCTTCTGCGTCCCGCCCCTGCCTGCGGCCCATGCCAGAAGGAGACAAAGAGAGTGAATAACTGAACGCCCGGGCGGCCATTGCGATGGCATTCGCCATCCCAACGTTCCTGCTCACAGTTCTATGGCAGCGCAGCATCATCGCCGGAGCGATGAAGGATTTGAGGCCACCCATGACCGACAACCTGGCGAGCCTGTTTGACCTGACCGGGCGGGTCGCGCTCATCACTGGAGGCGGGGGCGCGCTGGGCGGCCGCATGGCCGTGGGCCTGGCCACCTTTGGCGCCGACATCGTCATCGTCGAGCCGACCGAAGCGCAGGGCACGCCAATGATCGGCCCGGTGCAGGCGCTTGGCCGGCGGGCACTTGTCCTGGCCTGCGATGTGCGCGTGCCCGGGGCCGTAAATGACGCGGTTCGCCAGGCTGAAGCAGCTTTCGACAAGATAGATATCCTGGTGAACGCGGCCGGCACCGGGGCCAACTATCCGGCAGAAACGTTTCCCGACGAGGTGTGGGCCGACCAGCTCGCGCTCAACCTGTCGGGCACCTTCTACTTTTGCCGTGCCGTCGGCCAGGGCATGCTGGCGCGCCGGAGCGGCAGCATTATCAACATCAGCTCGATTGCCGGTGCGGTAGGTCTGGGGCGAGGCTCGGCGGGCTATACGGCCACCAAGGCGGGCGTCAACAACCTGACGCGCGAGCTGGCACTGGAATGGGGCGCCCGCCATGTGCGCGTCAACGCCATTATGCCCTGCCAGTTCAAGACGCCGGGAAACATGCGCCTGCTGGAACATCCCGTGTACGGAGGCGAGCAGCTGATGCAGCGTTGGGTTAGCAACATTCCCCTGGGACGCCTGGGCGAGCCCGATGAGATTATCGGGCCGGTGTTGTTCCTGGCCTCGGATGCATCTTCAATGGTGACCGGCCACATCCTGGCGGTCGACGGGGGCTACCTGGCGCGCTAAGCGGCGCGCCTGCGGGAGGCGACCATGTTGCTTCACAAGGCGCGAGCGCTCGAAGCTCTGAGGCGCTGCGGACTCGAGGCGGTGATCGCCAATACGCCAACGCACGTCACCTACCTGACGGATTACCGCTACTGGCTCGACGGCGTTCAGCGCGTCTACATGAACCGGCCGGGCGCCTCTTCGGAGTTTGCCCTCCAGAATTATGCTGTGCTGACGGCCGAGGGCCAGGGCGCTCTTATTGTGCCGCCGCTGCACATGCCCGAAGCCGACGTCTCCTGGGTGGGCAATGTGCGCACCTTTGGCAAGCCTGCGCTGGACTTCTCGCTGTTTCCCGCCGACCTGCCCGACCAGGCCCGCCCCTGGCTGCAGCGCATGACCGGGCCACTGTCGGCCTCGCCGGTGGAGGCGCTGATTGGTGTACTGCGCGACCTGGGCCTGGGCCAGGCGCGGCTGGGGTTGGAACTGGAAGGCCTAACGCCGGGAGTGCGTGAGGCGCTGGCGGCCGCGCTGCCACACGTGACGTTTCTCGATTGCAGCAATTTGCTGCGCCTGATCCGGGCGGTGAAAAGCCCCGAAGAGATCGCGCGCCTGACCCAGGCCGCCGGCATTGGCGAGCGGGCAGCGAGCGCATGCCTGAGCCAGGCGCTGCCCGGCCGCAGCCTGGCGCACCTGGCCCAGGCCTACCGGACGGCGGTTGGACAGCAGGGGGCCGATTTTGACCATTTGATCTTTGGCGTGCATGGCCTTGGCGTCGGTACCGACACCGACTACTGCCTGCGCGCCGGTGATGTGTTGCTGCTCGATTACGGCTGTCGCTACAAGCACTATGTCTCTGATAGCGGCCAGACGCTGGTGGTGGGCGAGATGTCGGCCCCGTTGGCCGAGCGCTATGCCTACCTGTACGAGGCAGTGCAGGTCGGGGCGGCGCAACTAAGGCCCGGGATACGCGCTTCGCACGTCCACGGTGCGATGCTGGCGAGCCTGGCCGGCCACGGCATTACCACATGCCACGCACACGGCCACGGTTTCGGGCTCGACGTCCGGGACTATCCCATTATCGTGGACGACACCGGCCTTCGCTTGCGCGACGACTGCATCGATATACCAGCTGATCTGGAACTGGAACCCGACATGGTAGTCAACCTGGAAGCGCCGCTCTACCTGGCCGGCGCGGCCTCGCTGCACCTGGAGCAGACCTTCCGGCTGACACCGCAGGGCGCCGAGCCGCTGTTGACGCAGCCGCGCGAACGGCCCTTCCAGTTCCGGCTGGGGGCCCAATGAGGGTCACAGTGTCTTGCCCGGGCCGTGCCTCAGACTCGACCGAACTCGGCCTGCCTCGGGGCGCGGCCAGCAGTCGAAGGAATGGCATTCAAGAGAAACGGAACACTTCATGTCCGGGAAAACTGGCGGGAGGGTAAGTGGCTATGAAAGCGAAATTACTGATTGACGGCCAGTGGGTGGACGGCGGCGCTTTGCTGGACGTCAAGAACAAGTACACGGGCGCCGTCATCGGCGCCGTGCCGACCGCCCGGCGCGAGGACGTGGATGCCGCCCTGGCCGCTGCCCAACGCGCGGCCCCGGTCATGGCCGATCTGCCCAGCTACAAGCGCAGCGAGATCCTGGCGCGCGCGGCGGCCCTGATCCGCGAACAGCGCGACGTCTTCGCGCGCCTGATCGCGGCCGAGGCTGGCAAGGCCCTCAAGTTCGCGCGCGCCGAAGTGGACCGCGGCATCAGCACCTTCACGCTCGCGGCGGAGGAGGCCAAGCGCCTGCACGGTGAAACCATCCCGCTGGACGCCGTGCCGGCCGGCGAGGGCTACTTCGGCTTCTGGACCCGCCGCCCGGTCGGCGTCGTCGCCGCCATCAGCCCGTTCAACTTCCCGCTCAACCTGGTGGCCCACAAGGTCGCGCCGGCCCTGGCGGCCGGCAACCCGCTGGTCCTCAAGCCGGCTAGCACCACGCCGCTCACCGCCGTCAAGCTGTGCGAAGTGCTCCAGGAGGCCGGCCTGCCGGCCGGCGCGCTCAACATCGTGGTCGGCGCGGGCGGTACGGTGGGCGAGTGGCTGATCACGGACCCGCGCGTGGCCAAGATTACGTTCACGGGCAGCCCGCCGGTCGGCCGGCACATTCTATCCGTGGCCGGCCTCAAGAAAGTGACGCTGGAGCTGGGCAACACCTCGCCCGTCATCGTCGCCCCGGACGCCGACCTGGACTTTGTGGCCAAGCGCTGCGCGGTGGGCGCGTTCTACAACTCCGGCCAGGTGTGCATCTCGGTCCAGCGCATCTACAGCCAGCGTGCCGTGGCCGAGCCCTTCACCGAAAAGTTCGTGCAGGCCAGCGAGGCGCTGGTGGTGGGCGACCCGCTCGACGAGCGCGTGGACGTGGGGCCGATGATCGACGCGCGCGAGGTGGACCGGATCGAGAGCTGGGTGCAGGCGGCCGTGGCCGGCGGCGCGCGGGCGCTCACCGGCGCCCGGCGGGCCGACACCATGTACTACCCCACGGTGCTGACCGACGTCCGGCCGGACATGCAGGTCGTGGCCGAGGAGGCCTTTGCGCCGGTGGCGTCCGTCATCGCCTGCGACGACTTCGAGGAAGCTTTGCGCCAGGCCGACAACTCAGAGTACGGCCTGCAGGCCAGCGTCTTCACCCGCGACATCAACCGCGTCTTCCAGGCGATCAAACGCCTGAACTTCGGCGGCGTGATCGTCAACGACACGCCGGCCTTCCGCGCCGACCACATGCCCTATGGCGGCAACCGCCAGAGCGGACTGGGCCGCGAGGGCGTGCGCTTCGCGATGGAGGAGATGACCAACATTCAGATGGTGGCCATCCGCCTGGGCTGAGGCCGCCGCCGGCCAGCCCGAGTGACGTCGACGGCTTCGTGCACCCAAGCCGGCCGGGCCGCCGTATGGTAACAAAGTTGCTGGCGCGCAGCCCCACACCTCGCACAAGTGGAGTGGTAGCCAGCCGACACAACGGGCAGAAGTGGCTCGGTGGGCCCATCATCTGCCAGAGCATTTCGGGTGACACCGGCGGCTGGTTAGAGCTGGCCCCGGGCTCAATTCCGGATTAGCCCGTCTGGGCTGAGCGACAGTCGGCGGAGCGACACCACAGGACCCTACCCCCTGACTCGCGGATCCTGGCCAACTGCTGGGTTGGAGGCACGCCATGACCCGCACCATGGTAGCCATGATTGGCTTCACCGACGATGCCTGGGCCGGGCCACAAATGGAAGAGTCAGTCAGCCCTCTCGGTATGCCGCCGCCCCAATACTGGTCCGACCTCGCCCAGGCTCCGACATCATCGCTATCTTGATTCTTCTGTCGGATTCCTTACTTACTGGTTTGACACTGCACCCAGTTTGGTATACTATATCCTGTATACAGAAATTATGCTTTATGTAATATTAATGACTGGCAATATCGCGCCGACATGGGCTGCGCCCGACATGAAGAAAAGAAAGACTGGAGTAGGGCTTGGAGTGGCGCCGCCCGATAAAGGCGGCAACACTACCGGGGGTTCGGCTAACTAGTGCCGGGTGCTCCAGCCGCGTTTCTGAACGACCGCGGCTACAAGCAGCCACTCAACCTATTCGCCTTAGTACACAACCTGGGAGGCGTTCTGTGATACATCCACTGTTCAATTTGAGCGGCCGAGTGGCCTTAGTGACAGGGGCAGCTCAAGGTATGGGCCGGGCGACGGCCACGGCTTTCGCGGAAGTGGGCGCCGATTTGCTCATCACCGACATTAACGCTGACGGCCTGCAGGCCACAGCCCGTACTCTCGAGAAACTTGGCCGGCGCGTGGTGCCGGTGGCGGGTGACATCACCTCGGTAGATTTCGTTCGGTCTATGTATGCCGCGCTGGACGCAGCGTTTGGCCGGATTGACGTACTCGCCAACGTGGCCGGACCATCCAAACGCAGTCAGCCAGACCAGATCACGCTTGAACACTTGGAGAAGATCCTCTTCTCGCTCGTGGTCGCCCGCTTTTGCAGTTGCCAGGAGGCCGGCCGGCGCATGCTGGCCGCGGGCAAAGGCAGCATCATCAACGTCTGTTCCATCGGGGGTGTGACTGCCTTGGGCCGCGGGAACTTCCCCTATAGTGTCGGCATGGGCGGCGTAGCCCAGATGACGCGCGAACTAAGCACGGAGTGGAGCGGACACGGGGTGCGCGTGAATGCCATCCTGCCAGCGCAGGTCCTGAACCCGCGCCTGGAAGAACGCATGCGCGAGGAACCCGGCCTGACCGACACGTTCCTGCACGGCATCCCTATGGGCCGCTTGGGCCAGCCCGATGATATCAAGGGCCTGGCGATCTTCCTGGGTTCTGACGCCTCAGCCTGGATCACAGGCGCGCTTATACCACTGGATGGGGGCAATCTGGCGATGAATGCGGGTGGCACTGCCGGGGGGCGGGGTTGACCAGCGCCTCCTCGCAGGCGGGCCGATGAATTAAGCCTGAGTTAACTCGCCAGGCCACCATGCCCAGGCGCTGATTTCGGGGCGTCGCCCACTGTCACCCAGGAAACTGCCCCCAGGAGCACGCAATGAGAAAACGCAAATATGCCATCGGGCTCGACTTTGGCACCGAGTCAGCCCGGGCGGTGCTGGTGGATGTGAACCATGGCCGCGAACTGGCAACCGCCGTGTACAGGTACTCCCATGGGGTCATTGATCGGGTTTTGCCGGTGGATGGCAAGCCGGTGCGGCTGGAGCCCGACTGGGCGCTGCAAGATCCGGCCGATTATATCCGCGCCTTTCAGCGCGCCGTGCCAGCCGTGCTGCGCAAGTCAGGGGTGGACTCGGCCGATGTGATCGGCCTTGGAATCGACTTCACCGCCTGCACTGTGCTGCCGGTGCTGGCCGACGGCACCCCACTCTGTGAATTGCCCGAATTCCGCCGCAACCCGCACGCCTGGGTGAAACTCTGGAAGCATCACGCCGCCCAGCCCGAGGCCGACCGAATCAACAGCACGGCGCGGGCTCTCGGCGAGCGCTGGCTCGACCGCTACGGCGGCAAAGTCTCGTCCGAATGGTTTATCTCCAAGGCGCTGCAAATTCTGGACGAGGCGCCCGAGGTCTACCAGGCCGCCAGTCGTCTCTTGGAAGCCGCCGATTGGGCGGTGTGGCAGCTCACCGGTCAGGAAACGCGCAACGCCTGTACGGCTGGCTATGCGACGATGGGCTCCAGACGCGATGGCCCCCCCTCTCCGGCCTTTTTTGCCGCGCTGGACCCGCGCCTGGACGAGCTAATCAACACCAAACTGACGCGCCCGACCGTGCCAATTGGCGGCATGGCAGGCACACTCACGGCTCGCGCAGCGCGCTGGACGGGCCTCCGGCCCGGCACCCCGGTAGGGGTACCTATCATCGACTCGTTTGCCTGCGTGCCGGCCGCCACCGTCACCGGCCCCGGCCGGATGGTGGCGATTATGGGTACCAGCAACACCCTGATTGTGCTCGGCCCTGAAGAGAAGGTCGTGCCTGGCATTGCCGGCTATACCGAGGACGGCATCATCCCCGGACTGTTCGTTTATGCTGCTGGCCAGTCGGCGGTGGGCGACACCTTTGCGTGGTATGTGGCCAACGCGGTTCCCCAGTCATACCATGCCGCCGCCCGCAAGCGTAAGCTGGATATGCATCAAGTTCTGGAGGCCGAGGCGGCCAAGCAGCTTCCGGGCGAGTCTGGCCTGCTGGCGTTGGACTGGTGGAACGGCGACCGCGCCGTACTGGTGGATGCCGATCTGAGTGGGCTGTTGGTCGGCATCACCCTGGCCACCCGGCCGCCCGAGATTTATCGGGCGTTGATCGAAGCCACTGCCTTCGGCATGCGCGTGATCGCGGAGACTTTCGAAGACCATGGGCTGGCGGTCGACGAAATCATCGCCTGCGGCGGACTGCCCGAGAAAAACCAGCTGTTGATGCAGATATACGCCGATGTGACCGGGCGCGAGCTAAAAGTGACGGCCGCGCCCCAAACTGCCGCGCTGGGGGCGGCCATGCTGGGCACCGTGGCAGCCGGCCGCTCGGTCGGCGGCTATGACACACTTGTAGAAGCCGCGCCGAGGATGGCCCACCTCAAGCAGCGGACCTTCAACCCCAATCCCCAGGCGCACAAGGTCTATGACCAGCTCTATCGCGAATACCTGACCCTGCACGCCTACTTTGGGCGCGGCGGCAACGAGGTGATGAAGCGTCTGAAGCGCCTGAAGGAAGAGAGTCGCCCACACGCGAAGGTCTGACGACCGCCCTCCACACTCAAACAGTCAAACCGCAGGCAAGGCACCCCACGAGGGGTGGAAGGTTGCGACGCTCTGCCTTCCGCCCCTCCGTCGACTCGCCGAGGCCAGAAGCACCGGCGGGGACCATTTCAGGAACCCTGGCGCTGCTTGAATTCGTCGAGGATCGTCGCCGTGGCCGTAGCACCAGCCCGGGTCGCCCCCGCGTCGATCATCTCCAGGATCGTCGTCAGGGTGCGGACACCGTGCGAAGCCTTCACCTGCACCCTCGGCCCAACGGCGGCCCGCATAAGCTTGATGTCTGCCACGGTGGCACCGGTAGGTGCAAAGCCGGTGGATGTCTTCACGAAATCCGCGCCGGCAGCCTCGGCAAGTTGGCAGGCGGCGACCTTTTCCTCGGTGGTTAAGTAGGCGGTTTCCAGGATTACCTTGACGTGGCCCCGGCCGCGCGCCGCTTTCACCACGGCGGCGATATCGTCGCGCACGAGATCGAGCTTACCGGAGCGCAGGGCTCCGATGTTGATGACCATATCCAGCTCGGTGGCCCCTTCCGCCATGGCCTGCTCCGCCTCGGCCACTTTGACGGCCGTGGTCGCGCTGCCGTGAGGAAAACCCACGACCGTGCCAACGGCGACATCGGATCCGGCGAGCAGTCTGGCTGCCAGCCCCACGTCGCAGGGCCGCACGCACACCGAGGCAACGTGATACTGGCGCGCCAGCTCGCAGCCGGCAGTGATGTCGGCATCGGTCATTTCCGGCCGCAACATGGCGTGGTCAATGACTTTCGCCAATTCTGCAAGAGTGATCGTCTGGCTGTTGAGGGTTGTTGTCATCACGATACGTTGCTCCTGTTGAAAGGGACCCGGTCAGTGATCGGCCCCAGCGGAATGCGGCGAGGTGGAGTGGTTTGCCAAACCAAGAATACCGGCCGCTAGATCAGTGAGCGCGACTGGCCACCATCCACATTGAGGCAAGCGCCGTTGACCAGCGTGGCTCGCTCGGAGACCATGAACACTACTACATCGGCCACTTCATCCGGGCGGCCCATGCGCCCCAGCGGGCAATCGCGGCGCACCATCGCCGTGATCCGCTCGGGGTCCTCCTTCCATTGGCGCTCCCAGTCGCCCCCGGGGAATAGAACGTGCCCCGGCGCAACGGTGTTGACCAAGATATTGTGCGGCGCCAATTCCCAGGAGAGGCGCTTGCTCAAACCGATCTCGGCTGCCTTGGCCGAATTGTAGGTCGAGGCGCCGCCCGACGAGCCGCCCGACTCGCGCCCCCAAACTGACGCGATAATGATGATCCGCCCCCCGCCCCGCTTGCGCATTTCGGGCACCACCAGGCGGCTGGCCCGCATTGAGGCGAAGACGTTCAGGGCATAAGTGTGTTCAAAGTCGGCGTCCTTCGTATCCACAAACCAGCCACCCTGGTTGCCGCCGACGTTGTTGATCAAAATGTCAATACCGCCCAGGGTCGCCACGGTCTCGGCAACCAATCGTTCAATATCAGTCGGCCGAGTCATGTCACCGGCGACGCCAATCGCCCGGACGCCTTTGGATTGAATCTCGGCCACAGTGGCGGCCAGATCCGTTTCACCACGCGCACAGATCGCCACGTTCACGCCTTCGGCTGCCAACCCCAACGCGATGGCGCGCCCGATACCGCGACTGCCGCCCGTAACAATGGCGACCTTGCCCAGTAGACCTAATTCCACTGCTGCCTCCTACTGCATTCCCCAAGTGAGCATCCCCAGCGGTTCTTCAATCAAGCCGGCCAGCGTGGCCAGGAACTCAGCCGCCTGCGCGCCGTCCACCACGCGGTGGTCGCAGGTAAGGCTCACGGTCAGCATCGGGCGTACGGCTGGCTGTCCCTGCACCGGCACCACCCGCTCGGCCACACGCCCCACCGCCAGAATCGCGGCCTGCGGCGGATTGACGATGGCCGCAAAAGCGTCGACACCATACATGCCCAGGTTACTGATGGTGAACGTGCCGCCTTCCAGGTCCGCCGGGCTCAGACGGCCATTGGCGGCCCTGGTCACCAGCGCTTCGCGCTGCGCCGCGATCTCAGCGAGTGGCAAAGTGTCGGCCGCCGCGATCACGGGCACGAGCAGCCCCGCCTCAACCGCCACGGCCAGGCCAATGTTGATGGCCGGGTTAAGCACAATCTCGCCGTCCCACCAGGCCGCGTTGAGTCGTGGGTGCCGCTGAAGCGCCGCCGCTGTCAACTTGACGAGCAGATCAGTATAAGTGAGCTTGACCGGCAGGGTTGCCGCGGCGTGGGCC
>ERZ761602.1678-NODE-1678-length-38926-cov-10.503383_pt1 | contig 38926 bp, 28 predicted proteins | sample MGYA00512165_ERZ761602 | MGnify/ENA primary metagenome ERZ761602 (study PRJEB28899, sample SAMN02445085) | bioreactor sludge metagenome | biome: EBPR sludge; isolation source: Thorneside wastewater treatment plant | place: Australia: Brisbane, Thorneside...
CCTCCCTTGGCCGCCCCTCCCCCTACCGGCTTCCCGGTCACGGGGGCCCCGGTGGCCGCTCCTCGCCCGCCCCCCGACCCCTTCCCCGACGAGCTGGAGGCGACCGTCGTGGTCCCTGACGAAACCACGGGCGTGACAGGCCCGCTTGCCGAGCCCGCCGCCCCTCCGCCGAAGGGGGGCAATCGCCTCGTTCCCATCATCATCGGCGGGCTGGTCGGCGGCTGCCTGCTGACCGTGGTCGCCGGGATCATCGTGATCGCCGTCGCCTTCATGGTGATGCGTCCCGAGCTCCCCCCCGAGGCCCTGGCCCTGCCCGAGATCGAGGAGCCGGAGATCGATGGTCCCGCGGACGTGCCCGAGGACGCGCCCGAGCTCGCAGCCGCACCCGTCGAAGATGCGCCCGCCGAAGCCGCGCCCGCCGAGGCCGCACCTGCCAGCGGGATCCTCTTCCGCTCGCTGGACGGGGACACCCGCAAGCTCAACGTGCGCTGCGCCCAGGGCGACGCCAGCGGCAGCGACCAGGCCAGCCTGGAGCTGTCGGCCGCCGAGCGCTGCGTGGTGACGGCGGTGAAGGCGGACCGCTCGCGGCGGGTCGCGGTGGTGGATCAGGCCGAGACGGGCGAGTACGCCTGCTTCGCCGGGAGCGAGGATGCCTGCGAGCGCCGATGAGGTCGTGCTTACCGGCATCGGCCTGGTGAGCGCGGCGGGCGAGGGCTACCCGGCCCTGGCCCAGGCCCTGCGAGAGGGGCGCTGCTGCACCCGGGCGGTCGCGGGCCCCCTGCCGGTCCGCCAGGTGGCCGCCGCACCCCCGGTCGACGAGGACCCCGACTTCCCCGACGACCGCAAGGCCTGGCTGGCCTTTCGCGCCCTGGAGCTGGCCCTGGCCGACGCCGGCCTGCCCGCCCGGGATCCCGATCGACGCCTCGCCGTCTTCCTGGGCACCGGCCTCTCCAGCGTCACCCCCGGCGAGCTGCACGAGGACGCCTACCCCTTCATCACCGAGGGGCGCTTCGACGCCGGGCGGATGGGCTCGGACCTCAGTCGGGATCGCGCCAGCCCGCGCCGGCACCTGCCCGGTCGGGTCAGCGAGGAGCTCGCCCGGCGGGTGGACGCGACGGGCCCGGTGGCGACCAGCTTCTCGGCCTGCGCGGCCTCGGCCCAGGCCATCGCCGAGGGGCTCTGGACACTGCGCCGCGGCGACGCCGACGTCGCCCTGGTCGGCGGCCACGACAGCATGCTGCACCCGCTGGGCCTGCTCTCCTTCATCGTGCTGGGGGCCCTCTCTCCGGACACCTGCCGGCCCTTCGACCGGCACCGCGACGGCTTCGTCATCGGCGAGGCCGCCTGCCTGCTGGTCCTGGAGCGGGCCGAGCACGCCCGCGCCCGCGGGGCCCGGGTGCGGGCGAGGCTGCTGGGAGCCGGCACCAGCGTGGACGCCTGGAACGCCACCGCGCCGCACCCCGAGGGAGCCGGCGCCGAGCGCGCCATGGCCGCCGCCCTGCGGGACGCCGGAGTCAGCCCCGCCGAGGTCGACTACGTCAACGCCCACGCCACCGGCACCCCGGTCGGCGACCTGGCCGAGGCCCGCGCCGCCGCCCGCCTCTTCGGAGAGGCGGTGCCGATGAGCTCGATCAAGGGGGCCGTCGGCCACACCATCGCCGCCGCCGGGGCGATCGAGGCCGCAGCCTGCGTCGCCGCCCTGGAGGGCGGCTTCCTGCCGGGCACCGCCGGCCTGCGCGAGCTCGACCCGGACTGCCCCGTGCCGGTCCTGCAGCAGCCCCTGAACCGGGCGCCGCGGGTGGTGCTCTCCAACTCCTTCGGCTTCGGCGGCCAGAACGCCAGCCTGGTGCTCGCCCGTGCCTGAGCCTCGCCCCGTCTGCATCGCCGGGATCGGCCTGCTCTGCCCCGCCGGCATCGGCGAGGAGGGCGCCCGCGACGGTCGTCCGGGGGTGGTCCCCGGCTTCCGCCCCGCCGCCTTCATCGCCGACCGCAAGCAGCTCAAGCTGATGAGCCGCGCCGTCCAGCTCGGGGTCGCCGCCGCCCGCCTGGCCCTGGCGGGGGGAGGGGAGGAGCTCCTCGCCGCCGTCCCTCCCCACCGCCGCGGCATCTTCGTCGGGGCCAGCCCGCAGGTAGGCGAGGCCGAGGACCTGCGCGCCGCCTTGCAGGCCGGCACCGGGCCGGACGGCGCCTTCGATCTGCGCCTCTTCGCCGAGGAGGGCAGCCGCCTGATCCACCCGCTGTGGCTGGTGAAGGGCCTCTCCAACAACGTGCTCGGCTTCGCCTCTGCCATCCACGATCTGCAAGGGGTCAACGCGAGCTGGTGCGACGCCGAGGCCGGCGGCTGGACCGCCCTGCGCGAGGGGGCCTTCGCCATCGCCGAGGGGCGAGCGGACCTGGTCCTGGCCGGGGCCTCGGACTGCCTGGTCGGCGCCGAGCTGCTGCTGGGCGGGCGGCCGGCGGGTGAGGGGGCGGCCTTCTTCCTCCTCCTCCCCGGCGAGGGGGAGCTCCCCTTTCATCCGGACCCGGCGCCGGACCTCGACCCCGAGGAGTCTTCCCTAGGTGTGCTAGGTGCAGCTACCTGGCCGGTCGTCCTGGCCCGAACACTGCTAGCTGGAGCTTGAGATGTGGCCGATCCTGTTTTTTGCCTGCGCGACCAAGACCGGCCCGGAGGCCCCCCCGGCGGAGGCCATCGCCTGGATGGACCTGGGCATGGACGCGCCGCGGCTCTGCCTCTCGCCGGTGGAGGTCGCCCCGGGTCTGGGCAAGTCCGAGCGCCAGGAGCTGGCGGCCGCCCGCGCCCGGGTCGCCGCGGGCGAGACGCTGGCCCTCGACGAGCTGCCGGAACACCCCGCCCGCAAGGTGGTGGCCGGCGCCCTGCTGGTCCAGCAGGGTCAGGACGAGGCGGCCCGGGAGCTCTTCCGGGACCTGGCCAACGTCTACGAGGCCGACCCCTGCGTGCAGGAGGCCGCCGCGATCACGGCCATCCGCGCCGGCCAGCCGGAGTACGCTCGCCCCTACCTCTCGGCCGCCCTGGCGCTCTGGCCCCAGGACGTCGATGTGCTGCTGATCGACTCGCTGCTGGCGGGCCTCTCCGGCGACAGCGAGCTGGTGCTCGGCCGGCTGCGCCAGCTCGCCGCCGCCCACCCCGAGGATCTGCGCGCCCGGGCCTGGCTCGGTCGGGCCCTGGCCCAGCGCGGAGACCTGGACCTCGCCCTGCCCCACCTGCGCGCCGCCTGGGAGGCCGGCCTGCGCTCCTCCGAGCCGGCCCTGGCCCTGGCCAGCCGGATGGGGGGAGATCTGGACACCTACCTGCGCCTGGTTGGCAGCTCGCCGCCTCTGCCGGTGGATCTGCTGGGCAAGGACGGGGCGCTCTCTGCCTACCGGGAGGCGCTGGGCCTCGTCTCCGAGCAGCACAGCGTCGTGGTGCAGACCAGCCTGGGCCCCTTGCAGTGCGAGCTGTTCTGGCGGCAGGCCCCGCTCACCGTGGGCGCCTTCCTGGGCCTCGCCCGGGGCGGGACGCCCTGGATGGACGAGCAGGGCGTGCTGCGCTCCGACCCGCTCACCGTCGGCACCACCTTCCACCGGGTCATCCCCGGCTTCATGGTGCAGGGCGGCGATCCGCGCGGGGATGGCAGCGGCGGGCCGGGCTGGGCCTTCATGGACGAGACCCACCCCGATCTGCGCTTCGACCGGCCGGGCCGGCTGGCCATGGCCAATTCGGGCCCGGCCACCAACGGGAGCCAGTGGTTCATCACCGAGGTCCCGACGCCACACCTGGACGGCAAGCACACCATCTTCGGCCAGTGCGACGAGGCCAGCATGGAGGTGGTGCGGGCGATGGGCCGGGTGCCCCGCGGCGCCGCGGACAAGCCGGTCAACCCGATCCGCATCGACGCGGTCGAGCTGCGCTGAACCCTAGCTCTGCTAGGGGCAGGGGCTGTCGATCTCCCAGACGTTGTTGGTCTCGATGCACTCGGCCAGCGAGCCCGCCCCGCCGGCGTCGTCCACGACGAAGCGCAAGGCGGTGGGGACCAGGGCCGGATCGACGACGAACTCCAGGCCCTCGGCGTGGCGGCCGCTCTCGACCTCGTCGGGGACGGTGCGGGTCTCCAGCAGATCCCAGGCCGAGCCATTGCGGGTGTAGAGGCTGACGGCGACCCCGGCGGGCAGGTCGGACAGCCCGCTGTTGCCCAGGGCGAGGCTGAGGTAGAGGCGGCCCTCCTCGCACTCCAGGGTGCAGACGTCGATCTCGACGGGCACCGCGTCGGCCAGGGCTCCGCCGGTCGCCGCCGCGAGGTCGCCCGAGCGGAAGTTGTTGTAGCTGAGCCAGTTGGTGTCGGGGTACTCGGGGATGGCCCCGGCGGCGTCGCTGACGTTGGTGATGCTGTAGCCGTGCTGGTTCCAGGTCTCCGCGGCCGGCATCCAGGTGTCGTCGCGGTCGCCGACGACGGTGACCCCGCGCTCGCTGCCGGAGTAGGCGCTGCTGCTGTAGATGATCTCGGCGTGGCCGTCGCCGTCGACGTCGGCGATGGCCGGGTACTCCGAGCAGGTGGCGCTGCTGTGGCGCGACTCCTGGAGCTTGACCGCCCCGGTGGCCCCGTCGAAGACCCACAGATCGTTCTCGTCGGCGAAGACGACCTCGGCCTGGCCGTCGCCCTCGAAGTCGAAGACGGCCGAGCCGGTGAAGCCCGAGCTGTAGTCGTTGATGGAGCGGCTCCACTTCAGCGTGCCGTCGTGCTCGATCACGACGTAGACGCCGTTGCCGGCGACGCCGATCTCGGGTCGGCCGTCGCCGTCGAAGTCGCCGATGGTGGGCGGGCCGATGGTGTTGCCGGTGTAGGCGCCGCTCCACAGCACGGTCCCGTCGTGGTCCTGCAAGCGCACCCGGCCCGGGTAGGTGGTGACGACGATCTCGCCCTGGGGATCGCTGTCGAAGTTGCCCACCGCGACGAAGCCGTCGGTCTGCCCGTTGTACCAGAGGACGGTGCCGGCGACGTCGTAGAGGGCGTTGCCGGTGACGACCTCGAGGTCGCCGTCCTGGTCGATGTCGGCGGCCACGCCGAAGCTGGCGTAGATGCCGCCGGTGTAGCCGGTGCCGGTGCCGTGACGCAGGGTGGCCTTGACCGAGCCGGTCAGGCCGTCGAGGATGGAGCTGCCCTGCACGACCTCGGGGCGGCCATCGCCGTCCAGGTCGTAGACGCCGACGCCGCCGCAGACGTAGGGGTTGCCGCCAGCGGCCCGCCACATCTGGGCCCCGCTGTCGCCGCGGTAGGCGACCAGGCCGCCCGAGCCGGAGGCGACGACCTCGGGCCGGCCGTCCCCGTCCAGGTCGGCGATCGCCGGGGTGCTGGGCTCGGCGCCGAGGCCGGAGGCCGTCCACAGGGTGCGGCCGCTGTCGCCCGACATGGCGTAGACGGCGCCGGCGCCGTTGGCCAGGACCACGTCGGGGGTGTCGTCGCCGTTGATCAGGCCGTCGCCGTTGTCGTCGGTGAGCTGGCCGACGACGGGGGTGGTGTAGGCGTCGCCCGCCGCGGTGTTGGTCCACTCGATGACCGGGGTCCAGGACCCGACCTCGGCCGGGGCCTCGCAGGTCTCGTCGATGGCGACATCGCCGGGGGAGAGATCCAGCGTGCCGCACTCGGTCCGCGAGCTGCCGCCGTCGGTGCCGCCGCCGTCGCTGCCGGTCTCGGGCTGAGGCTTGCCGGAGAGGTTGTAGTCGGAGCAGCCGGTGGCGAGGAGGAGCAGGGCGACGAGGCGAGGCATGGAGACTCCCGAAGGGAGCGCATCATGTCACACCAGGCTCTCGATGTCCTCTTCGAGTTGGGCCCCGGTGACGCTGCCGCGGCGGTTGATGTGGTCGAGCACGACCGCCAGCAGGGGCTCGATGCGGTACTCCTCGTACCAGGAGGGCGCGGTGTCGTGGTGGACGGCGCTGGTGCCGACCAGCCGGAAGCGCCAGCCCTCGGCCTCGGCCCGGGCGCGCAGCGCTCCCAGGCGCTCCCAGGCGGGCCCTGACATCAGCGGGTGGATGCAGGCCACGGTCACGTCGCGGGCGCCGCGGCGCTTGAGCTCGTCGACGGCGGCGACGACGCTGCCGCCGGTGTCGACCATGTCGTCGACGACCATCACGCTCCTGCCCTGGACATCGCCGATCAGCGTGCTGCCGACGACGGTGTTGGGGCGGGAGTAGTCGCGCTCCTTGCTGAGGCCGACCAGGTCCAGGGAGAGGGCCGCGGCGTAGTCCCGGGCGCGCTCCATCCCCCCCAGGTCGGGGCTGGCCACGGTGTCCCCGCACAGCCCGCTCTTGCGCAGCCAGCGCGCGAACCGCGCGGTCACCGAGACGTTCTCCAGCCGGCAGCGGCTGGGGTCGAACATGCCGCCGATGGCCTCGTTGTGGATGTCCACGCAGAGCACGCGGCTGGCCCCGGCCTCTTGCAGGCAGCGGGCGAAGAGGCCGGCGCTGATGCCCTCGCGGGTGCGGCCCTTGCGCTTGTCCTGGCGGGCGCCGGGGTAGTAGGGCACGACCGCAGTGATGTGGTCGGCGTCGGAGAGGGCGGCCGCCTCGACCGCGTGCAGCAGCATCACGAAGCGGTCGTAGACGCTGCGCGGGTCGCCGGGGGCGACGGGGGCCTGGAAGATGTAGAGGTCGTCGCCGCGGACGTTGTCCTCGATGATGAACTTGCCCTCGCCCGAGGCGAACCAGGTCTCCCGACCGCGGACCAGGGAGGTGTCCAGGCTGCGGGCGACGGCCTCGGCCATCGGGCGGGCGGCCTCGCAGGTGAGGATCTTCAGCGGGGCGCGAGGGGTGCGGGCCGAGCTTGCTGCGCTCACGGGGACCTCCGGGTCGGGGATCTGTAACGTGGGCGTGGACCTCAACGGGCTATTCTCCCGGCATGGCACTCTCTCGACGCGCGCTCCTCCTCACCGGCTCGGCCGCCCTGCTCGCCGGGGCCGGGGGCCTCGCCCTCTGGCCGGGCCTGACCCGCACGCCGCCGGGCCCGCTGCGCTCCCTGGACGCGCGCACCTGGAGCGTGCTGGCCTCGGTGGCCCAGGCGATGTGCCCCGGCGGGGACGGCCTGCCCTCCGCGGACGAGCTGGACATCGCCAGCGCCCTGGACCTGACGATCTCGACCCTGCACGCGGCCGACCAGGCCGAGCTGAAGCAGGGGCTGCTGCTGCTGGACAACGCGCTGCCGGGGCTGCTGCTGGACGGTCGGGCGCAGCCCTTCAGCCGGGCGGATGTGGATGTGCGGGCGGCGACCCTGCTGGGCTGGCGGACCAGCCGGATCGGCGTTCGGCGGCAGGTCTTCAAGGCCCTGCGTGGGCTGGTGATGGCGGCCTACTGGGGGCATCCGCGGCTGTACGCGGCCGCGGGATACCCGGGACCGCCGGACTTCGGCCAGGCCCAGGCGCCTCCCGACGATCTCCTCGCCCTGGCGGAGGTGAGCCTGTGATTACCCCCGGGTCCGAGCTCTCGGCCGACGCCGAGCTGAGCTGCGATGTCTGCATCGTCGGCAGCGGGGCTGGGGGCAGCGTCCTGGCCGCGGGGCTGTGCCAGGCTGGCCTGGACGTGGTGATGCTGGAGGAGGGGCCCTACGCGACGCGTCGGGACTTCGACCTGGACGAGCAGAAGGCCATCCCGATGCTCTACCAGGACCGCGGCACCCGCTCGACGGCGGATCTGGCGATCACCGTGCTCCAGGGCCGCTCGGTCGGTGGTTCCACCACGGTCAACTGGACGACCTGCTTCCGCACGCCGGAGCGCATCCTCGAACACTGGCGGACGGTCCATCGTATCGAGGGGCTGGACGCGGCCAGCCTGGCCCCGCACTTCGACGAGGTCGAGCGCCGGCTGAACATCGCGCCCTGGCCGGAGGAGCTGGCCAACCCCAACAACCGCAAGATCCTGGAGGGGGCCCGAGCGCTCGGCTGGGAGGCGGGGGCGCTGCGCCGCAACGTGAAGGGCTGCGCCGACAGCGGCTACTGCGGCCTGGGCTGCCCGGTCAACGGCAAGCAGGCGATGCACCTGACCTACATCCCCGACGCGATCGCCGCCGGGCTGCGCCTGTACAGCGATGTGCGGGCGGAGCGGGTCGAGAGCGCCGGGGGCCGGGCCACCGCCGTCCACGCGGTCGTTCTCGACCGGCAGAGCGGCCGCCCGACCGAGCGGCGGCTGACGGTCCGCCCGAAGGTGACGGTCCTGGCGGGAGGGGCGATCAACACGCCGGCCCTGCTGCTGCGCTCGGGGATCGAGGGCCAGGGGCGGGTCGGGCGTCGCACCTTTCTGCACCCGGTCGTCGGAATCGGTGGACTGTACGAGGAGCCCGTGCTCCCCTTCAAGGGGGCGCCCCAGTCGGTCGGCAGCCACCAGTTCGTCGATCGGGGCCCCGACAAGGTCGGCTTCTTCTTCGAGTCGGCGCCCCTGCAGCCCATGCTGGCCGCCCTGACGGCCTCGCTGATCGGGAAGGAGATGGCCCGGTTCATGGGCGCGCTGCCCAACCTGGGGGTGATGATCGCTCTGCTGGTCGACGGCCTGCTGCCCGAGGACGACGGCGGCGTCGTCTCGCTGCGCCCCGACGGTCGCATCCGACTGGACTACCCGATCCGTCCCTTCTTGACCGAGGCCATGGGCTCGGCCCATATCGCCCTGGCCCGCCTGACCTTGGCGGCGGGGGCGAACGAGGCCTTGAGCCTGCACCACAAGCCTCGCCGGATGCGCGACGTGATGAGCATGACCCAGCTCGCCGAGGCTCCCTACGGCGCCCACGAGCACGCCATCTTCACCGCCCACCAGATGGGGGGCTGCGCGATGGGCCCCGACCCGGCCAGCAGCGTGGTGGGTACGGACCACCGGCTGCATGGGGTGGACAACCTGTTCGTGGTCGACGGCAGCGTGCTGCCGACGGCCCTGGGGGTCAACCCCAGCGAGACGATCTACGGGCTGGCGCACCGGGCGCGGGGCTTCGTGGGGGAGGCCGTCTGAACGTCGGCGACCGGGCCCGACAGCGGTCTCCGAGCCGGATGCGTGAGCGACAAGGACGCCGACCAGGGCATCATTTCGGATGAGCGTCGCATCAAAACGATTGGATTTCAGGGGGCCCTGCAGCGGGTCTTGCGGTGCAGGTGCCTGATATCGGGCGGGCGGGGGGCTGGCACGAGCTGTGCTGTGTGAGGTGTCGAACACTGCCTCTCTACCACTGCATTTCCGGAGGAACCCATGGGGATCCAATCAATCAGCTCGCGTTCGGGGTCACCGACCCGTCGAGCCCTCGGCTCAACCCTGCTGCTCGCCTCTCTTGGCCTGATCTCCTGCGGAGAGCGGGTGGTCGGCTGGCCAGCCGACACCGGCCTCGAGGACAGTGGCGAGCCCGAGAACCTCCCGCCCGAGGTCGTGTGGACCAGCCCGGCGGACGGCGAGACCCTCGTCTCGTCGGGGACCTCGGTCTTCGTGAACTTCAGCGAGGGCATGGACCCTCTCAGCCTGAACACCATGAGCTTCACCATCCAGGATGGCACCGAGCAGGTCGAGGGGTCCGTCTTCGCGCTGGGCAGCAGCGCCAGCTTCAGCCCGGATGTCGCGCTTCGTTCGGACACGCTGTACCAGGGCATGATCAGCGCCGGGGCCACCGACGCCTCGGGCCTGGCCATGGAGTCGGACTACACCTGGACCTTCACCACCGATGTCGACCCCTTTGACGAGCCCCCGCGGGTCACCGTGAACGACCCCTTCGACGGGGAGGAGGGCGTCTCTCTCGACGTGGTCTTGACGGCGGCCTTCAGCGAGGCCTTGAGCCCCGCCTCGATCAGCGAGACGAGCTTCCTGCTCTCCGACGGTGCGTCGAGCGTCCCTGGGGCCGTGTCGTACAATCCATTGACGCTGGTTGCATCCTTCAGCCCGGATTCGGAGCTGCTCTCGGAGACCACGTACACCGCCCTGGTGACGACCGAGGTCATCGATCTCGAGGGCAATCCGATGGTCGCCTCCCATAGCTGGTCCTTCGAGACGGACGAGGAGGGTGAGGAGCCCTCGATCTGGGTGCCGGTGGAGCTGGGCTCGCTGGAGAACTTCGTGGCGGTGTCGGGGGCGGGCCTGACCAACTCCAACTCCGGTGGGGTGACCACCCTGACCGGGGACGTCGGGCTCAGCCCCACGGCGACCTGTCTCGGCGATGGATCGCCCTGCACAGCGACGAACCCGATCATCATCGGGACGCTGTACGCCAACGACGCCAAGGGGGTGGCGGACCAGGCCAAGGTGGACCTGACGGCGGCCTATGTGGACGCCATGGCCAGGCCCCCGGGCACGACCGTCAACGACATCTCGGAGATGGTCCTGGCGCCCGGAGTCTATTCCTCCGCCAGCACCATGAGCGTCGCGACCGGCGGGACGGTGACCCTGGACGCGGGTGGCGATCCCAACGCAGTCTGGATCTTCCAGGTGGGCTCCTCCCTGACGATCAACAACAATGCTGCCGTCCTGCTCATCAACGGGGCCAAATCCAGCAACGTGTTCTGGGCGGTCTTCTCCTCGTCCACCATCGGCTCCAATGTGAGCTTCCACGGTACCGTGTTCGCGGGGGCTTCGAACTCCGTCGGGACGGGGTCCTCGGTCGTCGGGCGGCTCCTCTGCACGACGGGCCAGATCACCCTTCTCGCCAACACCATCACGCTGCCTCCGCTCTAAGCGACCGCAGTCCGCACCTACGATGGGCCCGTTTGCGGCCCATAGGAGACCTCCATGTCACAGAACCGTCTTGGATTCGCAGCCACCCTGGGTGTGGCGGCCTGTCTGTCCAGCTCCTTGGTGTCTGGCGCGGCCCAGGCCCAGCAATTTCAGCTCCATGCCGAGGGCGCCGTCGCCGTCGGGCTGGACCAGCCGCAGTCGGATCGGTTCACGCCCGGTGCCTACCTCGCGCTGCGCCCCGGCCTGGCCTTGGGCCGGGTGTTGAGCCTGCAGTGGTCCTACGCCGCGCTGATGGTGCCGGCCGGAGAGGGCTTCGACGAGGCCGGGGCCGCTCACTTCCTCACCACCGGTCTCCGGGTGCGTCCCTTCGGCGCGATGATGGACGAGGAGCGGCAGCTGGGCGGTCTGTTCGCCGACGTCAACGCCGGCTATGTGCGCACCGGGCCCCTGGACCGGGCGGGCTTCGACCTTGGCCTGGGCTACGGCTTCCAGCCGGCGGACTGGCTCTCGGTCGGTCCGGTGGTCCGCTACCTCCAGATCCTGCAGCCCGATCGGATCGCGGATCAGACCCCGGGCGACGCTCAGTTCCTGACCATCGGCCTGGACTTCGGCTTCGGGGCCGCCCCGAAGGACGAGCCGGTCGCGATGGAGCCCGTCGCTGCGGAGCCGCTGCGCTGCCCCGATGCGGTGATCTGTCCCGAGCAGGGGATCCTCAGCTACTGCGCCGAGGGCGACAAGGACACCGATCGGGACGGCACCTGCGACTCGGTGGACCTCTGCAAGACGGAGATCGGCCCCCCGGCCACGCTGGGCTGCCCGATCGACCCCTGCAGCGGCAAGCCGCTGGTCGTGCTGGTCCAGTTCCCCTACGACAGCAGCGCGATGCCGCCGGAGAAGCAGCAGGAGCCGCAGACCATGGATCCGGTGCTCGACTCGATCGCCAAGGCGATCAGCCTGGATCCCAGCTGTCGGGTCTGCATCATGGGCCACGCCTCGGATGAGGGGGCCGATGACTACAACCTGACCCTCAGCCGGGAGCGCTCGGAGGCGGTCTCGCGGTACCTCGTGCGGCAGGGCCTGCCCCGCGATCGCATGCCGACCACCGGCATGGGGACCCGCTGCCCGCTGGAGCCTGCGACCTCGCTGATGCTGAACCGCCGGGTGGAGTTCATCCGCCTGATGGAGGGCGAGTCCTGCCCGACGACCTGTACGGACTGAGGGCTGGCCTCAGGAGAGGGGCTTCACTCGACGACCTCATCCTCGTCGAGGGTCTGCTCGGCGCCGCCTACCAGCACGCTGCGGTCGCCGCTGAGCAGGTTCTCCCGGCCTCCGACCATCACGGCGTCGGTGCCGGTCGCGGCGTTGCCCTGCCCGCCGACGACCACGCTGGCGCCGCCCTCGGCCCGGCCGGTGCGCCCGCCGCTGACGGCCGCCCAGGAGCCCGAGGCCTCGCTGGAGTTTCCTCCGGCGACGGTGCTGGTCTCGCCGCTCGCGACGTTCAGGCCTCCCCCCGCGACGGCGGCGGCCCTCCCGCTGGCGGTGTTGGACTGGCCTCCCAGCACGGCGCTGTAGGTCCCGCTGGCCTGGTTTCCGAGGCCGCCGACGACGGTGCCGTAGTCGCCGTCGGACGCGTTGGCGTAGCCGCCCAGGACGCTGGAGCCCGATCCCGAGATGCGGCTGCCCCAGCCGGAGACGATGCCGCCGTAGCCAGTCCAGTCGTGCTCATCGCCGATGACGAGGTTGTGGCTGCCGGTGCGCTGGTCGTTGCCGATGTCGTCGACTGCGTAGCCGATGATCAGGTTGCCGAGCCCGTTGGCGCTGTCGGTGCGCCCGGCCCCGCTGCGCAGGTGCAGGTTGACGCCCTCGACGATCAGGGCCTCGTCCTCGATCCGCAGCACGGCCAGCAGCTCGCCGAGCCCTTCGGTCTCCTCTTCCAGGGCCTCGATTCGGGCCTCGGCCACCTCGGCCTGGAACTGCAGGCGGCTGAGCTCGCCCTCCAGCAGGGTGATGCGCTCCAGCAGCTCGGCGGACTCGGCAGCTTCGAGCTGGTCCAGCCGCTCTTCGGCCTGGTCGAGGCGGTCGAGCAGGGGGTCGAGGTCCGTCGTCTCGGGCTCGCCGCAGGAGATCAGCAAGAGGATGGTCGTCATGCCGGGCATGATAGCGTCCTGCCCGAGGTGAAGAATGACGACGCTGATGATCCTGCTCCTGGCCTGCACCGGAAAGACGGAGGGGGAGGACACCTCCTCCGGGGACGGTGGGGGAACCACCACGCCGACGGTGCCGGCCTGCGACGACGGGCTCCCCATCCAGGAGTGGCGGGTCGAGGCCGAGGACACGGTCATCTTCTCGACCGCGGCCAGCGTGACCCTGCCGACCGAGGACGGGGACCTGGTGCTCTCGGAGATCTGGGACGGCTGCGACGTCTTCCTCTTCCTGCAGGACTCGCCGCGACAGGCCGACGCCGACGACTGGCCCAAGCACCTCTGGGAGCGCGACGTCGACGAGCTCTTCGAGCGGCTGCCGCCAAACACGGTGCTCTTCCTGGGCAGCAACGAGAGCGACGCGGGGCGGCCCGAGGCGATCGCCTTGATGAAGGAGGAGGTGCAGGCGGCGCTGGACGACATGGACGAGGCCGAGCGCGAGTGGTGGACCGGGCGGATCCACTGGATCGACGGGCGCTACCAGCAGATGGAGGGCTGGCTGGGTGACCTGATGGGCAGCCCGGGCTGGGGGATGGTCCTGGACCGTGAGCAGCGGCTGCGCTTCGTCGGCAGCTACGCCGACGCCAGCCGCTACCTCAGCAGCGCGGGCTGGTTCGAGCCGAACGTCTCGATGGCGGCGAACGAGGCGATCTACGCCAACTTCCTGGCCGAGCGCAGCCACCGGCTGGCCAACGACGGGGCCACGGTGGTCCGGGTCTGGGACAAGGAGCCGATCAGCGACGGGAGCTGGGCGGGCGTGCGCGGCGAGGCGACGGTCGAGCTGCCCGACGCGGCCACGATGGCGACCTTCGACACGCTGGAGCTGGACCTGGACATGGGCTGCTCGGGCGACGGCGAGTACGGCGAGTGCCCCGCCTGGGACTACCTCGTCTACATGTACGTCTGCGACGAGGGCGACCCCACCTCCTGCAACACCGAGCTGGGCCGCTGGATCACGACCTACCACCGGGAGGGCCGCTACGTGCACGACGCGACGCCGCTGCTGCCGCTGCTGGCCTCGGGCGGGACCCGCACCTTCCAGTTCTACACGACCCAGCTCTACGACATCACCATGGACCTGCGCTTCCGCAACACCGGAGCCGCGGAGCGACCGACGAAGACGACCCAGCTCTTCCTGGGGGCCTGGTTCGACGCCGCCTACAACGACAACTACGCGCCGATGGAGGTCGAGATCCCCTCGACCGCCAAGAAGGTCGAGCTGGCGACGATCATCTCCGGCCACGGGCAGGTCAGCCCCGGCAACTGCGCCGAGTTCTGCGTGACCGAGCACCACTTCAACATCAACGGCACGGACAACGTGATCGAGCTCTCCGACGCCGGCACCGAGAGTGGCTGCATGGACAAGGTCGACCAGGGGGTGGTGCCCAACCAGTACGGGACCTGGTGGTACGGCCGCAGCGGCTGGTGTCCGGGCTGGGAGGTGCCGGTGGAGCGTATCGACGTGACCGAGCAGGTCACGGCGGGCTCGACGGCGACCATCGAGTACACGGGCTTCCAGGATGGCGAGCCCTACACGGGCAGCGGGGCCAACATCGTGATGACGAGCTGGCTCACCATTTACGAGTAACGAGGGCTACGAGTAGCCAAGGTGGCCGTCCCTGGCTAGTGCGGGCGCATGGAAACGCCGACGCTCGAGAACCTCCCCCCCCGGGCCGCCAGCGCGGCCGACGTGGACCCCGCCGCCTGGGAGAAGGTGCGCGACGCCTTCGCCGAGGCGCTGGGCCTGGAGCCCGACGAGGTGCTCTTCGAGAGCAAGGTCATCGGCGAGCTCGGCGCCGAGAGCCTGGACTTCCTGGACATCGCCTTCCGGCTGGAGCGGGCCTTCGACATCCGCATCCCCCGCGGCGGCATCGAGCAATCGGCGCGCCAGGGCACCGGGGACGAGCGCTACGAGGTCGACGGGGTGCTCACCGAGCTGGCCCTGGACTCGCTGGCGGCGATCATGCCCGAGGTGCCGCGGGCCGAGCTCTGCCCCGGCCTGAAGGCCGTCCAGGTGCCCGAGCTCTTCCGCGTCGGCACCTTCTACAACCTGGTCGTCTTCCTGGCCGACCAGAAGGCCCGCGGCGTCGTCCTCCCGGCATGAGGCAGCCCGCATGAGGCCGGCGCCGGCCTTCGTGTTCCTGGTCCACCCCCTGGTGCCTGCGCAGCGGGTGGTGCTCGGCTTGCGGCAGCTCAGCCTCTCCCGCGCCCGGGGGCGGCGGCCGGAGACCTTCGGCCGGATCGGCACCGTCGGCCTGCCCGCGCACGCGCTGGGCGAGGTGCTGGGGCTGATGATGGAGCCTGAGGCGATGCTGGCGGATCCCCAGGCGGCAGTCGACCTGATGGAGCGGGCGGCGCGCTCGGTCCCGGGGATTCGCGCGGTGGGGCTGGGCAGCCTCTGCGCCCTGGTCGGTGGGCGAGGCGAGGAGCTGGCCCGTCGCCTCTCGGTGCCCGTGACCACCGGGGCGCTGGCGACCGCCTGGGCGCTGCACGGGCATGCGCGGGCGGCGCTGAAGGCCCTGGGGAGGCCGCGGGGCCCGGTGGCCGTCGTCGGCAGCGCCGGCCCCGTCGGCGAGCTGGTGGCGAGGTTGCTGGTGCGCGACGGGGTCGAGGTCCGGGTCGACAACCGCCGGGGCTCGCGGGCGGCCCGGGTCTGCGCGGGCCCGGACGAGGCGGTCGAAGGCTGCCCGCTGGTGATCGGCGCCGGCACCAGCGGTGGGGTGCTCGATCCCGCGGCGTTGGCCCGGGGGGCCTGGCTGATCGACGTGGCCTCTCCCGGGACGCTCAAGGGCGAGCCGGAGCGGGGCGTGAGGGTGCTGCCCGGCGAGGCGCTGCCTCTGCCAGCGGGCTGGCACCGCGGGCTGTGGGGAAGGGCCTTCCACCGGGTCGCCGGCTACGGCCCTCGGCATGTCTATGCCTGCCTGGTCGAGCCCCTGGTGCTGGCGGCGTCGGGGCGGGATCGTCCCTACGCGCTGGGCAGCCGCCTGCGGGAGGAGGACCTCGTCGACTTCGACCGCCGGGCTCGGGCAATGGGCTTCTCGGCCTCAGGGTTCATCGGTTGAGGTCGGCGCCGGCCCCCTTCCGGGCGCTCTCTGTCAACAGCCTGTGATGGTCGCCTCGTTCGCTTGACGACCCTCCGGGCACGCGGGCACCGTGGTGCTCCCTCTAGGCTGAGCGGCGCGCCGGCCAGGGAGAAGGCGACGCTGTGATGCTCCTCCCCCTCCTCCTGACCCTGCTGCTCGCTTGCCCGGCGCCGACCTCGCCGAGCGAGGACAGCGGCCGGCCAGACACCGGCGAGCCGGCCTGTCGGGTACCGGACGAGTCCGACACCCCGTTGGCGGAGCTCGGCGTCGAGGTCGACGCGGTCCTCACGACCGTGGCGCGCGTCTCCTGGACCCGGTCCGCGGGTAGCGAGGCCTGGGTGTGGTTCGGCCGGGAGGGAGACGCCCTCCGGGAGACGAAGGGCAAGCCCGCGGATGGGGGAGGGGAGCGCGCGGTCCTGTTGGGCCTCAAGGCCGACACGGAGCACGTCTACCGGGTCGTCGCCGAGGTCGACGGTGAGCTGCTCTGCACCGAGGAGGCCCGCTTCCGCACCGGCACCCTGCCCGCTGGCCTGCCGGCCGTCGCGGTCGAGAGCCCGGCGGGGCCCGGCGCGGTCAGCGGCTACACCCTGCTGCCGATCCGGGATGTGCTGGGCGCCGCCGGCTCCTGGGCCACGGTCGTGGACATGGAGGGAGACTACGTCTGGTTCCTCAGCGTGGACGCCCTGCGGATGCGCCTCTCCCTGGACGGCGAGGCCCTGGTCTTCAACGATCGTTCCTACGGCATCGACAGCCCCAGCCGGATCACGCGGGCCCCCCTGGACGGCTCGCCCATCACCGTCGTGACGGTCCCCGGTGGCCACTCGGACTTCGTCGAAGTGGAGCCTGGCACCTACGCCACCTTCGACTGGGAGGTGCGCTCCTTCGAGGACGGCGCGCGGCAGATCGCGGGCGAGCGCCTGGTGGAGGTGGGCCCGGACGGCAGCGTCAGGGAGATCTGGAACGTCTTCGACGACCTCGTGCCGGATCTGAGCCGCGAATACGGGCGAGACATCCAGGGCAGCCCCGAGCTGGAGGTCTGGCCGCACCTCAACCACCTGCACTACGATCCGGTCGAGGACGCCTACATCGTCACCGCGCGCGCCACCGAGTCGGTGCACCGCGTGGAGCGAGCGACCGGTCGGCTGAGCTGGACCCTGGGTGGCGTGGACGGCGACTTCGCGGGCGAGGGAGACGAGCTTCGGTTCAACCCGCACAGCGCCATGCCGACCGAGCGGGGGGTGCTGCTCTTCGACACCGGCAGCTTCCAGGATCCCGCGTGCTCGGCCAGCGTGGAGCTCGACCTGGACCTCGAGGCCTGGACCGCGGCCCGAAGCTGGCAGTACTCCACCGAGGACTGCCTGCGTACGGACTTCCTGGGCAACAGTGACCTGCTGTGGAGCGGCAACCGGACCCTGGTCCTGGCGATGAGCGCGCAGATGGACGAGGTCTCGGCCGAGGGCGAGCTGCTCTGGCGGCTGCGGCTGGCCACCGGCTGGTGGTTACTGTACGCGGGCCGGGTGCCGGAGCTGGGGGGCTGACGCCGGGCGCAGCAAGACGGCGAAGACCGGGAGATCGAAGAGGCAGGTGTCGCACCAGGCGGTCGCCAGCCAGGTCGACTCCGCGTCGACGCCGAGGAGAGGGGTCTCGCCCTGCAGCTCTCCGAGCCGCAGCGCGCTGCGACCGGCGATGGGGGCCTCCCAGCTCTCCTGCGACAGGGACTCCAGCTCGGCGAGATGCGTCCCGATCTCGACAGGGTCCAAGGCCAGTCGATCGAGGCGCAGGCGATCCAGGCGGCTGGCTTGCAGCGGGTCGCCCCAGGCGTCGAGGCTGAGGGCGGACCAGTCCAGCTCGACCTCGGGGCCGCTGGCCAGGAACAGGGCGTCCGGAGGGGAGAGGTCGGGCAGGATCTGCGCGTGGGCGCTGCCGTCGAGGACCCGCGCGGTGGAGGGGCCGCCGATCGGACCGGGATCGAGGAAGATCATGGAGCGGATCCCTCCGTCTCGGCCCGAGGAGAGCACCAGCAGGTAGGGGCCGAGCTCGTCGACGAAGTCGGTCGAGGGGATCAGGGCGTGGCCGAGGATGGAGAAGGAGGAGAGCGCGCAGGCGCCGCCCTGGGGGTCGCAGCTCCAGAAGGCGCCCACGGTCTCCTGCCGCAGGCGGTTCTCGCTGAGATCGGCGAGCAGGGCGCCCGGGTCGAGATCGTGGAAGTGGAAGAGGGTCGCCGAGACCAGGTCGGTGCGGGGATCCAGGGGCCTGCCGAAGATGTCGTGACCCAGCTCGGACCAGCGCAGCGTGGCGTCCCGCCCGACGGCCAGCGGGGCCCGTTGGACCTGCAAGCGCAGCTCGATGGAGTAGCTGTGGGCGTCGCGGATGGCGCAGCTCCGGCAGCCTTGCCGGGCGTCGGAGGTGCCCGGCCCGTCGCCCGTGTCGGCCGCACCCGGCGAGCAGGCCGCCAGAGCGGGGATCAGGACGGTCGCGCGCATGGGGTCAACCTACCGTGGGCGCGGGGCGGCGGGCGTCAGGCGATCGTGATGGATAGCTGCTCCCGCCGGAGGCCCGATGACCCCACAGCTCACCCTCGGCCGCGACGAGCACGGCGCCGACCTCAGCCTCGAGCCCGAGGCGCTGCGCACCCACGGGGTCGTCGTCGGCATGACCGGCTCGGGCAAGACGGGCCTGTGCGTGGTGATGCTGGAAGAGCTGGCCCAGGCGGGCGTGCCGATCATCGCCATCGACCCCAAGGGCGACCTCGGAAACCTCGCCCTGCTCTTCCCCGACCTCGCGCCGACCGACTTCCTGCCCTGGGTGGAGCCCGGCCAGGACCCGGTGGCCCTGGCGGCGAGCTGGAGGCAGGGGCTGGCCGAGTCGGGGATCCAGCCCGAGCGCATCGCCGCCCTGAAGCAGCGGATGGACCTGCGCATCCTGACCCCGGGCAGCGAGTCGGGCCAGCCCGTCGACGTCCTGGCGGCTTTTCGTCGCCCCGCGGCCGCCGCCCTGCAGGACGCCGAGGCCGTCCGCGAGCTGGTGGCGGGCTCGATCTCGGGGCTGCTGGGCCTGGTCGGGCAGGAGGCCGATCCGGTGCGCGACCCGGCCCACATCGTGCTCAGCCAGGTGCTCGAGCGCGCCTGGCTGGCCGGGGAGGACCCCGACCTGGAGACGCTGATCCTGCGCCTGCTGGACCCTCCCTTCGAGAAGGTCGGCGTCTTCCCGGTGGACCGCTTCTTCCCGCCCGACGCGCGCATGGACCTGGCGATGAAGCTCAACGGGGTGATCGCCTCGCCCTCGTTCTCGGCCTGGACCCACGGGGCGCCGCTCGACATCGAGGCGATGCTGGGCGGCCCGGGCGGCCCTCCCCCCGGCGGCCGCGTCCCCGTGACGGTGGTGCACCTCGCCCACCTCCCCGACGGGCAGCGGCTCTTCTTCCTCTCCCTGCTGCTGGGCCGCCTGCGGGCCTGGTCCCGGGCGATGCCGGGCAGCAGCAGCCTGCGCGCCCTGCTCTTCTTCGACGAGATCGCCGGCTACCTGCCGCCGCACCCCCACAACCCGCCGACCAAGGAGCCGCTGCTCGGCATGATGAAGCAGGCCCGCGCGGTCGGGCTGGGGCTGCTGCTGGCGACGCAGAACCCGGTCGACCTGGACTACAAGGCCCTCTCCAACGCCGGGCTCTGGTTCATCGGCCGCCTGCAGACCCCGCAGGACCGGGATCGCCTGCTGAAGGGGATGGGCAAGCCCGAGCTGGACGAGGCGGTGGCGGGCCTGGGCAAGCGCCGCTTCCTGCTGGTGGACGCCGGCTCGGACACGCCGCGGATCTTCGGCACCCGCTTCGCGATGAGCTTCCTGCGCGGCCCACTCACTCGCACCGAGCTGGCCCGGCTCAGCCCGGCCTCGCCTCCTCCTTCTGCTCCGCCTCCCGCGATTCCCGTGTCCACCCTGCTCTCGGCGGCCCCTCCCGCTCCGGGTGAGTGTCTCTTCCTGGACCCGCGCGTGGCCTTCTCGGCCCGCCTGCACGAGCACTTCGCCCCCCTGGCCGAGCCCGCCCGCCCCGACGGCCGCCTCGCCCTGCGCCCGGCCCTGCTGGCCGAGCTGGAGCTGCGCTTCGACGAGGAGCGCCAGGGCTTCGTGCTCGACCACCACGAGTTCCGCGTCTGGTACCCCCTGGAGGAGGGCCTCCCCGAGCCCTTCTCCGTCCGCTTCGAGCCCGGCGATCTGCTTGCCAGCGCGCCCGCCAACGCCCTCTACCACCCGCTGCCGGCCTGGGTCGACGAGCCGAAGGAGCTGCAGGCCCTCCAGAAGCAGATCCTCGACGAGGTGCTGCGCAGCGAGAGTCGCGGCATGTTCGTGCACCCCGGGCTCAAGCTGTACGGGCGCGGGGGAGAGGACCGGGAGGCCTTCGAGGCCCGGGTGCGGGAGGCGATCCAGGCCCGGGTGGACGAGGAGGTCGGCAAGCTGCGTGAGAAGGCGGCTCGGGACAGCAAGCGCATCGAGGACCGCATCGCGACGGCGCAGGCGAAGATCGTCGAGCAGCAGGGGCTGGTGCGCGCTCGGCAGCTCCAGGAGGCGGTCAACGTCGGCGAGACGCTGATGAGCCTGTTCTCGGGCCGCAAGCGCAGCCTGAACACGGCGATGAGCAAGCGGCAGCAGACCTCGCAGGCCCAGGCCCGGCTGGACCAGGCCGAGCAGCAGGTGCGCGATCTGCAGCAGGAGGCCTACGAGCTGGAGAACGAGCTGGAGGAGGCGGTCAAGCGAATCGAGGACACGCACGCGGCCTCGCTCGCGCAGATAGAGGAGAAGCCGGTGGGGCTGGAGCGGAGCGACCTCCGGCTGGTCCGCTTCGGTATCCTCTGGGTGCCCGCCAGCGTGCGGCTGCCTGCCTGAGCCCTGATCGCGGAGAAGCGTCGTGTACATCTGCCCCGTCAGCCGTGGACGCCTCTCTGACGGTCGCTCGCCCGAGGGGCGGCGCTACCCGACGCTGGACGGCGTCCCCGTGCTGGTGCCCGAGCCGGACCGCTTCCTGCTGCGGCACGGTCCCGGCGTCTGGGACCTCGCCCAGGGCCTGCCCACCCGGCGGGTCGAGGACCTGCCCGTCGACGCCAGCGACCCGGTCACGCCGCACCTGCCTCCCTCGGCGCTGGGCGGGCCCGGCACCTTCGGCCGCTGGCTGCACTCCCTGGGCGAGCGCTCGCCCGACCAGCTCTGCGCGCAGTGGGGGGCCGAGCTGGCGCCCAACGGCCGCGCCCTGGACGTGGGCTGTGGGGTGGGGCCGATGGCCCGGCGCATGGCGACCGCGGGCCGCAACACCTACGCCTTCGACCGCTCCCCGCGGGCGGTCCTGCTGGCCCGGGACCTGCTCTACGGGCGGCTGGCCGAGACGCACGTCCCCACCAGCCGCTCCGGCCTGCAGCGCTTGCGCTGGCCCTTCAAGCCGATCTCCGACCGCCTGCTGCACTTCTGCATCGCCGACGCCGCCAACCCGCCCTTCCCCGACGGGGCCTTCGCCTGGGTCCACCTCGGCAACGTCATCGACATCGCCGACTCCGGCGCGGGCTCGATCCTCTCGGCCGCGGCCGATCTGGTCCAGCCCGGCGGGCTGCTGACGCTGAGCACCCCCTACGACGACGACGAGATGGGCCTGGTCGGGGCTGCCCCGCCCGAGGAGGAGCTGCGCGAGGCGATCGAGGGCCTGGGCCTGACGATCGCCGGGCAAGAGGACCAGGTCCCCTGGGTCATCCGCGAGTACGACCGCGGCTACCGCGTGCTCTTCTCGCACTGCATTGCGGCCCGGCGCGACGCGCGCTAGCCCCCGGCGATGAAGCGCGTCTACGTCCACACCTTCGGCTGCCAGATGAACGACTACGACAGCGGCAAGATCCGCGCGCTGTTGGAGACGGATGGCTACGAGCCGACCGAGGAGATCGAGCAGGCCGATCTGATCGTGGTGAACACCTGCTCCATCCGCGAGAAGGCCGAGGACAAGCTGCACGGCTTCCTGGGCCGGGCGCGGGCGATCAAGCGCCGCCGCGGGGCCGCCGACGCCGAGGATCGGGTGCTGCTGGCGGTCGCCGGCTGCGTGGCCCAGCAAGAGGGCGAGGCCCTGCGCACCCGCTACAAGGACCTGGACATGGTCTTCGGCCCCGACGCGGTCAGCCGGGTGGTGGAGATCGTGCGCCAGGCCGCCCACGAGCCGGTGGTGGACACGGCCTTCCTCGACGCCGAGGACTACGTCTTCGCCGACCAGCTCGATCCGCGGGCCGCCTCGCAGGTCGGCGCCTTCGTGACCATCCAGAAGGGCTGCGACAACAAGTGCACCTTCTGCATCGTCCCGGCCACCCGCGGGGCCGAGCTCTCGCGCCCGGCCGATCAGATCCTGGCCGAGGTGCGGGCCCTGGCGGACCGGGGGGTGCGTGAGATCACCCTGATCGGCCAGAACGTCAACAGCTACGGCCTGAAGGTGCCCGGCGAGCGCACCTTCGCCCAGCTGCTGTACGCCGTGGCCGAGGTCCCCGGAGTGGAGCGCATCCGCTTCACGACCAGCCACCCCCGCGACATGGGCCCCGACGTGGTCCAGGCCTTCCGCGACCTGCCCCAGCTCTGCAGCCACCTGCACCTGCCCGTCCAGTCCGGCAGCGACGCCGTGCTGCGACGGATGAAGCGCTTCTACACCCGCGACCGCTACCTCGCCCTGGTGGACGAGCTGCGGCAGGCCCGGCCGGACCTCGCCCTGACCACCGACTTCATCCTCGGCTTCCCCGGCGAGACCGACCGCGACTTCGAGGACACCCTGGACCTGATGGCGGCGGTGCGCTTCCACAACAGCTTCTCCTTCGCCTACTCGCCCCGGCCGGGGACCCCGGCCCTGACCCTGCTCGATCGCGGGCAGGAGGTACCGGCTGACGTGGCCCTGGCCCGCCTGCAGCGCCTGCAGGCCCGGCAGCGCCAGCTCTCGGTCGAGGCCAACCAGGCCATGGTCGGCGGGGTCTTCCCCGTGCTGGTCGAGGGCTGGTCCCGCCACGACGAGGGCGTGGTCTGCGGGCGGACCGGCAGCTTCAAGATGATCAACTTCCCCGGAGACCCCTCGCTCTTCGGGCAGGTGGTCGAGGTGGTCGTGACCCGGGCCTTCGCCAACAGCCTCAAGGGCGAGCAGGCCCGCCTCGCCGGCTGAGTCCGTGCGGCCTTCGTCTCGAATTGCCAGCAGGGGGACCGAGCCTTGGCTCCTCCCCCCGACGCGGGCGATGATCCAGGCTCGGGATCCCTGGGGCCGGGCGGCCTCACATTCCAACGAGGTCGGGATGCCCATCGACGTGCGCGAGAACATCCGAACGGTCGCGGCGGTCTGGCGGGACGCGCGCTCGGGGAGCCTGGTCGGCGCGGTGGAGGGCGAGGCCGGGCCGGTGCGAATAGAGCTGCACGAGGGCGGCCTCTGCAAGGCGAGCGAGGTCTCGGTCCTCGCCCGGGCGATCGCCCGCACGACCTTGCGCTTCGAGCCGGGTAACCGCAGCGGCCCCGGGGATCGCCGGGTGATGGGCCGGCTGCTGCTGGGCGTCGGGAGAGCGGTGGCCCAGCGCACCGGGGGGACGATCGCGCAGGAGCTGGTGGTCCAGCTGGTCCTGCCCACCGGCCGGATCGCCGGCGTGCTGGACGCGGAGCTGGTCGAGCGGCTGTCGGCGCGGCCGGTCGAGGTCGGCGAGCTGCTGCGGGACGGGTCGGTCTCGATGACGGAGCTGCGCGCCCTGGCCTGGATCGGCGTGATCCGCACGGCCCGACCCCGAACCCCGCGCGCGCACAACCCCGACCTGCTGGCGGTTCGCCGTGAGGGCCAGGCCCCGACCGGGTCGAGGCCGCCCCGCGCGGAGGCGGCGAGGAGCACGGCGGCCCTGGGCGAGGTGGCGGCCTTCGGCATCGACCAGGCCATCGAGGAGCTGCCCGCCTGCCTGCGAGGTTCCGCGCCCGACGCCGTCGCCAGCATCGGCGAGGAGGCGCTGCTCTCGGGGGTAGAGGAGGAGTTCACCGACGACCTCTCCCCCGCCGAGGTCGAGCGGCTGCTGGCCCGCGGGACCCGGCTGGACGGCCCCTTCTCCCGGCCCGCCCCGCCGCCCGCCCTGCGCGGCGCCCTCGGGCGGGGCTACGCGGCCGACGCCTGCCTCGACGGCTTCGAGCTGGGGCCGGTCGTAGGCGCGCTCGTCGCCCGCTCGCGCCGTGAGGAGAAGCGCCGAGCGCGGGCCGGGTAGCGAGGCGCAGCTCAGGCGGCCGGCTCGTCCTCCGGGCGAGCACCGCGCCACGTCGCAGCCGCCAGGGCGAGGCGCCGCAGCTCGGGATCGAGGTGCAGGTCCAGCTGCGGGAAGGCGATCTCGATGCCCGCTTCCTTGAGCGCGGCGAAGATGGCGTGCCGGAGCTGCGACAGCCGCCGGGGGCGCGCGAAGGCGTCCTCGACCCAGATGCTGACCTCGAAGTCGACCGAGGAGGCGCCGAACTCCCGGAGCAGGACGACCGGCTCGAACTCCCCCTGCCGATGGGGGAAGCGGTGGGCGACCTCTTCCAGGGTCTGCTGAACCCGGGCCATGTCGCTGCCGTAGGCGACCCCGACGAGCGCGCGGGCCCGCACCGCGTCCCCTTGGAGGGAGTGGTTGAGGATGGCGTCGTCGATCAGCTGGGCGTTGGGGATGATGATCTGTTCATCGTCCTGGGTTCGGCCGATCGACGCGCGGATGCCGATCTCCTCGATCTTCACCAGTCGGTCGCCGACCGTGATCATGTCGCCGGGCTTGATGCTGCGCTCGATCAGCAGGATCAGGCCGGCGATGAAGTTGGTGGCGACTGTTTGCAGGCCCAGGCCGATCCCGACGGCGAAGATGGCCGAGGCGGCCAGGAGCGCGGAGAGGTCGAAGCCGGCGGTCTGCAGGCCGATGGTGAAGGCCAGGAAGAGGACGGCGTAGTGGAAGAGGCGCTGCAGCGCGGCGATGACCCCCGAGTCGACGTTCTCGCGGCTGCGCAGGTGCCGGCCCAGGGCGCCTTGGAGCAGGCGGCTGCTCTTGACGGCGACCAGCAGCACGGCGGCGATGGTCACGGCGGTCATCGGGCTGACGGTCTTGCCCGCGAGGTCGAAGAGCCGGAGGTGGAGCAGATCCCGGCCGACCTGGAGGGCCTCGCGCACGGGGAGCAGGCCGCTGAGCTCCAGGCCTGCGCCGAGCCCGATCATGGCCATCACGAGCGGCAGGCTGCGTCGGGCCAGCGAAGGCGGGGGGGCGAGCGCTTCGGGACCCTCCTCGTCGTCGGGGCGGGCCTGGAGGAGGCGGACGAGCGCGAAGTGGCGCAACATCCGGCGGAGGGCCTAGCCGACCACCAGGCCCAGCACGGCGGTGAGCGCCGGGACCGCTGCGGCGGAGAGCCAGGGAGGCAAGGAGTCGAGGGACATGGGAAGGTCTACCCCGCCCAGCCGAGGGGGCGACCGATCGGGGACCGGCGGCCGCCGAGGCGTTAGGCCAGCGCGTGCGCAATCCATATCGCGAGGTCCATCGCCGGATCCGTGCCCGCAAGGCCCGGGGCCCTACCTGGCTGCTGGCGCTGGCCGCCGCGGGGCTGGCCGCGCCGCTGGCCCGGCCCGTGCTGCTTGGCTTCCTGGACGGTCCCGCGTCGCTGGCGGTCGTCGCCGCCGGGACCGAGGCGATCGCCTTTCGCCTCGCCGCCTTGGTGGTCTGCGTGATGGCGCTGTCGACCTACGACGCCATCGTGCGGGGCCCCGATCGCGAGGTGCTCGACGTCCACCCCGTCCAGCCCCGCCTGCTGCTGCAGGCCATCGCCCTGCGGCTGCTGCGCGAGCAGGCGGTCGTGCCGGCCATGGCCATCCTGCTGCTGGTGCCGCTGGCGCTGGCGGGCCACACCCTGGCCTTCCTGGGCGCCGCCGCGCTGGTGCTCGGGGCCTTCGTCTGCGGCTTCGGCCTCGGCTTCCTGGTCAACCTCGGCGCCGTGCAGGCCGCCTTCAGCCCGCGACTGGCCCTGGTGTTGGAGCTGCTGCGGGGCAGCAACCCCCGGATGCAGGCCGCGCTGATCTACGCCCCGGGGGTCGTGCTGGCGGTCGCCGGTCTGGCCCTCTTGCTGGCCAGCTCGGGCAGCGCGGCGGGTCTGCAGGGTTGGGCGCCGGGCTGGGCCTTCCTGCTCCTGCCGCCCGCGGTCGGGGTGGTGGCCTTCGCGCTGTCGCTGCCGCTGTCCGAGCGCACCTGGGTCCGCGCCAGCTCCTTGCTGGCCGAGGTCGACGCCGCCTGGGCGGGCTCGGACGAGGGCGAGGAGGACCGCCGGGTCTACCTGGAGTGGCTGGCCACAGGGCGCCCGGAGCTGCTGCGGGCCCTGCGCCAGGGCTGGCGCCGCCTGCGCACCTGGGCGACCGGCGCCTGGGGCCTGGGCCTGGTCGGTGCTTTCGCCGGCTGGAGCGCGGACCCGGCCGCCCCGGCAGCGGTCGTGGCGGTCTCGGGTGCGGCCGTGCTGGTGATCGCCGCCCTGCCCGGTCGCCTCGCCGATGGGGATCCCGCCTGGCTGGACCGGGCGCTGGGCGTGCAGCCGGCCCGGGTGATGGCGGCGCGGGCCGCGGTCGCCTTCGCCTACGCCCAGGGGGCCATCCTCCCCCCGCTGCTCGCCCTGCTCGTACGCCAGGGCCTCGTCGTCCTGCTCCCGGCCCTGGTGCTGCAGGCCATGGCGGCCCTGGCCTCCCTGGCCTGCGCCGGCCTCGCCCGTCGGTGGGGGGCCCGCTCGATCTGGGGCTGGCTGCCGATCGCGGTCCTGGTCTGGGCCCTCGTCTCGAGCTTCACGCTGCGCGCCTTTGGAGGCCTGCCATGAGCACCGCACCTGAGCCAACCCCGCCCGAGGTCGCCGCGATCGAGGTCGCTGCGATCGAAGCAAGGGAGCTCCGAAAGGAGTTCGGCCGGGTCGTCGCCGTCGACTCGGTGTCCTTTCGCGTGCCGCAGGGGCAGCTCGTCGGACTGGTTGGACCCAACGGCGCCGGAAAGAGCACCACCTTCCGGATGTTGACCGGCCAGCTCCAGCCGACCTCGGGCGCGGCCTTCGTCATGGGCGTCGATGTCTCCGCCGATCCCGAGGGGGCCCGCCGGAAGATGGGGGTCGTGCCCGAGCACCCCCGCCTGTACGAGTACCTCAGCGCCCGCGAGATGATCACCTTCGCCGCGCGCATCCGGGCCGCCGACCCCACCGTCGAGCCGGATCCGGCGCGGGTCGAGGAGGCGCTCGTCCTGGCTGGGCTGGGTGAGGACGCCGACCGCCTGATCCACGAGTACAGCCAGGGCATGCACCGCAAGACCGCGCTGGCCTGCGCCCTGGTCGCCGAGCCGCCGGTCCTGATGCTGGACGAGGCCCTCAACGGCCTGGATCCGCCCAGCGCGGAGCGGGTGCTCGAGACCCTGGCCGAGCGCTGCCGGCAGGGCGCGACGGTGCTGCTCTCGACCCATGTGCTGGACACCCTGGGCCGGGTCGCCGACCGGGTCGTCGTCGTCCAGAAGGGCCGGGTCACGGCCGACCTGCCGGCCAGCGAGATGGCCGAGGTCCGGCGGCTGATGCGATCCCTCGAACCCTGAGGCGACCCATGAGCGTCCGCACGGCCCTCGCCCGCTTGTTGCACGACCCCGAGCTGCCGGTCTGGTTCGCCCCCGAGTTCCGGCTGCCGATCACCTCGCTGGAGGGCGATCGCGGGGTCGAGCCGCGGCGGGCCGAGCTGGCCGCCTGGGCCCTGGTCGACCTCGGCGCGATCCGTCCGCACCAGCTCCGCATCCCGCGCCGGATCCGCTACCGCGAGCTGTGCCGTGTCCACACGCCCGAGCACCTCGAAGGCCTCACCCGGCCCGAGGTCCTGGCGCGCATCTTCGCCGCGCCCGAGTGGGATGTGCCGGTGGACGAGGTGATGCGCACCGTCCGCCTCGCCACGGGGGCCACCCTGGCGGCCACCCACGAGGCCCTCGATCGAAAGGGCCCCGCCCTCAACCTGCTCGGTGGCTTCCATCACGCCGGCCCGGCCTTCGGCGGCGGGATGTGCCCGGTCAACGACATCGCCGTCGCCCTCGCCGCGGTGCGAGCCCAGGGCTTCGACGGACAGTGTGTCGTCCTGGACCTGGACGCCCACGCCCCCGACGGCACGGCCGCCTGCCTGGAGAAGGATCCGAAGGCCTGGATCGGCTCGATCTCCGGCGCCGACTGGGGGGTCCAGGGCGAACGTGTGGTGGAGCGAGTGCTTCCTGGCGGCACCGACGAGGAGGTCCTGACCGTCCTCGATCAGCTGCTCGAACAGATGCCCGCGCCGGCGCTTGCCTTCGTCATCGCTGGCGGAGACGTGCTGGCCGGGGACCGCCTGGGCAAGCTCGGCATGAGCCCCGACGGGGTGCGTCGCCGCGATCTGGCGGTCGCCCGCGCCCTGCGGGGCTGCGCCTCGGTCTGGCTGCCCGGCGGAGGCTACGGCCCCACCGCCTGGATGCTGCTGGCGGGCACCGGCCTCGCCCTCGCCCTCGGCAGCCGAAGGCCTCTGCCGGCGGATCTCGACCCGCTGGCCCGGCGCTTCGCCTCCATCGCCAGCTCCCTCGATCCGCGCCGCCTGAACGGCTCGCAGTCCGAAGAGCCCTGGATCACCGAGGCCGACCTGGGTCGCCTCGCCGGGCCCGGCAGGACCTCCCCGCCGAAGCTGCTGGGGCACTACAGCGCCGAGGGCATCGAGTACGCGCTGTACTCCTTCGGACTGCTCGGGCCGGTGGCGCGCTTGGGCTACGAGGATCTGCGGGTCGAGGTCGCCACGGTCGCCCTGGGGGACCGGATGCGGCTGCTGGGGACGGCCGCCGGGGTCGAGCACGTCCTGGTCGAGGGCGTCTACGAGCGTCAGGAGCTGCGAGGGCCGCAGGGCCAGGGGCCGGTCGAGATCCTCTTCGTCCACTGGCTGACCCTGCGGCACCCCCGGGGCAGCTTCGCCCCCGAGCGGCCGCAGCTGCCCGGCCAGGACGTGCCCGGCCTGGGGATGGCCCGCGAGGCGAGCCAGATGCTGTCCCGAATGGCGGCCCGGATGGAGCTGGCGGGGGTCGGGCACCGTCCAAGCTGGTACCACATCGCCTTCGCCACGCGCGAGCAGTTCCGCTTCGTCGATCCCGGCGTTCAGGGTCGGTTTCTGGCCTTGATGCGGGACCTGGGACACCTGCCCTTGCTGGAGCTCACCCATGCGGTGGCTGAAGGGGAGATCGCCCGAGACGGTGAGCCCTGGCGCTGGGAGCCCGAGCTGATGGTGGCCTGGCGAGGCGCGGCGCCCTGGCCCGAGGACGCCGAGGCGGTCAAGGCCGCGATGGCGGGTCGGTTCGAGCGGGCGGCCGGAGTTGGACAGTCGCCCGAGGGGGATGTAAGGTAGCGGCCCCTACAGACCTGGCGGCACCATGTCCCTGTCTTCTCCGCGTCATCTGCCCTCGGGCATCCTGGCCCTGCTCGGCCTGGCCAGCTGTGGCCTGCCCTCGGAGCTGCCGACCGCGCCCTCCACGGACCAGGTGGAGCCCGCCGGCTGGCTGGAGGGGGTGCAGCTCCGCATCCAGGCCCAGGCGAGGGCGATCTACACCCAGGACGGCGCCTTCCAGATCGACCTTCCGGGCGCGGGGCTGACCGGGTCCTTCGGCGCCGAGGGCTTCCAGGCCCGCCCATGGGACGCCGCCCAGGAGCAGCAGCCCGCGCTCGGTCTGCGCTTCTCGGCCTGGGGCCGGCCGCAGGCCATGTCCGAGGTCACCCCCGTCCAGCCCCGGCTGGGGGCCTGCACCACCGATCTGGACCCGATGGGCGGCTGCATCCGCCAGCTCGAGTACGAGCACGAGGGCCTGACCGAGTGGTGGGTGGGCCTGGACAACGCGGTCGAGCAGGGCTGGACCCTGCCCGAGGCGCCCGCCGGCAGCGGGCCGCTGCGTTTCGAGGTGGAGATCTCCGCCGCGCTGGGGCTTCAGGACCAGGACGGCGAGCTGATGATCACCGACGCGGGCGGTCGGGCCTGGGGGGTGGACGGGATCGTCGCCTGGGACGCGCACGGGGATCCGCTCTCCGCCTCGGCGCGCTTCCAGGACGACCTGTTGGTGGTCGAGGTCGACGACCAGGGCGCCGTGTACCCCGTGACGGTCGATCCGGTCTACTCGACCGCGGCCTGGACCCTGGCGGGGGGCACCGGCTACTTCGGGACCTCCGTGGCTGGAGCGGGCGACGTTGACGGCGATGGCTACGACGACGTCATCGTCGGGGCCTACGGCCTGGGCAGCTCGGTGGGGCGCGCCTACATCTACGCGGGCGGTCCCGATGGGCTCTCCACGACCGCGCGCTCGATGCTCGACGGGGCGGCAACGGGCTCGCGCTTCGGCTTCAGCGTGGCCGGGGCGGGCGACGTCGACGGCGACGGCTACGACGACGTCATCGTCGGCGCCTGGTACTACTCCTCGGAGACGGGCCAGGCCTTCGTCTACCATGGCGGCCCCGACGGAGTTGAGAACAGTGCCGCGACCATCATCACCGGACCGGCCTCGACCTCCTACCTGGGCTACAGCGTGGCCGGGGCGGGCGATGTCGACGGCGACGGCTACGACGACGTCATCATCGGAGCGCCCCAGGCCAGCTCGCGGGTAGGCCGCGTCTACCTGCACCACGGCTCGGCCGCAGGTGTGTCCGAGTCGGCCGATACGACCCTCTCGGGGCCCTCCTCCAACAGCAACTTCGGCGCATCGGTGGCGGGCGCGGGCGACGTGAACGGAGACGGCTACGACGACGTGATCGTCGGAGCCAACGCGGTCAGCTCCTCGACGGGGCAGGCGACGATCTACCACGGCTCGGCCCGCGGGGTCTCCACCACCGCGGCCACGACGCTCAGCGGACCGTCCTCCAGCGCCAGCTTCGGGGTCAGCGTGGCCTCGGCCGGCGACGTCGACGGCGATGGCTACGACGACGTCATCGTGGGCGCCTCGGGGGTCAGCTCCTCGACGGGGCGGGCCTATGTCCACCACGGCGGCAGCAGCGGGGTCTCCACCACCGTCACCTCGACCCTGGTCGGCTTCAGCAGCTCGAACTACTTCGGGTTCAGCGTCACCTCGCTCGGCGACGTCTCCGGCGACGGCTACGACGATGTGGCGGTCGGCTCCTACGGATACAGCTCCTCGACCGGCCGGGTGTCGATCTTCCACGGCAGCGCCTCGGGGGTCAACTCGGTGGCCGCCGCGACGCTCGCCGGGACCAGCAGCAGCGCCTTCGGCTACTCGGTGGCCGGGGCGGGCGACGTGGACGGAGACGGCTCGCCCGACCTGGTGGTCGGCGCCAATAACCTCTCCTCCGGCTACGGCGGCGCCTACGTCTTCTACGGGACGGGGGCGGGGATGGCCACCTCCGCTGGGACCACCCTCAGCCCGCCCGGCTTCTTCTCCTCCTCGCCCCAGATCTCGCCCGTCGGGGACCTGGACGGTGACGGCTACGACGACTTCGCCGTGGGCAGCAGCGGCTACTCCTCGAACGCCGGGATCGTCTACGTCTTCTACGGGGGCCCGGCCGGCCCGGCCTACGAGGCCGACGCGACCCTGGTCGGCGCCAGCAGCGAGTACCTGGGGCAGGTGATCGCGCCGGCAGGGGACGTGGACGGAGACGGCTACGACGATCTGCTGGTCTCGGGCTACAGCTACAGCTCCAGCCGGGGCCGCGTCCACCTGTTCCGGGGCTCGGCCTCGGGCGTGGAGGGCAGCGCCCTCAGCACCATCACCGGCACCACCACCAACGGCTACCTCGGCTTCGGCCTGGCCGGCGCCGGCGACACGGACGGGGACGGCTACGGCGACGTGGTGATCGGCGCCTACGGGATCTCGGGGGGCCGGGTCTACCTCTACCGCGGGGGGGCCAGCGGGCTGGAGAGCAGCCCGACCACCACCTGGAGCGCGACCAGCAGCAGCTGGCAGCTCGGGCGGGCGCTGGCCCTGGGCGATGTGAACGGGGACGGTCACCTCGACCTGGCCATCGGGGCCCCCGGCTACACCAGCAACCAGGGCCTGGTCCAGGTCTACCTCGGCAGCGCCTCGGGCATCGAGGGCAGCGCCACGGGCAGCCTCAGCGGCGAGGCCAGCAGCAACTACTTCGGCTACCAGCTCGGCTTCGCCGACCTCGACGGCGACGGCTGGGACGATCTCGTCGTCGGCGCCTACGGCTACGACGCCAACAAGGGCCGCGTCTACGCCTACCACGGGGGAGCGAGCGGCCTCTCCACGCTGCCGGCCAGCTACCTGACGGGCAGCAGCGGCACCAATTTCGGGCAGGAGCTCTTCACGGGCGGGGATGTGAACGGAGACGGCTACGACGACCTGGTCGTCGGCTACTCCGCGGGCAATACCGCCTGGATCTACGAGGGGAGCGCCGATGGGCTCTCCGACGAGCCCGTCAATACGCTCTCGGGCGGCTCGGGCACCTCCTTCGGCCAGCAAGTCGCCATGGCCGGCGACGTGGACGGAGACGGCTTCGACGAGGTCCTGGTCGCGGGCTCCGCCTTCGTCTGGATGTACAATGGCTACGTCGAGGTCGACTCGGACGGTGACGGCTGGTTCGACTCGGTGGACTGCGCGCCGCTGGATCCGGACATCCACCCCGGGGCGGTCGAGGTCTGCGACGGCGTGGACAACGACTGCGACGACGAGGTGGACGAGGATCTGTACCGCACGCTCCACCTGGATCGGGACGGCGACGGCTTCGGCCACCCGGCCGAGAGCATCGAGAGCTGCGAGGACGAGGTGGACGGCTACGTGTCCACGGGGACGGACTGCGACGACTACGACGCCGACGTCCACCCCGGGGCGCCCGAGATCTGCAACGGCTACGACGACGACTGCGACAGCGATGTCGACGAGGCCTTCTCCCTGGGCGAGAGCACCTGGTACGAGGACGCCGACGGGGATGGCTATGGCCGCGCGGGCCGGTCCACCTCGGCCTGCGACGCGCCCGATGGTTACGTCGCCGACGCCACCGACTGCGACGACACCCGGTCCAGCGTGTACCCGGGAGCGCCTGAGACCTGCAACGAGATCGACGACGACTGCGACGGCGAGGTGGACGAGGGCCTGGGCTCGACCTTCTACAGAGACCAGGACGAGGACGGCTTCGGGGACCTCTCGTCGACAACGGTCGCCTGCGATGCGCCCGATGGCTACGTCGCTGACTCCACCGACTGCGACGACCTCCAAGGCTCGGTCTACCCGGGCGCGCCGGAGACCTGCAACGGGGCGGACGACGACTGCGACGGCGAGGTCGACGAGTACGGCGCGGTCGACGCCCCCACCTGGTACCGCGATCAGGACGGAGACAGCTACGGCGACCCGGGGGTGCCCTCCGAGAGCTGCGAGGCCCCCACGGGCTTCGTGGCCGACTCGACGGACTGCGACGACACGCTCGCCTCGGCCTACCCGGGGGCGCAGGAGCTCTGCAACGGCGTCGACGACGACTGCGACGGCGAGGTGGACGAGGACGGATCCCTCGACGAGGCGACCTGGTTCGAGGACGCCGACGGAGACGGCTTCGGCAACCCCTTCATCACCGAAGAGAGCTGCGATCAGCCCGAGGGCCATGTCGACAACTCGCTGGATTGCGACGACACCGACGCCTCGATCAACCCCTCGGCGGCCGAGATCTGGTACGACGGCGTCGACCAGGACTGCGACGAGCGGGACGACGATCAAGACGGGGACGGCGTCGGCGTGGCAGAGGACTGCGACGACATGGACCCCTCGGTCATCGAGTGCCCCGAGGAGGACGGCGGCGGCAGCGACGGCGGCGGCAGCGACGGCGGCGGCAGCGACGGCGGCGACGCGACGGAGCCCGAGGACAAGGACGAGGGTTGCGGCTGCGCCAGCTCGGGGGCCGCGAGCGGTCGGGCCGGCGTGATGGTCGGGGTCCTGGCTCTGCTGGGGCTGGTGAGGCGCCGCTCCGTCCGGCGCGGCTGATCGGGCTCAGCGGCCGCTCAGCCGCTCGCCCGCGACGGCGCCCAGCAGCGCCAGCACGAAACCGGCCAGGATCAGCCCGACGGTCTGCAAGAGGTTGAAGCCGCCCACAGCCAGGCCCAGGACCAGGGTGGTCGGGATCGCGGCGAGGGCGGCCTCCCAGATGGTGTAGCCGGAGGAGCCTCGCCCGATCAGCAGGCCCCCCAGGGGGTAGCAGAGCAGCAGGGACCACAGGGCCAGGACCTGTTCGCCGGTGCCGGAGCGGTCGCGCAGCTCGTCCAGCAGGTCGAAGAAGCTGAGGCCTCCCAGGATGCAAGCGAAGCTCAGCAGCATGACCGCCGCGCCGCCAGCGACCCAGCGCCATTGCAGGGTGCGGACCTGCGCGGGCAGGCGGCTCAGCGGGATGTGGGAGGCGGGTCCGGCCGAGGAGGAGGAGCCGCGGGTGGAGGCCAGGTGCTCCTTGAGGTGGACCAGCTCGCCGCGATCCAGCCAGTGCCCCTTGCACGAGGGGCAGGCGTCGATGCGGACGGCCCCCCCGGCCGGCCAGCGCAGCTCGACCATCGCGGTCGTACAGGCCGGGCAGCTCAGGCCCGGGGTCGTTGAACGCTCGTCGAGCGCGGGGGAGGCTCCCAGCACCGCGTCGAGCTCGCCGGTCTCGTAGAAGGCGCCGCCGCAGCCGCTGCACCAGTCGACGCGGACAGAGCGGTCGACCGCGACGGGGTCCAGGCCATGGTGCTCGCAGCGGGGGCAGTTCATGGCGCGGAGTATGGCACAGCGCCGTGGCCGTCCCTCAGCCCGGAGGGAGCACATCCGACTGCAAGGCGGTCGGGACGCGCGCGACGAGGGCCTGGTGCAGGCGGGCCAGCTCGTCGACCAGGATGCGCCCGAGGGCGGTGGCGCGGGCGCGCTCCTGGACGATGGCCAACCCGCGGGCGTTGCCGGAGAGCACCTGCAGGCGGCGTCGGGCGAAGTCGGGGCCTTGCGCGAGGGGGTGGCCGGCCTCGGCGAGGCGCGCGTGCAGGGCGGCGACGGGCACGAAGGCGTGGACCGCCAGCAGCACGCCCATCAGGGGGCGCAGGTCCGGTCGGACGGGCGAGTCCGTCCAGTCCGTCCAGCCGTTCTCCAGCACCGCGTCCAGCCATAGCAGGCAGTTGAGCCGGCTGTGCTGGGCCTCGTGGACGATGGCCTCGGCCATGGTGATCGGGCTTGGGTGCAGGGTGAGGTAGGCCAGCCCGGGGGCCTCGCGGTAGCTGGCCGAGAGGTGCAGCTCGGGCTGGTAGCCGACCGGGACGATGCGACGCAGCGAGGGGCCCAGCTCGGCCCACCACTCCGGCAGGGCCTGCTGCACCAGGGCCAGGGCCTGCTGGAGGGCGGCGACCCAGTCCGATTCGCTGCGGCCGCCCAGGTCCAGGGCGTTGCCCTGCTTGTCGGGGTGGGCCTCGGTCATCGCCAGGGGGTTGCTGTCCAGCGTCGAGAGGTGGAGGCCGGGCACCAGGGGGGAGAAGGGCTGTGTCGCGGGCAGGGTGTCGAGGGGGAGCCGTCCGGCCTCGCCGAGGTCCAGCTCGACCCCGCCGGGGAAGGCCGCCAGGGCGCGGGCGGGGGGCTGGAAGCGCCAGGCTTGGGTGCCCAGAACCAGCAGCTCGACCGGCCGCTCCCAGATCAGGGCGTGGGGCAGCAGGCCCCGCTGGACCAGCGCCGCAAGCAAGCCGGGCACGACCGAGGCGAGGGCCTGCTCCCGCGGGATGAGGCCGGCCTCCAGGCAGAGCAGCGGGGTCAGCAGGTCGGGGCTGGCCAGCAGGCCCGGCAGGACCGCCTTGTCGGCGCGGGTGGCGGCGAACAGGGCCTCGTAGAGGGCGGGGTGGCCCTCGGTGGAGCGCAGCAGCTGCCGCAGGGCGAGCAGCCGGACCTTGCGCTCGATCGAGGCGAAGCGTGAGTCTCCGGGGGCAGGCAGGGTCAGGAAGGCGGCGGGCAGCTGCGTCACCGGGCGATCGTAATACGCTGCCGGGGTGAACACCCCCGCCTCATCCGAGCGCAGCCACCAGACCAAGGGCCTGCTGCGGCTGACGATGGCCTGCAACGAGCGCTGCCCCTTCTGCAATGTGCCGGTCGAGGACTACCCGCGGCCGACCCCTCCCGACGAGGAGATCGAGGCGCAGCTCCAGGCCTTCCTGGACAGCGGGCAGCAGACGATGACCATCTCGGGGGGCGAGCCGACCTTGCTGCGCCGCAAGCTGCTGGCGTTGATCGCCCGCGCCCGGCAGGCCGGCGTGCCCTTCGTCGAGCTGCAGACCAACGCAATCCTGATCGACCCGGCCTACGCCGCTGAGCTCGCGGAGGCGGGCCTCACCAGCGCCTTCGTCTCGCTGCTCTCGCACCGGGCCGACCACCACGACACCCTGGCCGGCCTGCCCGGCGCCTACCCCCGCTGCCTCGCCGGCATCGACGCCCTGCTGGCCGTCGGCGTCCGGGTCACCCTCAACCCGGTCATCGCCCGCCTCAGCCAGGAGGGGGTGGCCGCGTACATCGACTTCGTCGCCGAGCGCCTCCCCGGGGTGCGCAGCGTCTCCCTCTCGGCCGTGCAGCCCCATGGGCGCGCCGCGGCGAACCCCGAGCTGCTGCCGGACTACCCGCGCCTCTCCGCCTCGGTCCGCCTCGCCCGCGCGCGGGCCCGCGCCCACGGCATCGAGCTGCTCAACCCCTACTGCGGCCTGCCCCTGTGCGTGGGCTGGGAGGACGGCCTCGACTCCTGCGTGGAGGCGGTCGAGGCGGAGCTCGGCGGCTGGCAGGAGCGGCCCGGGATCGAGAACGCCGGCGACAAGCGCCAGGGGGACCCCTGCCGGGGCTGCGCGCTGCGAACGCGCTGCGGTGGGGCCTGGCACGCGGTCTGGGACCAGGGTCCCGACGGGGGGCTGTCCGCGCCGCTGCGGGTGCGGCCGCCCTGGCTGGAGGGTGCGGCGGCCTGGCCGGGTCAGTGTGTCGATCGGGCCCCCGAGGCGGGGGAGTGGACGGTCTGGAGGCGCTGCCCCGCGCCTCTGGAGCCGCTCGATGCCCTGTGGGCCGGGCCGTGGACAGACCTCGCGATCGAGCTGGAGGGCGCCTCGCTCGACCCCCAGGGCCGACCCGATCGCGCCCTGCTGAGCTGGATGCGGCGGCTCGATCGTGCCAACCAGGGCCTGGGCGACACTCGGCGTCGGCGCTTGTGGCTGCGGCTGAGCGAGGACTCCCCGGTGCGCGCCGCGCGGGTGCTGAGCCTCTGCCGGGCGCTGGGCGTTCACGCCGTGCAGCTGGTCGGCCCGGTCGCCGACCACGGCCGGGCGCTGGCGGCGCTGGTGCCGGGCATCCTGTGGAGCGAGGATTCGGGAGATGCCTGAACGTGGAGTGCTCGTCACGGGCCGGGGCAGGGGAGGTGCGCGGGCGGGTCGGCTGGATCTGCCCCTCGGAGCCGAGGTCGAGGACCCTGGGATCGAGGAGATCCTGGCCTGCCTGCCGCGCTCGCGAGCGCCGCTCTGGGTGGGCGGAGGCGAGCCGGCGATGCGCGCCGACCTGCCGAGCCTGGTCCGCGCCCTCGAGGATCGAGGGACGCCAGGCCTGTGTACCGACGGCCTGGCCTTCAGCAGCCCCGAGGCGGCGCGGCAGGCCCGCGCCTGGGGGCTCCGCCGGGTGCGCATCCCCCTGCACTCGGCGCGAATGGAGGCCCACGACTGGCTGGTGGACCTCCCGGGCGCGGGCAAGCGGGTCGTGCGTGCGCTTCGTGGCTGTGCGGAGGCGGGCCTCCAGGTCCAGGTCGAGATCACCCTGACGCGGCCCACCATGGACCACCTCCCCGAGACGGTCGCCCTGGCGGCCGCGCTGGGCGCGACCTCGGTGATCGTGCGGCGGGTTCGCTCTCAAGGGCCTGCCCGCGCGCAGTTCATCGCCCTCTCCCCGCGGCTGGGCCTGGCCGAGCCGCTGCTCGAGCGGGCCTCTCGCGCCGCCTGGAGCGCTGGGGTCGAGCTTGGCTTCGAGGGCTTCCCGGCCTGCGCCCTCGGCTCCGCCGCCGGGCAGCTGCAGGCCCCGATTGGCTGGATCGGGCCCACCCTCGCCCTCCAGGACCTCGCGGCCGGGCAGGCAGCGCCGCCCGCGGCCCCCGGGTGCGCCGCCTGCGCATCCCAGCCCGGCTGCCCGGGAGCGCCCGCGGACTACGTCGAGCGCTTCGGGCGCGCCGAGATCGATGACCGGTGCAGCCACCCCGCGCGGGCGGGGGCCGTGCCGGCGCAGGGCCCGCCCGCGCCAGCACAGGATCCGCCCCCGACGGCCCCTCCGCCGCCCCGCGCGGGTCGTGCGCCGGCCACCCGGGTCTCGTTCGCCGTCGGGCAGGCCGCGCGCGGGGCGCTGCGCGGGGATCCCCTGGCGGCGGTGCCGGCCGGGGAGGTCCCGCGGGTGCTGAGGGTGACCTTCCCGGGTGAAGAGTCGACCCGCACCATCCGCCAGAGGCTCTGTCGGCTGGCCCAGGAGGGCGGGACCGAGCTGCTGGTCGACGACGCGACCAGCCTGGACCACCCCGCCATCGCCGAGCTGCTCCAGGAGTGTGTGCGCCTGGGCTTCGAGCGGGTCGAGATCCGAGGGCCCTCGGGCTGGGTGGAGCGTCTGAGCGATCGGCAGCTGGTGCGCCTGCAAGGCCTGAGCAAGGTCGTCTTGCGGTCCGAGGACGGGCAGGTGCCGGTCTCGGAGGAGGCCGTCAGTCGCATCCGACGGCTCTGCAAGGCTGAGGTCGAGGCCGACCCAGTCGAGCCTACGGGCTGAGCGCCCAAGAGACCTGTAAAATTCTGTTGAGGCTCCGTCCAGGATCGGCTACCGTCGCCTCCTTCTCGGAGCTCCCATGCACGCCTCGTTCTTCAACGCCTCCCTGCTCGCGTTCCTCCTGGCCTCTACCCTCGCCTGCAACGGTGGCAAGGACACCGGGACCGGCGACGGCGGCACCAGCGACGGCGGCACCAGCGACGGCGGCACCAGCGACGGCGG
>ERZ761602.1679-NODE-1679-length-38873-cov-10.865861_pt1 | contig 38873 bp, 24 predicted proteins | sample MGYA00512165_ERZ761602 | MGnify/ENA primary metagenome ERZ761602 (study PRJEB28899, sample SAMN02445085) | bioreactor sludge metagenome | biome: EBPR sludge; isolation source: Thorneside wastewater treatment plant | place: Australia: Brisbane, Thorneside...
AAACTAGAGTCGAGCCTGCACTTCATGTTATCTTCTGGGCCTTAAACCTGTCACCCGGCATGGCACACCTGGTTACGGCCCCGGTTTTTCGCCTCATACAGCGCGGCATCGGCCTGCTGGATCAGCATCGCCATCGTGCCCGATGTGCCAGGCAGGGCGGTGGCCACACCAGCGCTAAACGTACAAGTGAATGTTTTTTGATCGCTGACTTGGCGAATGCTGGAGAATTGTTCCCGGAGCTGATCCAGAACCGCGCAACCGGTATCAAGCGAGGTATCCGGCATGACCACTGCGAATTCCTCCCCGCCATAGCGGCCAATCATATCGGATCTGCGCAAGCGCTTGCGCAGCAGCTTGGCCATACTTTTGATTACCTGGTCGCCGATAAGATGACCGTAATGGTCGTTGACCTGCTTAAAATGATCGATGTCGATCATGGCAAAAGTCAACGGCGAAGCCGCCCGCTGACTCCGAGCAAATTCGGCCTCTAATTGCAGCTTGAAGGAAATATGATTCAGCAAACCGGTCATGCTGTCTTGACGAATCATCGAGGCCAAAGAACGGAAACGGGTAACACGCAGGGTAACAGCAGAAACCAGATAAGCGTCGGTGATCGGTTTTTCAAGAAAATCATCTGCTCCGATTTGCAAGGCCGCTAGTTGGTGTTGCCGCGCACTCTCGGTGGATAGATAAACGATGGGGATTGCCAGGTAGCTGGCGTCCTGACGAATCACTCGCGCAGCTTCGATACCGGAGCATTCCGGCATGTACAAATCCATCAACACCAGTTCCGGTTTGAATGTCGCCAATGCATCCAGCAACAGCGACGGCTCGGTGACAACCCATACCTCCATGCCAGCGATGCGCAAAACCTCTGCGTAATGCTCGGCCATTTCGCGCCTATCTTCGACAATGAGCACCCGGTATGGCTTATAATTGTTACGGCAAATGAGTTTATCCAAGACATCCGTCAGGATAGTGAAATCGAGTGGCTTGACCAAATAAGCGTCGGCGCCGGCACGGGCGGCCGCTAGACGCACCTCCCAATCCCAGCGTACCGAGGTCAGGATGAGGGGAATACCCTGTTCAGCCAGCGACTGAAACGGCTGAAGCCGTCCGGCGCCCGCCAGCATTCCCTCTGGCAAAACCACATCGGCAATCATCGCTGCCGGCAGTTGCTGGTGTAGAGCCTCCCTCGCTTTGGTAGCATTGTTGAAAACCTGCACTCCCCATCCATAGGCGCCCAACTGAGTGGCGATTTCTTCAGCTAGCAGCGGATCATCTTCGATCACATAGAGTAATGGATTCTCCGTCACAATTTTGGCGGGTAGCCTAGCCATCTCCACTGGGCGCTCTACGTCGGGGCCAGCACCGGCGATAGAGTGCAAATGATCCAGCAACGCTCCAACCTCTAAGCAAGAAACAAGCGCATATTCAAGATCCTGTGCCGCCTGACTCAGGCGAATATAGCCAAAGCTACCGGCAGAACCATTCAGGCTATGCGCAAGCTGATGCAATTCATTAAGCTTGTCATAAGCGTCCTGGGAAAAAACCGATCCCCAACTGTTTTGAATGGCAGCAATGCGGTGCGACAGTTCCGCTGTATATTGATCCTGGAGCGCTTGGAGCTTGGCACGCTTGATCTGGTTTTGTTGTTTATCCATTGCGGCAATGCATCCAAAGATCGCGGATTTGATCGGCTAGCGCCATGGGGTCGAAGGGTTTGGCAATGACATCGACAGCGCCAATTGACTTAAAGTGGGCAACTTCCTGCGGCTGCACCTTGGCGGTGACGAAAGCCACCGGTGTTGCAACCAGTTCAGCCTGATCGCGCAGGCGTTGCAGCGTGGTTGGCCCATCCATGCCCGGCATCATCACATCCAGCAAAATCAGGTCCGGACAGAGTGTTGGCGCCTTCGCCACAGCTTCTTGGCCGGAGGCGCACAATTCCAGGGTTAACCCTTCCTCGCCTTCCAGAGCAAATTCGACGATAGAACGGATATCTGCGTCGTCGTCCACATACAAAATGCGTACTGTCTCAGTCATAGGGTAATTTTAATATTTATCAATCAGTTTCTTGATCGTTGCCAAGAGCCGTTCATTACTGGTTTTGGACTTGACCAGCACCGCAGCAATCTGCTGGCTGAGTTCGTCCGTATTGGATTCCAGCCCGGAAAACAGCATGACCTGACAATCGCTGCCGATCTCGTCCAACAGGCTTAAGCCCGAGCCATCCGGCAATGTAATATCGAGGATAATCAGATCAAAATGCTCGGCTTGAAGCCGCGGGCGCGCCTCGCGCAATGAAGTGGCAAAGGCATATTCAGCGGCTTCGTCGATTAGCGCCTGGGTAATTTGAATAATGTCCGGATCATCCTCGACATGCAAGATACGAGGGAATCGCCCTTGGCGTAAGGCTTGGTCCAAGGCCTGCGCCAATCGCTCGCTATCCACGGGTTTACGCAACCAATCCACCACAGTGAGGGCATCGCCTGACCAGGCGTTGCGCCCTTCCTCAGCGCGCCCTGAGATGACAATGACCGGCACTTTGTGGGTGGTTTCATCTTCGCGCAACTGGCGAATCATGGTCAGACCATCGCCATCTGGCAGGGTCAAATCCAACAGCAAAGCACGATAGGGGGTTTTGGCCAGCAAACTCCGGGCGGCGGCGGCAGTGGCGGCAATGTCGCAGGTCAGTCCTTCTTGTTCAAGCAGCGCTGCCAGGATGGACGCCACATCAGGATTGTCCTCACAAATCAGCACTCGCGACCGAGTGCGGTCGGGATGAGTAGTTTCGATAACCTCTTGCCATACGGGCAATTCGAAGAAAAATTCGGTACTTTCATTCTCCTGTGAATGGTAATCGATGTACCCATTATGGCGCTCGACAATCGCCTTGGTGATGCTCAAACCCAGACCTGTCCCGCCTTTTTCACGGGTATCGGAGCTGTCCGCCTGAGCAAAACGCTGGAAGATCCGATGGCGGAACGCCGCCGGGATACCGCGTCCGCTATCCTTGACGCTCACCCGGAAATACGCGTTGCCAGCCAGTTGCACCGACACTACGACTTCGCCGTTTTTGGGCGAATACTTGATGGCGTTCGACAGCAAATTGGCGAAGACCTGCAACAAACGATGCTCGTCACCCCAGACCATGGCCTGCGGCACCTCCTCGTTCAAGCGCAGGCGTATCCCATGTTGCTGAGCATAGCCTTCATTAGCGGCTAGAGCTTGCCGGGCCAGTGCTGCCAGGTTCAGGAGTTTAAAACTGAACTCCAGGCGCCCCGATTCGATTTTCTCCAGATCGAGAATATCGTTGATGAGTAGCGTCAACCGTTCGCTGTTACGGTTAGCGGTTTCCAGTAGTTGCTGGGCCTTGGGGGATAGGCCGGCGGAAGCCTTGCCCAAAACCAAGCCCAGCGCCCCTCGAATTGACGTGAGTGGAGTGCGCAGTTCATGGCTGACCGTGGAGACAAACTCGTTTTTCATGCGCTCCATCTTCTTGCGTTCGGTAATGTCGTTGCCAATTCCCAGAAAACCGGTAATTTCACCTTGTGGATCACGCAGGGCTGTTACCGTCAGCAATACTGGAAAACGGCTACCATCCTTGCGGATATAGGTCCACTCGTTTTCAGCAACCTGACCCCGGCGAGGTTTAGCCACGAGCACCTCAAAACCCGGTTCGATAGGGCAGGCCAGTTCCTTGGACAGCCCCTTGGCATGCGCGGCGATTTCGCCGGGATCGTGAATCAGCGCCAGGTTGGGTTTGCCGACCATCTCCTCTTCCGTATACCCAAGCATCCGTTCAGCAGCCTTGTTGAAGATCCGAATCACGCCCTTGATGTCGGTCGAAATAATGCCGACATTGGCGCTATCGAGGATAGCTTGGCGCAGGCGATTGGTTTCGTCCAGTTGCCGTTTAACCCGCTGACGTTCACTTAAGTCGCGTACGACGCCGGTAAACAAGGAGACCCCTTCGAGCGTGGCTGTGCCTACCGCTAAATCCATCGGGAAGATCGAACCATCCCGGCGCCGGCCCACGACCTCACGGCCAATGCCAATGATGCGAGCCTCACCCGTGGCCTGGTAGCGTGCCAGATAACCATCGTGTTCGCTGCAGTACGGTTCCGGCATCAGAATATTGACGTTTTTGCCGATGACTTCCGGGGCGGTGTAGTTAAAAATGTGCTCTGCAGCGCGGTTGAAAGACTGAATAATCCCTCGTTCGTCGATAGTCACCACACCGTCGATAACCGTATTCAACACGGTGTATAGATAGCTCTCCCAATGGCGCAGCATATCGGCCGCCTGATGGATATGCGCTTGCTGGAGTTCGACCTCAACGCAGTCGGCCAGATCACGCAGCGCCTGCAATTCCTCAGCGGTGAGGCAGCGCGGCTGACTATCGATGATGCAAAGCGCCCCCACCCGGTGACCGTCCGCTGTGGAGAGCGGCGCGCCAGCGTACAACCGGATGTTGGGCGCTCCAACCACTAAGGGGTTATCGGCAAAGCGTGGATCTTGCGTGGCATCGGAGACATAGAAAATCCGGTTTTCTAGAATGGCATGGCCACAGAAGGAAATATCGCGTGGCGTCTCTGTGGTCTCCCATCCTTGACGGGATTTGAACCACTGCCGCTCAGCATCCACTAGGCTAACCAGGGTGATCGAGATCTTGAACATCTGCCGGGCGATGCGGGTCAGGCGGTCATAGCGTTCTTCCGGCAGGGTGTCGAGCACCTCCAGCGCCCGTAATGCCTGCAGGCGTTGACCCTCATCGGCGGGAAATTCAGGTTTTTGCATGATCCTGCCTCTCCAGGAGACGAATGAATTAGATGCCGTTCTCTTTCATCACGCCGCTATCCGGTCACCGCGCAACACGGTCAGCCAGGTGCGAATCCGCTTCTCCAGCCAGCCCCCTTTCTGCCGGTGGATCAATTCCCGCAATTCAAGCGCAGCCCGCTGGCGGCTGATCCGATCATCGGTCAAATCACGATAGATCCGGTTCGCCAGCCGGCGCCGGCGGATGGCATCTCCAGCGTCAAGAAACGCTTCGATAGCCCCGGCAACCCGGTGAAGGAGGCCAGAGCTTTCGTTCTGGGTCTGGGTCTGGGCATGCACTGCATCGAGTGCTTGTTGCAGATTTGATTCAATTAACGTCAATTCTGCCTGAAAGTATTCATTTTGGGCGACTCCCCGGTCGCGAACCAGGGCCAGTGTCTCTCGCACTTCGCCGGCGCTTAACGCGCCGAATTCCTGAAAATGGGCCAATTCCTGTAAACCTTGACGGGCGATCAGCGGGTCGGCGTCCCGCAACCGCTGGCACGCTTGGCGGCAGGTTTCCCACGCTTGCCAGCGATAGACAAAATCCAGTCCTGGCCCCTTGATGTTCTGGATGCCCATCAACCGGTGCTCCATACCCGGTGGCGTTTCTTGAACGATCCGCGCAATGATCTGCTCACCGCTGGCATGAGCGTCGCGGATGACCACTAATTTGCGGGCGAACCAGCGCCATAAGTGTTCGTGAAACGCCTGATCCAACGCCGCGTGCTGTTCTGGCGTACTGCTGGCCACCCGCGCTGCCAATGCTTGATAATCCTCGAAACACCGCCCTTCCTCGACCAGGTAGGCCGCCAGTTCGCTACCGTGTTCTTCCGCCACACCCTGCGCCGCCAGCCAGGTTTTCAGCCCGGACGGATCACGCCAAAATTCCGGTGGCGGCCGGGGCGGGCCGGTCACGCCCAGATTCTTCAGCAGGGCGGTAAGCCGTTGCGTTAACTGCCCGGTTACAGTGGGAATCCGCTGCCAGCGGGCCTGCTGTTTCAACACCTGCAGCGCCCTGGTAACCTTTGCATCGTCTGGCCACAGGCTAAGGCTCTGGATATATTCTTCCCACGCTTCACGGATGTACCCTTGCAAACCGTCCAGATTGGTACCGATCAGGAAATGCCGGTCAGCACTCAGGTCCGCGACCAGGATACCGGCGAATACCCGCGAGCGGGGAATGCGGTCAGCCCGGTTATTCACCACCGTGGTGATCCACACGCCGGGCTCCTGTTCTGGATCTTGCCGGTCGAAGCGCATCCGCTGCCAGTTGTTGAGGCAACCGAATCGCTCATTGGCTGACATACCGTTGATGAATTCCAGTCCACGATTCCGCACTTGTGCCCGGGGGTAGCGCTTCAACACGCCAATATCCAGCACTACGCGGTCGGCCATTTCTTTCAGGGCAAAGTCGCGCGCTACACCCAGTTCCTCAGCCAGGGCTAACACCAGCGCAATATTGTAGGGATGTTCTTCATAGGGAAAACGCTCCAGCACGTCCTCAGTCAGCAGGCCCGCTTCCAGCCAGCCGGCCGTTCTAACCTCAGTGCCCAGCCGTCCGGCGGCATCGCGCAGGATCGGTAGCATCTGTTCCTCGCTCGTAAGCAACAACGATCGAGCGGGGATGAACTCCGTCATCACCTCGGGAATGTTGTAACCCGCCGGTCCTTGAATATCTTCATGGTCCGGGTAGGTGTTCGTGATTGTCGCTACGTCGTCACGCATCCATTGCCGTTGCAAGATATGCACGTAGGCGGGCGTCAGGCCCATGCACTCCCATAGAAACACCTCGGCATGCAGCCGGTCAGCCAATCGTAAAACATCGCCTTGCTCCCAAATGGTCGCCTTATCATAGGGCCGGAACAGGAACATCTCCTTGAGGGGACCGAAGGGATAGGCGTGCAAGAACATAGCCTCGCACCCCGTGGTTTTAGACACCACGCCAAAGCCTAGCGCGTTAATGAGCGCTGCTTTGAGCCGTTCGGTCCCCGATTTGCCGCGCGTCCCCCACCCGCCCATGACCAGCGCCCGCCGCCGCCGGGCCCGGCGGATGCGTTGGGTAGCGTAGACGTGCTGGCCAAAGAACAATCCACCGGCCACCGCTAGAAAGACGCTGAGATCAAACAGAGAATTTTGATACGCCGAAAAGAAATATTCGCGGAACCGCTCCCACAGCCTCGCCCAATCCATCGCTGGCCACAGGGCCAGACCTTGACCCAGGCGGCTGACGCCGGGTTCGAGCAGCGGCAAGCGGGCTTTTTCGAATGGCGCATCGGGCGGCTTATCCACGGTTGATGGAAAAAACCGTTTGACCAGCGGATCAGGTTCCAGCGGCAACCCGGATTCAACAGGGTACGGCAGCAAACGGACAGTGAATCCCAGCCGGACGATAGCCTGCAAATAAGCAGCAGGATTTTGTTGTGAACCTTCACGCCAATTGCGCAACCGGGCATATCCGGCAAAGCGGACGGTCAGCACGGTCCGCGCCCGCAATCGCCGCCACAAGGCGCGCGGGGCAACGATTTCGGTCACACCTTCACTGGTATAGCGGCGCAACGTCCGGTTCCACTGATCCAGGCTGGAAATCAATTCATCCACCAGCGGCAGATAAGGCCGCCAGCCTGCCTCGACGCTGTCCAACAGCGGCTCGCCTGGCACCTTGGTTTCAGCCAGTTCCGCTAGAATAGTGGATGGTACCCGCAGGTTTCCGTGATAGATCCGGCCCACGGTATGCCGGAACGCCTGGCGTTTATCGGTGGCCGGATGGCGGATCTCGTACAGCCAGCGCCAAGCCCGGAACCCCAGTGTCTGACCCCGGGTCAGCCAGGCCCCAAAGCAGTTGCGGCGCAGGTCAAAGCCGTGGCCGTTTTGCGCCAGCAGCGCCAGCAGCCGTCCTAGATCGGCATCGTTGCTCGCCAAGGTGCGCGGTAGCCGCCGACTATACCCCACCGGGATACCGGCAACGTGTTCAGCCAATGCGTACAACTGGCGGCGGCGCTCTGGGGTGGCCCATGCCCACAAATGCTCACGGGTTTGGGCGGCCCAACGCCGCACTGCCACGCTGCTGGCCCGCCCATGCAAGCGAGCAATCGCAGGACCCAGCTCCTGACGCCACGTCTGGGCCAGCGATTCCAGCCGTTCTTCTTCCAGCCATTGCTGGTGAATTCGCCCGATCTCACGCAGCGCCACGCGCAACACGAATGCATCAGTTTCGGTATCGAGAACGGCTGTTAATCCATCACACAATGGTTTAGCCCATGCCGGTTCAGCCCACAGTAGCGGAGCGATTTGCAGCAATGCTGCTGCCCGTACTGGCGGGGCGGGATCATCCCGGATCATTTGTTGCCAAATTAACAGCGCCGTTTCCAAGGGTAGTGCCGGTAAGGATTCAGCGAGACCTTGACGGACATAGGGGCTGGGGTCTTGCTGTACCACCGGCAATAGTGCTAGCAATACGGGCAACGTCTGGAGATTCCGGCCCACCAGCAGCGCTGCCCGGCGCCGGACAAATAAATCATCGCTGGCCGTACCCGGCTGGGTGAACCGGGCATTCAACACCGTTGCCAGTGAAGGAGGATCAAGCGCTTCCAGTAGTTCAAGCGCCTCGGTCTGAATCCACACAGCCTGCCGATGATCCAGAGCGGCGCCGTAGAGATAACGCAGAGTAGTACCCGCAACTGCGGAGGTCTGCCCGATTGCTGGCAGTTCGTGCAACACAGTTGCCAGGGCGTGAAATGCGGCGATGCGGACCCGTGGATCACCATCGTGAGCCAGCAACGGCAGCAACCGCGCCTCTAGCCCGAGGCGGCGCCATAACCACAGAGAGTCATGCTGCTCACTCAGTTGTTTCAGCAGGCGGGCGGTCAAGAAACCCAGCCGTTCCAGCACAAAGGCCAGCCGCCGGTCGCCGGCCGCCCGCTGACGTTGACAACGCTCCGCCAGCGCGTCGTAGCCTAGCCAGCGCTGGAAAGCCCGGCGGTCGCCGATCCGTTGCCGGCGGCTCGCGCCAAGATGGTGAGCGAACGTGAGCAGATGGTGCTGGCGCTCTGGTTCGGTGACAGCCTGCCGGTAACGCTGGCCGTACTCGGTCTGTAAGCGCCGTAATTGGTCCAGACGAGTGGTTTGCTGCTCAAGATCATAGCTGAGAAAAATGAATAATCGATAATGGATTGCAACCGGCAACGCCCAATCCGGCGGATCGTCACGCACACCGGGCCAGTCCCGCATAAAACCAGCCGCCAATTGCTCCAGCAATGCCTGGGAAGCACGGGCCAAGACCGGCGGCAACCCGTCCCGCAATGTCTGCTGAACGGTCTGGAAACTCACATTCAGCCACGGTTTGCGTGGTTCACTCCAGCGGCGCTGACGGGGCGGCGGTGCCTTGGGATGGCCGGATACACTCATTGCGGATAATCCTCGCCCGGTGGCGCATCCTGGCGATTGTTGAATTCCAGCGGCAACCGCCGCTCGCGCAGGCCGCGAAAATCCACGTTGCGGAAATCCCGGTAGCCGCGCCCGCGATCCGGGAACCATTGGGCCGACAACCAGGCGCCATAGTCGCGGCTGTCCAGGTCGTACTGCATCCGCAGCTCCAAATTCAACCGGCCCTGGCCACCCCCGCTTTTATCCCATAGCAGATGGCCCAATACAGTGCGGTTTTGCGTCGCTTCGGGGCGGTCCCAATCGTGGCTGCCTTGTGCGAAATAATAGGTCCAATCGTAGCCAATACCCGCTTGCCAGCCGCCCAATTGCTGCTTCCAGCCGATGCCGGCATTGAATTGCTCCGGGTCCAGCAGGTTCCCATCCTCATCCGAGGTCAGGGCTACGCCGCCATGCCACAGTGTGTCTAGCCAAGGCCGGTAAACCAGCGTATCGGCGAGCACCAGTCCGTGCCGGTGGAAGTTTTTATAAGCGCTCAACACATCCTGATCGACATAGCCCGGCTGGCCATCAAAGCCGGATTGCTGGTCCAAATAGCGCGTGAAGAACCCCAGGCTGGGCGTGTGATGGAGTTTCGGCGTGAGGTCGCGGCGCTGGCGGATCTGACCGCGCACCGTGGAGTTCCAGGCCCAAGCTTCGGATTGCTGGGCGTAGCCTTCCCAGCTCAATTGATAGGACACGCCGGGCCAATCGCTGTCGTGCTGCCAAAGACCTCTCAGCCCGAAGGTGGGATCGCCGCGCTGATGCAAGCGGTAGAGCGCCTCCATTTCATAGAAGTTGTGCCAGTCATCGTCGTAATACCGGTAATAACCGTTGATCTCCAGATACTCGTCAGCCCGTCCACCGCTGCCTTCATTTGGCGGAGGAATCGAGCGTGCCAGCGTTGCGCCCAGTCCCCAAGTCCCAGCTTGCTGCTCACCCAGGGCATAGCGGTCCGTCATCACCCAGGTTGAAGGCGGCGGCGCTTCGGGAACCTGTGCGGGCGCGTCCGGGATCGATTCCAGCGTCCAGCGCGTGATGCGCGGCGGGGTGGTTTCGCGAGGGGCGTCTAGCACGCGCTGGCGATGGACACGAAATAGCGCCTCACTCTGGCCAATAGCGGGGCGCAGCTCCAGGTCGTGGAACCCCGGACCGAAATAGCGATAGCGGCTGCTGAGCGCCCCGCTCCGCCATTCGTCGATACGCAGCCAGGCCGGTCCTTCCAGCCGGCTTTGCCAAGGCTCCGCAAGAGTGGCGATCTGGTACAGGCGCTTGAGGCCGCTGGTGACGGGTTGAAAGGCGCCGCCCCGTTGTTCACGGACCCGGACCCGCAAGAACTGGTTAGCGGCCGGATCAGCCAGACCGATGCGTAGTACATGTTCACCCGGCGGTATTGTGACGGTTAGCGGCTGGCGGGCGGCGTCCGGCGTGAGCAACACCGGCTGTTCTTGTTGACCATCCAGCTGATGCCAGACGATCAGCGGCTGCGGTGGCAAGTAGCGCAAATCCATGACCTGCAAATCGATTTGCAGCCGGGTCGCGGCTGGGTTGGCCGTCAACAGCCCCAGTTGTTCAACGCCGGACAACACCTGCTCATCTGCCGTTGCAAGCGGGGTCAACGCCTTACGCACCCGTAACAAGGGGGTTTCCGGTTGCCAGCCAGACGTTTCGAGGTAGCGCAGGCCGGCGCTACGGGTGACCGCCAGGAACGGCTCCCAATCCGCGCGGCGGCGCAATCGCTGCAACAGGAGTTCCACTCCCGGTGTCCCGGGTTGAGTGGCAACCGCCTGTTCCATCTCGGGCAGACGCTGAGCCAGTCGCTCGGGATGCTGCTCCACGTCCCAGAGTGTCTCAATCAAGCGGCTGCGCAGAATCTGTGCTGGACCGGGCGGTGGTCCGGGCCACGCCAGACCCGGAGGATTGAGAGCCGCCACGTGATTCAGCGTGGCTCGCAAGGTATCCATGTCCAGCTGGAAAAGCGGTTGACGCGGCAATGGCAAGGGTTGTAGTTGACAGCCAGCGACCACTTGCACCGGCAATCCGGCTTCTTGCAGGGCAGCTTCCCAAGCCGCGGGATCGCGCCGGATGCCTGCCCAGCCGGACGGTGGCCATGTCCATGTGTCACGCACGTTCTGCTTTGATTCGCCAGGCGTCCATCCCAGCGCCGCCGCCGCAACCGCCGCTGGCGTGGGTTCCGGCAAGACGGACAAGGGCCGCTCCGGCCGCCAGACCAGCGGCGCCACCCACAGTGCGTGCTGGTGGGCGGCAATTTCCACAACATGCAGACCGGGGCCAACCGTGTAGTCCAAACTAACCAGCCGGCCCGGCTGCGCGGTGACATCGCCAACAAGGGTCAAGCCCTGACTGGGCCGGTCGCCGGTGATAGGCAGCCGCTCGATACGGCCGCCATCGCGGACCAGCAGCCAGTCATCCAGCTGCTGCTCCGGTTCATCCGCCGAATGCAGCAACCGGGCAGTGAGCCGCAGGCGGGCCGGACCGTAAACGGTCAAGCGGACCGGGCGTTCCGGCTGGGCACGAAAAGCTTGAGCGAATAGGTCTCGTTCCACGGCATGGAGCGCTGCCGCGCCGGCGTGATCGCTGACCAGGTATTCCGCATTGCGCCATAACCACGGTCCCGGATGATGCATCGACCAAACCACCCAGCCGGCGACAGCGCGCTCCCGCGCCGCCACATCCGCCGCACCGAGCCGGCCGCGTAGCGCCAATCCTTCCTCCAACGCAGCGGCCAGCGCATGGCCCGTGGGACCCGCTGCTTGCCATTCCCGCAGCGCTTCGGGGTACTGGCCTTGCTCCTGAGCACGATAGCCGCGCCAGAGAGCACGTTGCGCAGCGTCAGGCAATCGCTCCAATGCACGATCGAACACCCGCTGCCAGCGCAACCGGTAGGCGGCGCGCAACACAATCTCCACCGGCCATTCTGCTGGCGGCAACGCCAAGGCGATCATCAGTGCTAGATCAGGCTGATCCTGTTCCAGCAATAATCCAGCCAGTTGACGCAGCCGGGTTGGATCGGGCTGGCGGACGGCCGCCACTCCGGTCAACGTCAGCAATGACTCGGCATCTTCAGCGGCGGTATAGCGTTGCATCAATCTAGTCAATGCCCGTTCCTGCACTCGATCATCAGGGTCATAGGCAAATATGCCGCGCAACATGAGTTCAGCGAGAAATTCCTCATTCAACTGTTCAAGCGCCTGCGTCTGGCCCGTCACCGCTTCTTCCCGTATCAGTGGATTGGCCGCCTCACTCAATGTGCTCCACTGCTCCAATGCCGGCAACCATTGTTCGCTTTGCGTCAGCCGGCGCGCGCCGGTCAGGGCTTTTTCGCTGACTGGCGATTGGGGGGCAGGGGCCGGCGCCAGTCCGGCCATGAAATGCCGGGTCTGCGCACCCAGCAGGCGCAGCAGCGGCTGCCAATGATTGACCAGTTCCCGCCGGGCGTCGTGGTCTTCGGCGAAGCCGGTTTCAGGGGATGCGGGTCCGGCCTGCACTGGAGAATCAGCGGCCTTCCGCAGCCGTTGCTGAAATTCGTGGTACACCGCGCCAGGACCCAGCCGCCGGACCATGTCCAGGTACGCGCTCTCGGAAAGCTGATAAGGCCGGCTGGCGCGGTAATGCAGCGCGACTTGGAGCGGCTGGCCAGCGCCACCCAAGCGGATGTGCCGCACCCCGGCGGGCAATGGCAATTCCATCATCGCCGCTGGAACCAGCGCCCCCGGTGTTTGCCAGGCGCCAAACGGCGCGGTCAGCGTGGTCGACACCGGCACGCCATGCCGCTTACCGAGCAACGCCAACGCTGCCTCGCCGGGGCTGGGTAGAAACAATGACCCGGCCAGTTCCGGTGGTTGAACCCGCACCGGGACCGGCGGCTGGTCATCGTAGCGCAGCCATAGATCCACTGGCTGATCAAGGCCGGATGGATTGACTGCCAGCCGCAATCGTGAAGGTGTCTGCCGTTCTGGCAATCGATATTCCAATTCGGCCTGCGGTGGCAATTCCAGCAGGTAGGCGGGACTCAGCGTATTGAGCGCATCCACGCTGAACCGCTCAGCGATGACCGCTTCCCGTGGCCGGTCCGCCCGCGCCAGCAACCGGCGGCCCTGCAACCAGACGAACTGCTGCGGGGTGGATGATGGCTTGTTGACCGGCAGCAGCGGACGGTAAAAAGTAAACAACCCGAATAAGTCTTGGGCCTGTCCGGCCAGCCGCGGATCTTCGCGATGCGCCAGCGCCGCCTGTTGCATCGCGATCGCTGCAATTAAACCGCCATCCCGGTATTGATTATCGCGCCCCAGACGCAGCGCCGTTCGTTCCTCTTCGGCCAGAGTCATCCGCTCCAGAGGATGGGCCAATTGCTTCGGGGTCACGTCCCAAATTGAGCCGTGTTCGACCGGCCGGGCCGCCCGCGCCTCCACAGCGGTCAATAGCGGCGCATTGAGAGAAGGGAGCAGATAATCAGAATTACCCTGAGCCAGCAAGCGGGCATACAGCGGCAGGGTCGATTCCAGCGTCAGTTCATGTTCACCGGCTGGCAGCTCCAGATAGCCGGTCTCCAACCGGCCCAAGGTTTCGGCGCAACCATCCACCCAGACCGCCCGCCGGGTCTCGGCACCCGCCGCAAAATCCAGCGCTTGCCAGGGCCGGCCATTCAACCGGGCATAGATGCGGTATGTCTGACGTGTTTGAGTTTCGGTAAGCGGATAGCGCAACCGGTGTTCCAGCGCCAGCCGCATCGGCCCGCGCACGTGCAGCCGTACCAGTGGCTCGGCTTGCAATGGCCAATAAGGCTGAGCGGCTGCCTGGCCGCTGGGCCGCAACCCAGCTTCGGTAGCAGGCAGTGATTGCTCACCGGCAAAGGGCCGGATTGAAGAATCCACCCTATCCCGGTAAGGAGCCGGTTCGCTCAACGCATCACGCCGCGACACAAACAGAGCCACTTCGAGGGCGTCGCGCGCCATGGCGGGCCGGCCGATACGCACCAGCCGCTCCTCCGGCCAATCTGGCGGTAGCAGCAATGAGTCCCCCTGCGCCGAGGGCTGCACGGCTGCGCCAACATAGAGTCCGGAACCGTTGGAAACCATGAAGTGCAAATCCTGCGGGTTGAGCCGGCCCTGGGGACGGTCGACCCGCAGCCCTTCGCTGGCAGGCACCCAAACCGTCGTACTCTCGCCGGGGGACAGACGGACCCGGTAATACCGGTGAGATTCAGGCCAGGCTGTTTCCTCGCCGCGGCCAGATGCAAGAAACGGTTTGGCGCCCGTTACCCACAGCGGTTCATCACGCACATTGTCCCATCGCAGCGGCAACGGATAGCGCCCGAGCAGGTCGATATGCACCGGATCAGGGCTGGCAATGGCGGTCATCGCTGCTAATAGCGTCATCCATGCCCAGACGCATATCCGCTTTAGCATCAGAGCCGCACCCCCGCCAGGCAGCCGCCGAATTGATCTCGCAATGCGGCATTGACACGGAGTTGTTCCCGGACGGACCGCGCCAGTTCGATATGCACAAAGGCGCTGCTGCCCAACGCCCGCAGCGTCTGGCCGATTTGATTGGCCGTGCCGCCCAACTCGCCAATCTGGATGGGATAGAGCAATACCGGCTCGGTGATTACCTTGTCCAGGCAATGGACGGTTTGTTCAGCCGCCAGCGTCGGCTGGCTCTGGCCAGCGCTGATAATCGCCCCGGCTGTCCGGCCTGCCTCCGTCTTGCGTTTTTCGGCGGCGAAACCGTGCAGTTGTAAGATTGCACTGGCTGGTTGAGAAAATGCAGCCGCCTTGCTGAAGGCAAGTAAATGGCTCTCCGGCAGATGCGCCAGGTCGGCATCGACTGTTTCATCGTCTTCATTCTGATAACGGCGCGGCGCAGTACTCCAGGCACCGGCAGCAAACTGGTCCTGAGCAAACAGGCGCAGCGCGATGAGTCCCGTGAATTTATCGCTTAAGGCATGCGGCGCTTGGAGAACCGGGCGGCTGGTCAAGCGGGCAGCGAACGTGTAGAAGCCACGCCCCCAGCGCTGGTCCGGCCGTTCCCGGATAACGGTAAAGACATGGCCCTGCTCGGTCACATGTTCTAACTGAAATCCCAAAGTGGCCCAGTCCGCCGCTAGCGCTTCGCTGGTCTCGCTGGCGAAGGTCCGTCGAAATAGCTGTTCAACCTGCTCCAGTTCGTTCGATGCCGGCGCCCGGTAATCGCGGCTCTGGCTATCGTTCCATAGTGCTTCCAGAGTAGACCCTTGGGCAGGCGCTACGATCATGGTTAACAGCATCATCAGCAGCAGGATGGCCCGCCAGCCGTACCCATATGCGTATCCTTCTTGCAAAGAAGGATGGGGATGGGAAGCATGAACGGTTGCCGCAATAGAATTCTCGTAAGACAGAGATGGATTCATGGCTGCGTCTCCTCACGAAACAGTTCGGACAGGACCGGAAGGCCGGGAATCACCCGGTATAGGCTCAGATAACCGCTACCCCGCTCCAATTGCAGACGGATCCGGTACAGGCCAGGGGCGAGATCGTCACCCAGCGGTAGGAAAAACCGCTGGCCGCCACCCACCTGTTCATCCGGGGTATCCAGCACGGGAGTCACTTGGCTCTGATCCGGCAGCAGGTCATAACGCCATTCGCGCGCCGTCAGCCGGCTGGCAGGACCCAACAGAGCGGTATGGGCGATCTCGACCGTGACACGCACCCGGCTGCGCTCGGTTGCGCCCAGAGGCATGTGCAAAACACCCGTGAGGATTTCTTCGCCAGCAGTGGTTTTCGGATAGATAAATTCCAGCGGCTGCCTGTCCAGAATAGAGGCCAGCCGACGGATAACGCTGTCTCTGTTCGCACCGGTATTGCTAATCAGCCAGCGGCTTGGCCGTGAGGCCGTCACAGTCAGGGTATGTGTCCCCGTAGGCAGGGGCGGCAGCCGGATGGCGGCGCGGCGCACCGCTAGAACACCGGAGTAAACGGTGATGCCATCCACTGCGACCTGGAACATACAGGGCGCCGCGGATTCCCGCAGGGCAAGCAGCGTCGGCTGCACGGTTGAGCGCCCCGGTTGATTCTGAAAATGCAGCGCAACGGGAACGCCGGCGGATACCGGCCGGAACACATTATCCAGCGCCTGAACTCGCAACGGCGTTGCCGGATCGCGGGGACTCAGCAGATAGCGGGCGCGCCAAGCACCTTCTGGCAGGTAGTCCTGCCAATCATAATGGCCCGCCAGAATGTCCAGGTCCGTTTCGGGTGGCCGTGACTGCACCACCATCAGCATGCTCCGCCCATTCCGGAGCAGCGCCGGCGCATCGGCCGGCAACACCGGGAACCAGAACGGCTGGCCGCGGGTTCCGGGCAAAGCAGGCTGGTAGTCTTCTGGCACCTGAACGAAACGCGGCAGATCCGGTGGCCGGGTATAGGCAGCCGCCAGTAGTGGCGTGTCAGCCTGTAACCGCACCTTGGCTACATTAGCCGGCAGGACAAAAGCGTAACTGGCAGGTTCGGAGACCCGGTCAAAAAAGGCGTCCGGACTGACCAGCCAATCATAATGGGAGGGCAGCGCGGAAACCGGCAGCGTACCTTGACGCAGTACGATGCCGTGTTTATCCAGCAGTGCATAGCGGGCAGACGCTGTAGCCTCAGCTTCAGGTCGCGCCAGGCGCAAATCAACCCGCCAAAACGCCGGTTGTGACCCAACATGCGCGATGTTGAACTCCAGAGCTTGCTCTAAGCTCATGCGGTATAAGCGTAGATAAACCGGTTCATGAATCAACTCAAAAGGTTGCCCGGATGTCTGGCGCAGGACCGCCCGGACGACTACCGGTTGCGATGCAATGATTTCCACCAGGCCGGGTTCAAAAGCACCCGGCCAGCGCATCGCTGGTCCAGTTAACGTAACTGGGTATTCAGCACGCTGCGAGGGCTGCCGTCCGTACCAGCGCAGGCGAATGGCGGCTGATTGGGACATTCCTTTGGTTTCGCCATCTCCCTTTGAAAGGGGGGAGCCAGGAGAGATTTCCGCCTGCGCCAGCAAGGGCGCGACATCCAGAAATTCCAGATCAACGATCCCGCCCGGCTCGGGAATTGCGATCGTTCCGTGCAAATCCGGACCGGCGTATAAACCGGCGGGCAATACCGGCAACCGGTGCGGTTCCGCTTCGGCCTCAAACACCACATACATTTTCCGGCTGTGGTAGGCAGCGCCTTCAACGCCCAGCGGCGCAACGGGGTTCCAGATTTGCCGCAGCAACTGTGTCTGCTCGCTCAGACTCAGCAAGTCCGGACCGTACACGCTGGCGCGCGCCAACCGCTCCTGCAAACGGCGGCTGACACGCTGCCAGCGGTAATCTTGAGCCGTATCAAATAAATGCCCCTGGACATAGACACGCGCCACTACTTCATCAATGGCAGCGGCGCGACTCGCCAACCGCAAGCGCAAGAGCACCGCTCCCGGCGTCTCGCGCACATTAATGGCGATCACCCGGCCACTCGCCGGCAAGCTGAGCTGGTTCAGATAAAACGCCGGGGTTAACGGTTGTTGCGCGCCATCCGGTTTATACCAGCTCATCAGCGTGCGCTGATGGTAAGTCTCCGCTTTCAGCACGCGTCCTGCCTTGTCCAGCACCTGATAGTCCAAGGCGTAATCCCACAAAGTCTCAGGCAGGCGAGACCGGGCCAACGCGGGCGGCAGGCTGGCGTTCGTGACGACCTTGACATAATCCCCTTGAGCAACCATCGGAAACTCCAGCCAACGCGACTCCTCCAGCACATACACCGTCTCCGCCACTGCTTCAGCCAACCGGGGGTCGACGTCCTGCCGTCCGTGTGGATCGAATAGCCGCCAGGCTGTCTGTGCCAATGGCCATAACCACCAGACCAGTGCGGTGAGTATTGCCAGCGCCAGCAACCCGCGCAATGTTTGGCCAAGCAGGCGAATCATGGCGGCGCAAACCGCAGCCAGCCCGCCTGGCGGTTCTTGAAGCGCATCACTTGTTCAATCGCCGGCGGCTGGTCCGCAACCACCCATTCTTCCGGCTGGCGTGGCGCCAGATTGGTCACGACCGCCAAACGGCCATAGCCATCCAGCGTCAACAGGAAAGCCATTTGCGTATCCTGATCGATCAACCGTAGATAGCGATACGCCGGCCAGCTTTGTAATTGACGCAACGCCACAATATCGCGCTGTTCCACATAGGCTTGCAATGCCTCCCGCCACGCCTGCGGCGGGAGTTCGGCCGTCAGCGTAAATCCGGCAATTTGCCGATCGAGATTGGCATGGCGGGTCGGAATGCTCAACGCTTCGAACTGGGTCTGTTGAAGCAGATTCTCGCCCTGTTGACGGTAGCTGGCCCGGACCAGGGGCGATAGCCACAGCAGGCAAAACGCCTTGTGAGTGGTTGCGTTCAGATAGCGCCCCTGGAGAATGCTGCTGGCTTGGAAGCCAATGGCATAAGGCGCTCCGCTCAGAAACTCAAAGGTCAGACCATCGGCTTCCAGGGCAGCGGTCAACCGCTGCCCGAGTACATCCAGCGTTTCACGGCGCGAAGCGCCATCATGCCAGCTCAATAACACATCTTTCGAAGGCGATGGCTCGCCCGGCCGGATCCCGTAGGCACGCACTCCGATGGCTAGCATTGGCCGGGAACCCGCTTCGCGCATCACGACCTGGTTCACCAGCGAAAACAGGCTCAGCGGGTAGCCGGGATTGAGGACATCGGCACTGCCATCTGGGTTGGTTTCCGGGTGGGCGCCAGCCAGCAGGAGAACATCGGCTTGCAGTTGTTCAAACAGCCACAAGCCATACTCCAAGGTATTGATTTCAAAAATCGGATGGGGAATCTGCACCAGATAACCCGGCCCCTTGCCCAGCCGGAACACATAGGCGCCCCAGTAGCGGCGCGGATGACGGGTCTCTTCTTCGGCAAGCAGCAGATATTCCTGGCCACTCAGCCGGTGCTGATAGCGCGACAAGCGGTAACCAACCGCGCTGGCGGCATTGGCCAACGCCTGCAGGGTCAGCAATCCCTCTGCTGTCCAGGCACCGTCGTGGTATCCAGTGCGAATCAATCCCAAGAGCGGCGTCAGAATTTCTTCATCGATATACAACAGCTCTTCCAGCAAGGGAGGGCGATACAGACTGGTCCCGCGTTCAGCAATACGCGCTTTGCCGGCCAGCAGCCATTCCTGGAGATAGCCGTCAATCCGCAGTTCCCCAACGCGTAATGGCGCCTCGGTTACGCCCACTGTAGCTCGCGCCATCAATCGCCGCAGGTCACTGCGATCAAGGACCAGTTCAGCAAAACCGCTGCGTGTGGCGTCCCGTTGCAGATTGGGCAATGGCGTAGTCTCCCAGCGCACCGCCAGCTCACCCACCAGCGATTTCAGCCGGGCCAGATCGAGTCCAGGCGGCAGGCTGGCGCGCACCCACAAGGTGGTGGGCGGTTGTGCGTCGCCGGTTGGGTAAGCACTAGCGGGTAATCCAGCCATCGCTGCGGTATTGCGCGAATCATAGCCGCGGACCTGCAACACATTCCAGCGGGCTATCACGTCATGAAATGCCTGAAAAAGCGTCTGACGGTTGGTCAGCACATCCAGCGAGCGATCGGGATTGACCATTCGCTTAGCACCGGCAATGGCCAGAGCACGGCCTTGCAGCGCACTGAACAGCCTGCCGCCCGCCGTCAGCGCTCCGCGTTCTTCCAAGGGCGCGGGGACTTCTACCAGCAGATCCCCTGACGCTTGCAGGTCCACCACATAGATACCCCAACCGTAGGCCGGCGTCCGTTCACGCAGATAGAGATAGCGTTGTTCGATGCGATAGATCTGGTAATGAGCGGCGTCTAGTTGCCGGGCAGCATCCTTGAGCCTAGCGGCATCCCCAGTATCCAAATAGATCCGCAATTGCTCGATACCGCTGCGAAAGGCGTTCACTTCGCCTGGAAGCGGCGCAGGCGCGGTTCCTTCACGGCGCGGCCGGTTCAGCTCCACATGGTCGCCGCTGAGCATCGCCGTCAGCGTCTGGTCAGCGGCGATTATTGAAACATCGGTCGAGGCCGGCTGCCGAACGCCCATCGGCGCTCCGGGCAGCAAGGTCAACGCAAAACCGGCGAGACTAGCGATCCCGGCGGCCACCAGCGAAGTCTGAAGCGTAGCGCGGGTCAGGCGGGCGATGATGTCCTTGTCATGCATCCGCAAGGCAATCAACGTAGTCAGCAGATAACCAAATCCGTACGCATCGGCGACCGGTACAGTGGGCCAAATCAGCGGCAGCAACCAACCAAGCACCATTTTATAGGCGAAGGCGATATTGAAAAAAAACAACAACTCGCGCGGACCTTCCAGATGCAAGCGGGCGATCACAGGCATCGCCAACAGTCCTCGGGCCAGCCCCAGAATGATGAACGCCTCCGTAAACGAGGTCAGAATCTTAATGGGATCGTACCACTGCAAAGCCAGCAGTGACGGAATTAGAATGCCGTTAAACTCCCATCCGTAGTGCAAATTCATCCGCGAGGCGATCCAAGCGGTGGTCAATAGGATGATATAGGCTTTGGGCGTAGCCAGCAGCGAAGTCGCTAAGTCATTGTAGCTGTAACTTAAACTACCGATGCTAAAGTTGGTGAATTCCAGCAGGCCGTAGCGAACGATCAGGTAGGTGAGACCCACGCTGACGATGACCGGTGGCAACCCGGCACGCACACCGGTTTTCCAAAACTGGTTGGCAATGAGTGAAACGACGATCAGACCAAAGCTGTGCAGGTCGCTGCGGTAATCGAAATCCTGCTGAAAGTACTGATTCCACCACTGACCGGCCCAGGGCAGCAACCAACCGTCCCCAAGCAATCGAACCGCCACGCTGACCAGAACCAGCGCAAAGAAGCGGTCACGCCCGAACAGACTGCTCCATCCACCGAACCGCGAAAGGCGTTCCGACAGCCAATGGACCAGCAGGTAGGTCACCAAACCTTCGGTGAACACTACGGCCGCTGACAGCGGTTTAATCAGTAACAGAGGGGTCAAGTAGCCAGGCACGACCAACCCCGACAGATTCCAGCCAAAGCGCAGGGTGAAAAACACCGAAAGCATGACGCCCACCCAGACCGTGGTGATCACGGAGCTGGCGAGGGCATCAGGAAATAATGGGATCACGGACCATTCCCCTGGGCCATTGAATGACGTATCCAGGGCCGGTCAGCCGGGCAGCAGTTTGGCAACCTGTTCGAGCAGTTTAGGCAAGGATATGGGTTTGAACAGAACCGCGCTAGCGCCCGCGTTCAGGATCCGTTCCTGGCGGCCGGGTTGCTTCAATTCGAGCAGTTCCAAACCTTTTGGACCGTTCTCTGCCTCGCGCAACACAGACTTCTCCTCTAAACCCAAGCTGATCAGGCGCCGAATCAAGGCTTCATCCTCAATCACCAGGATGTGTTTTCCACTGCCGCTCATTGATCATTTATCCTTTGATGATGGGTGATGCTAGATAAAACACCGCAATTTCAACTCGAAACAGGTGCCTTCACCCAGCGTGCTTGCCCCCGTCAGTTCACCGGACCATTGGGTCATCTGGCGAATCCCAGCCCGCAATTTTTTAAATGCCGGCGCGAGATCATCAACGTTACCCGTCAGGTAGTCCTGAAAACGCGAATTGGGCATGCCAAAGCCTTGATTACTGAGTGTGCACGTAATGGTTTGTTCCTGCTCAATCATGGTGATCGACAGGGTGCTACCGGTGATCGCGTCATCGATCAGGATCGTCAACAGCACCTTCAGCAGTTCCCGCAGTGAATTCGGCTCCGCCAGTACTAGATTCACTAATTCCGGTAACCGGGCCTCGATCTTTAATTGACGCTCTTTAATCTGGTCAGCGACCGCGTCTAGAGTCGCATGGACGGCTTCCAGCAACTCCACCGGATAAGAGTCTTCAATCTGCTGAAGCTCTATCAAATCTTTGAAAAGATAGTCTTGAGCTTGATCAACAAGACGAATGGCGTCATCCATTTGCTGCTTCATCATGTCCAATACATCATTAGAGGCTGGCTGATCCCCGGAACTCAGTAAATCTGTCGCCAGCAGGATGGCTTGTAAATCGTTGCGTAACTGAAAATAGATGTGCTCCATAAAACCGCTTTTCATGACGCTTAAGTCATGCAAACTGGTCACATCAACCAGCTCGATTAGAATCCCGCGCAACTGAAAAGGGGCCACTTCTCCCGCTTCAAGCTGCTCAGGATTAATCACCACCGGCCTGACATGCAGCAGATAGTGGTAACGCGGATTATCGGGAAGGTGGGCGGGCAGTGTCGTAGCTTTATGGTCGGTGAAGACTTGGCGGAGAATACGTTGACTGTCAGCCATCGGTAATTGACAAAGCAGGCACAGTAAATCCAAGGCGGTGATTTGATAAATCAGGATGCACTCCTTTTTCATCAACTCTTCCATAGTGTGATTGACTTGGATCACGCTCCCAAATGGATTGTAAAAAACGGCTGCAATACCGATGCTATCGAATATTTGCTCTAATCCCAGCAATCGCCGTTGATAAACAGCAATATTCTGTTTCAGCGTCCCATGAAAATTTTCACCGCCATTCAGCCTTAAATAAAGAAATACATCATGAATTTTCTCCATTTTCTGTTGTTGAAGCCATTGCTGGCGATGATAAATCATCTCGGCGATTTGTATGCTGAACTCGTGTACGATGGTAAAAAAATCGGGAATGCCCGCATCCTTGCCCACCCGCAATCCCATCGCCCAGAAACCCAGCACCTCACCACCAAACACCAGCGGCGTCAGATACTGTTCATAATCGGCATCAAGGCGTAGAAAGAGCCGTTTTTGCAATCGCACTGGCCGATTTTCAGCCATCGCCTCACTGTAAGGAAGCCGGCGATAATCACGGCGGCGTTCATCGATATCAGCCAGGCTGCAATTCAGCGCGATGATCTCTCGGACGTAGTATTGGCCAGGAAGGCGTTCCAAAAAAATGAGCCAGCCTAGATCCAAGGTTTGTTTAACCAGATTGACAACTTGCGCCCAAGGCTCGGAATCAGTGTAAAAGCCCGGCACTTGGCGTTTTTCACGCGACTGGCCGGATAATTCCATGATCAACCGGCGCGTCGTCGCTTCTTCGACGCGAAACTTGTAGCGTGACACGAGAATGAAGATTGCGATCTGGGCTATCAGCAACGCTGTCACCGGAGGCCAAAGCAAGAACCAGGCGGGTAACAACCAGCCGATTACTGCATAAACGCCCGCTGCGGCGCACGTCAGAAAAATCCCAAACTGATAGCGGCCCAACTGATACAACACCACATTGACAGCACTGACCATTAGCAGAACGGCCAGTTGCCATACCTCCGGCATGGGATGAATCATCTGTTGCCGTAGCAGTGTCTGCAAGGCAAATCCTTGAAAAACCAGTGGGGAGATTCCGGGGTTTCCGCTACGGTTAATAGGCGTATGCAAACCGGCTTCATGGGCCGCTAATGCCGGTCCGATCAGCACACTCTTTCCCCGGACCAGCTCCGGGATCAATTCGCCGGCCAGCAGGCGAGGCAAGGCGATGATCGGCAGGTAATCCGGCCCGCCGCTAAAGTTCACCCAGTAGTCTGACTCCGGAAGCAATTGATCTTGGCCCATCATTTGTTTTGCCGCCTGGGTCTCCAAAACTGGGTAGTTCTGGTTCTCAAGCCGGTAATAGGCATGGTTGCGCCGATAAACGCCGCTATCTGCCGGTGGAATGGCGGCTATGCCAAAGATGAGCCGGCTTTCAACCCCCTGGGCAGCCGATGGCCAAGGCGCGATATCCATTTCATCGGGTTGAGCGGAGAATTGCAGAAAGCGGCCAAATACCAGATTGTCCAACTGGGCAGCCCGTGCGTAGAAGCGGTCTGAAACAGACCGGGGGGTAAAGGCAAAGATAATCTGGCGGGCGCCGAGTGCTTCCAGCTTTTCGATCGCATCCAGCCACATGAGATCGCCCGCTGCAAGCTCGTCTTCACGGGCTGCGATCAGCAGAACAGACGGCGCATCGGGTGGGCGTGAACCATAGCGAACCGCCATATCGTAGACTTGGGCGTCATAACGATCGAACAGGCCAAGCACGTTAAGGCTCCAGACGCCGATGGCGGCCACCAGAGTAATGAGGATGGCCGGATAAGGAAAATTACGCATCCAGCCACCCTTTTATGGAAGTTTTTCTTTTATGATTCAATTCTATTCTTGTGCCGTCGCCACAACAGCCCTCCCCAACCCGCGAGCATCAAACTCAGGCTGGCAGGCTCCGGGATGCCACGCACTTGATGAGCGGTGGCAATCGTCATGTCATCGAACGCAAAACCGTCATTCACATTATCTCCTGGCTTGGTGTCTATCAAGCTAAAGCTCACGCGGGTAAACAGTTCCGAGGGGGTCGTGGCGATCAGCCCATAGTAGAATACGGCGCCATTCGCTTTGTTGGATACGGTGTGGCCGATCGAGAATGTGCTGACCGGTTCATCGCCATTGAAAAGGGACAAGGCCAATCGCCCGCCAGCATCACCGATATCGATGCCATGAAAGCCGAAAGCGGCTATAGGAACGTCAAATTTGATTTCAAAGCCTTTATCTTTTGTATTCGAAGTGACCACCGACCAATAATTGGTTCCTGAAGTCGCATAACGGCCCAGGCCATTGGTTTTTCCTGATTCTATCGTTCGCACCAACCCATCGCCAGTCAGAATGGCATCGCCCAAATCCGGAAATGTGATCGTTAACGGGCCGCTCTTACCATCAGAAAAACCCTCGAAATCTTCGATGGTTGGCGTATTTATCAAGGCGAGAAAGCTGGATTGCGCGGCGGTCGCGCCCGGAAAGCTGCTTAACGGAAGAGTGCTGCTCCCGTTCAGATCCTCCCCGAAATAGATCCGATAGGCGTGTGCTGGCGTGAACCAGAAAAATAGCATGTATATGACACTCAACTTCAAAAGACGCATTGATCTTTTCATCAAATTTTTTCCGCGGGAAATCCCAGTTTTTAGACTGGGCAAAGATGGCAGGCCGTAAAACACACGGTATAATCACACCAAGACAGCATATTAGGCAAAAATTATGCCTTTTGATTCGTCATTAAACGACATAAAGAAAGATTTCCTGGGTATCGCCACGCGTTACCGCGTGGCCAACGGACGCGAGACGTGCCGTCATTACCTGGATTCTGCCGCTTCGACACTTGAGATGAAGTGCGCCCGGCAGATCGCGGACGAGCTGTTGCGCCACTACGCCAACACCCACAGCCAGGCACACTTCTCCGCCCGGATTGTGAACGGCGCCTATGATTGGGCACACCAGCAGGTGCTAAATTTTGTCAGGCCGGGTGATCTAAGACGTCACATCGCCTGCCTTGCCGGGGCAGGCAGTACGGCCCTCTTAAACCGGCTGGCGCGTATGCTCACGGCCCGGCGTCCCGAACGCGACATTGTGCTGGTTTCACTGATGGAACATCATGCTAATGATCTACCGCATCGCAAACACGCGCGCGGTGTCGTTCATATCCCGTTAACGGGCGAAGCACCGGCGCTGGGTGCAATCGACCTTACCGCGCTGGAGCGGTTGCTGGAGCAATATCGAGACCGGGTTAACTACATCGCTATATCGGCGGCCAGTAACGTCACCGGCATTGTCAATCCAGTCCACGGCATCGCCGCACTGGCTCACGCTCATGATGCTTGGGTGGTGGTGGACGCTTCGCAGTTCATTGCACATGCCCCGCTGGCCCTTAGCGACAACGGGACAGTCGAACGGGAGCTGGATGCCGTGGCGTTCTCTGGCCACAAACTCTATGCGCCTGGCTCACCCGGCGTTATGGTGGTGCGGCAAATCTTGCTGGAGGGTCAGGAACCCGACGAGCTGGGTGGCGGCATGGTGGATGATGTCAGCCTGAGCAACTACCAAATCACCGGCTACTTCCCGGATCGTGAAGAAGCTGGCACACCTAACATCCCCGGTGCGGTACAGCTTGGGGCGGTATTGAACGTGCTGCAACGGATCGGCATGGGTTCGATCCACGCCGCCGAGCAACGGCTGTTACGGCGTCTGCTGACCGGACTGCTCGCTATTCCAGGCGTGCGCATCTATGGCGACCCGGACCTTGATCGTACCCCACGGCTGGGCGTCGTTTCCTTCAATCTGGCTGGATTGGAACATGGGCTAGTCGCGGCGATGTTGAACGATTATCACAATGTAGCCGTTCGCAATGGTTGTTTTTGCGCCCACCCTTATGTTCGTGAGCTGCTTAAACCCGAACTGTGGGAACTGGATCTTGATCCCGATGCGGACGATGCAGACGCGCTGATCAAACCATGGCAGGGCATGGTGCGGGCCAGTCTAGGGTTGTATTCCACGGATGCGGATATCGATGCGTTGCTGAACGGTGTCCACGATCTGCTCGCCAACCCCGCGTATTACCGCGCTCAATATCAAGGGGACGGTGCCGGGAACTTCTGCCACCGCAGTTTCACCGTCTCAGCTAAATCGCTGTTTGATCCCGAAGCAATGCTTGATCAGGCTTTGGCGTCTCTGAGCGTCAGCACTGACGTGCTATAGTTAGCAGTATCATCTGCTACTGGAATCATCCCGCCGCCATGCCTGACTCTCTGCGCAAATTCATTGGCTTATTACTAATTTTCGCTGCGGTTGGTGTCGCCTCCTGTCAAGCGCTGATCGCCTCCTGCTCACCCAGCGCCACCGCTGCGCCGGTACTGCACACACCGCGCTGATTAAGGAACCGCTATCATGGGCCGCTTTATCCTGCTGGCCAGCGTCATCCTAATCCCCATCACCGCCCTCTTTTTGTTGATCAAACAGACGATTCAAACTATGGCCGAACGCTACCGTCTGCCCTCTGGCCAGCTTCCTTCTGCTAAAGGATTGCTGATGTTTCTGTTACCGTTGCCCGTGCTGGCTGCGGCTCTGATGTCACTAGCCCGAGGTCAGCTCGGCCCATTAACCGGCGACGCTGCCGGTTATGGATTGTTTTTAGCCGGAGCACTGCTATTGCGGCGGGGTCTGCTGTCGGAAAGTGAGTACGATCGCCGCCGGATCGCCAAAGCACCTTGGCCGTTCAAGACCTTAGGCAGTGGATTGATTGCTTTAGCCACTGGCGTCACTGCTTGGCTGGGCGTTGGCCATCATCCGGCCATCGGCGGCGCTTTTAGTCTGGTAGCCCTGCTCGGCTGTTATCTGTGTTACGGCTTTGATCCGCGTTCGGCCAAGCGATTCACTGACAGCTATGGTGTGGATGCGACCGAACACGTCCTGAAGGCGCTGGAGCAGGCTGAATGCAGTATTACCGCTATTGAAGAGGCGGCCCGTGCTATTCGCAACGCTGAACTGAACGCCCGGTTGCAGCGCATTGCGCAACTAGCCCGGGATATCCTAAAAATGCTGGAGGAAGATCCACGCGATTTACGCCGCGCCCGCAAGTTCCTAAACGTCTACCTAGACGGCGCGCAGAAGGTTACCGAAGGTTACGCCAAAACCCACAGCCGGGTCGCCGCACCGGAACTCGATGATAATTTCCGGCGGGTGCTGGCCACAATTGAGGAAGTCTTTCAAGAACAACAACAGAAGCTGCTGGAAAGCGACCTGACCGATCTCGACATCCAGATTGAGGTGTTAACCACTCAATTGAAACGGGAGGGGGTTATTTAGAGGTTGCCGCATCAACCTTGACCCGTTGCCCTTCCTCCAGCTTGTCCGTGGGACGCACGACCAGCCTCGCGGTCTCCGCCAGACCAGAAACAATCTCGGTTTTCACGTCGCCGGCGATCCCGGTTTCAACCGGCTGGCGATGCAAGCGGTGGTTGTCGACGGTCCAGACGTACCCATCGACTACACTGGCTGCCGGAATCAGCAGTGCATTTTCATGTTGTTCAACAATGATATTCACCTCAGCCGTCATACCGGTGCGCAATGGCGTCTCCTCCACCAAGCCGATACGCACCCGATAACTGCGCGTGACCGGATTGCCTTTCGGAGTAATTTCCGACACTTTACCTTCAAGCACCTGGTCTGGCAGGGCCGGCGCGCGAATCAGCACGCGTTGCCCGAGTTGGACGAGCAAAATGTCTTCTTCATCGACTTCCGCCTCGATCCGCAAGGGGGCGCAACAGGAAAAGTAGAAAACCGGTTGATTGGCTGGAATTAACTGGCCGGCTTCCCCATCGCGCTGCAGGATTTGCCCGTCTGCCGGAGCGGTCAGCGTCATGAATGCGCGCAAGATCTGCGCCCGGGCCAAGGCCGCCTCTGCTGCCTGCCACTCGGAACGCGCCCGATCCCGCTCCAGAACCGTGCCCAAGCCACGGTTGAGCAGGGCCTGGGCACTGTCAAACTGAATTTTGGCGAAACGCATACGTGCTTCCAGTTCATCCACCGATTTTTGCAAATCTTGGTCCTCAAGCCGGGCCAGTATCTGTCCTTTCTGGACATGATCGCCTTCATCAACCTTGAGTTCCATCAGGCGGCTGGTGTTGCGAGGGGCGATCGGCAGCATTACCGCCGGCTCTACCGTACCTGTCGCATAAACTGCCCGCACCGCGGGCCCTCGGGCCGGCTGGGTGACTTCCACCGTGATGGGTCCCAGTAACCGCCATAAAGCAAAACCAGCGGCCGCCAGCAAAATCAACGTCAGCACTATCCAGAAAAATCCATGACGTTTCATAAAATCATCCTACTTGTCTCGCAATCATTCGCTTCCCTCGCTCCCTGCCCAAAAGGAAAGGGGAGTGGATGATTACGATGAAGTTCATCGAATCGTCTATTGCAACCCGGCAGACGCTGATCGTATATAAAATTGATGGACTGCTATCTATGGATTTAACCATTGAGCACGCCATCTGCTTGCATGATAAATTATCTCTTGAATATGGCATCCCTTTGCAAAGGGCCGGCAAACTTCGATGCATCTCCGGGATCCTTGACCGGCTTAGCCATTGGCGATTTCTTCCAGCCAAACGCCGAGCGGCTCCATCAATTTCTTCTCCTGCATACCGACGATGTCTCTGCTGCCTAAGTTGACCGAAATGAAACTCGGTAGCCTGGTGCTGATAGCCACCCTCATGGCCAGCGCCTTTGCTTATCTTTGGAACCCCATACCGCTACAAACTTTGCGGAATATGACATTTGATCAGTATCAACGCTGGCATCCCCGGATTTATCGGGAAGCGCCCGTGCGTATCATTGATATCGATGATGAAAGCCTGCGGCGGCTGGGGCAATGGCCATGGCCTCGAACGCAAGTAGCCGAATTGGTGTCCCGGTTGCAGGACACACAGCCAGCGGCCATTGCCTTCGATGTTATCTTCGCCGAACCCGACCGGACGTCCCCCAAGGCCATACTGGATCTATGGCAGGTCACGCCATCGCTACGCCACCAACTGGATAATTTGCCAGACCACGATACGTTATTTGCTCAGACGATTAGCCGGGGTGGCGTCGTGCTAGGGTTTGGCGTGGAGCGTGAGGGTCCGCATACCAGCGCGCCCGGTATCAAGGCACGCTACGTAATCCTAGGAGAAGCGCCGCAAGCTTATGTGCATGCCTTCTCGGGTACTGTCAATTCGCTACCCATGCTGGAGACAGCAGCCACCGGTCTCGGGGCGATTACCTTCATCCCCGATGCCGATGGCGTGGTCAGAAAAGTGCCATTATTGATCCGGGTAGAAAATACGCTGATGCCCTCACTGTCCGCGGAGGCGCTGCGCGTTGCTCAGGGAGCTCACAATTACACAACCCGGACCGTTTCCGCGCAGGGGGTTGGATTAGCCGAGGTCCGCATTGGCAATCTGCCCGTGCCGACGACGCCTGAAGGTGAGATCTGGATCCATTACACGGAGCCCGTGGCCAACCGCTATATCCCCGCCTGGAAGGTCCTGGCTGGTGAGGTGCCGGCCCAGGAATTGCCGGGTCATATCTTCCTGGTTGGCACGTCTGCCCAAGGGCTGATGGATCTGCGCTTCAGCCCCAGGGGAGGAACCCTGCCAGGGGTCGAAGTGCATGCTCAAATGATCGAGCAGTTGCTGACCGGTGGCGGGCTTGCACGTCCTTCCTGGGCCACCGCCATTGAATTCCTGATCATCGTCTGCGGCGGTCTCGTCACCGGCACGGTTGCGCTGGTAGCAGGAGCGATCGCTGCGTTCCTGGTATTTGCAGCGTTGCTGGCCTTGGTATGGGCCGGCGCCTGGCACGCCTTTACCGCGCATGGATTGCTGATCGATGCGGCCACCCCCAGCCTGGCCTTCACCTTTATCTACGTTTTTTCAAGCATCATTCACCACCTATCGAGTGAGCGCCGCCAGCGCTGGATCAGGCAAGCCTTTGCGCGCTACGTTTCCCCCAATCTAGTGACTTATCTGATCAAGCAACCGGATGCCCTCGAATTGGGTGGGCGCCGCCAGCAGTGCAGCTTTGTCTTTACAGACCTGACCGGCTTCACAACCTTGATGGAAGGCATGGACCCCGGCACCGCCGTGACCCTGCTCAATCACTATCTCGATCGCATGATCGCCATCGCGTTCTCGCATCAGGGCACACTCGACCGCATTGTCGGGGATGCAGTGGCCATTATGTTTTCAGCACCCATCCTGCAACCGGACCATCAACGCCGTGCTCTAGCTTGCGCATTGGATATGCAACGCTTTGCCAGACAGTATGCAATTGAACTCAAGGCGAAAGGCATAGCCTTTGGACAAACCCGCATTGGAATTCACACCGGCGAAGTCATCGTCGGCAATTTTGGGGGCAGCACGATCTTTGATTACCGTGCTCTTGGCGACCCGGTCAATGTCGCGTCGCGTCTAGAAGGCGCCAATAAGCACCTTGGCACACTCATCTGCGTCTCTGAAGCCACGCTGGCGGGTTGCCCCGATTGGCCAGCGCGAACGATCGGGCATATTCTTCTCAAAGGCAAATCGCAACCACTGGCAGTCTTCGAGCCGCTCGACCCGCAGCAGATCAACGGCCCCGATACCGGCTATCAAGCGGCCTTCGAAGAGATGTGCCGTGGACGGCCAGAGGTATTGCAGGTCTTTGAGACACTCGCGGCGCAACGCCCCGATGACCCGCTCGTCGCCTTGCACCTGAATAGACTCCGTGCGGGAAGAACCGGGGATTTAATCCTCATGACTGAGAAATGACCAGGCAGCGCCTTTAGCGCACCGTGACTTCAACGCGACGGTTGCGCGGCTCATCGGTATTGTCGGGTGTCGATACACGCAGATTCTTCTCGCCGTGCGACTCAATGCTGATTCGATCGGCGCTGATGATGGAACCACCCAGCTGACTGATCGTTTCTGCGGTTGAACGGGCACGCACCAGACCTAAACGGGCGTTTTCAGCGGCGTCACCCATAGTATCCGTATGTCCAATCACAGAGATGTCCGGCACAGGGCGCCTCTGGATCTCTGCAAGAATCTCCGGCAGATCAGCTTGTGATTCCGGGGTCAAAACATCCGTGCCGGCCTTGAAGTAAAGAAGGTAACTGACCGGCTTCCGGGGACTTGCGGCCAATGCGGCTCCAAAATCCTCCGCAATCTGCTCGTCGCTCACCATAAAAGTTTTGCCGGCAGGACCGCCGATGGCCGCCCCTTCACGGCCTTTCTCAAGCAGTGTGACCCCCTCGCGCCCCGCCACGACCACCTTGCCGGTCGTGCCGTCATCGTTTGGGAGCAGCACGACATAATTTTTGGCGCACCCGGCCAACCCTAAAACCACGGTTATCAACACTGCCCAACCCAAAGAGCTACCATTTTCATCACGAAAACTGAGAAACATGATACTTAGTCCTGTGCTTCAACCGTTACCAGAAAATGGGTGCCCCGGATACCGATATTTCCTGCTGGCGTCTTCAGAGAAACCCCTTCCGGCTTCAATTTGGCGATAACTCCAGAGATATAATTCAAAGAGCCTCTGCGCATGCTAGCGCCTAGTTTCAGGTCACCGTCACTGGGTGAATAGAGATATTCATCGACGATCAGCTCGGTATCGGGTCCCAGTGACATGACCGTGTTGTCCTTCAAGGTCACCCCCATGCTGCCCGGTTTTCCGGTCTTCAGAACATTGCCCCGCTGTAACGGGGTACCAGGCTCCGCTTGGGTGGCTTTACCAGCCACTAACACCACGGCATCTCCGTCGACCGTCTTAACATAGCCAATCACCGGATCTTCCGCTGATGATACATGCACAACCCAAGAAAACGCCCCCGCTAAGACCAGCAATCGCATGGCCAACATATTAAGTCTCCTTCACCAGTCCATTAAAGATTGCTAACGTTGGAAAATAGGAATCCTCTTCAGAGCCATGAAATGCAACTTTAGCACTTCCTCAAAGATCGCTTCCACTCCTTCTGTAAACGGTTACCATCCACTATGCTACTCATTACTTAAAAATTTTCTTGACTGCCTCTCAGATGAACGACACCGGCCCTCAGTCCTTGCCGAGCCTCCTCGCAGCCCGTGAACTCCGGGAATGCGCGGGCTGCGGCACGCGATTTATCGGTTGGAGCTGGCATACACACTGCCACGCCTGCTACCGGTACATCAAACCCGGCCCTGATGCGTCACAGCACGACCCAGAGACGGAAATGCGCCTGCTCAAAATAGAGCTGGAGATGATCCGGCTGGAGCTGGCACAGGAGCGAAAAGCCTACCTAGAAATAGCCGATCAGTTAGCGGTGCTTGAGCGGGCCTCTATGGACCTGAAAACCGAACGCGATCTATGGATGGAGCGATATTTTAAGGCGTTGGCGGCCCGTTCATCACGGCGGCCCGTGATTCCACCAGGCATTCTGCGGCGGCTGCTCTGGTTGTGCCACCCGGACCGGCATGGTGACAGCGAAGCTGCTAACACCGCAACTGCCTGGCTGCTGTCCCAGCGGAAGCGATGACCGGGCAAAGCGTCCGGTTGCTGGCAGCCGCTGTCCGGCCCCGGGTGATCCTGAAATATCTCGGCGTCTTGCTGCTGTCGATCGTGGCGATAGCTGCCGTACCGGCGCTGGCCGCCTTTTTCTATGATGACTCCAAAAGCGCACTGCGCTTTGCCGCCATGGCAGCGATGCTATTTATCGTTGGGCGCGGCTTGGCGCGCATTCATGCTCCTCCCCACATTCAATTGAATGAGGCGTTAGCGATCACCGCATTGGCATTCCTGGCCGCTGCACTGGCGATGATCTGGCCCTTGATGGCCGAGGGCTTGAGCTTCATCGATGCCCTGTTCGAAGCGATCTCTGCGGTTACCACCACGGGCTTATCTACCTTGGCGACCGTCGAGGATCGCAGTCCGGCCTTTCTATTCGCCCGCGCTTGGCTGCAATGGTATGGGGGATTAGCGATCACCGTGCTGGCGCTGGCTTTTATTCTGACGCCGGGCGCGGCGACCCGGCGGCTGGCTGGTTCTGAAGTAGATGCTGCCGAGCTGGTGATGGGCACCCGCTGGCGAGCCCGGCATGTCCTGGCCGTATATGTGGTGCTGACGGCTGGGGGTATATTGCTGCTATGGATCGCCGGTACCCGAGGATTTGATGCGGTGATCCATACCTTGGCAGCAATCTCCACCGGAGGCTTTGCCGGCTATGACCGGCTCGATCGCCTCGGCGCTTGGCCAGTATTAACCGGATTGATGGTCATCATGCTGTCCGGCGCAATTTCTTTCTCGTTACAATTCCGCTCTTGGGTCAAAGGATTGCATGTACTTCGCACCGATCCGGAATTACACGCTTTGCTACTCGCTGGCCTGATCACTTTTCTCGCATTGGCGGCCTGTTTCGCGTTTAGCAAGGGTAGCATTCCCGACAAGGATGGATGGGCCAACGCTGCTTTTCTCGCCATCTCGGCGCAAACCACAACAGGCTTTGCCATGACACCGGTAGCTGAACTACCCGATGCCGCGCAACTGGTGTTAATAGTGAGTATGAGTATCGGTGGCGATATGGGCTCGACTGCTGGCGGCGTCAAGATTTTGCGGCTATTGATTTTACTCCGGCTGGTGCAACTGCTATTGGCGCGAGTCATGGTCCCGCGCCATGCCGTTTTGGATCTTCAGATCGGAAACCGGCGGCTCGATGCCCGCGAGATCGAGGCAGCAGTGGGTGTAGCCGCCGCATTTAGCCTAGTCGCGCTATTGTCCTGGCTGCCCTTTCTGCTGGCGGGCGTCAAACCGCTGGCGGCTTTATTCGAGGTGGCATCAGCCCTCGCGACCTGCGGGTTGAGCGCCGGGGTAACTGCACCCGGTTTAAGCCCTCTACTGAAGCTGGTTTTATGCCTAGATATGCTGATGGGGCGATTGGAGATCATCGCCCTGCTCATTCTAGTTTATCCTCGCACCTGGTTCGGCAGGAGATCGGAACCGTTATGAGAGTTGCATTTGTGGGAGCCGGCCCTATCACAACCGGCGCTGCAAACATCCTGATTCGCCGGCGGGTGGATGTGGTCATTATTGAAAAAGATAAGGGACGCATCGATGCGCTGGCGGAAATTCTGGATTGCGGATTCATCCATGGCGATGGTTCAAAGCCGGCCATGTTGCGCGAGGCCGGTCCTCAACGCACTGATGTGCTGTGCTGCCTGACTGACAACGATCAATCCAATATTCTGGCCAGTCTGGTCGGGCGATCGCTGGGCTTTCGCCGGATCATCACGCAAATTGAAGATACCGAATTTGAGCATGTCTGCCTGGAATTGGGTCTGACCGATCTCATCATTCCACACCGGCAAGCAGCGCAAGCGCTGGCTGATTTAGCGTTTGGCACGCTGCCCGAAGATTTCGCCAACTTTTTCAAAAATGGCGCACGGCTATTTTCCTTCGCAGTCCGCGAGGAAGACGCCGGTACGGTTGAAGATCTACCCTTACCAAAGCATTGCATGGCGATTTGTATCTACCGTTACGACAAGATGCTTCTGCCCACGAAGGCTTTTCAGCTCGAACTGGGCGATGAGGTCGTTTTGCTAGCGCATGAAGACAGTATGCGCGAACTGCGGGAGCGTTGGGCAGTTGCCCCGGCAGCAGCGGATTCTGATGAAACAGCCGCTTCTTAAAGCGACATCGCCCGGCCGCGCTTAGAGATTGCAGCCCTGGCCATCCGCATGGCGGGTTACCGTCAGTGCCGGATGTGAGCAGCGGCTTGCTCGCGGGTATAGAATTGCTCCTCGCGCACAAAGCCGGCCAAGACAGTGGGCTTGAGCGCAGTCACACGGCCAGCGGCATCGCGGGCGGCCACGACGGCCGGCGGCAAGCCTTCCAGCAGGTGCATGGGTGCAGGCCGTCCGTCGGCAAAGCATGCACGGTAGATCTGGTGCGTTGTGGTGTCCAAAAAAGCTGGAGCGAATCCCAGCGTTTGGTTTTCCGCGCTAACCCCGCCGGTGCCCCGGAAGCAGCGGTTTTGCTGGCGCAGCGTCCGGGCGGTCAAGCAGTGAGCCGATCCTTGGGGGGATGGCCAGAAATCCGGGTCTCGATCCAAGCGATTCGTAAGCATGGCGTCGTCTCCTGAGCAGCGTGTCAACTTAAGGAATATCAAGCAATATAAATGCCATACTGAGAACCAATAACTGGCACATGATTATTTTTATTTATTATCAAACAGTTGAATGAAAAACAATCTATTGAAAAACCCGATTACCGGGCTAGATCGCGGAATATCGCGGTTAAAACCATCGTCTTTAGCGGACCAAGTTTGTCTGCTAACCGTACCGGAATGGGCAATCCGTCATGCTTCGCATTCGAACCGGCATTGCACGATGCCGATCGATGATTGAAAAAATTAAATACGCAATTCGATGTCTGTCCAACTTGCCATCGCTGTGACCCAGTTGATCAGCCGCCGCCGGCCTACTCTAGTCTCATTAACGGGGATCGCTCTCGGGGTCGCGTTCTTTCTGGCTGTATCCTCTTTGATGCGCGGTTCCGAGCGCGATTTCATCAAGCGGCTCATTGATAACAGTCCACATATCACGGTCTCCGATGAGTACCGGCACGCTCAGAAACAGCCGGTCCGTGAACGGTGGCCTGAAGGCGCGATTGAGGTGCTACGGGTCAAACCATTGACGGAGGTACGTGGCATTCGCGGTCACGGCCAAAAACTGGCCTTCATTGAATCGTTGCCAGGACTACGCGCTGCGCCCGTTTTGGTGGGATCCGTGGTGCTGACGTTTGCCGGACGCATCGAGGGCGTCACTCTGAACGGCATCATCCCGGAGAAAATGAAAGGCGTTTCGACCATCGAGGAAAAGCTGATACATGGCTCCTTGGAGGCACTGGCGACCAACCCGAACGGTATCGCCATCGGCGACGGTCTGGCCAAAAAGTTCGGCCTGGAAATGGGCAGCGTGGTCAATGTGTCCTCGCCGGCGGGCGAGGTGCGTACACTAAAAGTGACCGGCATCTTCCATACCGGCAACGTTAATTATGATGATTCCCAAACCTTCGTGCTGCTGAAGCGGGCGCAAGGATTATTGGATCGAGCCAACCGGATCAACCGCCTTATTCTCCAGCTTGACGATCCCTACGCTGCTCGCGAGGCCGCTGCCGTGATCGAACGGCGCATCGGTTATAAATCGCTATCCTGGCAAGAATCGGCTGAGGACCTGATGAGCGTGCTGCTGGTGCGTAATCTGATCATGTACAGTGTGGTGGCAGCGATCCTGGTCGTAGCATCGTTCGGCATTTACAACACCATCTCCACGATCGTCATGGAGAAGATTCAGGATATTGCCATCCTCAAGTCGATGGGCTTTCACGCCCGCGATATCCGGCGGATTTTTCTGGCTGAAGGACTGATTCTCGGAGCGCTTGGCAGCCTGATAGGCGTCACGCTCGGCATAGGGCTGATGTGGCTGCTGGCACAGGTTCAGATCAAACCGCCGGGCGCCACCGAAATCGTTCACCTGCCGATCTATTGGGGCTGGGAGCAGTATCTAATGGCAGCCGGTTTCGCACTGGCGTCGGCGGCCGGCGCTGCCTATTTGCCAGCGCGAAAGGCGGGACAGGTACAGCCCGTGACAATTCTGCGGGGCATGGCGTGAATCCGGTATTGGCCGCCGAGCGGCTCGGACGGATTCTGCCGGGCGAGATACCCGTGACCCTGGTCCGCGATATCGATCTGGAGGTTGAACGGGGCGAGTTCCTGGTCATTATGGGGCCATCCGGTTCCGGCAAATCTTCGCTGCTGTATTTGCTGGGCCTGCTGGATACCCCAACCTCAGGCCGGGTGCTGCTGGATGGGCAGGACACCTCCGGTTACGGTGAAGACCAATTGGCGAACACTCGATTGCGCCGGTTGGGCTTTGTATTCCAGTTCCACTTTCTGCTGGCTGAATTTACCGTACTGGAGAACGTGCGGTTGCCGATGCGCCGCCTGGGCGCGCTCGATGAGGAAACAGCCCGGCATCGCGCTAAGGATCTGCTTGATCAATTCGGTTTGCGCGACCATGCGCATAAGCATCCTCACCAGCTCTCCGGTGGCCAGCGCCAGCGTGTCGCTATCGCCCGGGCGCTGGCTAATGATCCCATGATGATCCTGGCCGACGAACCGACGGGCAATCTGGACAGCCATGCTTCGGCCAATGTCCAGGAAATTTTGCACAACCTGACCCGGCAGATGGGTAAAACCGTGGTTGCCGTCACTCACGATCTGAATTTTGCGGGTGCTGCTGACCGGCGTATTGGCATCGTCGATGGTCAAATTGATCTTGATTGGCAAATGTAACAAATCATTACAATATCGGTTACATGAGGCGGCAGCAACCAGCGCCATGCAACGATAGAGCGGCTAGCCGTCATCTGGACAGCGGATCGTCACCTTCAGTCCCCTCGCCCTCAGCCCCTCTCCCGCAAGCGGGCGGTGGGACTGAACGGTTACAGCAGATCTATTTGTCCCCGAGGGATGGCACGTCTACGGCGTGAACGACTGCAACAAGTTGAGCTTTAAAGAAGGCTTGAGTGTGCGGCAATTGTATATGGATCATAAAAGCCTCTTCGTTAGCGAAGTGTTCCAGTAGAACGAAGGAAGCTTCGTCGGAAATTGCCTGAAAGAAAGCAAACTCCACGCAACCTGGCTCCTCTCTTGTATCTGCCTCAAGGATTTTCAAGGCATCACGCAACTCCTGCTCCTGCCCCGCCTTTGCCGTGATTCGTACAACCTTTTGAACCGAATGATGGCTAACCACCTCTACCATAACTGCTCCTTCGCTTGAGTGCCGTGATTGCGGTAACTTCTCGACACACCTGATATTGAAAGCAGGGCAATCACGCTATGCCAGGGATTGACAAAAGGATGAAGACCGGCTGAGAAAACGCCACTGTTCATGTGGAGGGAACCGGTGCTGCCCTGTTTGCTTAATGACCCCCGTCCATACTTTGCCAGCCTGCCATGATAGTTATAGCGCTTCTCAATGAATTGTTGTTGCCGGCAACAACCTCCCCTACCCTCTCTTTGGTAAAGAGGAGAAGCCGCGCCAGCGGCAGAGAGATTTGAAGCAACCGATGGCGATTCTACAACTTCAGCAGGATGGCTATATCGATAAATCCAGCGGACTCTTCGCCTCCTTTCGGGTAATGCTCCGCACCGTGCGGGTGTAAATCATCGTGGTGCGCACATCGCTGTGC
>ERZ761602.1680-NODE-1680-length-38867-cov-16.047382_pt1 | contig 38867 bp, 32 predicted proteins | sample MGYA00512165_ERZ761602 | MGnify/ENA primary metagenome ERZ761602 (study PRJEB28899, sample SAMN02445085) | bioreactor sludge metagenome | biome: EBPR sludge; isolation source: Thorneside wastewater treatment plant | place: Australia: Brisbane, Thorneside...
CCCGACGACGTCGCGCCCGCCGACGCCGCGCTCGTCGACGTGGGCAGCTGGCCCGCGACCGGACCGCGCGCGGCGACGGGCGCGCTCCTCGTGCCCGTCGTGGCGCGCGCCGAGCTCGCCGATGGCGGTCCCGCCGGCGCGCTCTGGGGACTGCGCCCTGCCCTCGCCGCGGTGCACGCCGTCGGCGCCGCGGCGGCGCGCGCCCGCGCGGGGCTCGGCCCGGCGACGCGCACCGCGCGCGGCGAGCTCGAGGTCGACGAGGACAAGCTCGAACGGCAGCTGGCGCGCGTCGGCCCCGCCGACGCCCGGCTCGGCGATCACGAGACCAAGGTGCTCCTGTCGGCGTACGGCGTGCCGATCACGCGCCAGGCCGTCGCGACCACCGCGTCGGCGGCGCTGCGCGTCGCCAAGAAGGCGGGCTTCCCCGTCGACATCAAGCCCTGGGGCGCCGACGTGCCGGGCGAGCGCGACGCGTGTCCCGTCGAGCGCCGCGTCGCCACCGCCGCCGACGTGCGCCGCGCCTACTCCGCGGTGCTCGGCCACGGCGCCTCGGCCGCCCGCAGCACGCTCGAGGAAGGCGCGGTGATCGTGCGCGAGGCCGCGCCGCCGGGTCGCGAGGTCGCGGCGACGATCGCGCCGATGGGGGCGCTCGGCTGGACGGTGGTCGTCGAGGTCGCCGGCCACGCGCCGGTCGCGGCCCCGGCGCCGCTCCGCGTCGCGGACGCCAACGTGCTCGCGCAGGCGCTGGTCGCCACCCGCGCCGGCGAGGGCGAGCCCGATCGCGCCGCGCTGGCCAACATCCTGCGCCGCGCCTCGCACCTCGCCGTCGACCGCGCCGACCGCATCGCCCGGCTCGAGCTCGGCGTCATCGTCGTCGGCCAGAAGGGCGAGCCCACGCTCGTCGTCGACGCCGCCACCGTCCTCCGTTAGGCCCCGCGGACGATCGCCAGCAGCTGCTCGCGCGTGTTCCTCGCCGGATCGTCGAGCACCGCGGCCAGCGCGACCTCGAGCAGGCGGCCGACCTCGCGCGACGGCGGGATCCCCAGCTCCTGCATCAGATCGCCGCCCGTGATCGCGAGCTCACCGGCGGCGAGCGCGTCCCCGCGCTCGAGGATCGCCGTCGCCATCGCTGCCACCGCCGCGCCCCCGACGTCGCCCCGCGCGCGCCACAGCGCGACGAGATCGGCGCCCCGCGCGCGCCCGGCCGCGGCGAGCACGCGGCGGAGCGCCGGCGCCTCCATCCGCCCCTCGCGCCCGGTCTCCGCGGCCTTCACCAGGCGCACGAGGCGGTCGCGCTCGTCGTTCGCGCCCTTCAGGCGCCGCCACGTCGCCTCGGCCGCGGCGCCGCCCGCGCCCGCGAAGAGCGCCGCCGCGCGCAGGATCGCGTCCGCGGGCGCGGCGTCGATCCAGGCGACGCGCTGGCGCCACGCGGCCTCGTCGCCGGCGAGCGCCTCGGGCAGCTCCTGCGCGAGCACCCCGGTGCGCCGCGCGATCTCGAGCGCCTCCCCCGGCTTCGGCGCGCCGAGCAGCTTGTCGAGCTCGACCTTCACGCGCTCGCGCGACACCTTGGCCAGCGAGCGCAGGGCCGCAGGGATCGCGGCCTCGGTGGCGGGGTCGAGCGCGAAGCCGAGCGTCGCCGCGAAGCGGATCGCGCGCATCACGCGCAGGCCGTCCTCGGTGAAGCGCGCCGCCGCGTCGCCGACCGCGCGCAGCCGCCGGGCCGCGATGTCGCCGCGCCCGTCGAACGGATCGTGCAGCGTCCCCGCCACCGGGTCGTAGGCGATCGCGTTCACGACCAGGTCGCGCCGCGCCAGATCCTCGACGAGCGGGACGCCGAACACGACGGATTCGGGCCGCCGGCCGTCGTGGTACGCGCCCTCGCCGCGGTACGTGGTGACCTCGATCGCCTCGCGCGCCTTCCCGCGCCCGACGACCACCGTCACCGTGCCGTGCTGGAGCCCGGTCGGGATCGTGTGGCCGAACAGCTGCACGACCTCCTCGGGGTGGGCGCTGGTCGCGACGTCCCAGTCGCCCGGATCGCGGCCGAGCATCGCGTCGCGCACGGCGCCGCCGACGGTGACGGCCTCGTGTCCGGCGCGCACCAGCGCCTCGCACACCTCGCGTACGCCCGGCGGGACGGCCGCCGCCAGCCTCTCCAGCTCCGCGTCTGCCATGTCGCCTACTCCGTGCGCGCCGCCGCGCGCAAACGCCCGAACACCTCGTCGGCGCGCTCGCGCAGCTTGGCCGCCTCCGCCGCCTCGCCGCGGCCCTCGCGGAACTCGGCGAACGCGCGGTAGGTGCGGGCCAGCTCGAGCTCGTTGCGCATCGTGCCGAGGATGTCGATCGACCGCCGCAGCTCGTCCTCCGCGGTCGTCGTGTCGCCGCGCGCGAGCGCGACCGCGGCCATCGCGCGGTGCGCCCGGCCGATCTGCACGCGCGCGCCCACGGACTCGCCGACCTGCAGCGACGCGCGCGCCTCGCGCTCGGCGCCCGCCGCGTCGCCGCGCACCAGGTCGCACTCGGCGGCGCGACAGTGGGTCTCGGCGAGCGCGACGCGATCGCCGACGACCCGGGCCAGATCGCGCGCCTGCGCGAGATCGGTCGCGGCCTCCTCGGCCAGCCCGACCGCGGTCTTGGCCTCGCCGAGCCGCGACAGCACCTCGCCCTGCACCATCTTGTCGCCGAGGCCGGCGGCGAGCTCCTGCGCCTCGCTCAGGAGCTCGAGCGCGAGCCCGTGGTTGCCGTCGGCGTGGTAGACGCTGGCCAGGTCGCACAGCGACTGCACCACGCCGGTGAGGTCGTTGATGTCGCGGCGCAGATCGAGCGCCTCGCGGAACTGCGCGATCGCCGCCTTGAAGTTGCCCGAGTCGTGGTGCACCCGGCCGATGTTGGCGAGCGACAGGGCGATCGAGCGGCGATCGCCCAGCGCCTTGCGCAGGGTGAGGGCCTGGCGATGGAAGTCGAGCGCCTGACCGTACGCCCCGCGCAGCCAGTGGACGCGCCCGATGTCGTCCATCGCCGACCCGATGCCGCGGTCGTCGTGGGCGCGCGAGAACAGCTCCTGCGCCCGGTTCAGGTGGCGCATCGCCGGATCGTACTGGCCGTGGCGGCGCATCACGCGCGCGATGCGGCTGTGCGCGGCGCCGGCCTTGCCCTGGTTGTCGAAGCGCCACGCCAGCTCGAGCATCTCGCCGAACCGCGCCAGCGCGAGGTCGGTCTCGCCGACGAGATCGAGCACGTCGCCGAGGTTGTGCAGCGCGTCCATGCGCGCCGGCGCGTCGCCCGACTCGAGCATCGAGAGCCCGCGCTCGTACATCATGCGGGCCTCGTCGTGCGCGTAGCGCGCGCGCGCGCGATCGGCGCCCAGCAGGTAGCAGCGGGCCGCGCGCGCGAGGTCGCCGCCGCGCTCGTAGAGCCCGGTCAGGAACTCGAGCTGCTCCTCGCTCTTGTCGCCGATGCGCCCCTCGAGCCACTGGGCCGCCGCCAGGTGGTAGGCGGCCAGCCGCGAGGCCGGCGTCGACTTCATCACGACCTCGCGCTCGAGGTTGTGCTTGAACACGATCTCGACGTCGCCGGCGAGCGTCGAGTCGCTCTCGTCGAGGACCAGCAGGTAGTCGCGCTCGGCCAGCGAGCCGACCAGGTCGGTCAGCCGCCGCCGGACGCGCTCGCCCTCCCCCCACTCGAGCTCGAGCGGATCGTCGACCACCTCCTTGCGCGGATCCTCCAGGCGCGTGAGCGCGACCACCGCCGAGAGCCAGAACACGTTGCCGAACACCGCGCCCCGCTCGAGCAGCTCGCGCTCGTCGGGCTCGAGGGTCGCGATGCGCGCCTCGATCGCCTCCTCGATGGAGATCGGCAGCTCGACGGCCAGCGCGGCGTCGACGTCGAGCTTCCACAGCGTGCCGCTGGTGTCGACCGCGCCCGACGCGAGGTACAGCCGCACCAGCTGCTCGAGGAACGCCGGGTTGCCGCCCGTCATCTCCAGCGCCCCCTGGACGAGGTCGTCGGGCACGCGGCCGCAACGCGCGAGCAGGTTCTGGAACATCACCTCGGCGTCGTCGGGCTCGAGGTTGCGCAGATCGATCCGCTCGTGGTCGACCGCGCCCTGGCCCCAGCGCGGCGTCCGCACGAGCATGTCGGGCCGCGTGACGGCGATGATCACGACCGGTGAGCCACCGAGCCCGGCCACGAGCTCGGTCAGGATGTCGAGCGTCTCGTCGTCCGCCCACTGCAGATCGTCGAGCACGAGCACCAGCGGCCGCTTCTGCGCGTCGAGCTCGACGAGCTGGCGCAGCACCGTGCGCGCCAGGTCGTTGCGGTGCTTCGGGTTCTCCGCGATGATCTCGAGGAACGGCGTCGCCGGGAAGTCGAGGTGCACGAAGCCGCCGAGGCAGTAGAGGATCCCGGTGAGATCGGCGCCGCCGAAGATCGCCGAGACCTCGGCCTCGACGCGGGCGATCCGCTCGGGCGGCGCCATCGCGGAGCTGTCGATGCCGAGGCGATCGCGCAGGAACGAGCCGATCGCGGCCAGCTTGTCGCCGGCCCTGGCGCGGCCGTGGCAGACACGCGCGCCCGCCCCGGCGTTCCGGATCTCGGCGATGAGCTCGCTCACCAGCCGGGTCTTGCCGACCCCCTGGTTGCCGACGATGGTGACGAGCTGCGGGGCCTGGAAGTCCATGGCCCGGCTGACGACGTCGCGGAGGACGCCGAGGACATCGTCCCGGCCGACGAGGACGCTGCGGACCCCGCCGGCGTCGGTCTCGGGGCGCGCCACCCGGGCACCGCGATCGGTGCGAGACGGCGGTGGCGGTGGTGGCGGTGGAAGAGGCGGAGCGCTGGCCACCGTCCGTCACGTTACTCGCCGGAGCGCGTGTGAGTCAAATCGCCCGAGGTGTCTGGGGTTCTTGATCCCCGAAGGCGCTGGGGCGTACGATCGTGTCACCTCCTTTGATGTCGCGCGCGCTCCTCCTCATGGGGCTCGGTGGGACGGCGGCGCTCGTGCTGTCGGCCTGTCCGACCGTCGACCTCGGTGACGTCCCGCCGGACCCGAACGTCTGCCGGCCGGATCGCGCCTACTACGAGGAGATGATCTGGCCCAACTACCTGGCCCCGGCGGCGCCGACCAACTCGTGCGTCGCCCAGGCGGGCTGCCACGCGGCATCGAACGGCCGCTCGGCGCTGCGCCTCGACACGTCGAACCCGCCCAACCACGACGCGAACTACAGCGCGGTCACCCGCTTCCTCAACTGCAACACGCCCGACGCGAGCGGCCTGCTCACCAAGCCGCTGTCGACCGAGGATCCTCACGGCGGCGGCGATATCTTCACGCCCGGCGACCCCATGGACGACCAGGCGATCGCCGTCTTCCGGGGCTGGTTCCCGTGACGCGCGCATCGCTCGTCCCGATCCTCGCGTTCGCGCTCGTCGCGGGCCTGGGCGCCGCCGGTCGCGACGCGGCCGCCGAGGCGTACCTGCGGGTGATCGCGCAGGAGGCGCCGGTGCACTCCGGCCCCGCCGCGTCGTACCGCACGATCTACGACGCGCGTCGCGACCAGGTGTTCGAGGTCGTCGAGCGCGGCACCCGCGGCTACTGGTTCCGCATCGTCCTCGACGACGGCACCACCGGCTGGATCTTCGGCGAGCTGGTGTTCCCGTTCGAGGTCGGCCCGGAGGAGAAGCCCGGCGCCTTCCGCCGCATGGGCCGGGCGATCAAGAAGGCGATCCTCGGCCCCTCGCCGCAGCCGTACGCGGACGTCGAGATCTCGTTCTCGGCGGGCATGCTCGATCGCGAGGGGCTCTTCCTCCTGCGCCCGGCGATCCTCATCGACTCGCGCTGGGCGATCGAGGCGTTCGGTGGGCTGTCGCCGCGCGGGCAGAAGGACGTCTTCCTCGGCGGGCTGGGCTGGACGCTGCGCCTGGCGCCCGGCGCCGCCATCGGTCCCTATGTGGCGGCTGGCCTCGGCGCCGCCCACATCCGGCCCAAGGCCGACAACTTCATCGACGAAGAGGAGACGCTGTTCGGCGTCGCCGCCGGCGGCGGCTTCGAGATCACGCTCAAGAAGCAGATCACGGTCCGCACCGACTACCGGCGATGGATCCTCTACGACGAGAACGACGCGAACGGCGGTAACGAGGTCACCGGAGGCCTCGCGATCTTCTTCTGATCCGAGGAGGCGCCATGAAGCTCTTCACCACCCTCTCCCTCTTGCTCTTCCTCGGCACGGCCGCGTGCGGCCGCTTCGCCGTGCGCGCCAACGAGAAGGAGCACCTCGCCGATCCGGTGATGGCGTTCGACGAGGACGGCCAGGAGGCCGCCGCCGACGAGCACGTGCTCTCCAACCGCGAGGGCGCGGCCGGCGGCCGCGGCACCACCGGCGGAGGCTGCGGCTGCAACTGATGCGCGCGCCCGCTGCCACCTCGCTCCTCGCCGTGGCGCTCGTCGCCGGCGCCGTCGCGCCCGCGGCCGCCGACGACAAGGTCGACTTCACGACGACCTGGTACCAGGAGAACCGTCAGGGCGGCCTGGGCGGCCTGACCGTCATCCACCCGCAGCTCGATCTCGGCGTCGACGCCGGCGAGACGGTGACGTTCGACGTCGGGTACTCGGCGGACGCGGTCACCGGCGCCACCGCGACGGTCTACGCCGTCGACGCGGTCTCTTCGGCGACCACGTTCGACGACCTCCGCCACGAGGGGAAGCTCGGGATCGGCTTCACCGGCAAGCAATCGACGTTCGGCGTCTCCAGCTCGCTCGGCGTCGAGCGCGACTACCTGTCGATCGCCGTCGGCGGCTCGGGCGCCGTCGATCTGCCCGGCAAGAACACCAACCTCGCGCTCTCGTACACCCACAGCTGGGACGAGGTCTGCGACAAGGCCAACGGCGAGCTCACCCTGCTCGAGCGCCGCGCCCTCGACGGCGACGACCCCTGCAAGAAGAAGAGCGGCGTCTTCGGCGAGGACAGCTACATCATGGACAGCCCGGCGCTGGGGCTGGCGACCACCTGGCGCGACCTGTCGATCGACACGCTGCAGGCGACGCTCACCCAGAACCTGTCGCCGACGATGGTCATGCAGGTGAGCCTCTACGGTCAGATCCTGGAGGGCTTCCAGTCGAACCCGTACCGCCGCGTCCGCATCGGGCCCAACGAGCCGCAGGAGCACATGCCCGACACGCGCGCGCGCTGGGCGCTCTCGGCGCGCCTCAATCGCTTCCTGCCCCGGCTCCGCTCCGCGGTCCACGTCTCGGCCCGCGGCTACAACGACACGTGGGGCGTCAGCTCGGGGACGTTCGAGCTCGGCTACTCCCAGTACATGGGCGACTCGCTGCTCCTGCGCGTCCGCGCGCGCGCGTACCAGCAGACGCCGGCGACGTTCTTCAAGGACGCGTTCTTCTACGAGACCGAGTCCACCGCCGGCGAGTACTTCACCGGTGACCGCGAGCTCGCGCCGGTGCGCAACGCGCTCGTCGGCGCCAAGCTGACGATGATCTCGATCGCCGAGGACGACAAGAAGGTCTGGGGCGCGTTCGACCGGCTCCAGCTCAACCTCAAGGCCGAGGTCCTGCTGCTCGACGAGGCCGCCGCCGACGACCCCGAGGCCAACGCCGGCGGCCGCGCCACGCAGTTCCTCACCAGCGACCAGCTCCTCGACGCCTTCACGCTGCAGCTGGGCATCCTGCTCGACTACTGACTCGGGTATGGTCCAGCCCATGCGGCTCGCCGGTGCCCTCGTCTTCGTGGCCGCGTGCGGGCTGATCGCGTGCGGGCGGAGCGCCGAGGTCGTCGACGCGCCCCGACCCGGGGACGGCGGCGCCGCGGTGCCGGGCGGTCGCTTCCGCGCCTGCACGGAGCGCGCGTACACGCCGGCGCCGGCGCAGGCGTGGCGGCACACCCGATCGTCGGTGGTGGTCGCGAGCGGCGGTCCGAACCACGCGGCGCAGGACCAGATCGAGTCGACGCTCGCGGTGACGCTCCACGGCAAGTTCTCCTACGGCAGCGTCGGCAAGGATCTCGAGGACGAGCTGGTGCGCGTGTCGATCGACGACTGCGCGGAGTGGCGCGCGCTCGGCGACTTCGCCACCGACGACGACGGCCGCGTCGCGGTCCCGGCGCCGGCCGATCTGTTCACGTCGCCGGGCGTGCACGAGGTCCGCTACCAGGTCCTCGGCGACGGCAGCACGACGACGTCGTACGTCTGGGTGCTGCCCCGCGGCACGCGCATCGCGCTCACCGACATCGACGGCACGATGACGCGGAGCGACGCCGAGCTCTTCCAGCAGATCCTCGACGGCAGCCACGTGCCGGTCGCCTACCCGGGCGCGGTCGACCTGATGACCGCCCACGCGGCCAGCGGCCACGTCGTCTTCTATCTCACCGGCCGCCCGTACTGGCTCATGCAGCGGAGCCGCGACTGGCTCCGCGAGCTCGCGTTCGCGCGCGGCCCGCTCCACGTCACCGACTCCAACCGCGAGGCGGTCCCGAGCGAGAGCGGCGTGGGGGCGTTCAAGCGCGACTACATCGCCGCGCTGCTCGCCAGCGGGTACGTGATCGACGCCGCCTACGGTAACGCCTCGACCGACGTCTACGCATACCTCGGCGCCGGCCTGCCCGCCGACGCGGTGTGGATCATCGGCCAGCACGCCGGCGCGCAGGGCACGTCCGGCGCGGCCGACAGCTGGACCGCGCGCGCCGCCGAGGTCGCCGCGCTGCCGCCGGTCACCCAGCCCTTCAGCTGGTAGGCGGCGCAGGCTCGCGGAAGCGCTCGGGGTCGATGCCGTGGCGCTTGAGCCAGCGGTGGACCTGGCGGCGCTCGCGGTTGAAGAAGGCGGCGACGTCCGCCACCGAGCCGGCGAAGTGACGGAGCGCCTTCTCGAGGTCCTCGGCCGGCGGGTTGGCCTGGCTCGGATCCACGTCGAGCGCGAGGGTGTGGGCGTCCTGCGGCGGCAAGGTCACGCCCAGCCGCGACAGGAGTGGCTCCGCGACGTGGGGCGGCATGTGATCGACCGCGATCACGCCGACCGAGGCGGCGCGCGCCGACGACGAGGCGAGCACCTGCTCGAGCTGGCGCACGTCGTGCGGCCAGGCGTAGAGACAGAGCGCCTCCGCCGCCGCCGAGGACAGCGTCATGCCGGGGTGGCGCTCGGCCAGCCAGGTGGTGGACAGGCGCACGACCTCGTCGCGGCGCGCGCTCAGCGGCGCGGCCGGGTCGCGCTCGCCCTCCTCGTCGACGAACACCAGCACCGCGCCGCCGATGCGCACCACCGAGCCGTGGCGCAGCGGGGCCGACGGCGACGGCACGCCATCGACGACGATGCCGTTCCGGCTGCCGAGATCGGTGACGCGCCAGCCGGCGCCGTCCGGCTCGAAGACGGCGTGCTTGCGTGAGATCTCGCGGTCGAGGATCGCGAGCCCGCCGGGCCCCGGCTCGCGTCCGACGACGACGGCGGTCGCCGTCGACAGGGTCACGCGCGTCGTGGCGCCATCGGCGGCGTGCACCATCGCGATCTGGCGGACGCGCGCGCCGGCCATCCGCGCGCTAGTCCTCGCCGACGTCGCCGGCATCGATCTCGTACTTGCGCAGGAGCTTGTGCAGGTACTTGCGATCCATGTCGGCGTCGCGCGCGGCCTTCGAGATGTTGCCCTCGGCGCGCTTGAGCAGCCAGGTCAGGTACCGCCGCTCGAAGATCTCGTTCCACTTCTCCTTGGTGTCGCGGAACGACATCCCGCCCTGGAACTCCATGTCGGCCGGCGCCCCTCCCGCCGTCGACGCCTGGCTCGCGCGCGCGGCGGAGTGGAACGGCTCGGCGCCGAGCGGCGCCACCAGCGCGCCGGGGTCGGTGCCCAGCGCCAGCGCACGCTCGATCACGTTGCGCAGCTCGCGCACGTTGCCCGGCCAGTCGTGGGCGTAGAGCGCCGCGCGCGTCGCCTCCGAGAGCTGCCGCGGCGCCGCGCCGTCGGGCGACATGCGCGCGAGGAAGTGATCGACGAGCGGCGGGATGTCCTCGCGCCGGTCGCGCAGGGACGGCGCCGTGATCGGCACGACGTTCAGGCGGAAGTAGAGGTCCTCGCGGAACTTCCCCTTCTCCACCTCGTTGCGCAGGTCCTTGCGCGTCGCCGCGATCACCCGGAGATCGACCTTGAGCGTCTTGGAGCCGCCGACCCGCCGCAGCTCGCGCTGCTCGAGCACGCGCAGGAGCTTGGGCTGGAGGTCGAGGGACAGCTCGCCGAGCTCGTCGAGGAAGACGGTGCCGCCCGACGCCAGCTCGAACGCGCCCTGGCGCGCCGCGACCGCGCCGGTGAACGATCCCTTCTCGTGCCCGAAGAGCTCGCTCTCGATGAGCGTGCCCGCCACCGCGCCGCAGTCGACGACGATGAACGGCGCCGCCGCGCGCTTGGAAAGCTGGTGCAGCGTGCGCGCGATCATGTCCTTGCCGGTGCCGGTCTCGCCCTCGATGAGGACGGTGGCGTCGGTCGGCGCGATGCGCTCGATGAGCCCGAAGATCTCGCGCATCGCCGTCGACCGCCCCACCATCTCGCCGAGCACCTCTCGCTCCGACGGGAGGATCTCGATGCGCTCCTCGAACGGCGTGAACTTGAGCTCGATCGCGCCGGCGCCGACCACCGAGCCGGCGCGGATGTAGGCTTCCTTGATCTCGGCGCCATCGAGGAACGTGCCGTTGGTCGAGTTGAGATCGCGGACCAGGTAGCCCTTGCCGTCGCGCACGATCTCGAAGTGGACGCGCGAGACGGTCTCGTCGGCGATCACGAGATCGTTCTCGGTCGCCTTGCCGACGCGGATGACGTCGCCGCCGATGACGAACTCGGTCCCTCGCTGCGCGCCCTTGGTCACGACCAGCTTGCAGCGGCGAAGGTTGACGGTCGCGGGCTTGGCCTCGCGGCGGATGCGCGTTCCGCCCAGGACGTCCATCCAGCGCATCGTATCACGCGAGGGCGTTGCGTTGACCCCAGCGCCGGTGCCGCGATACCCTCGGCTCCAGTGCTGCGATCCTCCCGGGGCAGCTTCACGGTCGCGCTGGTCGTGATGCTTTCGGCGTTGGGCTCGGCCCGCGCGCAACCGAAGCCATCGGATGCGCCCTTGCCGTCCTGCCTCGACGCGACGATCAAGGACGAGCTCGGTCGCGAGCTCAAGCCGCGCGGCGTGCAGAAGCGCGAGTTCCTCAAGAACAAGAAGCTGCAGCTCACCGCCCGCGGCGGGCTCTACGCCGGCGACCTCACGTCGTCGTCCTGGGTCGGCGGCGGCGCCCTCTCCTTCTGGTTCACCGAGGACCTGGGCCTCGAGCTCGGGTTCCAGGTGACGCCGATCGCGCTCGACCTCGACGACCCGCTCGCCGGGTTCTTCGGCGACGACCGCTTCGAGTCGGGGCTCGGCTACCTGCCGCTGGCCAACCTGGTGTGGTCGCCGATCCACACCAAGATGAAGATCGGCGACGGCATCACCCACGGCGACATCCAGCTCTTCGCCGGCGGCGGCCGCCTGTTCCACGACAGCGTGCAGGGCGTGACCTTCGACGCCGGCATCGCCCTCGAGCTGTTCACCACCGGCGTCGTGACCCTGCGCTTCGAGGCGCGCGACGTGATGGCGGTGCAGGAGGCGGTCGCCGAGACGCGCTTCACCAACAACCTGATGGCGACCTTCGGGCTGTCGGTCTGGATCCCGACATGGCTGTGAAGCACCTGCCGCTCGTGGTCGCGCTCCTCGCCTCCGGCGCCGCGCACGCCGAGGAGAAGCGCGAGCCGGGCACGACCGAGATGTGTATCGATCAGGCGATCGCGGAGAAGCTCGCGGTCAAGCGCAAGCGCCGGGGCGCCGTCGATCGGCTGTTCGTGAAGCAATCACGCCACGAGATGACCATCAGCGGCGGTTATTACGCGTCCGACCTCTTCAGCGGCACGTACGTCGTCGGCGGGTCGTACACGTACCACATGACCGATCAGACCGCGGTCGAGTTCGGCGGCGGCTGGACCCACGCCAACGCCGACGTGATCCGCGCCATCGAGGACCAGCGCGGAGAGGTGCTCGCCGACGACTTCGCCCGCGTCCTCTACGCCGAGTCCGCGCTCCTGTGGAGCCCGGTCTACGGAAAGCTGCGCCTGGGTGGCAGCATCGCCCACTACGACATCCACCTCGATCTCGGCGTGGGCGTGGTCGACTCCCTGACCAGCCGCGGCGCGATGGGCGTGGCAGGATTGGGCCTCAAGATCTTCGCGGGGAACGCGGTCGCCTTCCGTCTCGACGCCCGAAATCGCGTCTTCCGTCAGGAGCTGCTCGACGAGCGCTTCCTGGTGAACGACGCCTCGGTGACGCTGGGTTTCTCGCTGTTCCTGCCGTTCCGCAACTGACCCTCGGAGTCGTCATGCGCAGCATCTTCGCTCTCGCCAGACCCGGACTTGCCGGGGTCGTCGCCCTCGGCCTGCTGCTGCTCACGATCGGCGACGCCGACGCGCAGCGGCGCAAGCGCAAGACCAGGACCAAGAAGAAGCCGGTCGCCGAGGAGACCAGGCCGGCCGACGAGGACGCGTCGCCGCCCGACGCGCCGGACGCACCCGCCGGCGAGGCCGTCCGCAACGACCAGCCCGCGCCCGCGGCGCACGCGCCGCCGCCCACGCCCACGCCCTCGCCCGCGGCCGCCGAGGCCCCGAGCCCCGACGTCGACGTCGACGCCCTGCGGCAGGAGTACCTGAAGCTCCGCGACGAGCTCTTCGAGTCGCGCGCCCGCGCCGCCACCGTCGCCTCCGCGGTGTACTCGACGCGCCTGCAGGTGAAGCTCGCGTTCACCAGCGGACGCTTCTACGGCGTCACGCGCGCGACCGTGCGGCTCGACGGCGCCAGCGTGTACGACGACACCGGCGGCAAGATCGCGAACGACGACGCCGTCCGCTTCGACGGCTGGATCGCGCCCGGCCGCCACGTGCTCACCTTCCGCGTCGAGACCGTCGGCAAGGACGACGAGCGCTTCACGACCGCGACCGAGGCGACGATCGTGGTCCAGGCGGTCGCCGGCAAGGACCTCGCCGTGATCGCCAAGGCCTCCGACGGCGGCGACATCGCGTACGAGTGGAAGCGCAAGGAGCGCGGCGGCTACCGCCTCGGCATCGACGTCGACGTCCGCACGCAGCCGCGCGCGGCCGCGGAAGGCAAGAAGACGGCCCGTGCGAGGTAGCCTCCTCCTCCTCCTGCTCGCGCTCGCCGGCGTCGCCCACGCCCAGGCGCCGCCCCCGGCGCAGGCCGACGACGCGCCGGCGCCGAAGGCGGGGCCGACGGCGGCGTACTTCCGCGAGCTCGAGAAGCTCGGCCTCGTCGACGCGTCGACCGGCAGCCAGGAGACGCTGCGCCGCGAGCTCGACGCCGCCGAGCAGCTCCTGCGCGGCGGCGCCGCCGCCGACGCGGCGGTCGCGCTCTACACGATCGTCGAGTCGCCGCGCTACCGCGACTTCTCCGACTTCGTCGAGTACCAGAACGCCGAGTACTACCTCGGCGTCGCGCTGCACCAGGCCGGCGCCACCGGCGGCGCCCTCGACGCCCTCGAGCGCGTCCTGCGCCGCGGCCCGGAGGCCGCGTACTACGGCCCCGCGCACCGCCGCGCCGTCGACCTCGCGATCGAGACCCGCGACTTCGAAGGCGTGCTCGCGCGCATCCAGGCCACCGACGCGAAGGGCACCGTCCTCACGCCCAACGCCGCCGGCGAGCGCGCCTACCTGCGCGGCCGCGTCGCCTACGTCGCCGGCGACTTCACCGCCGCCGAGGGCGCGTTCGCGCAGATCTCGAAGAAGAGCCGCCTCTACTCGTCGGCCTTGTACCTGCGCGGCGTCATCCGCACCCGCAAGGGCCAGTGGAAGGACGCGGCCGCGGCGATGTGCGAGATCGCCGACACCCCCGACGACGATCGTTTCACCTTCGTCGTCGACGAGCGCTACTTCACGATCAAGGATCTCGCCCGGCTCGGCCTCGGCCGCCTCGCCCACGAGATGGCGGAGTACGAGGATGCCTACTACCACTACTTCCAGATCCCCGACGACTCGGTGCACCTGCCCGACGCGCTCTTCGAGGCGGCGTGGTCGATGTACCAGAAGCGCGAGCTCGGCACCGCGCGCGATCTCACGTCCGAGCTCGATCGCACGTTCCCCAACAGCCCGGTCTGGCCCGAGGCCGGGCTCCTCGCCGGCTACGTCGAGCTCGCCGACTGCAAGTTCGACGACTCGCGCAAGCACTACGACCGGCTGATCGCCGAGCTCACGCCGGTCGTCGCCGAGCTCGATCGCATCCGCAAGGATCCCGACGCCCGCGGCGAGCTCTTCCGCCGCGCGACCGAGCGCTGGCGCGCCGAGGCCCTCGGCATGCGCCAGAGCGGCGGCGAGAAGAAGGACGTCACCGCGCGCGTGCTGGGCCTGCTCCGCCTCGACCCCGGGTTCCTGCGCCTGCACGACGCGGTGACCGGGATGCGCCGCGCCGCCGGCGAGGGCCCGGGCATCGTCCGCGCGTGGTCGGCGCTCGCGCGGCGCACGAAGGGGCAGCAGGTCGGCGCCGTGTCGGGCGAGACCACGATCGAGCAAGACGAGGCCGCGGACGCGGCGGCGGTCGAGCTCGACCTCGCGCGCCTGGTCGAGGAGGTCGGTCGCGCGCGCAAGGAGCTCGCACGCGGCAAGCGGGCCGGCACCGTCCCCGCCGACGTCGCCGCCGAGGAAGCCGCCCGCCTCGCCGAGCTCGAGCAGCGCGTCGCGACCGCGCGCCTGCGCGCCCGCGCGCTCGCGGACCAGGCCGACGCCGCGCTCACCGCGGACGCGCCGGCCGGCCTCCGCCCGCTCCTCGACGCCGACGTCGTCGCGGCGCGGCGCCTCGAGCGGCGCTCCCAGGAGATGCTCACCAAGCTCGAGCGCCAGGCCGAGGTGCTGTCGCAGCGCATGGTCGAGCAGCTCTACCGGGACACGAAGAAGGTCCTCGACAAGGCGCGCCTCGGCAAGGTCGACGCCGTCATCGGCCAGAAGCGCGCGCTCGACATCAAGGTCCAGGACCTCGCCGCGGGGCGCTTCCCCGCCGAGCTGCACGGCAAGCTGTGGGAGCAGGGCCTCATCGGCGACGACGAGGAGTTCTGGCCCTTCCAGGGCGAGTACTGGGCCGACGAATACGAGGGCTGGAGGTGACCATGCGGTTCCTGCCCGCCGTCTTCCTGGTCGCGTCGCTGGCGGCGCCGGCGGCCGCGCAGATGGCCGAGGTCAGCCTCGATCGCGGCCCGGCCTCGGAGCTCTACCTGCGCAAGCGCCCGCCGGTGCCCGAGGCGCCGGTGCTGGCGCCCGAGCTCGAGAAGATGCTCAACGCCGCCGTGAAGCAGCGCGACGCCAAGCGCGTCGAGGCGATCGCGCTGCTCCGCGAGTTCCTCGCCGGCAAGCCCGAGGGCGCGGCGCGCGCCGACGGCATGTTCAAGCTGGCCGAGCTCCTGTGGGAGGACTCGCGCCGCGTGTACCTGGTCAACATGGACCGCTACGAGCGCGCGCTCGAGCGGTGCAAGGCCCTGCCCGAGAAGTGCCAGAAGGCGCCGGTCGAGCCCCGCATCGATCTGTCCGAGAGCGAGAAGCTCTACAAGACGCTCATCGCCGAGCACCCCGACTTCCGCCGCGCCGACCTCGTCCTCTACCTCATCGGCTTCGCCGCCAAGGAGGACGGCCGCGAGGACGAGGCGATGGCGCGGTTCCGGGACGTGATCGAGCGCTTCCCCGCCTCGCCGCTCTACGGCGACGCGTGGATGATGGTCGGCGAGCACCACTTCGCCGCCGGCAAGTGGGAAGAGGCGCGCGCCGCGTACAAGAACATCCTCGGCGACAAGAACGCGGCGACCTACGACCTCGCGATGTTCAAGACCGCGTGGTGCGACTGGAAGCTCGGCGACACCGAGAGCGCCGCCAGGCGCTTCAAGGAGGTCCTCGATCTGGCCGTCGAGGCCGAGCGCGCCGGCACCGCCGCCCAGCGCCGCCGCCGCGCCAGCCTGCGCGACGAGGCGCTCGAGTACCTCGTGATCGTGTTCACCGAGGACCGCGCGATCAGCGCCAAGGAGGTCTTCGACTTCCTCGCGTCGATCGGCGGCGAACGCTACTCGCGCGACGTGCTCATCAAGGTCGCCGACGCGTACCTCGGGCAGGCCGAGTACGACCGCGCCGTCGACACGTTCGCGTTCCTCATCGCGGCGGAGCCCACCTCGCTGCAGGCGGCGGCGTGGCAGCGCCGCGTCGTCGAGACCTGGGCGAGCGCGCTCGACACCCCGGAGCTGCTCAACGCGTCGAAGGTGCTGGTCGAGACCTACGGCCCGGGGACCGACTGGGCCAAGGAGCAGCGCAACCGCGACGGGCTCGAGCGCTCGCTGTCCGCGACCGAGGAGCTCCTGCGCACGACCGTGAAGAACCTGCACGCCGACGCGCAGGGGCGCGAGAAGGCGGCCAAGCCGCCCCGGCGGCCCAAGGACCTGCGCCCGGCCGACGAGCCGGGCTGGGAGCGGACCTACAAGGCCTTCCTCGAGAAGAACGGCCTGACCCAGCCCTACAGCCAGGCGGCGGCCGGGTACCAGCTCTACCTGACGGCGTTCGCCGAGCGGTCGGACGCCGCCGAGATGCGCTTCCTGCGCGCCCAGATCCTCTACTTCAAGCTGTTCCGCCTCGAGGAGGCCGGCGACGAGTTCCTCGTCGTCGGCAAGACCGCGCCGGTCGGCAAGTACCACAAGGACGCGCTCCTCGCGGCGATGAACGCGTTCGAGCGCTCGCGCCCCGCCGACACCGCCGGCAAGCGCGAGCTGCTCGAGGTCGACAAGAAGTTCGCGGAGGCGATCGACCTCTACGCGACGCTGTTCCCGGCCGACAGCGAGCTGGTGTCGGTCATCTTCCGCAACGGCCAGCTCTTCTACGACTACGGGAACTACGACGAGGCCATCAAGCGCTTCGGCCTCATCGTCACCAAGTACCCCGATCACCCCGATGCCGGTCCCGCGGGCGATCGCATCCTCGCCGCGCTCAACAAGGCACAGGACTACGAGAACATCGAGACCTGGGCGCGCAAGCTGAAGACCGCCAAGGCCTTCGGCGACCGGACCCAGCAGGAGCGCCTCGACCGCCTCATCATCGAGTCGATCGGCAAGAGCGGCGACAAGTACGCCGAGGCCGGCAAGTACGAGCAGGCGGCGAGCTTCTACCTGCGCGTGCCCAAGGAGTTCCCCAAGCACAAGCAGGCCGCCGAGAAGATGATGAACGCGGGCGTGATGTACGAGAAGGCCAAGCTCCCCGAGAAGGCCGCCGACGTCTACCTCGAGCTGGCGCAGAAGTACAAGGACAGCCCCGAGGCCGAGAAGTCCGCGTTCGCCGCCGGTCAGGTCTACGAGCGCGTCGCCTACTTCGACCGCGCCGCGGCCGCGTACGAGGTCGTGATCAAGGACTTCCCCGGCAGCAAGAACGCCGCCGACGCGCTCTACAACGCCGGCGTCCTCCGTCAGGCGCTCGGCCAGCACGAGCAGGCGATCCGCCACTACCAGGACTACGCCAAGCGCTACGCGACGCGGAAGGACGCGCCCGAGGTGGCGTTCCGCATCGGCGTCGTCTACGAGGACGCGGGCGACGACGGACGCGCCGACAAGGCGTTCCGCGACTACGCGAGCAAGCACCGGGACGTCTCGCGGCGCGTGATCGAGGCGCACGTCCGCGCCGCACGCACGTCGCTGCGGCTCGGCCAGATCAAGCGCACCGCCGACGAGCTCGAGGCGGCGCTCAAGCTGTACAAGCGGCTCGACGGCAAGGACAAGGCCGCGGCCCAGACCTGGGCCGCCGAGGCCCGCTACTACCAGGGCGAGCTCGTCTTCAAGGAGTACGAGAAGGTCTCGCTCGACGTGAAGCCGCGGCTCCTCGAGAAGACGCTGAAGAAGAAGAGCGACCTGCTCGCGCGCGCCCGCGGGGTTTACCTCTCCGTGGTCGACTACGAGGACCTCAAGTGGGCGACGGCCTCGCTCTACCGCGTCGGCCAGATCTACGAGAGCTTCGCCGAGTCGATGCGGACGGCGCCGACGCCGGGCGGCCTGTCCGAGGCGGAGGCGCAGGCCTACCGCGACGCGCTCGACGCGACGATCATCGAGATCGAGGAGGTGTCGATCGAGCTCTACTCGGCCGGCTACCAGAAGGCGATCCAGATGCAGGTGTACGACGCGTACACCAAGAAGATCCGCGAGGCGCTCGGCCGCGTCGCGTCGCAGCAGTACCCGCCCGAGCGCGAATCGCGCAGCGACGTGCGCACCGGGGACCGCCCGCTCAAGATCGAGATGGTCGAGGAGATCGACCGATGACGCGGATCGCGATCGCCCTCGCCCTGGCCCTGGTCGCCGCCTGCGGCGGCAGCGGCGGCAAGCGCAACCTCAAGACCACCGGGCCACGGGTGGCGCCCAAGCTCGATCCGGTCAAGCCGCAGGCTCGCCGCGAGTTCGAGGCGGCGCTGCGCGCGCTGCGCCTCGGCGGGCCCGAGGCGATCGAGACCGCGCGGGCGCGCTTCGAGGCCGCGGTCGAGATCGACGGCAAGCTGTGGGAGGGGTGGCACGACCTCGGCGTCCTGCGCGCGCAGGACGGCGACGACGACGGCGCCGTCGCCGCCTTCGATCGATCCCTGTCGATCAACCCGGCGCACGCCCCGACCCGCCTCGCCCGCGCCGAGAGCCAGCGCCGCCTCGGCAAGGTGAAGGAAGCGCGCGCCGACTACGAGACCACGATGCGCGAGACGGCCGAGGACGATCCGCTGCGCCGCGACGCGGCCGCGCGCCTCGCGTCGCTCCTGCGCGATGCCAAGAACTACGAGGGGGCGGTCGACGTGCTGCGCGAGACGCTGCGCGTCTCCGGCGCCAACGCGCGCGTCTACATCGAGCTGTGCAACATCTACATGGCCCAGGGCCGCGACGACCTCGCGGTCCTCGTGATCGGCCGCGCGATCGAGCTCGATCCCAAGGAGCCGTCCGCGTACAACTCGCTCGCCCTCCTCTACCTGCGGCAAGGCAAGGCCCAGGAGGCGTTCGATCGCTTCGACTACGCGACGTCGCTCGACCCGAGCTACATCGACGCGCGCTTCAACAAGGCGTCGGTGCTCCTCGACGCCGGTGACTACGCGCGCGCCAAGCAGGAGCTCGAGACCATCCTGCAGAAGGCGCCCGAGGACTGGGCGGCCCACGTCGCGCTCGGCGTCGCGTGGCGCGGGCTCAAGGAGAACGCGAACGCGAAGAAGAAGTTCGAGCTCGTCGTCGACAAGGCGCCGCGGCGCTCGCGCGCCCGCGGCGACGCCCTGTGGAATCTCGCCGTCCTCAAGTCAGACTTCCTGGAGGACACCGCCGGCGCCAAGGGCGATCTGGAGCGCTTCCTGCAAGACGCAGGGACCGCCCACCCCAAGCGCCAGGCCGCGGAGCAGAAGCGAAAGGAGCTGGGCATTTGATGACCGACTCGACCCAGACCCGAGGGGGCGCGCGCCCCCGGCGCCGGAAGCTCGCGGGCTCCGCCCCCCAGCTCGCGGTGGGCGTGTGTGTGCTACTCGCCGCCGCCGCCGCCGCGCACGCGCAGCCAGCCAAGAAGCCGCCCCCGGCCGGCGTCGAACCAGCCACGCCGGAGCCTGGCGCGGCGAAGGGCAAGCCCAAGGTGTTCGACTTCACCGGCCTCGACATCTCCGGACGGCTGCGCACGCCGCAGCTGCTCTACTTCCTCGATCGCGCCACCGAGGAGCTCGAGCGCGCGTCGCTCGAGCGCCGCTCCTTCATCCCCGAGATGGTGCGCTCGGTCGACGAGGGACCGCTGTGAGCGAGGTGAGCGCCGCCCCCGCGACCGCGACGGCGGTGCAGCTCCGCACCTCGCTGGTGTGGAACGGCGAGGTGATGGCCGATCACGTGCTCACCGCGCCCGGCGCGGTCACGCTCGGCGCCACCGGCAAGTCCACGTTCGTCATCCCCGATCTGTCGCTGCCCGGCGACTTCGCGATCATCCGTCCCGGCAACCGCGGCTACCTGCTGACGCTGGGCGACCGGATGCGGGGCACGATCTCGATCGACGGCCGGAAGCGCGACGTCGCGGACTTCGTGCGTCGCGGCGGCGAGGGCGGCGACGACACCGGCGCCTCCGGGTCGTTCCGGGCCACGCCGATCGGCGGCCGCGACTGGGGCGTGATCGATCTCGACGAGAGCGGCCGCTACCAGCTCTTCTTCCAGTTCGTGCCGATGGACGCGCCGCTGCCGACGCGGTCGTCGACGAGCTGGGAGCTGCTCATCCCGGCGCTCGCGTTCTCGCTGATCCTCCACTCGGTGCTCGTCTTCGTCACCTATCACTTCGACGAGGGCATCAACCCGTTCGTGTATCCGGGCTCGAAGCGGCTCACCGGCTCGTTCCTCATCAACCGCATCAACGCGCCGCCCGAGCCGGAGAAGAAGGATCCGCCCAAGGCGGTCGGCGCCCAGCCCGCGGCCTCCGAGAGCGGCCAGAAGCAGAACGTCAACTCGGCGACCAAGGGCGCCGAGGGCAAGTCCGGCGGCAAGGGCGACAAACCCCGCGCGCGCGATCCCGACGCGCTCGACGTGCCGCCCGACGCGCCGCCGCCGCCGCCCAAGGTCGCGTTCATGACGGAGAAGAACCGCGCGGTCATCGACAACATCATCCAGGCCGACGTGCGCACGTCGCTCGGCAAGTTCACCGGCCTGCCGGGCCCGCGCCAGAAGGGCGCGACGGGCTACGGCAAGGGCACCGGCTCGGGCGTGGGCGACGAGCTCGGCGGCTCCGGCTCGACCCGCGGCAGCAAGGGCACCGGCCCGGGCGGCGGCGGCTCTGTCGAGGGTGACTTCGTCTCGCAGGGCAAGATCAACACCGGCGAGACCCGCGCGCCCAAGGGCACCGGCGGCACCGGCTCGGGGGTGAAGGAGGTCGCGGTCGTCGGCACCGGCGACGCGTCGGGCGACCTCGGCGGGCTGACCAAGGAGGAGATCGACAAGGTCGTGAAGTCGCGCGCCGGCCTCATCAAGGCCTGCTACCAGAAGGAGCTCGACAAGCAGAAGGGCCTCGGCGGCAAGCTCGTCGTCAAGTTCTCGATCTCGCCCGGCGGCGACGTCACCAAGGCCGCCCCCGACAACAGCAAGAGCTCGCTCCAGAACGCCGCGGTCAACGACTGCGTCGTCCGCCAGATCATGAAGCTCAAGTTCCCCGCCAAGGGCGGCGGCGTCGTGAACTATCCGTTCATCTTCTCCCAGGGCTAACCCAGGAGTCGATCCATGCGCCTCACCTACCGAACTTGCCGTTCCGTCACCTTCGCGCTGGTCAGCGCGACCGCGCTCGTCGCGTGTCTCGAGGACCCGCAGTACATCCCCGGTCCGAGCTCGATCGAGGTCGGCATCGAGGGGACCGACGTCTTCACCGGCTCGGTCGTCGTCGATCTGCCGGTGCGGCCGGAGACGATGGAGGACGCGGAGGAGCGCGTGGCGCGCGCGATGGAGATCGGGATCGGGGCCGACCAGCTCGCCTACGTGCGCAACGGCGACTTCGACGTGTCGATCGAGTGGACGATCAAGAACCTCGCCGGCAGCGAGGGCGAGGCGCGGATCAAGGTCAACGGCGGCAACCAGTTCTTCTACTACGTCCCGACCGAGTTCGTGATCGATCCCGAGGAGGACGAGGAGCCGCCGCCGCTCATGGGCGACATCCCGCTGCGCATCCCGGAGAACGGCACGCGCAACGGCGTGTTCCGCGAGGATCAGATCCGCGAGGCCGCGGTCGACCTCGAGCAGATCACGCGCGCGATGGTGAACCCGTTCGCGGCGATGCTGACGATCAACGAGGACGACCCCGGCGTCGCCGTCGGCGGCATCCTGGTCCCGCTCGACGACGTCCCGGAGATGATCCGCTTCGAGATCGTCTTCGAGGCCGACCGCCACATGGTGCTCGAGTACGGCATCCGCGTCCGCGATCGCCGCAACATCCTCCATGACCACGGGCTGGCCGCGCCGGCCGGCGAGATCGTGACCTGGGCCCCGGCCATGTTCGTGCCGCCGCCGCCACCGCCGTGACGGGCGCGTGTGTATGATCGTCCTCGTAGCTTGATGCGCCGGGTCCTCCCCAGCCTCGCGGTGCTCCTCGCGAGCACCACCGCGCACGCCGATCGGCCGGCGTCGACGGGCTTCTACGCCGAGGCCGGCGTCGGCGCGAGCGGGCACCTCGGCACCGCCCGCAACTACTCCGCGATCGGGCCCACCGTGGGCCTGCGCCTCGGCTACGACCTCTTCTCCTGGCTCTCGCTCGGCGTCGCCCTCTCCACGGCGAGCCACGAGGCGACCGTCCCGCCGCCGCCCGACGGCGAGTGGTACCAGCTCTACCAGGGCCGCGGCGACGCACGCCTCGGCTTCCGCGTCGACTCGCTCGCCGTCTTCGCCGAGGGCGGCGCCGGCGCCGCCTACATCTCGTCGAACGTGCTCGGCAAGGTGATGATCCTCGATCCGGGCGAGCGCTTCACCATCAGCTTCGCCGGCGGCGGCGGCCTCGAGTACCAGCTCCAGAACCGCCACTACGCCTTCGGCCTCGCCGGGACGTACTGGATGCTGCCGCAGTTCGACGCGCTCCAGGGCGTCGAGGGCCGCGTGTACCTCCGGTACACCTACGGCGGCAGTCACTGAGCGGACATCACGACCGCCGCAGGCGGGCGTGTGTTCGCCAGTGACCCCGTGCCCGTGCCCGTGCCCGTGCCCGTGCCCGATCCGGACATATACGGCGAAGAACACCGCTGCGCGGCGTTCTTCTATCGCCCTGCTTAACGCAGCGCCGCGCGCCCGGTGCCGACGACGTCGCGGAGCACGCGGCGGAACGGCGCCCTCGGCGAGAGCATCGAGAGCACCGCGGAGGTGCCCAGGCGGGCGCGCCAGAGGAGCAGGAGCGACGGCGGCATCTGCATGCCGCCCTGCGCCAGCACCCGTCGCGTGGTCTCCGCCAGCTCGGCGTGATGATCGCGATCCCAGCGGAAGGGCTCCGCCGACGCGAACGGCGCGGCGACCGCGCGCTCCCAGGCGCGGTGCGCGGTCGAGGCGAGCGTGTCGGTCCGGCGCAGGAGGCCGCTCTTCGCCAGCGCCATGCGGAACTTCTCGGCGCCGGCGAACGCGTCCTCGTCGAGCACGCCGTGCCAGAGCTGGCGATCGGCCGCGGCCGCGTCGGCGGTGAGCTCGACGGTGCAGCCGAAGTCGAGGAACCAGACGTGCACGTGACCGTCGTCCGCGCGCTCGACGAGGTAGTTGCCGGGGTTGGGATCGGCGTTGAAGAAGCCGTGCTGGAGCGGCGTGCCCCACGCGACGCGCACGATCGCCGCGCCCACGGCGGCGGCCAGCGCCGGATCGTCGTGGGGTAACGCGGCGAGCGCGCGGCCGGGGGCGCGCGCCATCGTGAGCACCCGCTTGCTCGAGAGCGCGGGGTTCACCGCGGGGGCGCGCACGACCGGGTCGCCGGCCCAGGCCGAGGCGAAGCGCTCGAGCGCGCGCGCCTCGGCGAGGTAGTCGGTCTCGCCGAGGATCGCCGCCCGCAGCGTCTCGATCGCCTCCGACGACAGCTCCTTGCCCAGCTCGCCGCCGGCGAGCCGCCGGGCGAAGTTGTCGCTCGCGAGATCGCCGGCGAGGGCCTCGGCGATGCCCGGGTACTGCACCTTCACGGCGTACTCGACGCCGTCCTTGCCGCGCGCCGCGTGCACCTGCCCGAGCGATGCGGCCGCGATCGGCTCGGGATCCCAGCGCTCGAACAGCCGCTGCGGCGGCGCGCCGAGCTCCTCCTCGACCACGCGCGCGATCGCGACCGCCGGCACCGCGGGTACGCCGTCCCAGAGGCTGGCCAGCTCGCGCGGCGCGCCCGCCGAGGTGTAGGCGAGCAGCTGGGCGACCTTCGCCATCCCCGCCTTCATCTCGCCCGCGTGTCGCGCCAGCTCGCGCTCGGCCGCCTCGTCGACGATGCGGTCGTCGTCGTCGGACCCCGACGGGTCGGTCGTCACGATCTGCCGCGCCCTCGCCCACATGCGGGCGAGGCCGACCTTGACGTCGGCCCCCAGGCGTCGGCGCAACCGCTCGCGTTCATTCACAGGCGCACCGTATCAGACGGTTCACAGTGCCGCAGTTCCCCACGCTCGGGCATGGCACGTTCGATGAAGAAGCCCCCGGGGTGCGTCTCGTCTTTCTCGGCCTCGCGCTCGTGCCGGCGTGTTTCTACTCGACGGAGTCTCCCTTGCCGGCGGACTTCGCCACCTGCGAGGCCCCGCCCGAGCCCGGCGTCTCGCCCGCGGCGCCGACCTACTACCGGGACGTGAAGCCGATCGTCGACCGCAAGTGCGCCGGCTGTCACATCGCCGACGGCGTCGCGCCCTTCCCGCTCACCACCTACGCCGAGGTCGAGCTGCACAAGCACCAGGCGCAGTGGGCGGTCGAGCACGGGGTCATGCCACCGTGGCAGCCGGCCGACTGCTGTAGCGACTACCGCGACGACCGCTCGCTCTCGCCCGACGAGATCGCGACCTTCACGGCGTGGGTCACGGCCGGCGCGCCCGAGGGCGACCCCGCCGACGAGCCACCCGCGCCGCCACCGGCGCCCGACCGCCTGCCGCGCATCGACGTCGACGTCCAGCTCGCCGAGCCGTTCACGCCGTCGCCGCGCGTCGGCAAGGACGAGATCCGCTGCTTCCTCTTGCCCCACACCTTCGCCGCCGCGACCTACGTGACCGGCACCGACCTCATCCCGTCGAACCGGCGCATCGCACACCACGCGATCCTCGTCGCCGTCAGCGGCGAGAAGGCGCGCGAGCTCGCCCGCAAGGACGGCGCCGACGGCCGCCCCGGCTGGGACTGCTACGGCGGCGCCGACGAGCTCGACGCCCGCGGCACGATCGGCGGCTGGCAGCCCGGCGACAGCCCGCGCGTCTTCCCCGACGGCGTCGGCGCCGAGGTCAAGGCCGGCACCCAGCTCCTCCTGCAGATGCACTACGACACCGGCGCGGGCACCGGCGCCGATCAGCCGCGCGTCCACCTCATGCTGTCGGACACGGTCGAGCGCGTCGCCCGTGGCGCGCCCGTCGGCAACCCGCTGTGGTTCGCCGGCGAGGGCATGGAGATCCGCGCCGGCGATCCCGACGCGATGGTCTTCTTCTCGTACGACCCGACGGTCGTGCTCGGCAAGGGCGGCCCCATCGACGTCGAGAGCGTGATGATCCACATGCACGAGCTCGGCACGATCGGCCGGCTCGCGATCCTGCGCCAGGACGGCACCACCGAGTGCCTGCTCAACATCCTCGACTGGGACTTCCACTGGATGACGACGTACTTCCTGGCGCGGCCGGTGCGCATCAACCCCGGCGACCGCCTCTACGTCGAGTGCCACTGGGACAACACGCGCGAGAACCAGAAGCTCGTGAACGGCGAGCAGCAGGAGCCGCGCACGATCGGCTGGGGCGCCGACGAGGAGATGTGCGGCGGCATCATCGGCTTCTCGGAGCCCGTGCCATGAGCGCGCCCCTCGGGCTCGCGATGCTCGCGGCGGTCGCGGCGCTCGCCTCCGGCTGCGGCGCGTACACGAGCTACAAGCACACGCGGCTCGCGCCCCCCGGCAAGACCGACTGGCTCTTCGCCACCCAGCTCTCGGGCGCGGGCACCGGCACCGACGACAACGCGCCCGTGCCCGAGCTGGCCGCCGGCGCCCGCCGGCGCGTCCACGAGCGCGTCGACGTCGGCGTCACGACCACCTTCCTGCCGCTCGGCCCGGCGTTCACGACCTTCTCGGCCGAGGGGTCGGGCAAGGCGCTCCTCGGCCGTCACGGTCGCTGGTCGGCCGCCGTCGGCGCGGGCGCCGGCTACCGCCTCACCTACTCGAGCGGCGCGACGATCGAGGGCGTGCACGTCGCGGCCCCGCTCATCCTCGCCGGCGACCTCGGCCGCCACCAGCTCGTCTACTCGCCGACCGCCGGCTACCAGCGCCTGTGGTCGACCGGCGCCCGCCCCGTCGACGTCCCGTTCGCCGGCTGGTCGCTCGGCTTCCGCTGGCAGCTGAACCGACGCTGGGCGCTGCTCCCCGAGGGCACGGTCGGCTACACGCCCGCGCGCAACTTCATGACCGAGGACTCGCGCCTCTTCCACCTCGGCGTCGCGCTCTTGCTGACGCCGTAGCGCGGCGCGGCGTCAGTTCGCCGTTAGCGCGGTGTGCCGGCCGCTGTCGTCGCTCCAGTAGAGCTCGACCCGGTTCTTGCCGCTCTTCTTGGCCCGGTAGAGCGCGCGATCGGCGCGCCGCACCAGCTCCTCCGCCGTCTCGGCGCCGCTCTCGGGGAACGCGGCGATGCCGAACGACGCCGTCACCCCGAGCACGGGACCGTCGCCGCCGGTGGCGACGCGGTGATCGGCGAGCGCCGCCCTCACCCGCTCCGCCTGGTTGAGCGCGCTCACCAGCTCCGTGCGCGGGAGGATGAGCGCGACCTCCTCGCCGCCGTAGCGCGCGGCCGTGTCGACGCCGCGCATCTGCTGCTTCACGATCGTCGCCACGTCGCGCAGCACGCGGTCACCCGCGAGGTGGCCGTACGTGTCGTTCAGCCGCTTGAAGTCGTCGATGTCCATCATCACGACCGCGAACGGCGTCCCGTACCGGCGCGAGCGCTCGATCTCCTCCTCGATGCGCGCGTCGAAGTAGCGGCGCACGAAGAGCCCGGTCAGGCCGTCGACCATCGCCATCTCGTAGAGGTGCGCGTTCTCGAGCGCCGCCGCCACCTGCAGCGCCAGCGACTCGAGCAGGCGCTGGTCCTGCGCGGTGAACGCGCCCGCCTGCCGGCTCTGCACGACGAGCACGCCCTCGCATGCGCCGTGGAGGAAGATCGGCACGCCGAGCCACGAGCGCACACCCTCGGGCTGATCGTCGAGGGACAGCGGCACCTGCGCCGCGACCACGCGCCCGACCGCGCCCTCGGTCCGGCCGATCCGCAGGCGCGAGAACTCGTCGCGGTCGCGATCGTAGCTGTCGACGACGAAGCGATCGACCTCGCGCTCGGCGCCACGATGGACGAGCGCCATCGTCTCGGCCGACGGGATCGCGCGCAGCGTCTCGCGCGCCACCGTCGACACCAGCTCGGGGAGCTCGAGCGACGAGGCCAGACCGCGCGCGGTGGTGTCGAGGATCTCCAGCTCGCGCACTCGCGCGCGCAGGGCGTGGGAGGTGCGCGAGAGGCGGTTGAACACGAGGTTGATGAGCAGGTACGTCCCGGCGAGGAGCGCGAACCCGAGCATGCGCTCGCCGTGATAGAGGACGACGACCACCGCGGCGAGCGGCAGGAGCGCGAGCTCTGCCAGCATCCCGGGCAGCGCCTGCGCACGGAGGAAGGCGGGGAGCGGGCGCCCGCCGAGCGCCTGCCGGCCCCCCTGGAAGGCGTTGTGGACCACGAGCAACACGCCGCCGATCGCCAGCACACGCCACGTCACCTCGATCTCGCTGTGCAGCTCCGTGGGCGGCCCGACGAGCCACGCCGACCCCGCGACCAGCGCGCCGGTGAGCCCGCCGAAGTACACGACGTACGCGAAGCGCTCGCCGCCACGCGCGTGGCGCGCCCGTACGGTGCGGGCGAGCGAGTCGATGGTCAGCGCGAACGCGACGAGCTGTCCCGCCGCGAGCGGACCGAGCGCCGCCGTGGCGGCGACGTGGAAGCCGGTATCGAGCGAGAGCACGCTGTCGGGCACGATGCGAAACGCCATGACGCGCGTCGCCAGGATGACGAGCAGGAAGACCGCGAACGTCACCGGCCCGAGGTGAGGCGCCGCCAGGCCGGGCGCGAGCAGCGTCCACGCGAGGAGCGCGCCCCAGCCCATGAGCCCCACGAGCAGGGTGAACGCGAACCGGGCGCTTGGACGGCGAGGCATGGTCGGACCAGCGGGCGCGGCGTATCACGGGGAGGCGCGGAATAGAAGGTCGTTCGCGCAGGCCCCGTCCGGCCGAAAGCGACACGGCCCGGTCCCCCATCGTCGGGGGCCGGGCCGCGGTCTCGAGAAGGAGAAGCGGTGGTGCTCAGATGTCGATCACGACGACGCCGCGCTCTTCCTTGGCAGGCGTCGGCGGAGTTGCCTCGGCGTTGTCGCGGTCACGGCGCGGAGACTCGAGCGGAACCTCGATCCGACGCTCCTCGCGCCGTCGCTGCTCCTCTTCGCGTCTCAAGATTTCTTCGATGATCCAGGGATCCAGCATCGGGGACCGCCTTTCGGCCCTGGTGCCCAGGGGATGACAGATGAGAGAGCTACCAACCGCCCTTCTGCTTCATTAGACGTCCGTTCTCGGGATTTGTTTTGTGCAAGCCATGCGCCCGGATACGACGCGTCTGACTCCTGGAGCATAACGCCCGGGAACTGCTCGCGGTATAGCCAATCGGGCAGGAAAAACAGGTAGGCCAGCACCAGGTCAAAGGGTGACGAGCTATGACCACGGTGGGGGTCGGATGGCCCCAGCGCGGACTGCGGACCCCCACTTTCGGAGCACGTTGGACAACTTACGTCGTTCAGGTATGGCCCGACACTTTTTGCATAGCGCTGGCGCAAAAGTGTCACTGGAGCGGAATCGAGAGGAAGAGATCACTTCCTCCACTCCCGGGATCGTCAGTCGAGATCCTTCAGACGCCAGCGCCCGTCCTCACGCACGAACTCCACCCGGAAGCCCGCACCGTAGCTCATCCGAGCCTCGTTGCCCTGCTCATCGATCGGCTCGGCGATGTTGGCCTCGAGCATGTTCATGAGCTCGGCCATCTCCTGCTTCCGTTCACCGGCGAACTGGGTCTTCATCTTCTCGACGTTCATGAGCGCCGCGTACGACTTGGGCACGAAGCGCAGCATGACGTCCCAGCGCTCGAGCCGGTACGCGCGCAGGAACGAGCGGAGCGCCCCCCGCGGCGTCGACTGATCGTAGAAGTCGAGCGGGTTCTCGGCGATGCGCCAGCCTCCCGACTCGTGCACGAGGTGGAGCGTGTCGCCGATGCCATAGGTGAGCTCGGCGGTGACCTCGATCTTGCTCTTGCGGCCGGTCAGGCGCGACGCGGTGTCGGAGACCTCGCGCGGGTTGTCGCGCATCATGCGGATGAACTCGTCCTTGGAGACCTGGGCGCGGAAAGCCGACGACATGAGGTCGTACGCGGCGTCGTAGTTCTTGGCCTTGAGCGCGGCGGCGTAGCGATCGAGCGTGCCGGTCGGGGCGGTGCGCGGCCCGCCGCACGCGGCGCCGCCCACGAGGGCGAAGAGCGCGAGGAGCGCGGCGAGCGCAGGGACGAGGAGGCGACGCACGCGCTGGTTATAGCTCAGCACGCGCGGCGTCGCTGCCAAAGGTGGCGAAGGCGCGCGCGGTCAGGAGCGCCGCGACCGCCACCGCCACGGTCGAGACCATCATCGCCTCGCGGCGGCCCCAGGCCTCGTAGAGCTCGCCGATGACACGCGACGACGGCGCGGTGCCGAGCAGGTGCATGCACGCGATCACCACGGCCTGGGCGGTGGCGGCGAGCGGACCCGGCGCCACGTCGTCGACGGACGCCGCCATCGGCCCGTGATACCAGCTGATGAAGAACATCGTCGCGAGGCTCGCGCCCCAGAGCAGCGGGCCGGCCGGCGCGTACACGCAGACGGTGGCGCAGGGCACGGTGAGCGCCATGCCGAGCGCGATCGCCGCGGGTCGCCCCCACACGCGCCCGCGGCGCAGGCGGTCGGCGACGCGGCCGCCGGCGACGACCCCGGCCAGGCCGCCGAACAGACACACACCGAGGAGCGTCGTGGACGCCCCCTCCGACATCCCCTTCTCCTTCTGCAGGAAGTCGAGGAGCCACGCCTGGTAGCCGCCGGCGGCGAAGGCCATGACCGTCGTCGCCGCCATGAGGCTCCGGATCGTGGGGATCCGCAGCACGATCGCGGCGTCGTGACGGAGCTGGGTCCACGAGCGCGAGGCCGCCTCGCCCGGCGGGAGATCGATCGCGAGGAGCACGACACCGACGACGACGCCGGGCGCGGCGATGACGATCCAGCCGAGCGGGAACCCGAGCGACGCGCCGAGCCCGAACCCGGCGACGCCGCCGAGGAACAGGCCGAGGTTGAAGATGGCGAGGGCGAACGCCTTCCTGGTCCCGCCGTAGAGCTGGCCGAGCACGGCGTTGGCGACCGGCACGATCGCGGCCAGGCCGAAGCCGACGAGGAAGCGCGACGCCAGCACCAGCTCGAAGGTCGGCGCGATCGCGCCGAGGATGCTGCCGACGCTGGCGACCACGAGCCCGAGCGCGACGAGGCGGCGGCGGTCGACGCGATCGCCCGACCAGCCGACCGGCACCGTGGCGAGCGCGTGCGGGAGGATGAACGCGGTCCCCAGCCAGCCGAGCTGACCGTCGTCGACGTGGAACGTGGCGCGGAGGTCGTCGTAGACCGCGAACGGGATGTTGCGGCTCGCGTACGACAGGAGGTTGGCGAGCGCGAACAGCGCGAGCACGTGAGCGCTGCGGGTCGCCGGTCGCGTCACCTCATTCCTCGGGGGGCAGCGGATCGTCGGAGGGCGAGCGCGCGGACGCCCCGGCCCGCTCGGTGAGCGACCAGCGCAAGCTGTACGGCGCCGGCGCGCGCGCGGCCTTGTCGGGCTTGGCGATCAGCTCGAGGTAGACGAGCGTGCCTGCGGGGACCTCGACGGCGAGCGTCTCGGCGGCCCCGGCGCCGCCGCGGTCGGCCTTGCCGAGGCTGACGCCGCTCTCGGCGATGGCGGTGAGCGCGACGTCGACGCCGGGCGGCGCGTCGAGCGCGACGTCGAGCGACATGGGGGTCGGCGACGCCGACAGCGAGAAGACGTCCTTGTCGCCGGGCGCGGCCTGGCCGCGCATCGCGCCCTGATCCTCGACCCCGAAGCGCAGCGCGTTCGACTGCGACGTGCGGTCGTTGGGCTCGGCCTCCTCGTCGAGATCGAGCAGCCGCGTGGCGACCGACAGCGTGTACGGATCGTCGGGGTTGGACGGCTTGCCGGTGATGCGGATGTGATGGATCGCGGCCTCGCCCGGGGTGAGGCGCGGCGCGAGGCTCTTGATCGCGAGCGGCTGCCCGGCGGCAGCCGAGGTCTTCATCAGGGCGCGCCCGGCGGCGTCGGTGACCTCCATCGTGAGCGCGGTCCCCTGGACGGCGGTGACCGAGAGATCGAGGCCGTTCCCCTCGGCGAGCGCCTCGATCGCGAGCTTCCAGGTGTCCTGGTCGCCACCCCAGCCGATCCAGCCGGTCGCCGGCTCGCCGATCGCGAGCTCGTTGGCCGTGCCCTCGTCGTCGTTGGGCTCGCGCTCACCGCCGGGGGCGGGCGCCGGCAGGAGCGTGGCGGTGAGCTCGTACGCCGGCGACGGGCCGGTGCGTCCGACCGACGCGTCCTTGGCGCCCTTGGGCGGCTTCTTGCGCCTGGGCGGGACCTCGCGCACGACCAGGTGGTACGTGCCCTTGTCGACCGGCGCGTTGGGCACGGTCTCGGGACCGCCGGCGGGCGCGCGATCGCCCGTGACCACCAGCGCGAAGCGCTCGTCGCGCAGCTCGAGCTTGAGGTCGACGCCCTCGACCCCGGTGACCTTCATGGCGATCATGCCGGGTGTCGCGACCGTGAGCGCGTAGGCGTCGACGTCGAGCTCGCCGTCGAGCGTGCCGCGGACGCCGCCGGTGAACGGCATGGCGGTCGCCGGATCGTCGTTGGGCTCCTTCTCGGGCGCGTGCTCGGCGGCGACGGCGCCCGGGCGATCCACGATCGCGACGGCCACGCCGGCGTCCTTGTCGCGGCGGATCCGCTCGTGGTTCGTGCCGGAGCTGCCCGAGCCGCAGGCGGCCCAGAGCGCGAGGAGCGCGAGGAGCGCGAGGAGCAGGAAGGCGGCGCGGCGGCGCATCAGCGGGTCACGCTCCCAGCTTGGCGCGGTCGGCCATGGTCGCGAGCAGCTCGGCCTCCGACACCAGCTTGCCGTCGACGAAGCACTCGCCGCGCATCTTGAAGATCTTGCCCTTGCGCAGCGGCACGACCTCGATGCGGAGCTGATCGCCCGGGACCACCGCCTTGCGGAACTTGGCGGCGTCGATCGACAGGAAGAGCATCACCTGCGTCGTCGGATCGAAGTCGATCACGCGCTGGGCGAGGATGCCGCCGGTCTGGGCCATCGCCTCGAGCTGGAGGACGCCCGGCATCACCGGCGCGCCCGGGAAGTGGCCGGCGAAGAACGGCTCGTTCACGCTGACGTTCTTGACGGCGACGATCTTGTCGTCACCGAGCTCGACGACGCGATCGACGAGGAGGAAGGGGTAGCGGTGCGGCAGGAGCTCCAGGATGCGCTCGATCGCGAGCGGAGCCGTCAATGGGGGCCGATCGACCATGCCGCCTTGTTATCACGTCACTCAGCGCCGCGCCCGGCGGCGGCGGCGGCGGGCGTGGCGGCCGAACCGTGACGCGTGACGGCCGTCGAGGTGGGCGCGCAGGCGCTCGGGCAGCGTGCGGCCCAGCGCGAGGATGATCTCGTCGGCGGCGCGCAGGCCGGTCTCGACGGCGCCCTCCATGTACCCCTGGAAGTCGACCGAGGTGTGCTCGCCGCAGAAGTGCAGGCGTCCCTCGGCCTCGCCCTCGGTGCCGGAGAAAACGGCCTGACCCGGGCGGTAGCAGGCGTAGCTGCCGAGCATGAACGGCGCGCTCGGCCAGTGCTGGCGGATCGCCGAGCCGGCCGTGTAGGCGGCCTGGGTGCCCGGGAACACGCCGTTCAGCCACGGCAGCACCTCGAGCGCGCGCTCCTCGGCGGTGCCCTGGCCGATGGCGACGCCGCGGTCCCCGCCGACGAAGTTGGTGAGCACGCCGACGGTGCCGCCGTAGCCGCGCGAGGTCTCCCACGTCGCCTGGAGCTCGCCGATGTCGGACACCGACGAGCCGGTGGCCATGCCCGGGGAGCGCCAGGGGCGCGAGCCGAAGCCCATCATCAGCTTGGCGTTGGTGCCGTACCCGAGCTCCTGGATCATCTGCAGCTTCTCGGCGGAGAGCCCGGCGTTCGCGAGCTCGACGCGGCGGAGGGTGGTGAACGGGATGGCGAGGACGGCGCGATCGACCGTGATCTCGATCGTCCCCGACGGGGCGTCGAAGGTGAGGCGCGGGCGGCCGTCCGACTCGGCGGTGATGGCGACCAGCTCGTGCTCGAGCTCGATGCGGCCGGCGAGCGGCAGGGCGAGGTTGTCGGGGATCGCCTGGCTGCCCTCGCGGATGTGGTAGCGCTCGTCGGAGTCGCCGTAGATGCGGAACGGGTCGGGCGTCTCGTGGTCGATGAGCCACAGGAGGTTGAAGATCGACTGCTCGTCGACCTCGAGGCCGTACTCGCCGGTGTACGAGCGCTCGAGGATGCGGCGGATGAGCGACGACGAGGCGAGCATCCCCTCGCCGCCCAGCCACTCGCTGATCGACATGTTGTCGAGGCGGTCGAACTCGGCGTCGCTGGCCTCCGAGGCGGTCACGGCGGCGGCCATCCGCGCGGCGAGCGGCGTGAACTCGTTCACGATCGTCGCCTCCGGGACGACGAGACCGTCGAAGTGGTAGGTGTCCGCGCGCAGCCCGGCCCCGTCGGCGGCGAGATCGTCGAGCGTGAGGCCGAAGTCGTTCGCGAGGAGCGCCATCAGCTCGTGCCCGGAGTCGACGAGCTCACCGCCTAGCTCGACGACCTTGCCGTCGGGGAAGAGGCCGGTGCGCGTGAACATGCGTCCGCCCGTGCGAGCCGACGCCTCGTACACGGTCACGTCCACGCCCGCCGACAGGAGCGTGCGCGCGGCCATGAGGCCGGCGGCGCCGCCGCCGACGACGGCGACCGTGGCGCTGCCGTCGGCGTTGTCACCGCAGCCGGCGCCGAACGCCGTGAACGGCACGGCCGCGGCGGCGCCGGTGACGCCGCCGATCCGGAGGATGTCGCGGCGGGAAGGTCCGGGGCGACGCGCGCGGGTGGCGAGGCGCTCGGCGAGCTCGGCGGGCGAGAGGCCCGCGCGCTGCGCGGCGGTGGCTCGTCGAAGGGCGCGTCGCAGGGAGGCGAACAGCGGAGTTCGGGCCATGTGGTTCCGAGATCATCGCACGATCGTCGGCGCCGCATCGCCGTCGATCACGCCATCGCGATCGGCATCGATCTCGTACAGCACCACACCCGGGAGCGGCGTCCCCCGCCGGCCCGGGTTCTCGGTCCCCGGCGGGAACGACGGCAGGGCCTGGTTCGACGTGTGGCCACCGTCGCTGTTCACCAGCACGGCCGCGAGCGCGAGCCTGGCGCCGACCGGCACGCCGTCGGGATACAGCTCCGCCCAGGGCACGAAGGCCTCGAGGCCCTGCCCCGGCACGCTCGCGAGCGCGGTGCCGCGCACGCGCACGGCGCCGAAGTTGAGCGCCGCCCGCCGCCACCCGAGGTCGTCGGGGTGACCGAACGGCTCGCGCAGCCCGCGCAGCCCGCCCGCGTCGAGCAGGTCCTCGACGTGTGGATCGGCGCCGCCGACCGCGATCAGCGCGACGTCCGCGCCGAAGCCTCCGATCGCGGGCGCCGGCGGCGCGCCGAGGTTCGATCGAGAGAGCACCGCGTCGGCGAGGCCGTCGCGGTCGCGCAAGGCGCCGTCCAGCGCGTCCACGCCCGTGCCGGCGCCGGGGTCCACGTCGATCCAGACCTCGACCGCGTTGGCGTCCCACTCGAACAACCCCTCGATGCCGACGAAGAGGCCGTGCGGCGTCGCGTCGAGCCACAGCGCGTCGAGCTGGTTCCAGCCCACGCCGTACCCGCTCGTGACCTCCTGCACCGCGGCGCGGTGGCGGAGATCGCGGAGCTCGCCGTCGGGGACCGGGTCGCGTCCCGGCGTCACGAACGGCGCACCGTCGACGCGGGCGACGCCGATCGCGTGCACCCAGCGATGATCGACGACGGCGTCGTCGACGACCGCGGCGCCCGGGCCTTCGGCGAAGATGCCGACCCGCGTGTTGGTGTGCGCGCCCCAGCGCCAGCGCACGTCGGGGTACTGACCGGCGGCGCCCGGGGCGACGATCTCGAGGCCGCCGCACTCGTGATCGGCCGTCACGATCACGGTGGCGTTCCCGCGGGCGCGCGCCCAGGCCGTGACCAGCGCGACCGTGTCGTCGAAGACGAGCGTCTCCTGCACCACGTCGATCAGGTTGTTGGCGTGACCGCCGTGATCGATGCGGCCGCCCTCGATCATGAGGAAGAAGCCCTGGGGATCGCGATCGAGGGTGGTCAGGGCCGCGAGGGCGAGCTGCGGCAGGTCGGGCTCGCTGGTGTCGGGAGGGCGAGCCGAGGTCATCGTCAGGTGATCGAAGGTGAACGCGCCGAAGATCCGCGTCGCCCCCGCCGCCACCGCCTCGTCGAGCGCGAACCGATCGCGGACGATCCGGTAGTCGCCGAGCTCGAGGTCCCGGTAGAGACCGCCGTCGGCGCGCACCGACGCCGGCCCTTCCGGCTCGAAGTACGCCGAGCCGCCGCCGAGCATCACCTGTGGCTTCGCGCGGCGAACCTGCTGCGCGGCGATCGCGGTCATGTAGCCGCGGCCGATCACGTGCGCGCTGAAGCTCGCCGGCGTGGCGTGCGGCAAGGACGTCGTCGTGACCAGCCCCGCCGCCATGCCGCGATGGCGCGCGCGCTCGAGCAGCGTCTCGACCGGCCTGGCGTCGCGGTCCAGCGCGACGCGCCCGTTCCACGTGTAGTGTCCCGTCGCCATGGCGGTCGCCGCCGCCGCCGAGTCCGTGATCCCCGACGGCCCGCCGGTGCGCACCTCGCCGCGGTACGGCATCGACTGCATGAACAGCCGGCCGGTCTCGCCGTGGCGGAACAGCGAGGCGGCGTCGAGCGCGCCCGGCCCCATCCCGTCGCCGATCATCACGATGACGACCGGGGCCGGACCAGGCGTGGCGTCGGGGTCGGCCGCCTCGTCGCGCGGCGCGAGCTGGTCACCGCAGGCCGCGCCGGCCACGCCGGTCGCGACGCCGATGACGAGTGCGAACGCTCGCCTCACCCTCCCATCATGGCACGGACGCTACGGACTACACGGCGGCAAGAACGTCGAGGCACACGTCGGCGCGGCGACGTCGCCGAACGCGACCGCCTCCGCCCAGGCCACGGCGTGCTCGATCTTCCGCTCGAGCACCGAGTCGTGGGTGCCGAACGTGTCCGAGCACACCTCGGGCGTCACGCCCTCGGTGCGCAACTTGGCGACGACACACGCCGCTTCCGACGCCGCCGGCATCACCTGGTCGCCGAGCCCCTGGACGACCAGGACGCGCGCGCCCGCCGGGTCCGCGCGGACCACGTTCGCCACCATCCAGGCGTGGAACGACGCCGCCGGTTCGACGCAGCCCGCCGTGCCGTCGAGGCACGCGAGCATCGCGACGCGGAACCCCTCGTCGACGAAGTCGCGCACGCGCGGCTGCTGGGTGCCGAGCGCCGCGCCGAGCTCGATCGTGCACAGGCGCTCGATCTGATCGACGAGCGCGCCGCGCTGGGCGAGCGGGAAGGTGTCGGCCGCGTGCTCGATCCCCCGCCGGTTGGCGAACCAGCCGTACTGGCGCAGCACGGTGACCGTCGGCGGCGCGAGGCCGGCGACGCCGGTGATCATGTCGGGGTCGCGGAGCACGCGCTCGTAGCCGAACGAGCCGGGCCGCGTCGGCCACTGCGGCGCGATCGCCACGGCGGCGCGCAGCGTGCGCGCGCCGGTGAGCTCGTGCTCGAGCGCCTGCGCCGAGAGCACGACGCCGCCGCCCTGGCTGTAGCCGAGCGCGAGCACCGGATCGCCGATGGTGCCGCCGACGAGGGCGCGCAGGGCGCGGACTCCGTCGAAGAGCTGGGCCGCCGCCTCGCGGTTGTCGAGGTACGCGTGCACGCCTTCGTTGCCCAGCCCGGCGAAGTCGGGCGCGATCGCGGCCAGCCCGTGGCTCGCGAACGGCAGGCCGAGCTCGGGCAGCGGCAGCTCGCCGCGCGACGGCGCGCACGCGTCGGCGATGCCGCTGGTCGAGCGCGCGACCAGCGCGACCGGCACCGGCTGCGCGCGCGGCACGAGCGGCAGCCACACCGTCGCCGTGGTGACGGCGGGCGAGCCGTCGCCGCGCACGGTGCGATACGCGACCTTCACGACCCGCACGCCCGAGGTCGTGACGATCGAGGCGCCCGCCTCCTCGGCGGCGGCCTGGGCCTGCGCCGCATCCAGCTCGGGGCCGAGCACGCAGCGCACGATGGCGCCGCGCTGCGCGGGCGTCAGCGGCGGCAGCCCGGCGGGCGTGACGTACAGGTCGGCGGGCGCGTCGTCACAGCCGGCGGGCGTCGCGCTGTACGGCCGCGGGTCCGGGTCGCGCGCGTCGGCAACGTCGGTGCCCGGGGCGTCGGCGCCGACCGCCGCGTCCACGTCACCGTCGCTCACGTCGTCACCCCCCGGCGACGGCGCGCCCGCACATCCCAGCACGAACAGCGCGACGAGCCCGACGTTCACCCCGAGCGAGGCCGCGGAGCGGCGAGTCGAAGGGGACATGCCGCGGGTGTAAACAATTTGCAGACAGTCTGCAAATAGATTCGTCAGCGGCGCTGGGGGCTGGCCGCGACGTCGACGACGGCGGCGGCGAACGCGGTCGCCGCCGCCTCACAAGCCGCGAGATCTCCAGGCGCGAGCCCGGTCAACCACGCGCAGGCGAAGTTGGTCTCGGTCGGCGGGGGCGTGATCTTGACCGCCCGCACCGCCGCCGCCTTGAGCGCGGCGTCGAGCCCGAGCGTCGCCTCCATCGGCGGGGCCACCAGGTAGGCCATCGGCTCGCCGGGCGCGAGGCCGGCCTCGCGCGAGAGGTAATGACCGAGCGATCCGATCACGTGCGGGAACACGGTCACCCCGCGCTGTCCGTCGGCGTCGTAGAAGCAGGCGTCGTGCGCGAGGCAGGCGACGAGCGCGGCCAGGCCGTCCTCGATCGCCTGCGGCTCGGCGGCGGCGAGCACGCCGAGGATCTCTCCCGAGAGGCGCCCCGAGGCGTGCGCGCTGCCCGCGTAGAAGCTCCGCGCGAAGACGACGTCGACGGCGGCGTGCTTGGTCGCCTCGTCGAGGGCGACGTAGAGCGCATCGTCCTGATCGCAGGTGACGAGGCCGAGCGAGACATGGCGCGCGGGATCGGCGCCGTAGGCCGCGAGCACCGCCGGATCGGCCGCCGGGATGCGGCGCAGCGACAGGATCGACGGAACGATCGGCTCGAGCAGCATGGTCAGCCTCCCACCAGGCGCTGCCGCACCTGCGGCGCGCGGTAGCCGCGCTCGATGTCGGCGGCGACCCGCGCGAGGTCGAGCGTCACGCCGCTCGTGCGTTGCTCGATCATCGCCGCCGCCAGGGCCGACAGCCGGTGCGCGGCCTCGGCCGGCGGCGTGCCGCGCGCGTGGATGTTGCTCATCATGTTGCGATCTCCGTCGGTCTTGCCGATCGCCGGCTCGTACACGACGTACGCCGACAGGCCGTCGCCGGTGCCGAGCCCCGGCCGCTCGCCGAGGAGGATGATGGCGACCTTGGCGCCGACCTCCTGCCCGATCTCGTCCTCGAGCCACACCCGCGCGTAACGCGCGCAGACGGGCGTGCCCACCGACAGGCCGCGGTGCTCGCACGCGCGCACGAGCTCCTCGTGGAGCTGGACGCCGCTGCCCATGCACGCCGTCGCCGAGAGCCCGTCGGCGAGGATGAGCTGCACGTCCTTGCCGCGCTCGGCCTGATCGCGCAGGCGCTGCAAGGAGTCGGGCGCGAGGCGGCGTCCGAGATCCGGACGCAGCAGGAACTCGCGGTGGTTGCTCACGCGCGAGACCAGGGGCAGGAAGCCGTGGTCGCTCGCCCA
>ERZ761602.1681-NODE-1681-length-38863-cov-19.964389_pt1 | contig 38863 bp, 52 predicted proteins | sample MGYA00512165_ERZ761602 | MGnify/ENA primary metagenome ERZ761602 (study PRJEB28899, sample SAMN02445085) | bioreactor sludge metagenome | biome: EBPR sludge; isolation source: Thorneside wastewater treatment plant | place: Australia: Brisbane, Thorneside...
GTGTCGATGGATGCGCCCGACGTGGCCGGTCGATCACCACGCCATCGACATCTACAATGTTGGCACCAGCGAATTGCCACGCCACACCCCCTCTCGTATAAGCGCCGTGACTTGAGAGTTACAACGCACGAGCGAAAGGCAGCCTCATGCCCTGGAGTAGCCAGAGCGGGAACGGGAGCGGTTGGGGCGGCCGTCACCGAAGGCGCGGGTGCAGCCTCGATGAGGGCGGGAGGCGGATCTGCGGTCTTTGCCGGGGGTGGGGCGGCCTCCCCGATCTCGGACTCTGTGGATGGGGCACTACCCCCGGCGAGCATCTGCACGTAGTTGGGCCCCGGCCAGAAAAGGAGGTCATTGGCCAGAAGTCCGAGCCCCAGCATTACCAAAACAGCCGCGGCCCCTATGAGCGCCGCCTCAATCAGACGGAGCTTCACGTCCGGCCCGCCCGATGAAACGCCGCGACCTCCGCCGCCTCAATGGGGTCCGCCGGCCTGGGGAGGGCTCTGGGCGGCCCGCTCAGTTTGGCAAGTGCGTCCCTGGTCACCCGTGTGTTCTCCGCGATATCGAAGATCGCGAGGATAGCCTCCAGGAAAGCCGCGGAGACCCCGGCGCAGAGGAGGGCCACCGCACCCCCTATAGCCCCGCCCACGATCCCCGCAGCGCCCTGGCCGGGACCTTCGCTGAAAGCGAGCCCGCCCGCCGCGAGCATCATCAGCGCGGAGATGACACCGACGAGAAGGGTGAGGACTTGGAGGACGCGAATGGGGATTCTGGCGCGTCGGTAGCTCATGCTTTTGAACCCTCCCGCGCCGGCACGGCGCACCGCGCTAAGCTACCCGAACGACGGGGCACGTCGAGCCGAATCATGCGGCAGAGCCGGCCCTTGATACGGCTCCGGTTCGTTGGAATGGGGCGGGACCCCAACCATAAACGCGATTGAAACGAACCGCCCCCGCGCTCCGGGGGCGTGCTCGTTTCGTCGGGCGGGAAAAGCCGGAGCTCGACCCGATCTTCGTGCACCGTGGCGGCGGCGAGGACGCCGTCGTAGACGAGGCGCTGCCTCTCCGGCGCGGCCTCGGCCAGACCCGCCCCCGCGAGTTCCAGGCGGGACAGAATCTCTTCTGCCGAGAGGCCCTGGCCCTCCGAGGCCGCGAGCTTGCCCTCGATCTCGGCGAGGCGGGACTCGATCACGGTCAGACGGTCCGTCAGCGGTCGCATCGCGACCCAGAAGGCCGGGTCGGACGGCCTCGGTCCCGAGAGGGAGAGCTCCTCGGCCCGCGCGCGGGTCTGGTCCCGCTCCACGGTTAGGCGGCCCCGCTCCGCCGCGAGTCCCTCTGCCCGTTGCGTCTCCCCGCGGAGCGTCGACACCCAAGCGCGGGTGTAGTCCCCGCCCCTGAGCGCGTGGGAGACGGCGACCGCGATCCCGGCCTCGACCGGCTCGGCACGTCGGTCCTTGGCCGTGCAAACCCCCTTCGCCCGACCGACGCAGCGGAGATAGCGGTACCTCCCTCCTCTGCCACGCGCTGAGACTTGGATGAGCGTCGCACCGCAGGCTGGACACCGCGCGATGCCGGCGACCGGAGAGGCGGGGAGCGCGCGGGCCTCCCCCGCTGGCGGACGGCCGGGGAGCCCGGGGCGCTTCGCGAGCGTCGACCGCACGGCCTCCTGAGTCCCTTTGTCCACGAGGAGCCCCGTGCAGTACGTCGCCAAGAGCAGGCCCCGCACGCGGTTTTTCGTCCACTGCCCCGGGACCCCTGCTGCCCGGAGCGTGGCGCCGACGTCGCTCAGGGAGGCTCCACGTAAGACCATCCCCCAGATGGGGGCGACCGCGTCTGCATACTTCCCTCGGACCAGGCGCTTTCGCGCGCCTTCGGACACGAGGCCGAGCCCGGCCGGCACGCCGCCGCCCACATAGAAGCCCTCTCCTCGCGCGTGCTGCATCGCCCCTTTGACGCGGTGCGAGATCGTCTCGCGCTCCCACTGCGCCAGCGCGCCGAGGAGATGGATCGTAAAGCGCCCCATCGGGTTGGTCGTGTCGAGGCTCTCGGAGACCGAGACCAGGCCGCCCCGGTCCCCTGCGAGCGCGACCAGGTCGAGGAGGTCGCGCAGGCTGCGGGTCAGGCGATCGAGGCGGTACACCACGACCCCCGCGCCGGCCTGGAGCTCGGCGAGGACGCGCTGCATGCCTGCGCGCTTCATGGTCGCGGCCGAGGCCCCGGCGTCCTGGATCTCCTCGGCCAGGAGCCACCCCTTGGCCTGGGCGTAGGCCCGACAGGCCGCGGCTTGGGCGTCGAGGGAGACCCCCTCTGAGGCCTGCTCATCGGTCGAGACGCGGCAGTACGAGATCCAACGGAGGGCGGGCGAGGGCGAGGGGCTCACATTCGGCGATTATCGGAGTGGGGGTCGGGGGCACGCAAAATTGCGCCGTACTCGCCCTGTCCGTCACAATTGGTGCAACCGTGCCAACTGCGCCCGAGCGTCGAAAACTTGTCGAAGACACGGGGCCGTCCGAACCCATACTAGGGGGACGGAGGCGAAAGCATGGCACCCCGCCGCGCCCAGAGCTCCCCGGGTTTTCCCGGCCTGCCACGACGCGAGACCAGTCCCCGCGCGTCCCGACCGAGGCGGATCCTCGGCAGCAAGCCCTGTTGCGGCTGGCCAAAAGCTGGGAGGCGCGGCTAGTGCGCCTAGAAAGGCTTATTCCTGGCGAGGAGCCGTCTGCACCCCAATAGACCGGATTTCCGGGGGCGCGGCGATCCTCAAGGCGTTGCAGATATTGTGCGCCTCCAGGGTGTCGATTTCCTCAGTCTCCGCGTAGTTATCGGGTCGGGGGCGGCGATAGACGACCCCCTCCCCGACGTGGTTCTCATACCGGTGAGCGAGCTTGGGCTCGCAGTTGTAGTCGATGCAGACCTCATGCGTCGAACGGCGCTTATTGACGCCGTTCGCGAAGAGGTAGTTCTCGAACTCCCCAAATAGCATACTAACCCCGGATTCTAGGCCGCGAGACCGTTAAACTTCGGCGAAGACTAACTGCGCCTCAGCTTCGGTTTCTTCTACTACCCTGCCAGGCTTAGCGCAACCATTGGTCGCTCCAGCGGTCTCCGGCAAGCATGCCCCGATGCGGAGTTGGCTCCGCATAACCGGCTGCTTCTGCTTCCAGGAGTCGAACATATCGTGGAAGTGCTGCGGGGCCGGGGGAACACCCTCGAAGAGCTCCGTCTCGCATTCCAAGGCAATCGCCAGATAGCCGGAAAGCGCGAGGCGCAGGGCCTCGATTGCTTCCGGGATGGAATTTCCGTGGGCGACGACGTCGTGCTCCAAACACTGAGCGACGTGGACGCCGGTTCCTTTATGCTGCAAGAACAGCACTCGGACCCTTAAGTCTCGGATATGTCGCATGGGTGATCCTTCGGCATAGGCTGCCGGGTTTTCTTTGCTGAGGGGAGATACCCCTCGTTTGCTATCCTGTCAATATGCAACTAAAATGAAACAGCCGATTAATGAGGCTTAGATTACCCTGACGATAGCCGTTTCTCAATCGCTTCTAATCGCGATAGAATGGCCCGAAACCGCGGACGCACCTCCTCGGGCAAGTGCTCGATGCACGCCAGGTCGACGAAGCGCTCCCGCTCCGCCCCCTGCAACCCCAACGCATCGGCCCAGGCTTCGAGGCGGTGCAGGGGTGGCGGTTTTTTACCCGCGACGACCTGGGAAAAGTAGGAAACCCCGGCCTGGGCACGATCTTCGCCCTCTGCCGCGATTATAAACTTCCGGCGCGATCCGAACCGATCGAGGACCAGGTTCTCCAAATAGCGGCCGAAGTCCGACATTATAACCGATGCTAGCGGGCCATTAATCCCATTGGGATTCTTGTTGACTGTTAATCCTTTTAGGGTTAACTTGCTGACGTAGGCGGGGGAAACCCGCCCTTCCTTCGCCCCAGGGTTAACCCCAAAAGGTCTCACCCGATGAAGCCCACCCTCTCGATCACCATCGACCCCGAGCTCGACGCTCGGGTCCGCGCCGAGGCCAGCCGCCAGCGCCGCCCGCTCTCGTGGGTCGTCTCCAATCTCCTCTTGGCCGGCCTCCGCCGGAAGGCCCGCAAGGCCTCTGAGAAGGTCGGGGCTTGAATGCGCCGGCTCCTCCTGCTCTGCGGGGCGGCCAGCCCCCGAGCGACCCGGTCGCACAAGGCGCGGATTGCGCGCCATCTCCTAGCTGGTGTCCCAGGGTTCCATCGGCATGGCGGCCAGTCTGCCCAGGCGGTGCAGGCGTGAGCGCAATTTCACAGCCCCTCGATCTTGCGGCCGTCGACACCGCCCTTGCACGCTACCTGAGCGCGACCTCGGACGTCCTCATCGCCGACGACATCGGCTTGCACTCCGCCAACGTCGGCCGCCGGAAGCTCAAGATCCTCGACGGGGCCGCCGACGCCGAGCTCGACGCCTTCACGGGCCGTCAGGTCCTGCGCATGGCCGCAGCTGACGCACGCCGAGGCGGGAAGCTCCTCGACGAGATCGTCCGTCTCTGCTCTCCCCTCGCCCCCTCCGGCAATCCGGACGAGGCCCTCGATGTCGCGCGCCAGGGCATCCGCCGCCTCCTCTCGACGCTCGAATCCGCGGTCGAGGCGACCGAGGACGGCGAGCTCTCTCCCGACGAGGCCGAGGAGGTCGCGGCTCGCTTCCGCCTGCTCTCTATCGCGGTTGGGGCCTACCTCCCACATCTCGACGCGCGCGCTGCGCAGAGGGGGCGGAAGTCATGAGCGCTCGCACCCCCGGTCCCTGGACCGCCGAAGCGTGGAACTGCCGCGCGAAGACCACTGTCAGAGCCGGCAATCTCGTTGTCGCTGAGTGCTCCGGGCACGGCCGCTATGCCCCGGACTGCGAAGGCGACGCGCGACTCATCGCCGCCGCTCCCGAGCTTCTCACCGCGCTGCAGAAGCTGCTCGAGGAGGAGCACTCGGGTTGCCTCGCTCATGAGCCGTGGGCGTGCTCGTGGTGTAAGGCCCGCGCTGCCGTCGCCAAAGCCACGGGGGGTGTATGACCTCCGACCTCATCCCCGAAGACGAGCGGACGCTCGACCACGTCCCCCTCGACCGCCTGCCGCACTCGGAAGAGGTCGTCCTCGATGACGGGAGCGCGCTCGGCGAGACTCTCCTCCTGGCCGGCGCGATGCTCACGACCTTCGGCACCATCGCCGCTCTCGCGGCCTGGGCGTGGGGCGGGGCATGAGCGGGCACGTGGTCCCCGGCCAGACCCCCGGCGGCCGGAAGGTCCTGGTCGAGCTCGCCCACAAGGGCGACCGCAAGCGCCGCCCGGCCGCACGAAAGGCCTTCGTCAATTTCATCCTCGACGGCATCCCCGCCGAGCCCGTGCCAGCAGGCACGGAGGAGGACTACCGTGCCGAGTGATCTCGACCGTCTGCGCGGCCTCTACGAACCGAAGCGCGTCCCGCTCTTCCGCCGCGCGGACTTCTGGCGGGGCTGGCTCCACGCGACGGCCTTCATGGCCCTCCTCGTCGCTGCGGGGAAGTGCTCGGCGGTCGACCTGAGCGAGTACGACAAACAGACCCATGCCTCCGGGGGCGCGCTCATCGCCTACCTCGGCGCGGACATCCTCGAACGGACCACCGATTGGCCCGCCTGGGCTCGCTTCCTGGCAAGCGCCGCCGGGACGACCTTCCTCGGCTACCTCTACGAGCAATCGGTCGGCTTCAATGACCCCGACGACTGGCGCGCGGTTGGGATCGGCGCACTCGGCGGAGCCGGCGGACAGGCCGTCATTTCCTTCACCCTTCGATTCTAACCCCGGCCCGCTCCCCAGGAGGAACCATGCCGAACCCCTCGACCATCGCCGCCGCCGATCTCGAAAAGATCCTCGCCGACCACGCCCTTTGGCTCCGCGACAAAGGCGGCAGCTGCGCGGACCTCAGCTGCGCGGACCTCAGCTGCGCGGACCTCAGCTGCGCGGACCTCAGCGGCGCGAACCTCAGCTGCGCGGACCTCAGCTGCGCGGACCTCAGCTGCGCGGACCTCAGCTGCGCGGACCTCAGCGGCGCGAACCTCAGCTGCGCGGACCTCAGCTGCGCGGACCTCAGCTGCGCGGACCTCAGCCGCGCGTACCTCAACGGCGCGGACCTCAGCGGCGCGGACCTCAGCGGCGCGTACCTCAACGGCGCGGACCTCAGCCGCGCGAACCTCAACGGCGCGGACCTCAGCCGCGCGAACCTCGGTGACGGATGGAGGGCGGCAACGTCGGACGTGGCCTATGCCGGCCCGGTCGGCGACTGCCGCCGCACCGTCTTCGCATACCGGGCACACCGCGAGGAGAAGGGCCGGCCGGTCCTCGTCCTGCGCTGCGGGTGCTTCATCGGCACGGAGGCCGAGTACCTCGCTCGAATCAAGGACCGCTACGGCCCGGACTCCGACTATCACGACGGCGACGAGGGCGCGCGCTACTTCGCCGAGTGCAAGGCCGCCCTCTCCGCCCTGCGCGCTTTCGCCAAGACCTGGCCCCCGCTCAAGGCCGCAAAGGCCGCCTAACCCTCGCCCCACACCCCAACCCAGGAGAACCCATGTCGAACCCCGTCCAGACCGCGACCGTGCTCGCCCTCGCCGACACGCTCAGCGCCCTCGCTCTCACCCTCAAGGCCCTCGCCACCAGCGAGCCGGCTCCGGCCGTAGGGGCCCCTGCCGCGCAGGCCGAGCCAGCCCCCATGACTGACAACGGAGCGATCGCCGAGACTCCGGCGGATGAATCGGCCAAGCCCGCCGAGGAGAAGCCCAAGCGCGGCCGCAAGCCGAAGGCTGAAACCGCTCCGGCGGCAGAGGCCAAACCCGCCGAGGAGGCCAAACCCGCCGAGGAGGCCAAACCCGCCGAGGAGGCGAAGCCGGCCGAAGCCGCCAGGCCGATCGACAAGGAGGGCCTCCGCGCCCTCTGCCGCGAGAAGTCCCGCGAGCTCGGCTCCTCGGCCCGCGTCCTCGCTGTCCTCGGCGGCCCGATCGACCTGGTCGACGCTGCGACCTATGGGGAGAAGGCCGCTCAGATCCGCGCCCTCAAGCCCGAAGCCGCGGCGAAGGGCGTCTAACCCATGGGGCACGCTCCTTTCTCCCCGTCCGCCGCGTCCCGGTGGATGGCCTGCCCCGGTGCCTACCAAGCCGAGAAGGATCTCCCGGAACCTCCGGAGAGCATCCACGCCAAGACCGGCACAGCCGTCCACGCGGTCTGCGAGGGCTCCCTCGCCCACAACCGCGCCCCCGAGAGCTACGTCGGCGAAACGATCAACGGGGTCGTCATCGCCGCCGAGATGGCGGCCTCCGCCCGGGTCTACGTCGACGAGGTCCGCCGCCTCCGCGAGGCGGTCGATGGCGCGCTCTACGTCGAACGCCTGACGCACTGCGGCGGGGTCGCGCCCGGCCTCCTCTACGGGACCGCAGACGCTCTCATCGTTGCCCCCTTCGGCGAGTGCATCGTCGTCGACTACAAGAACGGTGCCGGCCATGTGGTCGAGGCGGACGCGGTCCAGCTTCGCCTCTACGCCCTCGCCGCCCTGGAGTTCGACCCGGCCACGGTGCGCACGGTCGTCGTTCAGCCCAACGCGCCTCACCCAGACGGCCCCATCCGCTCCCACACCTACACGGCCGAGGAGCTCAAGGCTTGGCGCGCCGACGTCCGGGCTTTCATCAAGGCCGCCCAGGAGCCCGACGCGCCCCGCAAGGCCGGCGACCACTGCCGATGGTGCAAGGCGGGCCCGACCTGCCCGGCCCGGCGCGCCCTGGTCCTGGACACCGCGCAGACCGACTTCGACGCGGTCGACGGCGAGCTCATCTCCCCGCCCAAGCCGGCGGATCTCTCCCAGGACGACCTGGCGCGGATCCTCCGGGCGGCGGACATCCTCGACGCCTGGCTCAAGGAGGTCCGCTCCTACGCCCAGCGCGAGGCGCAGCACGGCCGCCCCCCGACCGGCTTCAAGCTCGTCGAGGGACGCCGCGGCGCTCGCGCCTGGGCGGACGAGAAGGTCGTCTCCGACATCTGCGACTTGGAGGGGGTCGACGCCTACACCCGGAAGCTCAAGACCCCGCCCCAGCTGGAGAAGGAGATCGGCAAGGCCCGCTTCGCGAACCTCGCCGGCTATGTCGTCCAGCCCTCGGGCCGCCCCGAGCTCGTGCCCGAGACGGACAAGCGGCCGGCTCTGACCTGCTCCGCCGAGGCCGACTTCGCCGAGCCGTACGAGGAGGGCGCGGCATGAACATCGCCGACATGCGGGCGGCCATCGACGACGCCCAGACCACGCTCAACCGCGCCGACTCCCTCTCCGGGGACCTTGCGCGCCTCCTCGTCGGTCGGCTCCGCAAGGGGAACATCTCCCCCTGGGTCCTCGGCGAGCTCAAGAAGGAGCTCGCCAAGTTCAACCGCCACACCGGCTCCTGGTCGGATGGCTAGCCCGTCAAGGAATCCTTGACGGAGCAAGGAACCGTGGCCGCCGAGGGGCCTCGCCTGCACCATCGACCACTCATCCCCGGCCGACCGCCCGCTCAGACGGAAGGCCTCAACCCTCACCGCGGCACGAACGCCACAGGAGGAACCCATGAGCCCCGAAACCAAAGCCAACCCCAAGAAGGTCCTGACCGTCAAGGCGCGCGCGTCCTTCGTGAAGGTCTTCCCCGGCCAGGAGGAGACCAACGACAAGGGCGAGAAGAAGTTCTCGCTCACCCTGCTCTTCCCCAAGGACGTCGACCTCTCGGCTCTCAAGGCCGCCGCGGCCGCCGCCCGCAAGGAGAAGTGGGGGGACAACCCGCCCAAGGGTCTCAAGAGCCCATTCCGGGACGGCGACGAGAAGGAGTACGACGGCTACGCCGGCTGCATCTTCGTCTCCGCCCGGTCGAAGGATCAGCCCGGCGTGATCGACGCCGACAAGTCCGCGATCACCGATCCGAAGCGCTTCTACTCCGGCTGCTACTGCCGGGCGACCCTCGTCGCCTTCGCGTACGACACCGGCACGAACAAGGGCGTCTCGTTCGCGCTCAACAACGTGCAGAAGCTCGCGGATGGTGAGCCCTTCTCCGCCCGCACCAGCGCCGAGGACGACTTCGACGCGGTCGGCGCGGCGACCGGCTCCGCCAAGGGGGCCGGTCCTGCCGGCGCGGGTGCCGACGACTTCGACGACTTCTGACGCCGACGGGCCTCCTCGACCTCTGCGTCGAGGGGGCACGCCGACGCCAATCTCTTCGCCTGGAGGCCCTATGCCCACCCTCACCGACGTGAGTGCCCCGCCAAGTGCCATCCGGGCCGAGAAAGAGCGCCAGTGGGGCGGCCTTCGGGACCTGCTCCCCAAAGCTCCAGACCTGCCGCCGCATCACGTCCGCATTGAAGAGCTCTACGAAGCCCTGGGGACCTGCTCTCTTGCGCTCAAGGGCCGCGTGAGTCTCAGCAATCTCCGTGACATCTGCACGGTGCTCAACGCCCGCCTCGACGAACGGAGGACCACAGCCGCCGCGTCCAGCCCCCACGAGGCCGTCGTCGCCCGATGCAGGGACCTCCTCAACCACTGGAAAGAAAGCGCGGCTAGCGCGCCTGATGTCTGCGAAACGTCGGCCTACCAACGCGACACGATCCTCGACCTGGAGCGAGTGCTGGGAGAGCACGCCTAAATATGCGCCTCCCCGCCCCACGCCCCAAAGGAGAGCAGGTCGTCCTATGGCCTGAGCTCGACGACCTGCCGATCGACGGGCCTTCACACGCCCGGCAGATCCTCGGGGATGTCTGCGAGCAGGTCGTCTCCGAGCTCAGCGGGGGCGAGCGCCTGCAGACCGACACCCGCGCGGCCGTCTGCCCGGACGTGGCGGTCGGGCGCAGCCGCTTCCTAGAGGTCAAAGCCGTCCGGGTCGGCGGGGAGCTCATCCTCTTCGAGCATCGCCTCGACCGGGACGCCGCTCTGCACGCCGCCGGCGGACTCGCCTACGCCCTCGTCATCCACACCGCGACCTTCGCCGAGGCGCAGACCAGGGACGAGCTCGCGGCCCATGTCCGCGCCCATATCGGCGACGTCTGGTGCGTCCCCTTCGACCGGGTCCGGGCCGAGTGCGCCGGTCGCCGGAAGGTCTCGCTCCAGTACCACCCCGGGGGCGAGGCTCGGGCTTGCTGGCGGATCCCGATGCGCGCGCTGCGCCGTCTTGCGGGACGGAAGCCCCCGGCGGTCGTCAAGGGCACCACGATCCGTGGCCGCTTCGACACTTTCTTCTCTGCCCTGACCCCCGACCAGGTCGACGCCGCCGGGTACATGCGCGACGAGCTCAAGGCCTCGGGGCTGGACGTGGTCCTCGTCGACGCGCCGCAGCAGGCCCACGCCGGGCACAAGGTCCGGGTCGTCCAAGGGGAGAACCCCACCTGGTATCGCGACCTCTGCGCCGAGTACCCGGTCCGGCGGACGCGACCGCGCAAGAATCTACGCCCCGACACCCTCATCCGTCCGCGCGAGGTCCTACGCAGCCTGCAGCGGCTCTACAGCACCGGCCTCCCCTCGACCCCGAACGACGTCCGCCTCCTCCCCTACGTGAGGGCTTATGCCGCCACGCTCGACGCGCCTGAGGCCTTCTCGCCCGGCCACCCCTGGCACCGGCCCGAAACTCCCGACCCCCGGCCCCGGGGACCCGACAGGCCTCCTCACCTATAGCGCCTACGTCCAGGAAGCCCGCCGCCGGGGCTTCGCCGACCCCATCCGCGTCGCCGCCGGGGTCTACACCCGCCGCCACGATCCCTGCCCCTTCACTGCCTCGCCTACCTTCGCCCCGATGCCCGAGACCCCCGCAACCGAACTCCTCCTCCGCCTGGATGTCGAGACCTACTCCGAAGCTGACCTCAAGGCGGTCGGGGCCGAGGTCTATGCCGCGCACCCGTCGACGCGGGTCCTCTGCGTCTACTGGCAGACCGCCGGCTTCGACGAGGTCTCGGGCTGGGCCTGCCCCGTGGACTGCGACCCGGCCTTCGCCGATCCGATCCCGGACGAGCTCTCGCGCTTGATCGAGATCGGCGCGGACTTCGAGGCGCACAACTGCGAATTCGAAATGGCGATCTGGGAGCTCTGCCTCGTCGCACGCTACGGGTGGCCCCGCATCGATCCGGGCCGCTGGCGTTGCTCCATGGCCCTCGCCGCGGCGTCGTGCCTCCCCCTCGGCCTCGGCAAGGCCGCGGCCGCGCTCGGCCTGGAGGCTCAGAAGGACGCCTCGGGTCGTCGGGTCATGCTGCAGCTGACCAAGCCCGCTCCCGACACGAAGACGGGCCCGGCCCCCCTGCGCTTCCACACCGGCGAGCGGATCGAGGTCCTCGAACGTTACTGCGCCCAGGACGTGCGGACCGAGTCCGCGCTCTCCTCCGCCCTTCCCGACCTGGACAAGATCGGACCGCAGGAGGTCGACATCTGGCGCGCGACCCTCGCCATGAACCGGCGCGGGGTCTGCATCGACGTCGAGGGTGGGCGGGCCGCCCTCCGGGTCCTCGCCCTCGCGGCCGAGGACTGGGGCGCCCGGGTCTACGACGCGACCGACGGCGCGCTCTCCGGGGCGGACCTGACCGCGCCGGCCCGGCTCAAGGACTACTGCCTCTCGCGCGGCTTCGCTCTCGATTCCTTCGACAAGGCCGCGGTCGCGACTCTCCTCGACCGATCCGGCCTCCCCGAAGACGTCCGGGTCGTCTGCCAGGCGCGCGCCGCGGTCGGCCGGAGTTCGACCAAGAAGATCGAGGCCATGCTCGCCCGCGCCGCCCTCGACGGCCGGGCGCACGGCGAGCTCGTCTATCACGGCGCCCACACGGGCCGCTGGGTCGGCCGGGGCATTCAGCTTCAAAACATCCCGAAGGACCAGGTCGACAATCCGGCCGAGTGCCTCGCCGACTGTGACCTCGACCTCGACACCTTCCGCATGCTCTGGGGCGACCCCTACGACGCGGTCGCCGGCTGCCTGCGTGGCCTCCTCCGCGCCGAGGAGGGCAAGGTCCTGGTCGCGGCCGATTACGCCCAGATCGAAGCCCGCGTCCTGCTCTGGCTCATCGGGGACGAAGACAACCTCCGACCCTTCCAGACCGGAGGCGACCCCTACCGCAGCCTCGCCGCCAAGGTCTACAACTGCCGGCCAGGGGACATCGCTAAGCCCTCCAAGCAACGCGACCTCGGCAAGGAAGGCGTCCTCGGCTGCGGGTTCGGCATGGGTTGGGCCAAGTTCCATGCCCGCTGCAACGGCAAGGGGATCGAGGTCGACGAGACCACGGCGCAGCGCGTCGTCGACGCCTACCGCCTCTCCCATCCGAAGGTCGTCGGCTTTTGGTCCGAAGTGAACGACGCCGCTCTCATCGCAATCCGGAACCCCGGCACGATTGCGTGCGCCGCGAAGACCCGCTGGAAGATGCAGGGGCCCCACCTGCTATGCCGCCTCCCCTCCGGTAGAAAACTCACCTACCCCTTCGCCCAGGTCGTGCAGCGCATGACTCCTTGGGGCGAGATGCGTCCGGCCCCCTCCTTCATGACTGAGGACGGCCAGACGCACCAGTGGGTCCGAGTGGATACCTACGGGGGCTCCCTCACGGAAAATGTGGTGCAGGCCATCGCCCGCGACCTCATGGCGGACGCGATCGTCCGCGCGGAGCGCGAGGGTTGGAACCCCGTCCTCACCGTCCACGACGAGCTCGTCGCCGAGGTCGATGCCGACAAGGCCGACGTGCGCGCCTTCGAACAACTCCTCCAGACCGTCCCAGCCTGGGCGACCGGGTGCCCCGTCGTCGCCGAGGGTTGGGCCGGGGAAAGGTACCGGAAATGAGTCTCACCCCCGCTATGCGCAGCAAGGAGGAGGTCCTCCGCCACGAGGCTCGCCTCTCAAAGCTCCTCGAGGACGGCGCCAAGGCACACCGCCAAACCCGCGAAAAGGTCGAGCAGGCGAAGGCGCTCCTCTCGGACTATCTCGACCAGGAAAGCGGCCCTGGCGTCTCCCCCGGCGTGCGTCGGGGGCTCGACATGGCCGCCAAGGTCCTCGCGCTTCTGGATTCGGGCGCATGACCTTCCGCCCGCCCGTGACCGTCCTCCCTCCCTGGCTCTGCGCCGCCGAGCTCCGCGAGCTCGTACTCCTGCGGCTCTGCCTCGAATCCCTCGTCGAGCAGGGCGAGACCGCCCGCGCCGACCGCATCGCCGCCTAGATCCTCGACCTCGTTTATCCTGCCTCTCCGGAGTCCGCCCATGCGCCCACCCCTCGCTCGAACGCCTCGCCTCCGTCGCGCCCTCACCAGTCGTGAGCAGGAGCGCGTCGACCTGCTCCGCCTGGACCTGGACCGGGCGATCGAGACGGGGCGGCCGGAGCGGGCGTCGAAGGTCGCGGACTGCATTCTCAACCTCGTCTTCGTGCAGGAGGCCTAGCCGTGCCGAGCTTCCTCGTCGACCGGGCCGTCTGCCCCTTCGACCGCTCTCGCGGGATGAAGGACAAGCCCTGCTACGTCTGCGCCCTGGGGATCTCGCGGCAGTTCCGGGGATACGACACCTGCCCTTGCTATCAGTACCGCGCGACTGCGGTGCGCCTGGAGCCGCGCACCGCCGATGCGATCGACACCCTTTCTGAGAAGACGGTGTCGGGATGAATCTGTCCCCGCGCCTGACCGACGCCCCCTGTGGGTCCGTCCTAGTCCTCGACACCTGTGCCGCTTGGTTCACCGAGCGCACCTGGCTCGAACTAACGCGGGACCTCCTCGCCGATCCTGGCCTGGCCGGGCTTTCCCGGAAGATCCGCCGAGAGGAGCGGGGCGATACAAACGTAGTCGAGCCCTCCTCAGTAGAGCGCGCCTATTTCTGGGCGGTGCATTCCCTGGTCGTGCTCCCCGCCGTCCTCGATGTCGGGACGGTGCCGAAGGGGTGGGGCCCCCTCATAGCGGAGCCCCCACGTCCCGGCACCCCTGACGGAGCCTTCCGGGTCGAGCTCACCCAACTCGACTACCCGCAAGGCTTCGCCCGGATCTTCGCACGGGGGCCCTCCGCCGAGGCGACCTCGGGCATTCTCGACGACCCGCTCACCGCCTATCTCCGTCACGCCCTGCCCCTCTACGGGGACGACTTCCGCCTCCTCTAGGATCCGCATGCACCCCGCCGTCACCTTCTGCCATACCCTCTTCGGCCCCGAGGCCGTCTCGATCTTCCAGACCCTGCCGGAGAAACCGGAGTGTGGGCAGTACCCCCGGACCTTCCGCGGTCGCGTCGAGGACGTGCTCCCGATGCTGGAGCGGGCTAATGCGCTCGGCTCGGCCGTCTTCGTCACGCTGCACGAGATGCGAGGGACCCGGCGGCGCGCCGAGGCCTGCACCGCGATCCGGGTCGCGTGTGTGGATGGGGACGACGTCGACGTCCGCAACCCCCCGGACCTCGGCGACCCCCATGTCTGGCACAAGCGCAGCGACAACCCGCGCCGCTGGGCCTGCTTCTGGCGTCTCGCCGAGTTCGAGGACCCGGCCCGCTGGCGCAGCCTGCAGAAGGCCCTCGCCGCGCACTACGGTGGAGACCGGGCGGTCTGCGACCTCGCTCGCGTTATGCGCCTTCCCGGCTTCGCCCACTGGAAGGACGGAACCGGGCACCACGCCTACGTGGCGTTCACGCCGCCTCGGCCGGGGCTCGGCGCACGCACAGCCTACACGATCGACGAGCTCGCCGAGGCGCACGGGATCGACCCGGCGACGATCCTCGCGGACGCCCCCGCCCCGACCGCCGAGCCGCTCGACCTCGACCGAGAGCTCCCGGACGCCGAGCGGGGTCGCCTCCTGGCAAAGCTCGTGCGCCTCGGCACTGGGACCTCCCGGCACAACGCGGCCCTGGGCTGGGCTATGGACGCGGTCGCAGCCGGCATGCCCATGGAGGAGGTCCGCGACCTAGTCGCGTCCTGGATGGCCGAAGAGGGTCGGGCGCCGGCGGATGACGAGGTCGACCGGATGCTCCGCGCGGCCGCCCTCAAGGCCAAGGCGGGGACGACGGAGATCCGCACCCCCGGCATCCGGCCCGAGCGGGACTTCGACGAGATCCTCCCCGACGATCCGCGCCTCGCGACGGCGACCGAGCCCGACCTCTCACCGGAGCAGGCCAAGGCTCAAGAGGACGAGCTCCAGGCCTGGGAAGGGAGCCTGCGTCGAACTGACCGGGGCGTTCTCAAGAGCACGGACGGCAACGCCGACCTCATCCTCCGGCACGACCCGCGGGTCCGCGAGCTCCTCCGCTGGGACGACTGGCGGAAGGAGATCGCCTTCGGGGACAACCCGCCCTGGCACCGGAAGACGGAGGCCCCGGGCTGGACCGACCACGACGACACGAGCCTCGCGCTCTGGATCTCCAAGGCCTACGAGTGCGACTTCGAGGTCGCCAAGGTCGTGCGGGTGGTCCCAGTGGTCGCGAAGCGCCGGCCCTTCAACCCGGTCACGGACTACCTGGACGGCCTCACCTGGGATGGGACGCCCCGCCTGGACGCCTGGCTCTGCGAGGTCTTCGGGTCCGAGGACAGCCCTTACACCCGCTCCGTTGGGGCCGCGATCCTCATCGCCGCCGTGGCTCGGGCCCGGGACCCGGGCTGCAAGGTCGACACCATGCTCGTCCTCGAAGGCGATCAGGGCATCGGCAAGAGCACGGCTCTCCGGCGCCTGGCCGGCGCGGAGGTCTTCTCCGACGCTGAGATCGATGTCGCGAACAAGGACGCGGTCCAGCAACTGCAGGGCGTGTGGATCTACGAACTCGGCGAGCTCCATGCCCTCAAGCGGGCCGAGATCACCCAACTCAAGGCCTTCCTCTCGCGCCAAGTCGACCGGCAGCGCGACCCCTATGACCGCCGGGTCTCAGCCCGGCCGCGCCGGACGGTCTTCATTGGCACGACGAACCAGTCCCACTACCTGACCGACGAGACCGGCAACCGGCGCTTCTGGCCCGTGGCCACGACCTGCGCGCGGCCTGAGCTCCTCGAGGACGCGAGCCCGTCGGGGTACCGGGCCCAGCTGTGGGCCGAGGCGGCCGCGCGCTACGCCCGGAAGGAACCCTGGTGGCTCTCCAAGGACATGGAGAAGGTCGCCATGGGAGAGCAGGCCGCGCGCTTCCAGAGCGATCCCTGGGAGGAGATCGTCGGGCGCTGGCTCGTCGAGGCGGAGGCCGATGCCGGCCTCGACGGGGTCGCCTTCGAGCCGTCCACGACCACGATCGCCCAGGCGGCCCTCGGCCTGGGGAACAAGGTCACGCCCTATGACGGGCACCGGATCGGGGCGGTTATGCGGCGGCTCGGGTGGCGGATATCGAGGCCGAGAGTAGAGGGGCAGCGGCTGCGGATCTGGGCTCGGATGGGGGCAGATCATGCGTCCTAGCGGCCCTAACTCTGGCCCGCTGCGGCCCGCCATCGTCCGGTCCCGCCTCCGGTCCAGGCAGTGGTCCAACCCTCTCGAAGGCTTTCGCCACGATTCGGGACCGCTGTGGCCCACTGAGCGGACCGGAGGGCCGTCCACGATAGCTCGGCATAACCCCCGGGGCTCACATATCGTTATAGCTGGAACTACTGGAACCACTGAAAATAGAGAAAGAAATAACATAAGTGTATATGGGGGTAATACCGGTGTACGTAGCCCCGCGTGCGCACGCGCGCGTATGAGTTTTTTTTTCCAAGGGGTCCAGCGGTCCACACGTTTCGAGGCCTTAGACCGGGCCAAGCCCGAGCCCCGCGCAATTGGGGGCGCGTCGTGATCTCCGGTCTCGTCGGAATCGATCCCGGGCCGGTCATGACGGCGTGGGCGCGACTCAGCCCGGACGGGATGCCGGAGGCGTTCGGTCTCTCGCCGACCGAGGAGGTCGAGCTCGCCCTCGGCATGGGGGAGCTCGGCGACCGGGTCGTCGTCGAGATGGTCGCGTCCTATGGGATGGCCGTCGGGGCCACGGTCTTCGAGACCTGCGTCCGGATCGGTCGGCTCCTCTCGGCCGCTGAGCTCGCCGGTGCCCGCACGACCCGGATCTTCCGCCTCGACGTGAAGGTCCACCTGTGCAAGCGCGGCAACGCCAAGGACGCCAACATCCGCCAAGCCCTCCTAGACCGCTTCGGGCCACCAGGGACCAAGAAAGCCCCTGGGGCTCTCTACGGCGTCCGCAAGGACATCTGGGCCGCGCTCGCCGTCGCGGTCACTGCCTACGACAAGGACCTCCTGCCATGCCCCTAGACCGGAAATTCAGAACCGCCAAGTCCGCCCACGACGAGTGGAGGTTCACGGGCTGGCTCGCGGCCTTCGCCTACCTGGTCAAGCGCGGGGGCGGCCCCGTGGAGAACCGGGAGCTTGCGGCCGCTCTCGGGTACGACCCGCGCGGCCTGCGCTCGCTCATGGCTCAGCGCGAGGAGTTCATCATCGAAGTCCGGAACATCTCTGGCCAAGGCACCCGCGGCGTGCCGTACTACCGGATCAACCCGAAGTGCCTCGAGGAGTCGCCGACCCCGAAGCACGGGGGCTTGCTCGCCTCGTTCGAGGGGCGGGCTCGGATCTCATGCGACTCCGCAGCAGTCGCACCGTGCTCAGAAATTGAGCAGGATGGAGCGCATGGCTGGCAAGGGTAATCCCAGAACGGGCGGACGTGCGAAGGGCACGCTCAACCAGAAGACCCAGGAGCTTCGGGATCGGGTCGAACGGCTCAACGGCGGCAAGTCGTTGATCGAGACGCTCGTCGATTGGGCGACCGAGGAGTACATGCTCACGGGCGACCGTGAGAAGGCGTCGAGCATCATGGCGAAGGCCGTCCCCTACGTGTACTCGACGATCAAAGCGGTCGAGCTCTCCGGCTCGCTCACGCACGAAATGCCCCTGTGCCCCGAGCCCGGCGAGGAGCCTGTCGACCGCATCCGCGCATCGGAGCGGCTCCCGGTGCCGAATTGAAACTCTCCGGCAACCAGGTCGGCCAGCATCGCTTCCTCTGGGACCTCGCACCCGGCGAGAGCGCCTACCTCGGCGGCCTGGGCTCGGGCAAGTCCTGGGCCGGCGCACGCAAGCTCCTCCTGCTGCACCAGCGGAACCGCTGCGACGGCCTCGCCGTGGCACCGACCTACGCCGACCTCTTCCGCTTCGTCGTCCCTGCGCTCGTGTCGGCGTGTCAGGCCTGGCACTGGCCGATCGAGGACAAGACCCGCGACATCGTCCCGCGGCTCATCGTCGGGGGCTTCCCGATTCACACCCTGAGCGGCGAGCATCCTGAGCGCTTCGCCGGCTTCGAGGTCGGGCACATCTGGATCGACGAGGGCGCACGCCTCAAGGCCAACGACCAGGATCCGCTCCGGGACGCGCCGACGCAGATCCGGACGCGCCTACGCCATCCGGCGGCGAAGCTCCTGCACCTGGAGGTCACGGGCACGCACGAGGGCCTCGACACCTGGGTCTATCGGGATTTCGTCGCTAAGCCGGGCGCGCGACGGCTCTACCGCGGCTCGACGCGCAAGAACCCCGCCCTTCCGGACTCCTACCTGCCGAGCCTCCTCTCGGCGATGTCGGCCGACCTGACCAAGCAATACGTCGACGGCGAGGCCGTCGGCTTTGCCGGCCGGGCGCATCCGCAATTCACCGAAGCCAACATCGCCGAGTTCGAGCCCGACCCGAAGCTCCCCGTGCATCTCGGCGCGGACTACAACGTCGACCCGATGGGATGGTGCATCGGGCAGATCGTCGGCGAGGAGCTCCGGGTCTTCGACGAGCTCTTCCTCACGGGCGGGACGACCGTCGACGTCGCCATGCACCATGCCCACGGGCAGGGCTGGGGGCGCTACCCCGCCGTGCACCTGCACCCCGACGCGAGCTCGAAGGCGCGCAACACGACGAGCGATTCCGAGTTCGCGGTCATGACCGCCGAGGCCTCGCGTCTGGGCTGGCGCTGGTCGGGCCGCCCCGCCGCTGTGAATCCGCCCGTCGCGGCGCGCATTGCGAACCTCTCCCGGCTCTGCCTGGACGCGACGGGCCGGCGTCGCCTGGTCGTGCATCCACGCTGCGTTCGACTCATCGACGAGCTTCGCCGGACGAGCCGCCTGTCCTCCGGGCCCTATGATCCCGGGTCGGACGGCAGCCGCGGGCACATCCTCGACGCGCTCGGGTATCTCGCCTGGACGGTGGCGGTGCCGATCCCGCGGGCGGGGTCGGTCGCCATCGCAGCCTAGGCCCACGCAACTCCCCCAGAGTCGCACGGCCGGCCTAGCCGGCCCATCCTCGGGGCGTGCTGCCCCTCGTAGCCGGTAAGACCCTCGGCGATTTCCTGCACCCCGGCTATGCCGCGGCGTCCACGGCCCGCGCCTTCTGGCGCCACAGCCACAAGGCCGCCCACAACTACGCCGGCGGGGTCGACGCGGCGGGGCAGTCGATCCTCCCGCCGCACCCGAACGAGACCGAGTCGCGTTTCACCCAGCGCAAGACCGCGGCCATCGCTCGGCCCTACTGCCGATCGATCCTGAGCCGGTTCAACGACTTCGTCACCCGGCACGACGTCGTGCGGGCCAAGGCGGCGGGGCCCTATGCCGCGTTTATCGACGACGCGACCGGGAACGGGGTCTCCCTGGACCGGCTCCTCAAGCGGGCCCTGCGTCGCGCCCAGATCGAGGCCGCGTCCTACCTGCTCTGCGACGCCCTGCGCCCAGAGCAGTTCCCGACGGCGGCCGCGGCCCAGGCGGCTGGGCAGCGCGGGGTCGTGCGCCTGATCAGCGCTGACGCCATTCTCGACTGGCGCGAGGTCGACGGCGAAATCGTCGAGGCTGCGATCCTCCTCGAGGACGTGACCGGGTTTTTCATCTGGAACGTCGACCGGTCGCACGTGCAGCGGGTCGAGGTCGAGGGCGATCGGCATGCCGCCTGGTCGGGCTGGAAGATCGCCAACGTCTTCGAGGCCCAAACTCACACCTACGGGGCCTGCCCCCTGGTCCGGCTTCGCCCCGAGTTCGACGAGGAGGACGGGGGCAACGGCGACTCCCAGGCCGCCCCGATCGCCGAGTCGCAGCGCCGGATCTGCAACTTCGAGTCCTGGCACTGGGAGGAGCTCCGGAACATCACCTTCACGACGACCGTCCTCCTCGGCGTCGATCCTCAGACCGTGAAGGACGTCGCCATCGGTCCGGGCAAGGCGCTGTGCGTCCCCCAGGCCCCCGGCGGCAGTCTCCCCCAGGTGGGCAAGATCGCCGCGGACACGGCCCAGGCCCAAAGCCTGCGCGATGCCGTCCGCGACGAGATCCGCGAGGTCTACCGCGCGGCCGGCCTTGCCGCCGGAAATCCCGAGGAGGTCGGCGCGCCGGAGAGCGGCGTCGCCAAGGCCTTCCGCTTCGACGAGGTCGCCGCCAAGCTCAAGGCCCTCGCCGACGCCTGCGAAGCCGCGGAGAACGGCATCGTCGAGCGGCTCGCCAAGGACGGCGGCTGGGCCTACCCCGGCGATGCCAACTGGCCGGACGAGTTCGACGCGCCGGATCTGGCGGCCGAGCTCGACGACGTCATCCGCCTCGAGTCCAGCCATGCGCCGGCCGTCCTCGTGGAGCAGGCCTGGCGCGACTACGCCGCCCTCGCCTTCTCGCTCGACGCGGCCCAGACCGCGCGCCTCGAAGCGGAGCTCACCGAGGCCTCTGAGCGCAAGGCCGAGGCGCGCGAGAACCCGTTCGGCGGGCTCTTCGGGGACATGCGCCCCGTCGAAAAGCCCGGCGCCGGCAAACCCCCCACCCCTCCCCCTCAACCCTAGTCCGAGCGGACGCTCGGATGCCTGTCCCGGAAAGGACTCGCGATGCCCCCCTCCCTCCTGCGCCTCCTCTGCGCCCTCCCCCTGTACCTGGAATCCGCCGGCGAAGGCGGCTCGGGCGGCGGCGCACCTGCCACCGAACGCGAGGTCGAGCTCGGCCCCCTCAAGCTCAAGCTCCCCGCCGACCAGGCCGAAAAGGCCATCGCCTGGCGCGATGAGCAGAAGAAATCCTCCCGCGAGCTCGCCGAGCGCCTCGGCACCCTGGAGGCACAGGCCAAGGCCGCCGAGGACGCTAAGCGCAAGGCCGACGAAGAGGCCGAGCGCGCGAAGCTCACCAGCAAGGGCCAGTTCGACGAGGCGCTCCGCCTGGAGCAGGAGAAGCACCGCAAGGCCCTCGGCACTCTCGCGACCAAGTACCGGGACCGCGCCCTCGAGTCCCTCGTCCGCGGCATCCCCGAGGTTCTGCCCGAAGCCGTCGAGGACGTCGTCGCGCGACTCTCGCACAGTTGCGTCTACAACCTCGACGCGGATACGATCACCCCCATGGACGCGGCCGGCAAGCCGCGCCTGGGTTCCGACGGGAAGCCCCTGACCGCGGAGGCGGTCGTCCGGGAGTTCCTCGACTCGAAGCCCCATTTCCGCCGCGCCAGCGGGAGCCCCGGATCGGGCGCCAGCGGAGGCGGCAAAGGTTCGCCGGGTGGTCCGGTGACCATGACCTCTGCCGAGTACGACGCCGCGATGAAGGATCCGGGTCGTGCGCAGAAGGTCGCCTCCGACATCGCCGCGAAGCGGGTCGTCATCACGGACTGACTCGCCCTAGCTCTCCAGGGACTCCGCCACCATGGCTAACACCTTCACCCCGATCATCCCCAACCTGACGACCGCCATGCAGCGCGTCGCCCAGGAGATGGCCCCCCTCCCCGCCCTGGCTCAGACCGAGTTCAAGGCCGAGGAGGCCGCCCTCAATCAGTCCGTCACCATCCCCATCGCCCCGACCGTCGCCGGCGTCAACCGTACGCCCGCCGCGCAGTTCTCCGTCGCTGCCGATCGCGCCGTGACGAATACCTCGATCACGATCACCAAGGACCGGGCTTTCCCGTTCCACATGACCGGCGATGACTTCGCCCGCATCCGCCAGAACCCCGACTTTATCCCGGCCAGCCTGCAGCAGGCGATCCGTTCCTGGCGCAACGAGGTCCACTCCGATCTTGCCGACCTGGCCGCCTCGGCCGCCGGCTGGTACTCGGCTTCCGCGGGCGCGAGCGGCGCGGCTTTCGGCACGGCCGGGACCGACCCCTTCGCCAGCAACTACGACGTGCTCGTCGACGCCTACAACGCTCTGACCGACAGCCTCGCCCCGCTTGAGGGCCGCTTCGCGATGATCGACACGAAGGCGAACGCCAACCTCAACAAGCTCGGCGTCCTGACCAAGGCGAACGAGGCCGGCTCCACCGATGCCCTGCGCAACGGCTTCATCGGCCGCCTCGCCGGCTTCGACGTCGCGGTCGCGAACGTGGTCGCCCGCCCCGCCATCGGTACCGGCTCCGGCTACCTGGTGAACGGCGCGCTCAGCGCCGGCGCGACGACCATCACCGTCGACACCGGCTCGGGCACCATCCTGGCCGGTGACGTGGTCACCTTCGGCGCGGATACCACGCAGTACGTCGTCGCGACCGCGCTCTCGGGTTCGACCTTCGTCCTGAGCTCCGGCCTGGTCGCCAACGTGGCGGACAACGCCGCCGTCGCGGTCCAGGCTCGCAGCCGCCGCAACATCGCCGCCCATCGCGAGGGCTTCGGCCTGGCCATCCGCCTACCCAAGCTCCCGCCCGAGGGCGACGCCGGTGAGCATCAGGTCATCGTCGACCCGGTGACCGGCATCGGCGTCCGGTTCTCGACCTACAAGGGCTATGGGCTCAACAACTACGAGCTCTCGTCCGCTTGGGGCGTGGCCGCAGTCCGCAAGGAGCTCATCAAGAACATCCTCGGCGGCTAAGCCCCTCGGGTTCTTCGGCCTCCTGGTCGCGGGGCTTCCTCCTGGCCCCTTGAGGGGCGACCCCCATACCCTCGGCGTCGAAAGGCGTCGGGGGTTTTGGGGCAGGAGATTCCCTCGTGCAGAAGCCCCTCGTCATCGTCCATCCGCAGCACGGCGAAGCCACGGTCAGCCCGGCCGATTGGGCCGGCAGCGATCCGCGCCTCAATGCCGCCTTCTGGCAGGGCAAGGGCTGGGCCGCCAAGGTCGACCACGCAGCCGAGAAAGCGGAGACCGAGCGGATCGAGAAGCCCAAGCCAACCTTCGAGAGCATCGTCAAGGGGGAGTGGCGCCCGGCCTTCGTGGCGGCCAACCTCGGCACGCTCGAGGCCGTCGCCGCGGCCTTGCCCGATGACCTTAATGCCCTGCCCGTGAAGGGCCTCGGCCCCGCCACGGCCGCCAAGCTCGTCGAAGCCGCCCAGGCCGCCCTCAAGGCCGTCGAGGCCTAAGCCATGGCGACCGAGGTCGTCGTCATCCGCGACGCCGTTCGGACCGCGCTCAAGACGAGTGCGGTCGCGACCGCGGCGGGCGTGTCGGCGTCGACCTGGGCAGAGACCCCCGCGAACGGCGGGCACGTCTTCGACGGCGAGGTCGGCTTCCTCGGCGCACGGAATCGCGGCCGCCTGCCCTTCCTCGAGTTCTGGGTCGAGGGCTTCACCGGCACTCGCGCCAGCTTCGGCGGGGGCGGCTATTCGGACGGCACGGTCGTGGTCCGCGCCCACGTCGGCGGGGCCGACCAGGCGGACGCCGAGGAGCTCGCAGCCGACATCCTCGCGGCCGCGCGCGACGCGGTCCGCGCCATCGCCGACAACTTCGGCCAGGTCGGGGACGACAGCTTCGGCCGCATCGAGCTCGGGCCCTGGGGCCACCAGATGGACCTCCGCCTCACTCTCGAGCACGCGTACGGGTCCTGACCATGGCCAGCAATCGGACCGACTACGACATCACCATCTTCCAGGGCGAGGACTTCGACCTCACCGTCACGGTGGATCGTGGCACCCCGGGGGACTGGGACATCACCGGTCTGACGATTGCCGCCAAGATCCGCGAGACCTTCGACGGCGACGAGGTCGAGGCTTTCACGCCTACGATCACCGACGGCCCGAACGGCGAGTTCACCCTCACCCTCACCGCGGTCGAGACCGCGGCCCTCGTCGGCCCCGGCGGCGACGAGCGCAAGAACCGTTTCGGGCACTACGACGTTGAGATCACGGACGCCGGGGTCGTGACCCGCGTCCTGCAGGGGCGCGTCTCGCTGTCTCAGGAGGCGACCAAGTGACCACGGTCAACGTTACCGTCGAGCCGGGTCCGTCGGTCAACGTCTCGGTCGCCAACCTGGCCGGCCTCACCGGCGCCATCGTGCGGGGCCGCCTCGAGGCCGCGACCCCGACCCCCGTCGCGCTTGTCACTGGGGTAGCGACCACGGTCGCCTCCTGGCTCGTGGACTCCTACGGCAGTCGGTCCGGCGAGCTCGTCCTCACGAAGTCCGACGGCACGCGCATCCGTCGCCGGGTTGAGGTCACGACCGACAGCACCACCGGAGGCGATGCGACCGCGACCCGAGTCGCCGCCTCTGGCGTTGGAACCTCGGCCGACTTCGACGCCTCGACCGATTGGGTCGATGCGACCCTCGGCGGCACCGGCACCGGTCAGACCGTCTACCTCAAAGTCACCGCGGCGGCGAATGGTCCATCCTGGACCACAACCTTCGTCCCCGATTTCGACAAGGTCGCGTAGCCCCATGCGCACCCTCTCCCTGTCCAATTCCGAAATCCTCGAGGTCCGCAACGCCCTGGCGGCCATCTCTGCCGGGTACACGACCACGGTCGACGGCAAGACCACGATCCGGCCCTTCCGATTCCCGACCGGACCGACCCTCGCCCTCGCGACCCTCGAGGTCGCGATCAAGCCCGCCGGCAAGGCCTTCGACGCGGCGAACAAGGCGCTCTTCCGCTCCTATGAGCCGGTGCCGACCCACGTCGCGGAGGACAAGCCCGAGGAGCTCCTCATCCCGCCCGGCCGTTACCTCGCCTACCAGGAGGCGACCGAGGCCCTCTTCGCCGCCGAGGTCGAAGTCTCCATCCCGGCCCTGCGTCTCATCGATCTCAACGTCGGCGAGTCCAAGGACGGCAAGAACCCGATCCCGGCCGCCGTTCTCGCCGCCCTCGCCCCGGTCCTCGAGGGCGGCCTTGCCCCTCTGAGCTCTGAGGAGTAGCCGAGCCCATGTCCCTGGTTCCCTCCGTCGTCGAGAAGGCCATGCAGCTTGCCCGGGCAGGCAGCGCGGCTGCGCTCGCCCTTGCGATCGGCACGGCCCCCGATGCGGCCGCGGCGATCGGGGCCTATGCCGTCACGACCGCGAGCGCCGAGCGCCTCGCACTCGTAGTCGGCGGGATCGATGGGGCCCAGGTCCGCAGCGACGGGTCGAACCTCTCCGTCGTCGTGCAGAAGGGCACCCAGGACGGCCTGGCCATCGCTGGCCGTGCGGGCGGCTCCGGGGAGTACCTCGGCACGCTGGTGCCGCCGACCCTCACCGCCTCCCGCACCTACACCCTCCCCGACGCTTCGGTCATCCTCGCCGGCAGCGCGAGCGCCCTGACCTCGGGCCGCATCCCGGTAGCCGCCGCCGGTGGCCTGCTGAGCGACAGTGCGAATAGCCCGACGCTGAGCGGCGCGAATCTTACCCTGGCCAGCGGCGGGACGTTCAGCCTGTCCGGCAACATCACCCAGACCGGTTCGACCACGTTCAGCACCGGAACCGGCAATGTCTCCCTCAACGGCAACGTCACCTGCTCCGGAGACGCCACCTTCCAGAATCCAGTATATTTCGGCCGAGTGGGCACCGGTTCGGGCGGCGCCTTTCGCCTATTAAACGACAGCGGCGGAAATCAGTGGTATATCGGCATCGCCGGATCAGCGGCGAGCAAAGATTATATCATGTACGATTACACCAGCACGGTCGAGCGGCTGCGTGTAACTCAGAGCACGGGCAACTTTGGATGGGTCGGCCCAGCTTCGTTCTCCGGTGCCTTGTCCCTTTCTGGCACCACGGCCAGCACCAGCACCACCACCGGAAACCTGATCAATGCCGGCGGACTCGGCAACGGTGGCGCGGGCTACTTCGGGGACGGCCTGTGGTCGATCAAATCGACCGCTGCCGACGCCTACTTGTACTGCCGGAACACTACGGCAACCAATGGCGCTTTCGTCCATCTCCAGGCCGGCAACGGCACGACCTCGGTCCGGTATTGCGGCGTCACCCTCCGGACCAGCGAGACCACGCCCCAGCAATGGAACTTCGGCCTGTACGGGTCCAAAGACTTCTTCATCCGAGACGAGACGGCAGGCGTAACAGCGATCAGCATGGCGACCGGTGGTGGCGTCACCTGCGGCCACACGTTGGACGTGACCCAGGCCATCAAGGTTCGGGGAACCAATCTCCCAGGCACCGGCGCAGGGATGGAGTTGGGATATAACAGCGGGAGCGGGGAAGCTGCCTTCACGTCCTTCGACCGGACCGCCGTCGCATACAAGGATATTGGCATCTACGCGCTCAATTACCGCGTGAAGATCAGCGGCACTACGACCCTGAGTGTCGCGGCTTCTGCGGTGACGCTGGCCAGCGGCACTACCCTCCAACTCGGCAACGCCGCCGTCGCCGCCACCCCGACCCCAACCCACACGATCACCATCAAAGACAGCACGGGCACGACCTACCGCGTCCCCTGCGTCGTCTGAGGATTTTATGCCAACCCAACTCTACCGCATCCAAGCCGACCGCGACCCGACGACCGGGAAGGTCGAAAGCCTCCAGATCATCGACGAGGTCGTCGCCGAAGACCCGACCACCGGCGAAACCGTCGGAACCGGCCGCTTCGTCGAGCCGCACCGCTTCCTGACCCGCGCCGACCGGCCGCAGCTCTTCGCCGAGCTCGACACCCTCGCCGGCGAGGCCGAAGCCCGCACCGCCGCCAAGCGGAAGGACTTCCAGGACCGCAAAGCCGCCCAGGAAGCCGAGCGCCAGGCCAAGGCCGATGCCGAGGCGAAGCGCCAGGCCGCCGGCGATCCCTTCGCCGTGAAGCCCGAGAAGAAGAAGGACGCCTAAACCGTGGCTGGGACTGACTCCTACACGAAGGACAAGCGCCAGGTCGTCGGCTGGGTTGCCACATCGCTGGGCGCTGCCGCCATCGCCGGAGTCGGCTGGTCGACGGGGAAGCTCTACGGCCATGACTCGGACATCAAGACCTTGCAGGTCCGCCAGGACATCCACGAGAAGCGGGCCGAAGAGGACCGCTCCGAGATGAAGGCCATGCAGCGGCAAATCCTTGAGGAGCTTCGCAGCCGATGAAGCGATTCCTCGCCGTCCTCGACTGGCTCATGCTCCTCGGCGCGATCGTCGCTGGCCTGACGCTCCTCCTCGCCCTCACAGGTTGCGGACACAAGCCGATCCCCCGTGAGACCCTCGAACGTTACGAGCGCGAACGCAGTGAGCAGCCGAGCACCGCCGAGAATGCCCGTCAGCGCCTAGCCCAGGCCGAGGCCGATGTCAGCTACTATCGCGCCCTGTCTGATCAGTTGGCGAAGGCAGAGCGCCAGGCTCAGATTGAGCGGGTCTGCACCTGGGTCCGCTGGCTTGCCCTCCTCGGCCTGTTCGGTTCCGTTGCCCTGCACGTCATTGCCTGGATCCAGCCTTCCCTGCGGCCGCTACGCGCCCTGTCCGGAATGGGCGCGGCCGGTGCCGTCGCCGTCCTGGCCCTGGCCTGGGTCCTGCCCGAATGGGGCACATCGCTCTTCTGGATCGCGGTCACTCTCACCCTCGGCGGGATCGGCTTCCTGGTCTATCGCCTGGTCCGCACCGGTCGCGGCCTGGAAGGCGCAGCCCGCGTCGCCGAGGGCCTCAAGGCCCACGTAGTACTTTCTCGCGATGAACGCCGCGACCTGCAGGCACGTATCGCCGGTAAGGACCGCGCCGCCCTGGACGAGGTCCTCCCCGCCATCATTCCCAAGCCGAGGGGCTCATGAGCTTCAACCGCTTCGGGGCGGCCTACACGGACGCCCTCCCCCTCTACCCGAACACGGTCGCCGCCGACTTCGGCGGGCAGGCCGCGATCGAGGGGGCCATCGACCGCGCCGTCGACCTCATCCTCGGCAGCCTGACCCAAAACGCCTACCAGGCGCTCACCGCTCCAGAGCTCGTGCGTGTGGTCGCCCGGGCCACAGCAGGGCAGACCGTCGCCGGTGCACCGCGCTTCGTGCCCGCCGTCGCCAACTCGGCGCACGTCTGGGTCGGCTACGCGACCGAGTTCTTCGAGCGCCCGCGCCGAATCTATGACCGCGGCGAAGGTCTCGTCGAGCTCAACGCCGACCGCTTCACCTTCACAGCCTCGACCGGGGTCGTCACCCTCGGGACGGCGCTCGCCGCGGATCAGCAGGTCTACCTGTCCTACCAGGTCGACGTGTCCAACGCGTCCTTCTCGGTCCCGAGCCTTGCCCGCCTCGCCATTCTAGGTGCGGCTGCCGAACTCGGCGCCCGCCTCTACACCCAGGCCTCGCAGCAGTGGGCCCTCGTCGAGGAGTACAAGGACGCCTACGCCGATGCCCTCACGCGCCTGCGCTCCGGCGACCTGGTGCCCGAGGAGATCCGCCTCGAGGCCTACTGGTCCGAGGTCGAGCGCTCTGGGCCGCAGGGCGGCTCCGTCGATCTGCTCCGAGGGTAGCCATGGCGGACGTTCTCAACGGTGCGGCGGGGAGGGAGGCCGAGGAGCGAGAGCGCCTTGTGGCGACCGCGCGCCTTGCCGCTCGAGGCGCGATCTCGGCCGAGACTATCGCCGCAGCCCAGGAGGCCCTCGCCGCCGTACAGGCCCCTGACGGCAAGCCGGCCAAGACTGAACCAGCGCGCGACCTCGCGGCTCTCCGGGGCGACCCCGTCCTCCGGAATCGGCTCGATCAGGACGTCACGCTCGCCGGCGCCCTGGCCCTGCGCCTCATCGCCGACGCGCTCTGGCTCGGCTATCGGATTGGGGCCCTCGGCCGCTCCGCCGGCCTGCCCCTCGAGGTCGAGCTCGACGACTCGGACCGTCGCGACCTGGTCGGCTACCCCGTCAACGGCTACACCGCGGCCGAGATCGCCGGAGACCTCGCCTATCTGCTCCGCCGCGAGGCGGATCGGGCTCTCGCGCTCCCCCTCACCGGCCCCATCGACCCCAAGGCGATCCCGCCGGTCCTGGGGCAGGTCTCCCTCGCGCACGTCGAGCGCGTTGCCCGTGCCGTCGACGAGGCCCACGCCGCTGGGGTCGGGGCGGCCGTGCGCGCGATCGGCGCAGCTCTGACCGGGGCCGCTTGAGATGCCGATCACCCTCGCGACCCTGACGACCGATGAGCGGGACGGCATCGACGCGACCCGTGGGGCCCTCGACGCCAATGCGGTCTGGGTCCAGTACGTCTGCCAAACCGGGCCCGGGGAGCACGACCCGGACAAGGAGCCAGACGCCCACGTCCGGCCCAGCCATCGCGCCCTGCACGGCACGGTCTGGCGGCTCGACGACCCCTCGGCGCCGATCCCGCCTGTGGACTTCGGTTGCTTCCTGCCCGGGACGATGGTCGAGGGCGTGTTCGACGGGGCTTCAAGGGCCTTCTACGTGGGCGAAGCCGTCGAGATACTTCTCCGTAGCGGCCGCAAGCTGCGGGTGACACCGAATCATCCCGTACTTACCGGCCAAGGCCTTACCCCGGCGGGCGCGCTCAGTCCAGGCGACCAGGTCGCGGGTTATCGCGTCGAAATCGGTACCGGGGGCCTTCGGGTCAAGGGCGACGAAGAGCACAAACCAGCCGCGATCGAAGAGGTATTCGAGCTTCTTTCGGAGGGCGGCCCCCGCCACGCGGTCTGGCCGCGAGGAGAGGACTTCCACGGCGACGCACTCCGCTTCGAGGGCAAGGTCGATGTTGTAGGTGCGTACGCTCTTCTGTGCGGTGTGGTCGAGGTGGCCGGCGCACAGGCAGAGGGAGACGCAGAATTCCCCCCAGGTGAGAGCGCCCTCCCGCTCCCAGGCAAGGCTTTTGGCGATCCGGCTCGCGATCGAGGGTTGGCGCCCGCGGAGCTTCACCCGGGCAGCGGCATGGGCGGCGGCGACCTGCTCAGCGCGGCGGAGGGCGGGCATGCGCGCCCACTTCACGCGCTCCGCCTCCGACTGGCTGCGGAGCTCCACACCTTCGGACAGGAGACGCCGCTCGATCGCTCGCCGGCTCACGCCGAAGCGCTGGGCTATCGCGTTGACGGACTCCCCCTTCTGGTACCTCGCGACCAGGACGGCCGAGTCCAATGGCGGCAGGCGCGCTGCCTTAGCTTCGGCGACGCCGCGGGTCTTCACACCTGCCTTGCGCAGCCGGGCGAGGATGCTCTGGGCCTGGACGCCGTACCGTTCGCCGAGCTCGCGGGGGGTCTCCCCGCGGAGGTAGGCTTCGACGACGTGATCGAGGTCTCCCGGTTTCAGTATGCGGGTCACGTCTACGACCTCCGTTCGCCGTTTGGGAGTGTCGTGGCTAATGGGGCATTGACAAGTAATTGCCGCTGCGCGATCCGGTACGTCGCGGCCCCCGAGACCGCGGCCGAGGGCCTGCTCCCCGAGGCCCCCTCGGAGCCGGTCTCCGACCCGCGCGAGCCTGCGCGCGAGTGGCTCGACGCCAACGTCCCTAACTGGGAGAAGGTCGCCCAGGCGGCCGCGGACGCGCCCCCGCAGCTTGCCGAGGCCGCAGCGTTCAACGAGGCCCGGAAGCTCGGGATCGACCGCGAGACCGCCCGCCTCGCCCTCTTCGCCCAGCCCTACCCAACCCCGTCCCCGGAGCCGCTCGGCCTTGGTCCGCTCTCCGGGGTCGGCCGGGCAGGCCGGCTCCTCGCCGAGCGTTGGCTCGCCGGCGATCTCGAAGCCGGCGCGGAGCTCGCGCGGAAGTACCCCGCGACCTATGCCCGCCTCCTGCGTGAGCGCGGCCCCACGTAACTCCGGCAGAGTTACGCGAGAGGCCCGCCCGGCTCTGATACCTCCATGACCCCCGACCAGGTCGAAGTGCTCTCGGAGCTCGGTCGGCTGGCGGCCGCGATGGACGGCCTCGCCGAGACCGCGGCCATCGCCTACGTGCGGGGCCTCCCGGGCCAGGGCGCGCCCATCGTCGACGACCGCTTCAAGGGCAAGGGCAACGCCCGCTTCCCGCCCCTCAAGCCCGCGACGGTGGCGAAGAAAATGGCCCGGCTGTCGAAGGACAAGGCCGGCGGCCTCGTGAAGCGAGGCGTGTTCACGAGCCCCTTCAAGGGGTCCAGCTCCAAGCTCCTCGCCGGGCAGAAGCCGATCCTCGTCGACTCCGGTCTGCTCCGGGCTGCCACGACCTCCGGGGCGCACTCCATCACCGCGGCACCGGGCGAGGCGACGGTGGTCTTCCGCGGCCTGCCGGACTACGCCGAGTACCTGCACACCGGTACCGGCAGGATGCCCCGGCGATCTCCGGTCGAGCTCAACGCCGAGGACCGCGCCCGGATCGTCGCAGCCATGCGCCGCGCCCTGTCCGCCCGGGTCGGCGATGCCGGCACGGTTCCGATCTCGAAGGGCTCCGTGCCTGGCCGGGCTCGGCTCGCCTAGCCGCGCAACTCCGTGAGGGTCGCGCGGGGCCCGGTGCCCGGCGATCCTCGGGGGACCTTCCCTGAGGAGTCCCCATGGCGGCCCCCAAGCTCTACAAGTGCAAGACGGCGACCTTCAAGGCGAAGGCCATCGTCCACGCGCAGACCGTCGAGATCGCCTCCCAGGGCACCGAAGGCATGGCCCGCGGCGACGGTGCGGCCGCTATGCAGCTCGCGTGGGTCGATGGCGTGCACCTGCGCGTCACCGTGACCGCGCTTGAGAGTGCGATCTCCGACGATGACCTCATCCTCCCGGGCAACGGCTCCTTGGTCTGCGTCCTCTTCGAACAGGCCGCGGGCTCTGGCGCCACGGCGGGGGCGGACGAGACCTACACGTTCTCCAACGCAACCCTCATCGGGACCTCCCGCGGTGCGCCCCTCGACGGTCAGCCGACGGTGAGCCTCAACTTCGTGGTCGTCGCCGCCTCCGGGGACCCCGCCGACCTCTTCGCTGTGACCTGAGGCCGCTGTGTTCGCCTACCACGCACCCGAGGTCGAGCCGTCGAGCGCCAAGGGCCATCCGACCCTCGCCCCCATCCGGCACGCCGGGCCCTGGGAGTTCCGTCCGCACCGTGACGGCGGCACGCTCTGTCTCTTCGCCGGGACCAAGGACCGCCTCGACGCCTTCGACGCTCCGGTCGAGGCGGAGCCCGGTCTGCGCTTTCTCCCCCCACGCCAGGAGGTCACGCCGGCGATGCTCGCACGGCCGGCAGCAGGCCGCCCCGACGCGACCACGGTCGCCCTCGCTAGCGGGCAGGAGCTCGCGATCCTGCCCGCCTACCTCGAGCCCCGGCGCGTCCTCAGCGGCGGCCGGGTCGGCGACCCGGTGACGGAGTACGGCCGCCTGGCTCGCGAGGTCCTCGGGGAGATCTCTGCCTCAGAGACACAGCAGATCGCCCTCCTCGATCCACGCGTCATCGGAGTCATCGGCTGCGCCATTGCCCAGACGTATCGGGTCACGACCGCTTTCCTCGACTGGTCGGGATGGATCTCGACCGCCGATCTCGAACCCCTGCTCAACGCGGTCATGTCCGGCCCAAAAGCGCCGCCCGCCTCCGCACCCTCCGCCTCCTCGCTGGCGGAGGCGGGCTCGACCGCGTCCCCCTGACCCCTCTGGAGGAGCGCGCCCTCGCCGACTGGTTCACCCTGCAGGGCCTCGCCCCGGCCCTGCTCCGCCCCGCCCGACGATAGCCCACAGGCCGTATGACCGACTTCGTCCTCCGCTTCGTGACGCCCGGCGCCCGGGAATCTGCCCAGACGGCACGGTCCCTGTCGGACAATCTTGCGGCGGCGGCGACGCAGAGCGAGAAGCTCAATGCCTCGACGGCGCGGCGCATCGCCCTCATCGCGCGTGAGCGGACGCACCTGACCCAGGTCCGCGCCCTGACCACGAGCTTCTCGCAGACTGACGTTGCGGCGTTCCGCGCCGCCGCCGGGGGGCGCGCGGGTGGGGTCGGGCAGGTCGTCGCCGGCCGGGCCTTCGCCGAGGGGCTCTCGCGCGCGGGGGGCCGCTTCGGGGCCTTCGCCGGCGGAGCCGCGTCGTCCCTTGGCGCGGCGTCCCCTGGGCTCGCGGCTCTGGGCATCTCGTCTCTCGCCCTGGCGGGGGTCTTCCAGCTGACCGCCGCCGGTGTCCGTCGCCTCGAGGCAGCGGCTACGGAGGCCGCCGCTGCGACCTTCAAGCTCCGCGATGTCCGCCAGGACGCGATCGACGCTCAGGGCAAAGCCGGTGCCGGGGCACTCCGGAGCAGTGGCGAGGCGCTTCGTGCAATTCGCAATCTCGGCTCCGAAGATCTCTTCAATCTCGCGCAGGGGTCCCCCGAGCTGGTCGGCCCGATCGCCGAGGCCCTGACCAAGAAACGACGGAGCTCGGTCGAGAATGCTGCACGCGCCGCTGCAGAGATCGGACGACTCGGGATCGGAGTCTCGTCCTCCGACGCCTTCGACGCCGCGCTCAAGGTTCCGCTCGGCGGGGGCCCCCTGTCCGACAAGGACCTCATGGCGGTCCTGAATCGCGCCGGAGCGCGCTACGTCGGCGTCACGGATCTCCACCGCGCGCGCGCATTCAACGCATCCCCCGGGTCCATCTCGAATAACCTCCTCCGCGGGGCGGATCTACTCCGCTCGAACGAGGCCGCCGCCTTGGACCTGGCGGGTCGCGGCTTCGGCCTCCAGGATCTGGAGGAGGCTGGTTTCGCTCTCACCGATCCGCGCGCCGCCGCGAATCGGAAATATATCGAAGACCGCGACAAGGAACTCGACAGCCTGCGCGCTGCGGCGGAGGGGGAGTCCGCAGCTGGGCGGAAGATCCGGACCCTCTGGCAGGGGGTCACAATGGGCCTTCTTGGGGACGGTTCTTACGCCACTCAGCTTGAAGTCCAAGAGCGTCGGCTCCGCAGTCTCGCCGCAATCCAAGGCATCCCGGTTCCCTCGCGGAGCGTGCGCTAGTGCCCCGCCTCGCCTCTATCCCCTGCCTCGTCATCGACTGGCCCAAGACCCCCGCAGCGCGGAACGGGGTCCGCTACACGCACCCCGGCGTCGCCGGCTCTGGTGTTTTGTACGGTCCTTCCCGCTCTGTCCCGACTCGCCTCACTGCGCACACCATCGCAATTGACCGGGCCGACGCCGAAGTGACCCAGGCGGCAATCGCGGCCCTGGTTGACGCCGAAACGATCGCCATCGATCCAGACGGTGATGGTCTCGGCACTTCGAACGTTCCCGGATGCCGCGTGCTGACCGCGACGAGCTCCGCGCGCCGCGTCGCCGGTCTGGCCACCGGCTACACCTTCCTCGTGATCGCCGAGCTCGAAGTCCTCCTCCCTGAGACTTGGCCAGCATGACCAGTGTGCGGGTTCGCCGGGTGGAGGCGCAGCTTGGGCCGACCGGAGGCTCCTGGCCGTCCACCGATGCGGATTGGATCGAGTGGACCGGGGCGATCGTCCGGGAAGCGGCGGAGGGACACGCGAACGATGTCGGCAACGCGGTCGTCGCCGTTCCGTTCGGCCTGCGCGCCTTGCCCGGCTCCACCGAGGATGCCGAAGAGGCCTTCCTCCCGATCACCGGCGCGGGGACCTTGCTGGATCCGGGCCGCCTCTCCTGGGCCGGCCGGTACATGCGCCTCCGGGCCTACGATGAAAACGGAGAGAACCCCGCCGCCTTCTGGTGGGGGTGGGTCGCGCACCTCGCTTATCAGCCGCGCGAGGACGGGGTCGGGTACGAACTTGTAGCCGAGTGCCGCGGGATCCTCTCGACCCTCGACTACGTCGTCGTCTCCGAGGGCCCAGAGCTCGGAGTCACCTCCGCCGGCGCGACCGCGATCACGTACACCCCCGAGGCGGCCAAGGCCAACGCGGCGCACGGGGACAGCGGCGACCGCTCCGACTCGCTTTGGACGGTCGGCGGCCGCACCGTCTACGCCCTCGACCGGGTCAACGCCGGGCGCCAAGCCTTCAGCGCCTGGCACATGGCGGACTCGCTCCTCGCCGTCGCGGAGACCCGAAATGGGCAACTGCGCTGGGCCCTCGGCGGCCAGTACCTGACCGCCCTCGCCTATATCGACACGTGGAAGCTCTACGGCCTCACGGTACGCGAAGCGCTCACGCGAATCATCAACCCGCGCTATGGGTGCACGTTCTCGGTCTTCGTCGACGACGAGACTCAGACCCCGACGATCCTGGTCGAGTCGGTTCTCCCCGAAGCGGTCTCTTCGGGCACGGTCGACCTCCCCGCCCGGAACCGCGCGGTCGAGATCGACGTCGCGACCGAGCTCTCGACGACGCTGATCTCCTATGCCGAGGACCACGCGCAGACCTTTGACCGCGTCGTCATGGAGGCCCCGCCGCATGTGGAGATTCTGACCGTCGAGTACGACGCGGCCTCCCCTTCGGCCTCCCACCTGGAGCCCGCCTATTCGACTGCGGACAAGGCCGCGTGGATCGTCGCCCCGGAGGAGGAGCGCGAGTCCGGCAAGCTCGCATCGGTCTACCGCCGCTTTCGCCTCAAGGACACCTGGCGCGGACAGAGCCGCGGTGTCGCCTCTGAATGGCCCGCGACCCGGGCAACCCAGGGCTCAGAGGGGGGCCCGGACGATCTTTACGGGGCCGCCGGGTACACCGGCGAATGGTCCTCGGGGAGCAACCCTACCGCCTATCCCTACGGCCGCCGGCACACCATCGACCGGCTTCTCCCGATCTACGAGGGCTACGACTGGACCTCTGTCACCGAGTGGGACCGGACCCGGCCGACCATGCGCCCTCTTCTCTTCGTGCGGTCCGGATCGACCTGGTTCACCGCCAAGGAGTACCTCGACCGCGACCTCGCCCTCAGCGTCGACGAGGACGCCGGGGAGATCATCATCGGCTCCAACGCGGACGATGCGCAGCAGGTCTCCGACCTCATCGCGGAGGGTGCGGTCCTCGCCGTGACGATCGCCGTCCGGCACCCCTTCGCCCGGCGAGTCTCCTGGAACCGCCCGGCCGCCGACCAACCCCGCGCGGAGCCGAGGATCCTGGTCCGGCACTTCCCAGAAGCGGAGCACGTTGTCCTCCGGGGCACTGCGGTCCTGGGTGTGAGCTCGGGGAGCGCTGAATCCCGCGGCTCCGACCTGGTCGTCGTGGACGCCCGGCCCAAGCTCCGCGACGCCCTCGCGCTCGGCCGTCCATTCTATGAGAACCCCGGCCGGGCCGCGGTCATCCACACGCGGGACCTGGACGTGTCCTCTACGTTTCGGCCGGGCGCTCTGGTCGAGCGCTTCATCATGCCGGACGGGGATGGGGGCTCGATTGTGCTCCTCGGCAATGACGTCCTGGCGCGCCGGCGCTGGAAGCTCTCGGAGGGTCCGGACTACGGGACCTACTACTCGACGATCCGCCTTGCTCCAGATCTGGAGGCCCTCCAGTGAGCAACCCCCGTGGACTCGTTGGGCAAGAGCAGGTCGTGGACCTCGTGCAACGGATCGCGCGCCTCGAGGCGCTCGTCCGCGGGGGGCCCTCGCGCCTGCCACCGGCGGAGACCCCCGCGACGGTGACCCGCCGCGTGAAGGTCGTCGGGCATGGATGGGCCGAGGGGCAGATGGTCGAGCCCGCGACGGGCGCCAAGGCGACTCCGGTCTCAGGCGCACAGGTTCGCGCCCTGGTCCTGAGGGTTCTGGGGGACGACGACGCGCTCCTCCTCTACCACGGGCAGGGTCGCCTTGCGACCCCGCCCGCCGAGGAGTATGCGACCTACTTCCTCAGCCACGACACGGCCGGCGCGGTCGTCCTCGCCGACGACTTCGAGGGCGGCCCCGGCGTCGCGCGGATCCCGGCCTTCGTCCACCTGACCGACGGCCGCGTCATCATGGCCTCAGACGTCGGCGCGGTCGACCACGACCACTTGCTCAGCGAAGACCTCCGCGACATCGACATGGCTACGGGGCCAGGCGCGGGGGTCGTGTCGTTCTTCGGGTCGAACCTCCTTGGGATCAACGACGCCGACAGCGAAAGTCTGGAAGACGTCATCCCGTTCGGGTTCTTCGGGATCGACTATGGAGCGGCCGGCGTGGAGACCGTCGGGGAGGCGTCTCCGAGCTCTGTTGGGTTTTCGCTACAGCACTCATTCAACCCGTCCTACGACTCAGGGGTTGACCCGTTCGGGTACGAGTGGCACCTCGTTGGCGGATCTACTCAATTTACTCGACCAGCTCGCGGGACCGCCGCTAAGCCGGTTACGATCTATTTCGGGGATTACATTTCCGGCGGCTCCGTCACCGGATCCATGGACATTTCAGCAATTACCTGCGCACTTCCAAACGCCATGCGCGATTTGCAGGACGTGGAGGAGGTCGCCATCGAGGACATGGAGGACGGCTGGGTCCCCTACTGGACGGGGACGAAATTCCTCCTCGGCCCGGTCGGGGATACGAGCCTATCGGAGACGGGTGTCACTCCGGGCGGGTATGGCGCTGGCTCGCTCGCCGTCTCCATCACGGTCGACGCCCAGGGCCGCGTCACGGCGGCGAGTAACTACTCCCCCATCATCACCGGCGATGTCACGGGCGACCTCAACGGCGGCGTCACCGTCGAGGCCCTGCAGGGTCGCGCCTGGCCCTCGTCGGCACCAACGGACTACCACATCCCCGTTGCGAGTGCGGGGGCTTGGTCCTTCAGCGGGATCCTTGCCGCCGGAACCGCCGGGCAGGTTCTCGCAGGGACTGGCACCACGCCGCCAGCCGCATGGAAGACCTTGGCGACCACTCGCGGCGATCTGATCACCCGCGACGCCAGTGACTTCGCGCGCATCGCAATTGGTGCGGCTGGGTTCCTGCTCGGGAGCGACGGCACGGACCCGGCGTGGGTCGACGCGCTCTTCCTCAAGCTCGGCAATTACGCGACGAAAACCGTCTATACCAGCGGCACGGGGACACACACCTTCAACGCTAATTGCAAGTACTGGATCGCCTTTGTCATGGCCGGCGGCGGCGGCGGCGGCGCAGGGACGGGTACCTTGGGGTCGGGCAATACCACTCCGGGCGGAGGCGGCGGCAACGGCGGGCTCATCCTGGTCCTCGGACGCAAGACCACGTCGTCCGTTGCGTACTCTGTGGGCGCTGGCGGCGCGGCCGCGTCGTCGCCAGCTGGATCCGGTACGGATGGGAGCGACTCCTCCCTAGGGTCCATGACCGCGAAGGGCGGCAAGGCTGGGACCGGGACAACCAGCACCGCCGGCGCGTCCACGGGGAGCCACGGGGGCAAGGCCGGATCGTTCGGGGGTGACCCCGACACGCTCCTCCAAGACTCCGCCGCGGACCGCATCGCGATCCCGATCGGCACGAACGACGGCCAACCTGGTCGGGTGGTGCGCCACGCCACCAACGCCGACTGCGCCGGAGGTCGAGGAGGCGGCAACCCGCTCAACAACTCGTACGGGAAGGGCGGGGATGGCGGGGACGACGCTGGTGGGGCCACTGCGGGGGCCGGCGGGTACATCGCCGTCTACGAACTCACTTAGCCAGCCTCGCCCGCTCTGCGGCAAGGCGCTTGTCGAGAGACTCGATCACTCCGAGCTCGTGATCGCGACGCTGTGAAAGCTCCGCGACCTTCGCGTTAAACTCCACGATCTTCTGATCAATTTGCACGGTCGACTCCTGCTTTCGGACGGCTGTAGCGCGCAGGTCTTGGAGCCATTGCAGATAGGTGAAACGCTTGAGGGCCGCGTCGGGCGGGTAGGCCTTCTCCGTCGTTGCCTTCGTGATCTGGGCGCGGTAGTCGTCAACCTTCGCCTTGCGCTCCGCGCGTTGCTTCTCGAGGAGGTCGATCCCGCGTTCGATTGCGGCGATGGCTTTCGCGTCTGGGGCGGCCACTGCGGGGGTGGGCGCTGGAGCGGCTTCCAGGGCCGCGGGGGTGGGCGCTGGAGCGGCTTCCAGGGCCGCGGGGGTGGCCGGCTTCTCAACAGGGGCTGGAGCGGGAACGGGAGCGGGTGGG
>ERZ761602.1682-NODE-1682-length-38850-cov-222.290166_pt1 | contig 38850 bp, 37 predicted proteins | sample MGYA00512165_ERZ761602 | MGnify/ENA primary metagenome ERZ761602 (study PRJEB28899, sample SAMN02445085) | bioreactor sludge metagenome | biome: EBPR sludge; isolation source: Thorneside wastewater treatment plant | place: Australia: Brisbane, Thorneside...
ATGAAAACGCGGACGGGCAAAGTATAAATGCACTAAAATACTTTATTTCTTAGTAACCTTCTTGGCGATCTGTTTGATTCGGGCCTCAATTCTGCCAATGATGTAGGCCAGCTGTTTCTTTTCCTCGGCAGGAATGCGCATTATTTCAGCATCGACGTGGTCATCCGCCAACCAATTCTTGAAATCCGAAAACTTCTTTGTGTAGTAGTTACCGGCACCCCTTAGGTGAGCATCCTGTACGGCATCGTGAAATGATAGGCTGCCGTTCATGAATTTCTTGAGGGTGTTACCGCCGACTTTGACAATTTTTGGGAGTCCATCTCTTACATCTACAGCACGCTCAATCTCTTGGTCCAGAATCATCCCAGCTATTTTCTTATCGAAACCAGGATAGAGTTCTCGCGCATGGTTGAAGCGCCGTCCCTTGAGCAACTCATCGTAGTAACTCCAACGTTCCGGATTTCGGTCGCTGATTTCAAGCATGAATCCGTAAACGTAAATCAGATGCCGAATTTTGGCCGGCGTGAGTCCGACTTCCGCATGCAACTGTTTTTCGTCAATACCGTGGGTCTTGAATCGGCGGTACAAGTATCCAGCTTGCTCAAACGGCGCCCAGTCTTTTTTCCCAACAATATGAAACTCGCCCAATAGCGAGAATACTTCGCTGTCAGTGATCGACTCAGGAAGGATACGGACACGAATCCGCTCCCAAGTGACGGGCTCCTTCTGCGCAAGAACACGATAAGCCGCCAAGCGGCTATTGCCTTCCAGAACAACACCTTTGCGGACGAGAACTGGCTCGATTAGACCACCATTATTCTTGATGCTCGGAACCAGGTTTTCACGCACGTGCTCGGTTTTCGAGAGTGCATCGAAAATCTCTTCCTGAGTAGGCTCAGCCTCGTTGTCCTTCCATACCATCGAGTAGATGCGTGGATTATCGGTGTAGAACAATAGGTCAGCATGCGGGAGATAGCCGGTCTGGACCTTGATCTCACGCTTGCGCAGCGTGATGCTGTCTTCTTGAAACTCGCTCATTGATTCTGATTCCCTGCAAGAATCCTTTGCAGAATTGCGAAGAAACCTAGAGTAGCTCGCTCTGCATAAGCCTTCGCGTCGATATCACCTTGCGTCAATTGTGCCGCAAGTCGTTTTTCCTCAAGTAGGCTGTCTACCCATTCGTCGACTGAATCGACCATGAGCATATTGTATACATAACACTTTCGAGTCTGCGAAACACGGTGTATCCGGTCTTGTGCCTGCAAGTAGTCATCGAGACTGTAGGTTCTGTCGTAGAAGATAACGTGGTTAGCAACCGTTAGCGTCAGCCCTTCTTTTGCTGCACCCGGCGTGGCTACGAGCACTTGATCCTCAGGGTTCTCCAGGAACCAGTTGACGACAGCATTCCTACGCTCGACGGGCATCTTGCCGTTGAGCGGGTGCGCTCCGAACGGAGCAAGCTTCTTCACAAGCCACTCGCAGTTCCAATTGAAGTTTGTCCAGACAATGGCCTTTTCGCCTCTACCTGTGATGTCGGTAAGTAGGTTATACAACGGCTCGAACTTTCCCGGCTCTGCGGTATAACTGTCGTCAATCATCGCAGGGTTGGACGAAATCTGGACGAGTCTCAATAATCTCTTGAGTATTGATTCCTGATCGTCTTCAATCAACTTGCCATCTCGAACGATTAGCGCTCGTAGTTCCTCCCTTACCTGTCGGTAAAGCTCAAACTGAGCTGGTTCCCAATCACACTCGATACGCTGGAATTCCTTCGAGGGCAAAACGATTCGACCCCCATCCTTGGTTTCCCGAATAGAGAATGCCGCAATCCGCTGGTTAATACTCTCTAGTCGCCGCCGATAGGCCTCAAATGCCTTTTCATCATGACTGAGGTCAGCCGTCAAATCCGTCTCGCGCTTGAACTCCTTGAAGTCAGTTCCCAAGGATGCGCCGCTATCGAGGAAAAACACTTGTGCCCAAAGGTCGTAAGGCCGATTCGCAACCGGTGTGCCGGTCATGATCACGCGCTTCGCGAATAGCGGTGACAATTCAAAAAACGCCTTGGCCAGATCTGCTTCCGGGTTCTTGATCTTGGCGGACTCGTCGATGATCACGGCAACGCGGCGAGAGGACAACCAGGCCTTGAATCTGCGCAGTTCTTTCTTTGCAGCTTCGAAATGGCTCAGTACCAAGCGTGTGGGCGTCGTGAATACGTAGTAATTTTTTGTGGAGTTCTCGGTCAATACCAAGGGAGCCAATTCGCTGTGCGCCTTGAATTCCCGCAGCCAGTTCGCCACAAGGCCCTTTTTTGTAAACACCAGGATCGTGTCCACTTCCCGCCGTTGAAGCCAGCACAACATGACATCAATGGCGATCTTGGTCTTACCTAGCCCCTGCTCATGGAAAATGGCCGCGTAGTCCCTGGCCGCGACAAACTCCGCCGCCTCTTCCTGATATGGAAATGCCTTGTACTTGGGCTCCAGCACTGGCTCTGTACGGAGGCGAAATCGGAAATTATTCAAACCATGTTCGCCTGATGCTGGTATTGCCGATCATGAAGGCGACCACCCGAAAGGGCACATGGAGCGCATTTGACTTCTTCTGGGCGTGCCTGCAAACCCGAGTGGCCGTCCCGGCACCTAGCCACGGCACGCCCATCCAGAGTTCGGCGCGGGGTTGAAAGCGGAGGTAATCGAAGAAGGATTCAAGCTGTTCGAAGGTGTGCTTGTTGTCGATATCGTCGGAAGTCTTCGCTTCACCAATGATCGATAAGGACGAACCGAGGTCACGGGCAAACACATCCGGGCGATTGCTACCGACAATCGGTGGCACATCCGTGCCAGTTCCATCCCGTATGTCGCAATAGACGATGGGTGGGTTTGCCCACACGGGATCACTGGATATCGCTTTTGCCAGCGCCTGAATGAGGCTTCGGTGATGATCGCTTTCACTCACTCTCGGTGATCAGGCCAGTCTGTTTGCAGAGGTCGCGAAGTTCCTCGAAGCAGTCAAAGAGTGCTTGGGCACGCAGGGAGTTATGCGTCTCACTGAGGTCCTTAACGTCAGGCCAGTTGAGGCTTCTGATTTTACTGGCGAGTGCATTGGCCAGTTGATCAACAGAGGCTTCTTTGATCGCAGCGTTCGCGTTCGGTTGCTCAAGCACCTTCATGGCTTCCCGCGCATCATGGGACAGAAATTTCTTCTTTGCCTGGGGATTGGCGAGGATCCGCGGAATTTGACGAACTGTGTTCAAGGGGCTGATCTTGGAGTCGTGGACCCATTGCGCGAAATCACCCCAAGTGAAGCCGGCCTTCGCGATGGCCTGCTTTACCTGCGGTTTCTGCAACTCCACGAATGCGCTGAACCGAGAGTAGTCCGGTTGATTCTGTCCAACCAAGGGGATGTAGTCGTTCTGCATGTCCGTGTAGGCAGCGATGTACTCTTCGATCTCGCGCTTCCTTGCAGTCCCGCCGCAGTAGTCCAAAATTTCATTGATGGAGAGCTTCTGTTCCGTATAGAGCGAGTGGAGGTACTTGGCCTTGGCGTAAGGCCTCCACTGGCGCGGGCCCACTAGATGAGCCTGAAGTCGGATGGCGTGCTCACCGTCTTCTTCGATATCTGGGCGCACGATTGCGGGAATCGTGTCCCACGAGCCAGGCGCCTTCTCCTTGCCCAGTTGGCGATAAATTGAGACGCGGGTATTGCCCTCGATCACTACGCAGCTGCCGTCATCACGAGGGGTGACGACGATGGGGTTGATCAGGCCTTTGTATGCTCTTATGGACGCTTTTAGGCTAGAAAATGTCGTTGACGCACCCTTGTCGTCGTCATCGGGCGCAAACTGACCAAGAGCAAGCTCGATGAAGTCCTGAGGCGGTTCCCCTTCAATAGACTCCAAGGCTGGTGCCACACGCGGGTTGCGTCGGTCGAGAATTATGCTAGCTACCGGCACATACTGAATTTCGAGCTTGTCCATCGGTTGGTCTCCTTTCGCACTGAGCTAGCAAATTCTCGCGGTAGACAGGCTCACCACGTGAGCTTTGCTGTCGACGGGAACCGAGCAGGAGCCACCAATGAGCCTATGGCCTATGATTGTAGGGTTTTTCGCGCAAAAGCGACACGATACCAAAGCGCACGCCATCGCGAATTCGATCAGCGCCACTCTGAAAGCCGAAGGTATGTCTGCGAAGCCCGATCCTCATCGCAAGAGCCCCTCGGGTTTTCCCCATCACCAACCAGAAATTTCGCGATGGCGTACCTCACGAAACCAAAGCATAAGCCATCGCGAAACCCGTCCAAGCCACTCGAAAAGTCATGGAAAAACAACCACTTAAAAAACCGTACTAAATTTGCGAAGTCAGGAGGTTTCGAGAGAAATGGCCTCTAAGAGCGCAGATATGACATTTGTGGGGTAGGCGAGGTCAGGAGGTTTACACGAAAAACCCCGCAGAACAAGGCGTTCAGCGGGGTGTTCGGTTTTGCTGCAGAGAGTTGGCAGCCGGTGTCCTGGCGGAGACGAAGGGATTCGAACCCTTGATGCAGGTTTATGCCCGCATGCTCCCTTAGCAGGGGAGTGCCTTCGACCTCTCGGCCACGTCTCCTAGGACGGCGTGATGATATCGGTTTCACCGCGACCGGTCAAACCCAACTTCGACTTCGGGGGCTTCTCGAGACCGAAGGCCTTGTGCAGTACGCGCACGGCAAGTTCCAGGTACTTTTCCTCGATCACCACCGAGATCTTGATTTCCGAGGTCGAAATCATCTGCAGGTTGATGTTCTCCTTCGCCAGCGCAGCGAACATCCTGCTGGCGACCCCGGGGTGCGAGCGCATGCCGACCCCGACTGCCGAAACCTTGCATGTCGTCGCGTCGCCGTTGACATCGCGTGCGCCGATCTTCTCCTTGACGCCCTCGAGAATCCTGAGGGACTTGCTGAAGTCGTTGCGATTGACGGTGAAGGAGAAATCGGTGGTGCCGTCACGACCGATGTTCTGGATGATCATGTCGACGTCGATGTTGGCGTCGGCGATCGGTCCGAGGATCTGGTGGGCGATCCCCGGGCGGTCCGGAACGCCCAGTACGGTCAGTTTGGCTTCGTCGCGGTTGAATGCGATGCCGGAGATGATCGGTTGTTCCATATGGCCTTTTTCCTCAACAGTGATCAGCGTTCCTTCGCCCTCGTCTTCAAAGCTGGAAAGGACGCGAAGTTTGACTTTGTACTTGCCGGCGAACTCCACCGAGCGGATCTGCAGCACCTTCGAGCCCAGACTGGCCATTTCGAGCATTTCCTCGAAGGTGATCGTGTCCAGCTTGCGGGCTTCCGGGACGACGCGCGGGTCGGTCGTATACACGCCATCCACGTCGGTATAGATCTGGCACTCGTCGGCCTTCATCGCCGCCGCCAGAGCGACCGCCGAGGTGTCGGATCCGCCGCGACCCAGCGTCGTGATGTTGCCTTCCTCATCGGCGCCCTGGAAACCGGCGACGACGACGACGTTGCCATCGGCCAGGGCCTTGCGAATCCGGCCCTGGTCGATCTTCAGGATGCGCGCCTTGGTGAAGGTGCTGTCGGTCAGGACGCCGACCTGCGAACCGGTGAAACTCTTCGCCTTGATTCCTTCCCCGTGCATGGCCATGGCCAGCAGGGCGATCGTCACCTGTTCTCCGGTGGAAGCGATGACGTCGAGTTCGCGCGGGTCTGGCGACGGCGAGACCTCCCTTGCCAGGGCCAGCAGGCGATTGGTTTCCCCGGCCATCGCCGACGGCACCAGAATGATGTCGTGTCCCTGCGCGCGCCAGCGAGCCACTCGCTTGGCGACATTCTTGATGCGTTCCGTCGAGCCGACCGACGTGCCGCCGAATTTCTGTACGATCAATGCCATTCGAAATCCCGTTGAACAGTGCCAAAAGGCCTCCATTCTAGGGCAATGCCGGCCCTGAGGGCAAAAGGGCCGGCGCCAAGGCCGGCAGTGGGCAACTGCGGGATCTGCCGTCTCAATGCTGCTTGCAATTGCGGACGAAATCCTTATAGTGTGGCGTGCGTCATCCCATCCATATGGTATGCAGTGATGGCAGGGGGTCGGGGAGCCTGCTGCCAGGCGTCAACCAATAGCAAGAAAGGACTGTCATGAGCACCGTCAAGGTCGTTGAGCGGGTCGATCCGCGCGAGATTCGTCGCAGGCTGGGAATGAATCAGCAGCAGTTCTGGTCGAAGATCGGCGTCACACAGAGCGGCGGTTCGCGCTACGAGAGCGGTCGCAACATGCCCAAGCCGGTACGCGAGCTCTTGCGCCTGGTGCATGTCGAGCAGATCGACATCCAGCGCATCAAGCGCGAGGACTTCGAGGTGGTGGAGTACCTCAAGGCAGAAGATCCGGACCAGTTCAAGGCCCTCAGGAAAGCGGCGAAGAACAAACTCAAGAAAGCGGCTGCCAAGTCGTCTGCAGACGACCAGGCTGCGACCTAGGCGGCTAGCCCTCTGGTGAGCCGATGGCCAGCATCTCGCGCGCATGCTGGCGAGTGACTGGCGTGATCTCCAGGCCACCGAGCATGCGGGCGATTTCCTCGACCCTCGCCTCACCATCGAGAACGACGACCCGGCTGCGCAGTTGTTCCCGCTCGACTTCCTTGCTGACTTGCCATTGCCAGTGGGCGCGCGCTGCCACTTGGGGCAGGTGGGTCACGCACAGCACCTGCCGTTGATTTCCCAGTTCGCGCAGCAGGCGCCCGACCACTTCGGCAACGCCACCGCCGATGCCGACGTCGACCTCGTCGAAGATCAGGGTCGGTACGCTGGCCGCCTGGCTGGTGACGACCTGAATCGCCAGGCTGATGCGCGAAATCTCGCCGCCGGAGGCGACCTTGGCGAGTGCGCGTGCTTCGCTGCCGGCCAGGCCGGCGATGCGAAACTCGACTTGCTCGAGGCCGTTGGCGTTGCCTCCCTCGACCGGCAGCAAAGCCACTTCGAAGCGTCCGCTGCCGAGGGCTAGCTGCTGCATCACCACACTGACTTCGCTGCCGAGTTGGCTTGCCGCGGCCTGGCGGCCGGCGGAAAGCTGCCCGGCAAGCTCTTCGTAGGTGGTGCGTGCGGCAGCGGCGCGCGTCGCCAGGGCATCGATGTCGGCGGCCTCGCCAAGCACGGCCAGCCTGTCGAGCCAGCGTTCAAGCAGATCCGGCAGGTCCTCTGGGGCACAGCGGAACTTCCGCGCGCAGCCGAGAACGGCATCGAGTCGCCGCTCGACCTCGCCCAGGCGCCGTGGATCCAGATCGACGCGGCCGCCGTAGCGGCGCAGAGCCGAGATCGCTTCACCCAGTTCGGCCTGGGCCGACTGCACGAGAGCGGCCACTTCAGCGATCGCTGGGTCATACTCCGAAAGGTCGTCGAGTCGATGGCTCACCGCCGCCAGTCGTGCGTCGCAGGCGGCATCGCCTTCGGCCAGCGCCTGCAAGGCGAACTGGGCGCCGTCGACGAGGCTCGCGGCATGTGCCAGGCGCTTGTGTTCCTGGTTCAGAAGCGTCCATTCTTCGTTGCAAAAGGCGAGGGTCTGCAATTCACGAACCTGCCACTCAAGCTGTTCCCTTTCGTGCGCCAGCGCTTCGACGCCCTCGCTGGCCGCTGCCAGGGCCGCCCGCGCCGTTCGCCAGTTGCGCCAGGCGGTGGACACTTCCGCCTGCAGAGACGCGAGCCGGGAATGCCCGTCGAGCAAGGCACGCTGCGCGTCGCTGCGCAAGAGCGACTGATGCGCGTGCTGGCCATGGATGTCTACCAGCGATTCAGCCACCTCGCGCAATTGCTGTACCGTCACCGGCGAACCATTCAGGTAGGCACGCGAGCGACCGTTGCCGTCGACCACTCGCCGCAGCAGCAGGCCTCCCTGGGTGTCGAGATCATGTGCCAGCAGCCAGGCCGAGGCATCCGGCGCGGCCGTGAGGTCGAATTCGGCGGTCACTTCGGCGCGGTCGCAGCCGGCGCGAATCAAACCGGTATCGGCACGCTCGCCGAGGGCGAAAGCGAGCGCGTCGACCAGGATCGACTTGCCGGCACCCGTTTCGCCGGTAAGCGTTCCGAAGCCCGGTTGCAAGTCGAGTTCCAGGCGGTCAACGAGGACGAAGTCGCGGATCGTCAGACGACAGAGCATGGCGTTTCCGTTCCCCTGCCGCCCTAATGTTCCTTCGGCCGCTCGCTCCAGTGCAGCTTCTGGCGGAGCATCGCGAAATAACTGTAGGCCGGTGGGTGCAGCAAGGTGATCGAGTACTCCGATCGCCGGATGCGAACGGTATCGCCGTTCTTCAGGTCGGCTGTCACCTGGCCGTCGAAGTGGGCCCGTGAGTCAGTTGCGTGGACGATGCGGATTTCGATCTCGTTGCGGTCACCGACCAGGATTGGCCGGTTGGTCAGTGCGTGCGGGCAAAGCGGCACGAGTGCGATGGCCGCCACTCCCGGATGCAGGATGGGGCCATTGGCCGACAGGGCATAGGCCGTGGAGCCGGTCGAAGTGGCGACGATCAGTCCATCCGAGCGCAGGTGATAGATGAACTCGCCGTCGATGAAAAGCTCGAACTCGATCATCCGTCCGATCGCGCCCTTGTCGACGACGACATCGTTCAGCGCCAGGTTGCTGACGACGCTGCGCCCTTCGCGGCTGACTTCGGCATCGAGCAGCATGCGCGTCTCGGGGATGAACCTGCCATCCAGCAGGTCGTCCATGCACGACAGCATCTCGGTGCGGGCGATGTCGGTCATGAAGCCCAGACGTCCCTGATTGACACCCACCAGCGGCACGCGATAACGCGCCAGTTGTCGTGCCGCATTGAGCATCGTGCCATCACCACCAACGACGATCGCCAGATCGGAATGCGCTCCGAGCCAGGGGAAGTTGCCGCTCGCCCAGCTCCCGAGCGCCAGGTGTGAAACGACGTTGCCGGCGGTTTCCTCTTCGATCAGGACGGTGATGCCGCGCTCGTGCAGGTAGCGTGCCAGCAAGCGGATTGACTCGGCGATCTCCGGACTGTGGTACTTTCCCACCAGCGCGATCGTTCGCGGTGGCGGTACGCCGTCGGCCGAAGCTTGCGGAAAGGCATTGGTCATGGGCCCGAATTAAACCACAATTCGAGTTGTTTCCGCGGCGCACCGCGTCCGCAGCATTTTTTTGTAGAATCCAGACCATGCTCGATGATCGCGCACGAACACTGCTGAAGACACTGATCGAACGCTACATCGCCGAAGGCCAGCCGGTCGGGTCGCGCGCGCTGTCGCGCTATTCGGGCCTTGAGCTGTCGGCCGCTACCGTTCGCAACGTGATGGCCGACCTCGAAGACATCGGACTCATCGCCAGTCCGCACACTTCAGCGGGCCGCGTGCCGACGGCGCGCGGCTACCGCTTCTTTGTCGACAGCCTGTTGACCGTGAAGCCGCTGGACCGCGACAAGCTGCAGGCCATCGAGGGGCAGTTGGCGCCGATGCAACCGCGGCAACTGATCAGCAATGCGTCGCACCTGCTCTCCGGGTTGACCCGCTTCGCCGGCATCGTCATGACACCGCGTCGTGCAACGCTGCGGATTCGTCAGATGGAGTTCGTCAGCCTCTCCGAGCGGCGCGTCCTGCTGATCCTGGTGACGGCCGACGGCGACGTGCAGAATCGCCTGCTGTTCACCAACCGTGCGTACACCCCATCGGAGCTGGTCACCGCCACCAACTACCTGAACCAGCATTTCGTCGGGCACGATTTCGAGCACATCCATACACGCGTGCGTGATGAACTGAAGGAACTGCGCGGCGACCTGCAAGCACTGATGGCCGCCGCACTGACGGCAGGCGACGAGGTGATACGGGGCCCGGGTGAGCGCTACGTCATCTCCGGCGAGCGCAACCTGCTCGGCGTCGAAGAGTTCTCGTCGAACATGAAGCGGCTGCGCGAGCTGTTCGACCTCTTCGAACAACGGACCGCGCTGATGCAGTTGCTCGACCTCTCACAGCGCGCAGACGGTGTGCAGATCTTCATCGGCGGCGAGTCCGGCCTGGCGCCGCTTGACGAATGCAGCGTCGTCACCGCGCCATATGAGGTCGATGGCGAGGTCGTCGGCTCGGTAGGCGTCATCGGCCCGACGCGGATGGCCTACGAGCGGGTGATACCGATCGTGGACATCACCGCCAAGCTGCTCTCGTCGGCGCTCACCTACCAGGCCAACTGCTGATGCCGCGCTATCTCGCCGAACCGGAGTACCGCCACGGTTCGCCGCCGCTGACCGCCATCCTGCTGATCAACCTGGGGACTCCGGAAGCGCCGACGAAGGCGGCGGTCCGGCGCTATCTCGGGGAATTCCTCGCCGACCCGCGGGTGGTCGAGATCCCGAGGCCGTTGTGGTGGCTGATCCTGAACGGAATCATTCTCAACACCCGACCGGGACGCTCGGCCGAGAAGTACGCTGCCGTGTGGACGAGCGAAGGGTCGCCGCTGAAGGTCCATGTCGCGCGCCAGGCAACCCTCCTGCGCGGGTTTCTCGGTCAGGCCGGGCACCGCGTCGTGGTCGACTACGCCATGCGCTACGGCCAGCCGTCGATTCCGGCAACGCTCTCGCGGCTCAAGGCCGAGGGCTGCACCCGCATCCTCCTGTTGCCGCTCTATCCGCAGTACGCGGCCAGTACGACGGCGAGCGCGTTCGATGCCGCTGCCGGCTGGCTGTGCGCGCTGCGCAATCAGCCGGAAATACGCAGCATCCGGAGTTTCGCCGACCACCCGGGCTACATCGCTGCGCTCGCCGCCAGCGTCCGCGAGCACTGGGCCACCCACGGCCATCCGGTCGCCTCGTATCGTCTGCTGATGAGCTTTCACGGGCTCCCCCGCTACACGCTCGACAGGGGCGATCCCTACCACTGCGAATGCCACAAGACCGCTCGCCTGCTTGCCGAAGCGCTCGGCCTTGGCAAGGATGGGCATCTGGTCTGCTTTCAGTCGCGCTTCGGCCGCACCGAATGGCTGCAGCCCTACACTGCGGCGAGCCTGCGCGCGTTGGGCAAGGCGGGTGTGCAGCGGGTCGATGTGATCTGTCCCGGGTTCACGGCGGACTGCCTCGAGACGCTCGAAGAAATGGCGATCGAAGGCAGGAGCGAGTTCCTGCGCGCCGGAGGCAGGGAGTACCACTACATCGCGTGCCTCAACGAGCGGGACGACTGGATAAACGCGCTGGCCGACTTGGCGGCGAACCATCTGCAGGGCTGGCCGACGCGCGAAGCAGCCGATGCGGCTGCCCTCGAGCTGAGCGCCTTGCGCGCCCGTGCCCTGGGCGCCAGATCCTGAGACCTTCCAGCGTCGGGCCTGCCGGCGCGCGTTGGCGCTGGCGCAGGAAAGAAGAGGGTGGGGCCGCGATGCGGCCCCACCCTGCGCTGCGGCAATTGCGGCCAGCGCCGAGGGCCGGGCAGGGGAAAGCTCTCCTGCCCGGCCCGGCAGCGTCCTAGTCCATTGCTTCGTAGAGCGGCAGCGTCAGAAACTCCGGGTAGTCGGGTGTCAGAGACATGCGGTCGAAGATGACGGCCGCCTGATCGTAGGTGGCCGTGTTCTCTCCCTGGGTGCTGACGGTAGCCTTCACCTTGGCCAGTTCTTCAGCGATCATTCCGCGCACCATCTCGGCGGTGACCTTGCGCCCGTCGTCGAGGACTCCTTTCGGGGAAACCACCCACTGCCACACCTGCGAACGCGAGATTTCCGCCGTCGCTGCGTCTTCCATCAGGTTGTGGATCGGCACGCAGCCATTGCCAGCCAGCCAGCTGCCGAGATAATGGATGCCGACGTTGATGTTGTTGCGCACACCGGCTTCGGTGATCGGCTGCGAAGGCTGGAAATTGAGAAAGTCGGCGGCAGAGAAGTTCTCGTCGCGCTGCTTTTCCCACTGGTTCGGACGGTCTCCGAGCACCTTGTGAAACTCCTCGGCGGCGATCGAGACCAGTCCCGGGTGCGCAACCCAGCCACCGTCGAAGCCGTCGTTGGCGTCGCGCGTCTTGTCGTGGCGGATGCCGGCGAGCGCCTTCTCGTTGGCCACCGGATCATTCTTGATCGGAATCAGCGCACTCATCCCGCCCATCGCGGGCGCCCCGCGTTTGTGGCAGATCTTCACCAGTTGCAGCGCGTAGCTGCGCATGAAGGGAACTTCCATCGTGATCGCGCCGCGGTTGGCGAGGCAGAAGTCCGGGTTCTTCTTGAACTTCTTGATGCACGAGAAGATGTAGTCCCAGCGGCCGGCGTTGAGGCCCGCCGAGTGCTCGCGCAGTTCGTAGAGGATTTCCTCCATTTCGAAGGTGGCAAGAATCGTCTCGACGAGAACGGTTGCCTTGATCGTTCCCCTGGGCAGACCGATGTGCTCCTGGGCGAGGATGAAGATGTCGTTCCACAGGCGCGCCTCGAGGTGCGACTCCATTTTCGGCAGGTAGTAGAACGGGCCAGCGCCACGCGCGATCTGCTCGCGGGCGTTATGGAAGAAGACCAGGCCAAAGTCGAAGATGCCGCCGGAGACCCGCTGTCCATCGACGGTGACGTGTTTTTCGTCGAGGTGCCAGCCACGCGGGCGGATCTGCAGGGTGGCGACCTTCTCGTTGAGCGCGTACTCCTTGCCGGCCTCGTTGGTGAAGGACAGTTGGCGGCGGATCGCCTTGAAGAGGTTGAGCTGCCCCTGCACCTGATTGTCCCAGTTCGGACTGTTGGAGTCCTCGAAGTCGCTCATGTACGAATCGGCGCCCGAATTGTAGGCGTTGATGATCATCTTCGCTTCCACCGGGCCGGTGATCTCGGTCCGGCGACATGCGAGGGCAGCCGGCAGCGGCGCGATCTTCCAGTCGCCGTCGCGGATGTGTCGCGTCTCCGGGAGGAAGTCCGGCATCTCGCCCGCATCGATCCGCGCCTGGCGATCGCGCCGTGCCTGCAGCAACTCCTGCCGGCGGCCTTCGCAGGCCCGGTGCAGCGCGGCCACCAACGCCAGCGCATCGCGGGTGAGGATGGTTTCGTATCCGGGTCTGATCGGGGCGTTGATTTGCATTCCGGCGGGCAGATCGAGGCTCATTGGGCGGCTCCTGTCGATGGGTTATGATGCAGTGCAAGAATTCTATTCGATCCGCTGAGGAAAGATAAGATCGAATGGAATCAAAGTATCTTTTACTTCTGGTATTCAATTGACCGATGGACCATCTCAAGCAGATCGAGGCCTTCGTCAACGCGGCGACGCGCGGCAGCCTGTCGGCCGCGGCGCGGATCGAGGCGGTCACGCCGGCGGTGATCGGGCGGCGCCTCGATGCCCTGGAGGCCCGTCTTGGCGTCAAGCTGCTGCTGCGCACGACGCGCAGACTGTCGCTGACCTTCGAAGGGCAGGCCTTTCTCGAAGACTGCCAGCGGATCCTCAACGACTTGGCGAATGCCGAGGCGGCGGTGTCGCTCGGAGGCGTTCAGGCCAGCGGCCATCTGCGGGTGTCGGCTCCTGCCGGCTTCGGGCGGCGCCACGTCGCGCCGCAGGTGGCGGCGTTCATGCGGGCAAATCCGGAGGTCAGCGTCCGCCTCGACCTCACCGATCGGCTCGTCGACCTGCTGAACGACGGCGTCGACTGCGCCGTGCGCATCGGCGAGATGGCCGATTCGAGCCTGGCGGTGAGCAAGCTTGGCGAGATGAGGCGGCTGGTCGTCGCCAGCCCGTCGTATCTCGCCAGCCACGGGATCCCGGCGACGCCCGCCGATCTCGCGCGACACAACTGTCTCTCACTGGGCCAGCAGCGCGGCTGGGCGTTGCGGCAGACGCCGGCTGGCGAGGTGACGAACCACAAGGTTGCCGGCAGCTTCGAGTGCAACGATGGCGCCGTCCTGCATGAATGGGCGCGAGCCGGCAAGGGCCTGGCGTGGCGCTCGATGTGGGAAGTGGGCGACGATCTGCGGCGGGGGGATCTGGTTTCCGTTCTGGACGACTATGCGGCGCCGGCGGTGGGCATCTATGCCGTCTTCCCGCAGTGGCGACATCTTCCCTTGCGTGTCCGTCTGTTCATCGACCATGTCAAGAGGACTTTCGGCGACCCGCAATACTGGGCGCGATGACGGGGCCGCCCCCGGCACGACGCGCGCGCTGCCCGCGTGGCGGTGGCCGCGGTCCGGCGGACTGCCGTTGCGGCGATCACTGGCTGCCCGCGGCGGCTTTCTTGGCCGCCCGCAGGAGGGCTTTCCTGGCTTTCTCGGCACGAATGTGCGCCAGGGCTTGCGCCTTGTTGCACTCCTTGCAGTAGGAATGCAATCCGTCCGAACTGCGCGCATTCCTGTGGAAGTCGGCCACGGACTTTTCCTGCTTGCATTTGACGCAGATCTTGGTTTTCATCGGACCGGTCGAAGGTTCCATCACGAGATCAGAAAGACATTCCATAATCAGGATCACTAATGAGCTTGGCGCTGCACCCACCCTCGTCCTTGCTGCTGACGAAGGTGCTTCAGGCACGCTGCGGGGACCACGTCGAACAATCTGTCTGCTGCCGCCGCCGACTCCCGTCAGCAAGCGCCAGCAGCGGCCGGAGATCGGCGCCTGACCAGTCGCTCGCGCGCCTGGCGGGGCCGCGCTCGCTGACCTCAGACGCCAAAGCCTGGCGCTCGATCGCTCATCTTCCGCCGCCGCTGCGCACCACCGGCTGACGAGGGTGCGCAGGCGTTCGGACGGCAATAGATAAGCAACCTTTATGCCATAAAATCAATTGTGCTTATTCTTCAGGGCTTTGGGGCGACGGGTTCGTGTCCCGGCTTGATCGCCGGGGGGGCGGCTGTAAAGAATCCTGACAGTCGCTGGCGATGCCAGAGCAGAGGCAGGCTGCTGCCGGGCTGCAGACCGGCACCCTGGCGGGCGAGGGCGGGCAGCCGCCTGGGCGGCTGCGGGAGCAGCACCAAGTGAACGCGGCGACGCCTGGCTGCAGATCGGCCGGCCGCTGGCCGCTGCGGGTCTGCCGGTGGCGCTTCACGGCCATGGTAGTCGCTGCCACGCGCGGCCGCAGTTCGCGTCTGCCAGCGCGGTGGAGATCGCGCGTCAGGCGACTGCCGGTGGTGACTCCAATCGGGCCAGCAGCCCGTCGACGTCGACGCTGTCGATCTGCTCCGGCTGCATGAACTTGCGGGCGTACTCGAGATGAACGCCGGCGCGCAGGAAGAGGGCGAACAACTCGCCGTCGATATGCTGCTCCTGTTGCATGCGACTCATGATGCCCAGCGCTGCCGACAGCGTCTTGCCTGTCTTGTAAGGCCGGTCGATCGCAGTCAATGCTTCGAAGATGTCGGCGATGGCCATCATCCTGGCCAGCGGGCTCATGTCGTCGCGCCGCAGCCGTCGCGGGTAACCGCTGCCGTCCATCTTCTCGTGATGGCCGCCGGCAATCTCGGGCACCTGTCGCAGATGCTTCGGGAACGGTAGTTGCGAGAGCATCATCAGCGTCTGGACGATGTGCTCGTTGATCTTGTACCGTTCCTCGTCCGTCAACGTGCCACGGCCAACGGACAGGTTGTAGAGTTCGCCGCGGTTGTAGAGGGCTGACGGTACGCTCATCCGGAATCCCCAGCGGTTGTTCTCGGGTATCTGATCCTGCTCCCGTCGCGGTACGACGTGCTCCGGCTTGTCCGCCAGCAGCGTCTCGGCAACCGGCAGCGCCACGGTCCCGCCGGATGCCTTGCGGACGCGTTCTTCACGGGCGATGCCGATGCGGTCGTCGAGCGTTCGCAGCCAGGTTCTGGCGCCGATCCTCCGCAGGCGATCGATGTCGTTCTGCGCCATGGACTCGCCGCCTTCGTTGCAGCGCGCGACGAAGGCGAAATCATCGTCCAGTTGCTGCCACGCGGCGAGCAGGCGGCCACGTGCCGCTGCGGCGTCGTCGCCGCCAGCGACGGCCCGCAGGCAGTCGATCTCGGCATCGCGCTTGAGGACCTCGAAACGCATCCGCACTTCATGGATGCGGTCGTGAATGGTTTCCAGTTTGGTTGCCTTGTCGACCACGTACTCGGGCGTGGTCACCTTGCCGCAATCATGTAGCCAGGCGGCAACGTGCAATGCTTCCCGGTCATCCTCGCTGAGGTGGAAGTCCTTGTAAGGTCCGCTATCGGCAGCACAGGCTGCATCGGCCAGCATTCTCGTCAGTTCCGGCACCCGTGCGCAATGGCCTCCGGTATAGGGGCTCTTGGCGTCGATCGCCGCCGCGATGAGCTGGATGAAGGCCGCGAAGAGATCCTTCTGCGCCTTGATCAGCGCCTTGCTTTCGAGCGATACCGCGGCCGACGCCGAAAGGGCCTTGACGAAGCTCAGCCGGCCGGCATCCGTTGCGCTGTCGCCGAAAAGCATCATCGCACCGACCAGCTCGGAGTTGCGGTTGAGCAATGGCACGGCGATTCCGTATCGGGACTGCAGCCACTCGCAGCCGGTCAGGCCAAGCGCCCCGTGGTCCTCTGGCTGCAATCTGCCACTGCGCGCCTCGTGTGCGGCGAGTGCGGCGCCGAGCAGCGGGCCGCCACGGTCGATGGCGACGGTTGCCAGGCCAGCATCGCCGGTCTGTCCCGACTGCTGCAGCGCGGCGGCAGGCTGCAACTCGTTCCCTTCGGCAAGGTAGAGGATGCCGGCATGGGCGCCGGAGGTCGTCAGGGTGTCTGACAGGAGACGCGGCAGGAGGCGATCGAAGTTCTGCTCGGCGGCAACCGCCTGGCTGATGTCGACGAAACGACGGATCGTCCGCTTCATGCCGTCCATTGTCTGCGCCAGCTCACTCACTTCCTTGATCGAGGAATCAAGGACGATCGGCCGCACAAATTCGAAGTGCCGTATCGCCTCGGCTTCATCCGCCAGGCTGCCGAGCGAACGGGACACCGCGTGCGCCAGCCACCAGGTCAATGGCACCGTCAGCAAGAGGACGAGCAGCGTGGCAAACGCCGAGTGGCGTGCGAGGCGCAGCGCACCAGCCAGCAGTTCGTCCTCGGGAATGGCGGTGACGATGTACAGCGGCACCGCACTCTCGAGCAACAGGCGGTCGACCGACGCGCGCCACTCCTTGCCGGCGGCGGTGACCGCCAGCGTTGCCGTCTGCCGGCCCTGCATGTTGCGCACCGCATCGAGCACCGGAACCAGCGCCGGCACCCCAAGTTCGTCGAGCTGCGCCAGCGACGCGTGCTCACCGTCGGCAGCGGGCCCGAGCACCATTCGCTGTGGTTCCTCGTAGGCAAGCACCCGGCCCTCGCCATTGACCATCACGACGGCGGTCGTGGGCGTCACTTTCTGCCTCGCCAGCGCTTCACCCAGAGTATGCAGCAGGATGTCCGCGCCGACGACGGCGCGTCCGCCGTCGGCGCTGTGGGCCAGCGTCGTGCCGACCCGCTGGCTGGAGAAGAAGAGGTAAGGGGACGTCTCGACAAGCCCGGCCGCTTTCCTCGCCTGGGTGAACCAGGGCCGCTGGCGCGGGTCATAGGCGGCGACGTAGTCCGGGCGATTGTCCTGCCGCAGCAGCTGCAGCCTGTCGTCGAAGTACATGAAGACGCCACGCGGCACGGGAGTGGCCCGCTCGATGCTTTGTACGACGTAGCGCGCGGCGCTCGGTGCGCGCGCGCTTTCGCTGGCGCTGCCGTGACCGATGCGGCCGAGCAGGAAGAAATCGCCGTTGTCGTAGCCGACGTAGAGCGAGGACAACGCCGGCGAATCGTCGAGAGCCAGGCGCAGGAACGGCAGACTTTCCAGCCGCTGCACCAGCGATCTGGCCGTGCTGACGCTCTGCTGGCTCAGCAGGCGGGTCGCCATCTGCGCCGGGTCGATGATCAGGCGCATCTCGAGCAGGGTCTCGCGGCTGATGCGTGACGTCAGGCTGGCGGCCGAGCTTTCCAGCAGTGAACTGCTCAAGCGGTAGCCAATTCCCGCCAGAACGGCGCAGACGGCGACGATCAGGGTCAGGAACAGCGTCGAGATGTGAATGTGCAGCGGATAGGGGCGACGCATGTCGATGGGCTCGCAAGGGTTCCGAATCCGGGTGACAGCCGCCACGCGTGGCCCGGCAGGGGCCGGCCGTCCCTGCCGGGCCCTGCCGGCGCCGGGCAGTGCGTCCGGCTGTTGCCCGACGGGCTCGGTGAGGCTTCGCCGGTTTGTCCAAAGCCTGTACGATACCCGCCTTTCAGGAGTAAAGCATGTCCGAGGCACCAATCGACGGCGGCAACAGGCAAGCGGATTTCGAGCGCAAGATCGTCGCACCGCAACAGCTCGGCGAGCGGGTCGCCAGCTTGGCGCGGCCGCTGGTATTCACCAACGGTTGTTTCGACGTCCTGCACCGGGGCCATGTCAGCCTGCTCGCCGAAGCGCGTTCGCTGGGCACGGCGCTCATCGTCGCGCTCAACTCCGATGCGTCAGTCAGGCGTCTCGGCAAGGGCGACGGGCGGCCGGTCAACACCCTGGCGGACCGCCTGGCGATCATCGCGGCGCTGCAGGCGGTGACTCTGGTGACCTGGTTCGACGAGGATACGCCGCTGCAACGGATTCTCGATTGTCGACCGGACATCCTGGTCAAGGGCGGCGACTGGCCGGTCGACCGGATCGTCGGCAATCGCGAGGTTGGCGGCTGGGGCGGGCGTGTCTTCTCCTTGCCCTTCATCCACCAGACATCGACGACCGCTCTGCTGGAGAAGATCCGGCGCCTCTGATCCGCTCGCAGCCGGCTGCGCGGGAGACGTTGCCTGTCCGCAACAAGGCTGGCCGTCGTCTGCTCGGGCGTGTCCGCTGAAGGCTTCAGCTACCGAGGGCAGCCTTGAGCGAGGCGACGTCCTCGGCCGATTCGGCGAGCAGGGTTGCCAGCGAGTCAGGGTCGAAGAACTGGGCCGCGATACCGCCGTCCGGCAGCTCGCAGAAGGCGGCATCGCGCCAGCCGTGGTCGACGTTGGCCAGCCGGTTGGCGACAAAGACGACGTCTGCCAGCGTCGTGATGCTGCTCAGCGGGCGGTCGAGTTCGTGTTCCTGTACCAGCAGTGCGAGGTCCTCGGGCATTCCCATTGCCGCGAGGAGGGCATGCCCGATGTGATCATGCCACTGCACCAGCAACTGGTGCAGGTCGCGCGGGCTGGCAACCAGTTCCGGAAAATTGACCGCTCGCGACAGCAGATAGAAGACGCCGATGTCGTGCACCAGACCGGCAAACAACGCTTCATCGACATTGACGCGGGTCAGCCGGCGCGCCAGCACGCGCGACAGGGCGGCGACATGCATCGTGTGTTCCCACAGCCGCCGCGACAGGGTCTGGAATGCCGCCATCTTCTTGGAATTCAGCAATTGCTCCATGGCAACGGCAAACGATACCGTGCGCACCGCCTCCATGCCGACGCGGCCGATCGCGCTCCTGATATCGACGATCGCGCGCCCGCTGCGATTGATCGCCGCCGAGTTGGCCAGGCGGATCACCTTGGTGCTCATCAGCGGTTCGGCAGCGACCAGGTGGCCCAGTTCGTCGACGGTCAGCCGGGGATTCTTCAGCGCCGTGCGGACCTGGAAGGTGATGTCGAGAAAGGTCGGGAAGGAAACGACCTCGCCCGACAGGTCGCGAGCGATGTCTTCCAGAATCCTGAAGCTCAATTGGTTGCTCATCGGTGCGTGATCCTCGGTATCGTGTGTGCGGCGCGGCCTCGGGAGGTGGTGGGCCGTTTGGCTACAACCCTTCAGCCCTTTTTCAGCAGTTCCCTCAGGTTGGCGAATGGCTGCCCGGTTGCCGGCGCCTTCGCCGGCCCACCGGTGGCGGTGACGCCAGCCTGTCGGGCGGCATCGGCATCGAGCTGCCGCGCGTGCTCGTTGTCGTGGCAGTAGAGGCAGAGGAGTTCCCAGTTGCTGCCATCGGCGGGGTTGTCGTCGTGGTTGTGGTTGCGGTGGTGAACGGTCAGCTCGCGCAGGTTCCGGTGCGTGAACTCGCGCGCACAGCGTCCACATACCCAGGGATAGATCTTCAGTGCCTGCTCGCGATAGCCCGCTTCACGTGCCAGGCGGCCACGCACCGCATCGGCGATCAGGCGATCGGTCCTTGCCGCCTTGTCGTTGCTCATGCTCGGTTCCCCTTGTCGTTGCTCATGTTGCCCGCACGGCGTCTTCCGGGCGCTCAGGCATGCGCGGCAATCAGCGGGATGCGCATCTCGCTGGCACTGATGCCCCCATGCACACCGAGCATGGCAAAGTGCCGTTCGCCCGGCAGCCAGTCCTTTATCGTCCAGTTGTCCTTCATCAGCAAGGTGTAGTCGCCGATTCGCGAGTGCAGGCGCGGATGCCAGGGCGGTGGCCCGAACCAGCCGGCAGCGACCAGGTGCGCGCTGGCATGGAGGTGAACGGCACGCGCCAGGTGGCGGCGAACGTAGGCCTCGAACGCCGGCCGGTCCTTGCCGGCGACATAGCAGTAGGCAACCCGGCGCTCGCCGCAGAGGGGGCGTTGCAGCAGCGCGGCGAGCAGCGGATGATCATCGAGCGTGATGACCCGCCGCGGTGGCGAATCGATGAAGCCGTGATCGGCGGTCACCACCAGCCAGCTGTTGCTGCCGCGCACGTTGCGCAGGAGCTGGGCGAAACCGGCATCGACTTCGGCCAGCGCCCGCTGCGCCTGCCGGCTGTCGCTGCCGTAGTGATGCGAGAGGCTGTCGAGCTCGGGGTAGTAGGCATAGATGTAGCGCGGCGATGCGGTCTCGAGCAGCAGCTCGGCAAGGCAGGAGTACATCTCGGGCAGGGTGGCGTAGGCAGCCAGCCGCGCGCCGCGAGAGTGCCAAGCGTTGAACGGGCTGGCGGCGATGGTGCGCGGAGCGACGACCCAGCACTCGCGTGTCAGCGTCTCGAACAGCGAGGCATGCGAGAAGAGCCGCGGCGGCAGCTGCTCCGGCGGCACGCGCGGCGCTTCCTGGCGCGGCGTCAACGGCAGGATGGCCAGCGTCTGGTCCACCTCTTCGAGGTGCATGTGCCAGCCGGTGAGGCCATGCTGTGCCGGAGCGAGGCCGCTCATGACCGTCGTGATGGCGCTGGCGGTGGTCGATGGAAAGACCGAAGTCAGGCTGCCGACCAGATGGCGCTGCAGATGCAGGCTGGCAGGGTGCCGGGTCAGGGTCCTTAGTCCGAGCCCATCGACCAGCAGCAGCAGGATGTTGCGGGCACCGCTCAGGGTGCCCGCGCCGAGTGCGGCCAGTGGCGGATAGCGCCGGTCGTTGCTGCCGCAGGCGGTCGCGATGCTCTGCATCAGATTGACGAGGCCGCCGCCTGCGTAGTCGGGAAGGAGCGTCGAACCCATGGTGCGCCATTCTACGCCAAGCGATCGCCTGCCGACCGTGCGGTGCTCCGTTTGGCCTGCGGTGCGGCCGCGTTCGCCAGCCAACAGCGACCGGCGGCCGGGTGGCGGGTCGCCGATCAGCCGGCCGCCACCTGCCTAACGAAGCGCGTCCGCTGCCGGTGGCCTGCCGCTGGCGACGAAACGGATGCGGCCATCGTGTTCCTCGCTGCGCAGCACTCGTCCGGCGTGCTCGAGTCGGTTGAGGTGGGCGATCGCTTCGCCCATGGCGAACATGGTCTGGTGCGTGTCGAGCTCGCGTGCGAACAGCGTCGGCAGCAGCTCGGCAGCGCTGCGCGGGACCTGGCAGTGCTCTGCGAGCAGTTGCAGGCGGTCCTCATGGTGTGCGTGCAGGGCGTCGACCCGGTCGGCGATACCGCGGAACGGCATGCCGTGCGAAGGCAGTACCAGGGTGTCGGCCGGCAACTCGCGGTAGCGGTCGATCGACTGCAGGTAGTCGGCCAGTGAATCGGCCTCCGGCGTGACGGCGAAGACGCTGATGTTGGTCGAGATCGTCGGCAGCAGCATGTCCCCGGAAATGAAGACGCCGAGGTCCGGACTGTACAGCGCGGCGTGCTCGGGCGAGTGGCCGTAGCCGACCCGCACCTGCCAGCGCTGCCCGCCGATGATCAGTGTGTCGCCGTCGAACAGACGCCGGTAGCAGTCGGGAACGGTCGGCACACCGCGGTTGTAGCCGCCGCTGCGGCGTTCGAGCGCCGCACAGCGCTCCTCGTCGAGCCCGTGCGCGCGAAACTGGCGCAGCATCGGCTGGTTGCCGTGCCCGCCCACCTCGTTCCAGACCGCGTGTGCCGTCAGGTATTCACCGACCGTCATGCACACGGGTGCAGCGGTCCGCTGCTGCAGCCAGGCGGCAAGCCCGAGATGATCGGGATGGAAGTGGGTGACGATGATGCGCGAGATGCGGCCGCCACGGGTGCTCCGGGTCAGCTGTTCGAGGATCGCCAGCCAGCACTCCTTGACCGTGTCCAGCGCGAAGCCGGTATCGACGATGGTCCAGCCGGCGCCATCCTCGAGCAGCCAGAGGTTGATGTGGTTCAGCGCGAAGGGCAGCGGCATCCGCAGCCAATGCACACCCGTGGCGACGGGGAAGATCTCGCAGGCGGCGGGCGGAGCAGGAAAAGGGTAGTCGGGCAGCATCGGCAGGCGGATTGTAAAAAGCTCTGAAATCTATAAACTGCCCAGTTCTGGGCGTGATGCCAGAGGCTGCGCGACTTCGTTCGCGCTGCATTGTACTCTTGATCCCATCGGGAGCGGTCCAGCGTTGGAACAGCCCGCAACACGCTACATCGCCGCGCCGGCGCTGACCTCCGATGAGCCGTTGCCGGCAGGCTGAATGACGCGCATGCACAAGCCGCTTGATCCGCATTTCGCCGAGCGTGTGCGGGCGAGTTTCGCGCGCCAGCGGGCGATGGCCCTGATCGGCGCCAGCATGCCGGTGATCGAGCCCGGCTACACCGAGATCCATCTGCCGCAGCGCGTGGACATCACGCAGCAGCATGGCTACATCCACGGCGGCGTGGTCGGGATGATCGCCGACTCGGCGGCGGGCTACGCGGCCAGCACGCTGACCGGAGCCGACACCGAGGTGCTGACCGTCGAGTACAAGCTCAACCTGCTGGCGCCCGCCGATGGGCAGTTGCTGATCGCCGAGGGATCGGTGGTCCGCTACGGACGCACCCTGATCGTCACCCGGGCCGAGGTGCTTGCCGTCAATCATGGCAGGAAGACCGCCTGCGCGCTGATGCAGCAGACGATCATCGCCGTCCATGGCAGGAAGGAACAGCCTGGGCAGCGGCCCGCAACCTGATGCACGCCGGCCGGATCACGGCAGCGACGAGTTCTGTCATCATCCCCGCCGCCGTCCCACGCCGGCCGACCGGCGGCGAAACGTGTGCGCTGTGGCAGCGGCCATGCGCGCGAACCCCGATCAAGGAGCCAGAGAAATGGAATACCCGAGCCTCAGTTTTGCCCACGGTGAAACGATCGATCTGCTGCGCAGCAGTGTGCGCAGCTTTGCCGCTGGCGAGATCGCGCCGCGTGCCGGGACCATCGACCGCGACAATCTCTTTCCGGCCGATCTCTGGCGCCAGCTCGGCGACATGGGTCTGCTCGGCATTACCGCCGACGAGGAGTACGGTGGCAGTGGCCTCGGTTACCTGGCGCACATCATCGCCATGGAGGAGATTTCGCGCGCCTCGGCAAGCGTCGCGCTGTCCTACGGCGCACATTCCAACCTCTGCGTCAACCAGATCTGCCGCAACGGCACGCCGGCACAGAAGGCCCGCTTCCTGCCGAAACTGATCTCGGGCGAGCACGTCGGCGCCCTCGCGATGTCCGAGGCGAACGCCGGCTCCGACGTCGTCAGCATGCAACTGCGCGCCGACCGCCATGGCGACCGCTTCGTCCTCAACGGCGGCAAGATGTGGATCACCAACGGCGGCGATGCCGACACGCTGGTGGTGTACGCCAAGACCGACGTCAATGCCGGTGCGCGCGGCATCACCGCCTTCCTGGTCGAGAAGGGAATGAAGGGTTTCTCCTGCGGCGCCAAGCTGGACAAGCTCGGCATGCGCGGCTCGAATACCTACCCGCTGTTCTTCGACGACTGCGAAGTGCCGGAGGAGAACGTCCTCGGCCAGCCAGATGGCGGCGTGCGCGTACTGATGAGCGGTCTCGACTACGAACGCGCGGTGCTCGCCGGCGGTCCGCTCGGGATCATGGCGGCGGCGATGGACCTCGTCCTGCCCTATGTGCATGAGCGCAAGCAGTTCGGCCAGTCGATCGGCGAGTTCCAGCTGATGCAGGGCAAGATCGCCGACATGTACACCACCTTCAACGTCTGCCGCGCCTACGTCTACGCGGTGGGGCAGGCGTGCGACCGTGGCGAGACGACGCGCAAGGATGCCGCCGGCGCCATCCTCTACGCCGCCGAGAAGGCGACCTGGATGGCCGGCGAAGCGATCCAGGTGCTGGGTGGCAACGGCTACATCAACGACTACCCGGCGGGACGCCTGTGGCGCGACGCCAAGCTCTACGAGATCGGCGCCGGCACCTCCGAGATTCGCCGCATGTTGATCGGGCGGGAGTTGTTCGCCGAGACGCTGTAGGGCATCATCCCGCCTGACCGGCAGGCGCGGTGGCGATTGCCTGCCGCGCCGCCGGGGCCGCAGCCCTCTGCCCACATGACACATGATCCGAAGGAATCCGGAAAGCGATGAGCACCAAGCTGAGCATCCTGACCGCCGCTGACGGCGTGCAACTCGAGCACGTGCGCCAGTTCATCCGCAACTACGCTGCCTGGCTGGGCGTCGACCTTTCGTTCCAGGAATTCGACCAGGAGATGGCCGCGCTGCCGGGGGCGTACGCGCCACCGGCGGGGCGGCTGTTCTACGCCGAACGCGACGGGCAGCCGGCCGGCTGCGTGGCGATCCGCCCGCTCTCGGCAGGACTGTGCGAACTGAAGCGGCTCTACGTCGAACCACGCCACCGCAGCTACGGCGTCGGCCGCGATCTGACGCTGGCTGCCATCAAGGCAGCGAAGGAGATCGGTTACCGCAAGCTGTTGCTCGACACGCTGCCGGCGATGCGCGTCGCCGTCAAGCTCTACCGCGAACTCGGTTTCAAGGAGACACCGGCCTACTACCAGACGCCGCTCGAAGGCACGATGTTTCTCGCCCTTGACCTGGAGAACTGGTCGGCGGAAGAGGTGGTGACCGAGAACCTCTTTCACCTCTTCGATTTCAATCGTGCCTGGGCAGATCGCATGCAGCAGATCGACCCGGAGTACTTCCGCAAACTGTCGCGCCTGCAGACGCCACAGTACCTCTGGATCGGCTGCTCCGATTCGCGCGTACCGGCGAACGAGATCTGCGGCCTGCTGCCTGGCGAGCTGTTCGTGCATCGCAACGTCGCCAACGTCGTCGTGCATACCGACCTCAACTGCCTGTCGGTCGTCCAGTTCGCGGTCGATGTGCTCAAGGTGCGGCACATCATGGTTGTCGGCCACTATGGCTGCGGCGGCGTCAAGGCGGCGCTGCAACGCGATCGTGCCGGCCTGGTCGACATCTGGCTGCGACATGTGCGCGACGTGCACGACAAACACCTGGCGCTGGTGGACGAACTGCCTCCGGAGCGGCAGCACGACCGCCTGTGCGAACTCAACGTGCTGGAACAGGTGGCCAACGTCTGTCACACCTTCGTCGTGCAGGATGCCTGGCAGCGCGGCCAGCCGTTGACGGTGCACGGCTGGATCTATGGCCTGCACGACGGTCTGCTGCGCGATCTCGGGGTGACCGTGCATTGCAGCGACGATGTCCTGACCAGCTACAACCTGGCGCTCGAGGCGCTGCCCAAGTGAGCGCGTCGTGAGCAGCCTGGCGCAGCGCACGGCGGTACCGTCGGCGACCTATCTCAAGCTCGTCGCCACCGCCGTTCTCTGGGGTGCCACCTGGATCGCCGGCCGGGTTGCCGTCAGTGAAGCGGCGCCGCTGGCGGTGGCCAGCTGGCGCTTCCTGCTCGCCGCACTGTTGCTCGGCCTGCTGGTCGTGCAGCGGGAGGGCTGGCCGCGCTGGTCACGCAGCGACTGGCTGACCTTGACGGCGCTTGGCGCCAGCGGCATCTTCCTTTACAACCTCTGCTTCCTCTACGGTCTGCAACTGATCGAGGCGGGCCGGGGCGCTCTCGTCGTCGCGCTGACGCCGGCGCTGGTCGCCGCCAGCGACTGGCTGTTCTTCGGCGCGCCGATGTCGCCGGTCAAGGCCACCGGAATCATCGTCGCGATGTTCGGCTGCCTGCTGGTGGTCAGCAACGGCGACCTGCAGCTGCTCGTCAGCGGGCAGATCGGCGTCGGCGAATGGCTGATCATCGGCTGCAGCATGCTGTGGGCGGTTTACACCTTCATTGGCCGTCGCGCCACGCGATCGTTGTCGCCGCTGGCGATGACCTTCGGTGCCAGCCTCACCGGCTGCGCGATGCTGACTGGCGCAGCGCTCCTGCAGGGCTCGCTGTTCAGTTTGGCCGAAACGACCTGGCGCGCCTGGAGTTCGATCGCCTTTCTCGGCGTTTTCGGTGTCGCGGTGGCCTTCACCTGGTACGCCGCGGCGGTACAGGAGATCGGTGCCACGCGCTCGGCCGCATTCATCAATCTGGTCCCGGTCAGCGCCGTCCTGCTCGGCGCGCTGCTGCTGCACGAGCGGCTCGGGATCGCCGTTCTCGCTGGCGGTTCATTGGTGATCGCCGGCGTCCTGATGACCAACCACGCCGGCGCGCAGCTCGCGACTGGCGCCCACAGCAAGGAGAAGACCGCATGATCTTGACCCAGGAACAGGAAATGATCCGCGACTCGCTGCGCGACTTCGCGCAGGAGCGGCTGGCGCCCTTTGCTGCCGAGTGGGATCGCCATCACACCTTTCCCGCCGAAGCGCTGCGCGAGCTGGGCGAACTCGGTGCGCTCGGCATGGTCGTCCCCGAGGAATGGGGTGGCGCCGGCATGGACTACATGTCGCTGGTTCTCGTCCTCGAGGAGATCGCCGCCGGCGACGGCGCCACGTCGACGATCGTCAGCGTGCAGAATTCGCTGGCCTGCGGCATCACGATGAAGTACGGCAGCGACGAGCAGAAGGAGAACTGGCTGAAGCCGCTGGCGCGTGGCGAAATGCTCGGCTGCTTCTGTCTCACCGAGCCGCATACGGGCTCCGATGCGGCTGCCATCACCACCCGCGCCGACCGGGATGGCGACGATTTCGTCCTCAACGGCGTCAAGCAGTTCATCACCACCGGCAAGTACGCCCAGGTGGCGATCGTTTTTGCGGTTACCGACCGGTCGGCAGGCAAGAAGGGCATCTCATGCTTCCTGGTGCCGACCGAGACGCCGGGATACATCGTCGCCCGCATCGAGGAGAAGATGGGCCAGCGCGCTTCCGACACGGCGCAGATCCTCTTCGAGAACTGTCGCATCCCTGCGTCCTGCCTGCTCGGCCGCGAGGGCGACGGGTACCGCATCGCGCTGTCGAACCTCGAGGCCGGCCGCATCGGCATCGCCGCCCAGTCGGTCGGCATGGCCCGCGCCGCCTTCGAAGCGGCGGTGCAGTACGCCAGGGAGCGCGAGACCTTCGGCAAGCCGATCATCGAGCACCAGGCAGTCAGCTTCCGCCTCGCCGACATGGCGACGCAGATCGATGCCGCCCGGCTGCTCGTCTGGCGCGCCGCGACCTACAAGGACGCCGGCAGGCCGTGCCTCAAGGAAGCGTCGATGGCCAAGATGTTCGCCTCGGAGATGGCGGAACGGGTCTGCTCGGACGCGATCCAGATCCTTGGCGGCTATGGCTACGTCAGCGATTTTCCGGTCGAGCGGATCTATCGGGACGTGCGTGTCTGCCAGATCTACGAGGGGGCGAACGACATCCAGCGTCTGGTGATCGGCCGCGCCGTCGCCGGCGAATGAGATGAGCCGCTGCCACCTGCGTCCTGGCGTCGACATCGCCGGGCTGAACGAACTGGCGGCGGGGCACCTACCCGGCTGGTTCGGCATCGAGGTCGTCCGTGTCGAACCCGGCAGGCTGTCTGCGCGCTTGCCGATCCGCTCCGAAATGCTGGCACCGAACGGCTTCCTGCACGCGGCGACGATCGTCGCGCTGGCCGATACCAGCGCCGGTTATGCGACGATCGCCCACCAGCCGACGGGTGCAGACGGCTTCACGACGGTCGAGCTGAAGACCAATTTCCTCGGTACCCTGACCGAGGGCGTGCTGCTGTGCGAGGTGACGGCAGCGCATTGCGGGCGCACGACGCAGGTCTGGGACGCGGTCGTCAGCAGCGAGGATGGCAGGCGGCTGGCGCTCTTCCGGTGCACGCAGATGATCCTGTGGTCAAGGGCCGTCGTTCCATCGGCGCAAGGCGCCCCGCAGGCGCCGGGGCAGGAGTGATGCAGCGCCGCAACTGGCGACGGCGCCCGGCGACGTCGCTGTGCAGGCAGCAGGGCGGCACCGCAGCCTGACATTTCGTGAGGATTCACCATGTCACAACCGATCGACTTCTATTTCGACTTCTCATCGCCCTACGGCTACCTCGCCTCGGAGAAGATCGACGACCTTGCCGCCCGCTACGGCCGCAAGGTACGATGGCACCCGATCCTGCTCGGCGTCGTCTTCCGGCAGACCGGTGGCGCGCCGCTGACCAGCATTCCGCTGAAGGGGGAGTACTCGCTGCATGACTTCGCGCGCTCGGCGCGCTTCCTCGACATCCCCTACGAGCAACCGGAGAACTTCCCGCTGAGCACGCAGCATGCCGCGCGCGCCCATTACTGGCTGCACGACCGGGATTGCCAGGCGGCGCGCTCGTTCGCGCACGCGGTCTTCCGCGCCCTGTACACCGAGGGGCGAGACATCTCGGACAGCGAAGTGGTGCTCGAGATCGCCGCCGGCCAGCAGGTCGATCGTGCCGCGCTGGCGATCGCGCTCGCCAGCCAGGAGCTGAAGGATCGCCTGAAGGCCGAGTGCGAGGCGGCTATCGCACGCGGCGTCTTTGGTTCGCCATACATCGTCGTTGATGGCGAACCGTTCTTTGGCGCCGATCGCCTGCCGCAGATCGAGCGCTGGCTGGGCAGCGGAGGCTTCTGATGCCCGTTCTCAGCACCCGGCTCGATGTCCGCAGTGCCGACTTCAAGGCCAGCGTGGCGGCGATGGGCAGGATCGTCGCCGACCTGCGGGCGACGGTCGATCGCGTGGCGCTCGGCGGTCCCGAGGCTGCCCGGCAGAAGCATCTGGCGCGGGGCAAGCTGCTGCCACGCGAGCGGGTCGATGCGCTGATCGACCCCGGCTCGCCCTTCCTCGAGCTGTCGCAGCTCGCTGCCTACGGCATGTACGGTGACGCGCACCCCTTCGAGGTGCCAGCGGCGTCGCTGATCACCGGCATCGGTCGTGTCAATGGTGTCGAGTGCATGATCGTCGCCAACGATGCGACGGTGAAAGGGGGCACCTACTACCCGCTGACGGTCAAGAAACACCTGCGGGCGCAGGAGATCGCCAGCGAGAACCGGCTGCCGTGCATCTATCTGGTCGATTCGGGTGGCGCCTTCCTGCCGATGCAGGACGAGGTCTTTCCCGACCGGGAGCATTTCGGCCGCATCTTCTACAACCAGGCTCGCCTCTCGGCAGCCGGGATTCCGCAGATCGCCGCCGTCCTTGGCTCGTGCACGGCGGGCGGCGCCTACGTGCCGGCGATGTGCGACGAGTCGATCATCGTCAAGGAGCAGGGGACGATCTTCCTCGGCGGTCCGCCGCTGGTCAAGGCGGCGACCGGGGAGGTGGTCAGCGCCGAGGATCTCGGTGGCGCCGACGTCCATACCCGCGTCTCGGGAGTCGCCGACCACTATGCCGAGAACGACGCACACGCGCTGGCCATTGCCCGTCGCATCGTCGGCAATCTCAACTGGCAGAAGCGGCCGGCAGTCAGCCTCGGCGAACCACGGCCACCGCTGCATCCCGCCGATGAGCTGTACGGGGTGATTCCGACCGATGCCCGGAAGCCCTTCGACGTGCGCGAGATCATTGCCCGCATCGTCGACGGCTCAGACTTCGACGAGTTCAAGGCGCGTTACGGGATGACCATCGTTTGCGGCCTTGCGCGCCTGTGGGGCTATCCCCTGGGCATCGTCGCCAACAACGGCATCCTGTTCTCCGAGTCGTCACTGAAAGCCGCACACTTCGTCGAGCTGTGCGCGCAACGCGGGGTGCCGCTGCTCTTCCTGCAGAACATCACCGGCTTCATGGTCGGCCGCAAGTACGAGAACGGGGGCATCGCGCGCGACGGGGCGAAGATGGTCACTGCCGTCGCCTGCGCCAATGTGCCGAAGTTCACGGTGGTCATTGGCGGTTCCTTCGGCGCCGGCAATTACGGCATGTGTGGACGTGCCTACTCGCCACGCCTGCTGTGGATGTGGCCGAACGCCCGCATCTCGGTGATGGGCGGCGAACAGGCGGCGAACGTCCTGGCGACGGTTCGTCGCGATGGCCTGGAGGCTGCCGGCAAGACCTGGAGCGCCGACGACGAGGAGGCTTTCAAGGCGCCGATCCGCGAACAGTACGAGCGGCAGGGCCACCCCTACTATGCCAGCGCCCGCCTTTGGGACGACGGCGTGATCGACCCCGCCGACACCCGGCGGGTGCTCGGTCTCGGCCTGTCGGCGGCGTTGAACGCCCACCCCGAGCCGACCCGGTTCGGCATTTTCCGCATGTAGGGCCAGCCATGAGCGACTATCGATCGATCATCACCGAGGTGGATGGCGGTGTCGGCATCCTGACGCTGAACCGGGCACAGCGTCACAATGCCTTCGACGAGGAACTGATCGCCGAGATCACCGCCGGCCTGCGGCAACTCGCGGCGGATTCGCGGGCGCGCGTCGTCGTCCTCTCGTCCACCGGCAGGAGCTTCTGCGCCGGTGCCGACCTCAACTGGATGAAGCGGGCCGCCGGCTACACGCCGGAGGAAAACCTGCTCGATGCCAACCGGCTCGCCGAACTGCTGGTGACGCTGAACGAACTGCCGAAGCCGACGATCGCCCGCGTCCAGGGAGCGGCGTACGGCGGTGGTGTCGGTCTGATCGCCGCCTGTGATCTGGCAGTCGGCACCTACGACGCGATCTTCGCCCTCAGCGAGGTCAAGCTGGGTATCGTGCCGGCAGTGATCAGCCCGTACGTGCTGGCGGCGATCGGCGAGCGCTACAGCCGGCGCTACATGCTGACCGCGGAGCGCTTTTCCGCTGCCGAAGCCTACCGCATCGGCCTCCTGCACGAACTCGTCCCGGGCGAGGAAGAACTCGATGACGCGATCGCCGAGATCGTCGAAGCGCTGCTGGCCAACGGGCCGAATGCGCAGGCGGAATGCAAGTCGCTGATCCGTGTCGTCGCCGGGCAGCCGATCGATGCCGAGACGATCGCCGAGACGACGCAGCGCATCACGCGCGTTCGTGCCAGCGCGGAGGGGCGGGAAGGTCTGGCCGCCTTCCTCGAGAAGCGACCGCCCGACTGGCTTGCCGATTGAGGTGCCTGAATGTTCAGCAAGATTCTGATTGCCAACCGCGGCGAGATCGCCTGCCGGGTGATCCGGACGGCGCGTCGCATGGGGGTGCGCACGGTTGCCGTCTATTCCGAAGCCGACGCCAACGCACGCCATGTCCGTCTCGCCGACGAGGCGGTCTGCATCGGCCCGGCGGCGGCACGCGAGTCCTACCTCGTCGGCGAGCGGATTCTCGAGGCCGCCGGACGCAGCGACGCGCAGGCGATCCACCCGGGCTACGGCTTCCTGTCGGAGAACGACGCCTTCGCCGAGGCCTGCGTGACCGCCGGCATCAGCTTCATCGGTCCGCCGGCAGCAGCGATCCGCGCCATGGGGTCGAAGTCGGCGGCGAAGAATCTGCTCGCGGCGGCCGGCGTGCCGCTGACCCCCGGCTACCACGGCGACGAGCAGGATGCGGATTTCCTGCGCCAACAGGCCGATGCGATCGGTTATCCGGTGCTGATCAAGGCCACCGCCGGTGGTGGTGGCAAGGGGATGCGGCTGGTTGAACAGGGCCAGGATTTTGCCGCCGCCCTCGCCTCGTGCCAGCGTGAAGCGAATGCCGCCTTCGGCAATGGGCAGGTGCTGATCGAGAAGTATCTGCGCCATTCGCGACACATCGAGATCCAGGTCTTCGCCGACGCGCACGGCAACTGCGTCCATCTCTTCGAGCGCGACTGCTCGGTGCAGCGCCGGCACCAGAAGGTCGTCGAGGAGGCGCCTGCGCCGGGGATGACGGCCGAGCGGCGGGCGGCAATGGGGCGGGCGGCAGTCGACGCGGCGCTGGCCGTCGGTTACGTCGGCGCCGGCACCGTCGAGTTCATTGCCAGCGATGCCTTTCCGCAGGCCGGCAGCTTCTACTTCATGGAGATGAACACGCGCCTGCAGGTCGAGCATCCGGTGACCGAGATGATCACCGGCCAGGACCTCGTCGAGTGGCAGTTGCGCGTCGCCAGTGGTGAGCGCCTGCCACTGCGCCAGGATCAGCTCGACATTCGTGGCCATGCGCTCGAGGCGCGGATCTACGCCGAGAATCCCGAGCAGGAGTTCCTGCCGTCGACGGGTCGCCTGCTGCACCTCGCACGCCCGGCCGAGAGCCTCAACGTGCGCGTGGACACGGGAATCGAGGAGGGCGACGAGATCAGCCCGTTCTATGATCCGATGATCGCCAAGCTGATCGTCTGGGACATCGACCGTCACGCCGCACTGGCCCGCATGCGGCAGGCTCTCGCCGATTACCGCATCGTCGGCGTGTGCACCAACGTCGATTTCCTCTCGCGCCTGGTCGCCTGCCCGGCCTTCGCCAATGCCGATCTCGATACCGGCCTCATCGAGCGTAGCCGCAGTTTTCTTTTTCCGGCCCGCAGCGAGCCGCCGAGCAGCGTCTTCTTCGTCGCTGCCGTTGCCGGCCTGCTGCGCGAGCATGCCGCCGCTCTGGCCAGGTCCGGCCGCTCCGGCGACCCGTGGTCGCCGTGGAGTCTGCACGATGGCTGGCGACTCAATCTGCACCCGCGACGCACCCTGAGCTACCGCTTCGCCGAGGTCCGCTACGCGGTGCTGGTCGCCTATGAAGCCGATGGCTGGCGGCTGACGCTGGGTGGCGAGTCGGTGCTCGCCCGCGGCCGCTTCCTCGACAGCGGGCAGTTCGCTGGTCAACTGGCAGTCGAACTGGATGATCGCCGACTGATCGCGAGTGTCATCGCCGTCAACGAAAGGCAGGAGCAGAAGCGTCACGTTTTCCTCGACGGTACGAACTATGTCATCCTGCGCGACGATCCGCTGCACCTCGTCGCGGCCGGTGGTGCCCATGGCGGCGGCCTGACGGCGCCGATGCCGGGCAGGATCGTCGCCCTGCTGGCAGCGCCGGGACAGCAGGTCGAAAAGGGCGCGCCGCTGTTGATCCTCGAAGCGATGAAGATGGAGCACACGATCACCGCACCGATGAACGGCACGGTCCGCGCTTTCTGCTACGCGGCCGGCGATCAGGTGGCCGATGGCGCCGCGCTCGTGGACTTCGAAACGGAGGCATGACATGGTGTTGCCGGGACGGGTGAAACTGGTCGAGGTCGGTCCGCGCGATGGTCTGCAGAACGAGAAACAGATCATCCCGACGGCGGTCAAGGTCGGAATGATCGATCGCCTCTGCGACGCCGGCCTGTCGGTCATCGAAGCCGGCTCCTTCGTCTCACCCAGTTGGGTGCCGCAGATGGCGGACAGTGGCGAGGTCCTGCGGGCGGTACTGGCGAACCCGCGGCGGCGGCCGGGCGTATCGTTTCCGGTGCTGGCACCGAATCTCAGGGGTTTCGATGCGGCGGTCGAAGCCGGCGCGCGGGAAGTCGCCATCTTCGCTGCGGCCTCGGAGTCCTTCTCGCAGAAGAACATCAACTGCAGCGTCAGCGAGAGCCTGAAGCGCTTCGCTGCCGTCGTCGATTCCGCCAGCGCGCTCGAAATCCCGGTCCGTGGCTACGTTTCCTGCGTCATCGCCTGTCCGTACGAAGGCCGCATCGCGCCGCAGAAGGTGGCAGCGGTGGCGCAGCGGCTGTTCGAGATGGGTTGCCACGAGGTCTCTCTTGGCGATACGATTGGTGCCGGTACGCCGGCGGCGGTGCAGCGGATGATCGAGGCTTGCGCCGCCGTGGTGCCGCTGGACAGGCTGGCGGGGCACTACCACGATACGTTCGGGATGGCCATCGCCAACATCTACGCCTCGCTCGAAGTCGGCATGGCAGTCTTCGACAGCGCGATCGGCGGCCTCGGCGGCTGTCCGTACGCGCCCGGCGCCAGCGGCAATGTGGCGACCGAGGATGTGCTTTTCCTGCTGCAGGGACTGGGAATCGACTCGGGGATGGACATGGCTGCTCTGCTGGTTGCCAGTGAGTACATCGCGCAGCACCTCGGCCGCCAGCCGGCATCGAAGGCGGCGCGTGCGCTGCTCGCCAGACGCGGCGGGGATGCATGAGCGCCCTCCTGGCGTGGCGCGGTGGCCGCTGATGCAAACCGTCGCCTCACCGTGCATCAACGTCTGCCGCATCGACAGCGGCAGCGGCTTCTGCCTTGGTTGCTTTCGCACGATCGCGGAGATCAGCTTGTGGAGTCGTGCTTCGACGGCCGAGCGCCTGCAGGTTCTGGTCGCCGTCGAGCGGCGTCGTGCCGAGCACGACCCGCAGGGCTGCGCCGCCGGCGGCGAGTTCCGTGGCGATTGCGGGCGCTGATCGTGAGCGAGCCGGCAGATGACTATCTTTGCGTCGGCATCTGCATGCCGGATCCGGATTCCGGCTACTGCCTGGGTTGCGGCCGGCCGCCGCTGCCGGTATCGCCGGTCACCCAGGGCATCGTCGTGGTCGAGGAGCGGCGCAGCGGGCGCGTCCCCGACGAACTGCCCGACAGCGACAGCGTGCGCCGGCGCTGATGCTTCCCGCCAGCCTGCTGGTCATCGAACGCGGCTGGCTCTCGTCGAACAGCATCCTCTTCCTCGAGGGCGAGGGGGCGGCCCTGATCGACAGCGGCTACGTCACGCACGCGGCACAGACCGTTGCCCTGGTCGACCACGCCCTCGCCGGCCGTCGCCTTTGCCGACTGCTCAACACGCACTCGCACTCCGATCATATCGGTGGCAATGCCGCGCTCACCGCGGCTTTCGGTTGTCGGGTGATCGTCCCGCAGGGGATCGATGCGATGATCGCCGAATGGGACGAGGAAGCCCTCCTGCTGTCGCCGCTGGGCCAGTCAGCGGCGAGGTTTCACCATCATGCGACGATCGCCGCCGGCGATGAGGTCGAGCTTGGCGGGTTGTGCTGGCGGGCGCTCGCCGTTCCGGGTCACGACATGGACGCGCTTGCCTTCCACAACCCCGAGCGGCGCCTGCTGATCTCCGGTGATGCGCTGTGGCGCAACGGCTTTGGCGTCATCTTCTCGGAACTGCTGCGACACCCCGAAGGCGCCGGCGGCCTGCGGGCGGCGCGCGAGACCCTCGACGAACTGGCCCGCCTGGCGATCGATGTCGTGATACCGGGTCACGGTGCCCCGTTCGTCGAGGTCGGCGACGCCTTCGAGCGCGCCTACCAGCGGCTGGCGGTCTTCGAAGCGGACGTCGAGCTTCTGGCGAGACACGCGCTCAAGGTGATGCTCGCCTTTGCCCTTCTGGAAAGGCGGCAACTGGCGCGTGCCGAACTACCGGCCTTTCTTGCCCGCCTGACCTTCTGCCAGAGCGTGAACGCGCGCTACCTGCAGCACAGCGATGAAACGCTGGCGCACTGGCTGGTCAGGGATCTCGTTCGCGCCGGCACAGTACGGGAAGTGGACGGGATGCTGCTGGCCGTCTGAACCCCGGTGTTGGCGCGGGCGCCCCGGCCGAGCGGCGCCAGAGCGCGCAGCGGTTGTGACTCATCCGCTGCGCAGCCATTCTGCGGCCGTGCTCGCCCTCTCGCGTCTGGCCTCGTCGCCTGCTCGCAACGACTTCCTGGCAAGGTCTCAGCGGCTGGCGGTTTGCGCCAGCTTTTCCTCGATCCTGGCCAGCGGAACTGCGCCCGGGATGCGCTCGCCATCGGCGAAGAAGATCGTCGGGGTACCATTGATCGCCAGTTTGCGGCCGACCTCGATGGTCTTCTTGACCGCCGTCGTATCGCAGTCACCCTTGCCGCCGGGTGCCTTGCCGTCGACCATCCAGTCGTTCCACGCCTTCGCCCGGTCGGCTGCGCACCATATCCGGTTCGACTTCTCGAGTGAGTCCGGCGAGAGAATCGGGTAAAGGAAGGTATAGATGGTGACGTTGTCGAGCTTCGCGAGATCCTTTGCCAGCTTCTTGCAGTAGCCGCAGTTGGGGTCTTCGAAGGTGGCAAAGACGCGCTTGCCATCGCCGCGAACCTGTTTCACCGCGAGTGTCAGTGGCAACTCGGAGAACTTGATGGCGGTCAGCTTCTGCAGTCGCTCGTCGGTGATGTTCTTCATGCTCTTGCCGTCGATCAGCGCGCCGGCGATGATCACCGAAACCTTGTCATCCGTGTAGAAGATCTGGCCGTCGGCATAGGCTTCGTAAAGCCCGAGATACGGCGTCCTGACGAGGCTGGTCAGGGGACGTCCGAGCTTGCTTTCGAGCGCTTTCCGGACGTTGGCCTCGTCGGCCAGCGCGGGCAGGCTGAGGGTCGCGGCGAGCACGAGCGGCACGAGTCTCTTGGTGATCAATGGTCTGTCTCCGGGTGATGGTGAATGGTTCAGAAGACGCCGATGGCGTAGCGTACCAGCAGGTTCTTTACGACCGGCAAAGCGTTGGTCAGGTTCATTCCTGCGTTGCGCAACATCGCGAGCCCCGGCAGCGCGGTCCCGAAAAGCTGGTGCAAGGCATGTGTCGTCGTCTGCATCAGCAGGGTCTCCTCCAGCCGTTGCCGCTGATAGCGACGCAGGAAACGCTGCTGGCCGACATCCTGCCACTCCGGCGCCGCGGCCAGCACGCTGGCCAAGGCACGCGCATCCTGAAAGCCGAGGTTGATGCCGTGGCCGGACAATGGATGAATCCCGTGCGCCGCGTCGCCAACGAGGGCGACGCGTGGCGCGATGATCTGCGGCACCCGCAGCAGGCGCAAGGGAAAGGCTGCTGCCGGTGTCAGCGGCCGCAATTCGCCCAGCGCACAGTCGCCGGCGGCGGCAACCCGGGCGGCCAGTGCGTCGGGCGGCAGGTCGAGCAACCGGCGCGCCAGCTCTTCCGGCGCAGACCAGACGATCGAGATGCGATCGCCGGCCAGCGGCAGCCAGGCAAGCACCCCGTCGTGCCGGAACCATTGCCGCGCCACGCCGCGGTGTGGGGTCTGGCAGTCGAAGTTGGCGACCAGTCCCAGCTCTCCATAAGGGGTGTCGATGGCTCGCAAACCGACCTTTCCGCGCACCCACGAATCACGTCCATCGGCGGCGACGAGCAGCCGGGCAGTGATGCGGCGATCGTCGCCGATGGTCAGGGAGGCGGTGCCGTCACCGATCTCGACGGCCGCCGGAACCGCCGGGCAGAACAGGCTCAGGTTCCCCTGCCGCTTGGCGTTCTCCCAGAGTTCGCAGGCCATCAACGATGATTCGAGAATCCAGCCGAGCTCGTCGATGCCGGTCTCGTAAGCCGAGAAATCCAGCTCGGCGCCGCGGTCGCCATGAATCTTCATGGCATGAATCGCGCTCAGGCGTTCGCCCGGCAGGTGCTTCCAGATGCCGATCTCCTGCAGGAAGCTGCGGTTTGCCGGGGAAATGGCATAGACGCGGGCGTCCCAGCCATCGGCTGGTCGTGGCGGATGTTGCTCGACCAGTGCCAGCCGCAGGCGGCTGTCGCGCAGCGCACACGCCAGCGAAAGGCCTGCCAGGCCACCACCTACGATGAGGACGTCGAAGTCACTGACTGGCATGGGGTTTATCCGGAAAAGGGGACGGGCCGCAACTGCGTCATCGCAGAACGCAGAAACCGGCGACGATGATGGACAATATCGCTGATGACACCCGCAGCCAGACTGCCTGCCCGAGCCTACCTTCCGGCAATCGTCCGCGCCGAGTTTGACTCGGCGCTCGACGCCCTGCTGGCGCTGACCGTACCGCGAGGCGAAGCCATGGACCTGCTCGTCGCGTCCTGGCTGTCAGTGGCGCCGGATTGTCTGCTGGCCACCATCGACGGCGGCCGCCCGGTCGTCGTGCTGCGCACCACGGACGGCCGCTGGGCGGCGTGCAACGCATTTCTCCACCATTCCTGCAGCAGCCACGCGGATGCCGAGCGTCGCCTGCGTCGCCTGCTGCGACGCAGGCAGCGCGGTTACGTTGCCTGTCTGCCAGCGGTTGTGGTCGCGTTCGCCAGCGAGACGATACGCGCCGCCGACTGACCGCGGCGGCGGCGCCAACGACCCGCGACCACGTTGCCGATGCGCAGCAAGCTGCGGCACGCTCGACGCGCGATCCGACGGCTGTCGCAGGAGACGGGCGCGCCCGCCGGGCGAACGGACCTAGCTCGGGCTCCCCTTCAGGCACTCGCTCATGAATTTCTTGCGCTCGTCACCCTTGAGTTCCTTGCTGCCGGCTTCGGCGTTGCAGCTCTTCATCTTGTCCTGTTGCGTTGCCGGCGCCGGCTTGGCACCCAGGCAGGTGCTCATGAAGCTCTTGCGCTCGTCACCCTTGAGGCTTTTTTCGCCAGCCTCGGCGTTGCACGCTTTCATTTTCTCCTGCTGCGCCTTCTGCGCGGGCGAGGCTTCCTTCTTCTCTTCGACAGCGACCGCGCTGCCGGCGGCAATGGCGAGTGCAACAAGGGCGATGAGGGCTTTCACGGCGCTTCTCCTTGAGTTGATGGCGAGTGCTGATTAGGCCATCGCTAGAGTTCGTCGTCAAGCAGGGCCTGTTGCTGACGATTGATGAAATCACTCATGCTGTCGATGCCGCGCAACTGCAGGATGCTGTTGCGCACGGCAGCCTCGAGGAGGACGGCGATGTTCCGCCCGGCGGCGACCGGAATCACCACCT